>Ga0116190_1004125_pt1 | contig 10347 bp, 8 predicted proteins | sample AD_JPNTR4_MetaG_FD_89808 | JGI IMG/M metagenome (GOLD analysis project Ga0116190, IMG submission 89808) | Active sludge microbial communities of municipal wastewater-treating anaerobic digesters from Japan - AD_JPNTR4_MetaG | ecosystem: Engineered > Bioreactor > Anaerobic > Digestate | place... | reverse complement strand
CCTTGTAAGTCAACAAATAATTGTTTTTGAATAGTTTTTGTTGATGTATGTGCATCAATGTCCCAATTTAATATACGTTCAACATCTTGCGCTGATTCTATGAGATGAGCTTTATTTTGTTTTATGAGCATATTACAGCCTTGTGAATATGTATTATAAATATTTCCCGGAAAAGCAGCTACATCTCTATTGTATTGATTTGCATATTCGGCAGTAATAAGAGCTCCACCGCGTGTTTTACTTTCAACAATAATAGTAATATCACTCATACCGGCAATTATTCTATTTCGTTTTACATACAAAGCATTATCATATATAGTTTGTGAATGACATTCTGAAAGTACAGTTCCTTTATGTGCAATAATTTCGCGAGCATATTTAATATGCGATGCCGGAGTTACAGTACTTAATTGAGTTCCTAATACTGCAATAGTTTCTAAACCATTTTTTAGGGCTTCTTTGTGAGCACATATATCAATACCCATAGCAAGTCCGCTTACAACAATTGGGTTATGTTTTTGTAAATCAGCGATTAATTCTTTGCAGCATCGTTTGCCATACTCTGTAGCACTTCGAGTTCCTACAATACTTATTATTTTAGAGTGATTAAAGTTGTTATTGCCTTTATAATATAATAATAAAGGGGCATCGTCACAGTTTTTTAACCTATGCGGATAATCAGCATCTGTATAAATTGCTATATGAATATTATTTTTTTGAATGAACAGAAACTCTTTTTCTGCTTGTTGCATTACATTGTTTTCTTTGATGTATTGTGCTAATGTTTCTCCAATTTTTGGAATTTTTGCTAAATTTTTGGGAGATTCTTTAAAAATCTGTTCAACACTACCTAAATAGGATATGAGTTGTCGAGCCAATACCGGTCCTATACCCGGCAGCATTGTGGTAGCAATATAATATAAACTGTTTTGCGAATGCATTAGTATACTATTTACCTTCTGTATGATTTGAGAAATACATCAAAATAGGTATAGTTTTTACCATTTCCGGTTCGTTACCATCAAGTTGTTTCATATATTGCCGTACAAGTGCAATCCCTTTTACATCTTTGTAAATATGCATAGTTTTAGGATTTATATACCAATCCTCTATAAATGCTAAAGCAGTAAATTCGCTTGGATCAATTTTTTTCTCAATGGTTACAGTATCTTCGGCTCCTGTTGTTTCATCAACATTAACGTATGATTCGGTAAGTTCACCTAATCGCATTTTTACATCTTCTTTTGTTAGAAGTTGTAATGTATCACGTAACATAAAACTATAAACAGGTACAGAACCTGAAAGAGCTTTTGCAATTATAACATTCATAACATGTTTTACCTGAATATTTTCCAAATATTCTGGATTAGATTCATTTACTAATGAAACTTCATAGGCAACATTTTTGCTCAGTAATTCTAAATCTTTATATGACTTTGAAACAGTATCAATACATGGTATTTTAGCAATTAATGATTTACTTTGTTCTTCGCTATCAAAGGGAGTTTTGCGTAAATATTCACGCACAAGGGTATATGAACGAACATTTTTATTCATAATAAATGCTGCAGTATCCATAAACCACTCTTCATCAAATAATAGGTATTTAATTTCTTGTTTTGGTATTGAAATTAATTTTTCTGAAATATCTGTTTTTGTAAGAGGTATATCAGATAATGGGAATAAGGGAGTAATAATTCCTTTATTAGTATTTTCAATTATGACATTTATAAATTTTTCAAAATCAATACTTTTAAAAAAAAATGAATACTCCTGTGGAACTACCATATTTTGTTCATACACCAGTGATACAGAAGATGGTAATAAATGATTTTGTTGAATACAATCTGTTTGCTTTTGCGAATCATGTTGATTACATGATGATACAATGATACAAACAGCACTTAGTAAGTACAGTAATTGTTTCATACGTATAATGTTTATTCGATTATATAGCGAGCCGACAATCCAAATTTAATTGGAATAAATGCTTCATTTTTATTGCTTGTAACAACATTTATTATAGGGTGCCAATCTATTGTAAGATTTAATGGAATTTGATCAAATGTATATCCTATTCCAAGAACTCCATCAACACCAAAAACTATATCAGCTTGTTCCCACTGTCCTATATGAACACCACAGCCGGCATACCAACGTACCGATGCAGGAATATCGGGTAATGATTTAACATATTTATATAAACCTGTAAGTTCTGCACCACTTGATAAATCGCTCATCAAAAATAATTCTCCTGCTGTTTGATTAGATAAAAATCTATCGTAGGAAATACCAATTAAGTCTTCATTTTCGACACGTATTCCAATAGCATGACGATACCATTTTTGATTTGCACGTTGTGCTGAAACTGAAGTTACAATACTAAGTAACATAATTGCGAAGAATACTAATTTTTTCATATAACTATTATTTTGGTAAATAACTTTTTAATAATTGTTCTAATTCATGTATTTCTTGTTGTGAATATGCATTTAAACTAATAGGTGGATATTTTGCAATTTTTTCGTTTACTTTCTGGTATAAATGTAATTCAGTATTTGAAGAATCTTTTGTAATTTCATATGAGTGAAATTTAATAATAGGTATTTTATATGTGTTAAATTTTTTTCCAAATGTGCGAATATGATAAAATCTGAAAATTATATGTTCATTATCGTCATCGGTCACATATACAAAATAATATTTTTTTCGAAATCGTTGCCAAACAAAAACGCCATAAATACTAAATATAAGTAATGTGAAAAATAAAGTTTGTATCCACGATAACGAATATGTAACTCCAAATTCATATAAAGCTACATCCCAAAATAAAAATACAGAACTAAAAATAATAACGAATATTAAAGAAATAATTCGTATAATTTTTGATTTGCCTGTAAAGGTATTATTTTGAATTACCATGTAATGTTAATTGTTACTGTATTATGCAAATATAGAAAAAAGTTAGATTTTAAAAAGGTAATGTTGTAAAATGTTTCGCAATTATGATATTTTAGGTTTAAACATTTTTACCACAGTATAAATTCATTACTTTTGCAAAAAAAAGTAGATTTATATGGGATTAAAATGTGGAATAGTAGGATTACCAAATGTTGGAAAATCAACCTTATTTAATTGTTTAACAAATGCAAAAGCTCAAGCTGCCAATTTTCCATTTTGTACTATTGAACCAAATATTGGAATGATTACTGTTCCTGACAGTAGACTCAATGAATTAGAAAAAATTGTAAAGCCCGAACGTGTAGTTCCTACTACCGTTGAAATTGTTGATATAGCAGGCTTAGTTAAAGGTGCAAGCCGTGGCGAAGGATTAGGAAATAAGTTTTTGGCAAATATCAGAGAAACCGATGCTATAATTCATGTGTTGCGTTGTTTTGAAAATGAAAATATAACTCATGTAGATGGATCTATAAATCCTGTAAGAGATAAAGAAACTATTGATACCGAATTGCAATTAAAGGATTTAGAAACTATAGAGGGGCGTATTCAAAAAGTAAAAAAACAAGCTCAAACCGGTGGCGATAAAGAAGCTAAATATGTATATGATATATTGGAACGAGTTAAGTCACATGTAGAAGCCGGAAATTCTGTGAGAAGTTTAGGGTTAGACGAAAATGAAGTAAAAGCTATTTATGATTTACATTTGATAACCTTAAAACCGGTAATGTATGTTTGTAATGTTGATGAATCGGGAATTAAAGGTAATGCGCATGTTGATGCATTAAAAAAAGCAGTTGCACAAGAAAATGCCGAAGTACTTGTATTGGCTACAGCTATTGAAGCTGAAATTGCAGAACTTGAAGATCCCGAAGAACGACAATTGTTTTTACAAGATTTAGGGTTAGAAGAACCGGGTTTAAATAAATTAATTCGTACCGCATATAGTTTATTGAATCTTGAAACCTATTTTACCGCTGGAGTTAAAGAAGTACGCGCATGGACATATCATAAAGGTTTTAAAGCTCCTCAGGCTGCCGGTGTAATACATTCTGATTTTGAACGAGGATTTATAAAAGCTGAGGTTATAAAATTTGCCGACTTTATTAAATATGGTTCGGAACAAGCTGTAAAAGAAGCCGGTAAAATGGCTATGGAAGGTAAAGATTATGTTGTACAAGATGGCGATATTATGCATTTTAAATTTAATGTGTAAAGTATGGAAATGACAGATACCATCATATCTATTCTTGATTTTACCGGTACTTTTGCTTTTGCCGTGAGTGGGGCGTTAGCTGCTGCCGATAAAAAATTTGATTTGTTTGGAGCTGTGTTTCTTGGCTTTGTGACAGCTATTGGTGGTGGCACTATGCGTGATATGATGCTGGGGAATACTCCTGTTGCGTGGCTTCATGATATTCGTATTTTTTATACAATAGTATTGGCTGTAGCGTTTACTTTTTTATTTCGTCCTACTATTATACGTTTTACCAAAGCATTGTTTTTATTCGATACTATAGGTATAAGTGTATTTACTATAATTGGGTTACAAAAAGGGTTGGGCGTTCAAATTCATGCTCCAATAGCAGTAATGATGGGTATAACAACTGCTGTAATGGGAGGAATAATTCGTGATGTATTATGTAATGATATTCCTCTTATTTTTCATAAAGAAATTTATGCTACGGCATGTCTTTTAGGTGGTATTATATATCTTTTGTTGTTGTATTGTAATGTTTCTGAATCTATTATTATAATTACTGCAGCAACATCAATATTTATTGTGCGAACTTTAAGTGTTCGTTACAAATGGCAATTACCAAAATTTAAATAAATTTAGTGTTTTGTTTTCACTAAATTACCTGAGCATCAGAATAATTCTTTTTTAAGAAATTCGCCTGTGTAACTAGTTGATATAGTTGTTATTTCTTCAGGTGTTCCCGAACCTACAATGAATCCTCCGTTTTTTCCACCTTCGGGACCTACGTCTATTATATAATCTGCTACTTTTATTACATCTAAGTTATGTTCAATTACTATAACTGTATTTCCTCTATTCACTAATTTTTGTAATACCCCCAATAGTATGTCTATATCTTGAAAATGTAACCCTGTAGTTGGTTCATCAAGAATATATATAGTATTACCTGTATCTTTTTTTGCTAATTCGGCTGCTAATTTTACTCGCTGAGCTTCACCACCTGAAAGTGTTGTAGAAGCTTGTCCTAATGTTAAATAGCCTAAACCAACATCTTGCAATGTTTTGAGTTTTGTGTATATATGAGGAACATTTTCGAAAAAGTCTACAGCAAGATTAATTGTTAAGTTTAAAATATCACTTATTGATTTACCTTTAAATCGTACTTCTAACGTTTCTCTATTATATCGTTTGCCGCCACAATCATCACATTCTATATATACATCAGGTAAAAAATTCATTTCAATAGTTTTTACACCTGCTCCTTTGCATGTTTCGCATCGGCCACCTTTTATATTAAATGAAAAGCGTCCGGCTTTGTATCCTCTTATTTTTGAATCGGGTAGTTGTTCAAATAATTTACGAATATCATTAAAAATATTTGTATATGTAACCGGATTTGAACGTGGAGTCCTGCCAAGAGGCGATTGGTTTACTTCAATAACTTTGTTTATATGTTCTAATCCTTGTATAGAACTATAGGGGAGAGGTTCTTGTTTAGAATTGTAAAAATGTTTTTGTAAAATTGGATGTAATGTATGATTTATAAGACTTGATTTTCCACTGCCCGATACTCCTGTAACACAAGTAAATGTTCCTAATGGAATACGTATAGATACATTTTTTAGATTATTTCCGCATGCACCACATAATTCTAAATATTTGCCATTACCTTTTCTGCGTTTTTTTGGAATTTCAATATGTTTACTGCCATTTATATATTGTGTGGTTATACTATTTTGTTTCATGAATTCTTCAGGTGTTCCTTGTGCTACAATATTACCACCTTTTCTGCCTGCTCCAGGTCCTATATCAATTACATAGTCAGCGGCCAATATCATATCTTTGTCGTGTTCTACAACAATTACGGAATTTCCCGTATCTCGTAAATCTTTGAGAGCTTGAATTAGTTGTAAATTATCCCGTTGATGTAACCCAATACTTGGTTCATCAAGTATATACAATACATTTACCAATTTAGAACCTATTTGAGTAGCAAGTCGTATTCGTTGACTTTCGCCACCTGATAATGTGCGTGAGCTTCTGTTGAGTGATAAATAGTGTAAACCAACATCTAATAAGAACCCAAGTCTTGTTCTTATTTCTTTGAGAACTTCTTGAGCTATTTGATTTTGTTGTTTTGTTAAATGTTGTGGAATTTCTGTAATCCAAGTGTGTAAATCTTGTAATGAAATGAGAGAAATTTCTGCAATATTTTTACCTTGTATTTTAAAATGTAATGATTCTTTTTTAAGCCGCATTCCTTTACAATCGGTGCAAATAGTTTTTTTAAACAGTGTAGTTTCACTATGTTCATCATTTTTATTTTCGGTGAATTCGGCTTGTTGTTCAATGAGTGAAAGCAATCCTTCAAAATTTAAAAAGTAATTGGTGGTTACACCTATAGGTGCTGTTTTGAATGAGAACATTTCATTTGAACCATATAATAAAACGCTGCGAACGTCGGCGGGTAATTCCTGAAAAGGGGTTTGTAGAGTGTATCCGTATTTATGAAGTATAGCTTCTAATTTGCAAAAAATCAGATTTCGTTTGTATGTTCCAATCGGTTTTATGGCACCATTATAAATACTTAATTCAGGTTGTGGAATTATTTTGTCAATATCTATTTCATCAATTTCTCCTAAACCATTACACGTAGGGCAAGCTCCATGTGGTGAATTGAATGAAAATGTATGAGGAGCAGGTTCATTATAAGATAAACCAGTGGTAGGACACATTAATTTTTTACTGTAATATTTGCCGGTATTAGATTCTGCATCCAGAATCATAATGACTCCTTTACCAATTTTCATGGCTGTATCAATAGATAGTTTGAGTCTATTATTATCAGATTCAGATTGACTAATTTTGAGTTTATCTATTACAATTTCTATTGTATGAGTTTTGTATCGGTCTAGCTTCATTCCATAGGTAAGTTCTCTTACAGTACCATTAATTCGGGCATATAAATATCCTTTACGTCTAAATTGTTCAAATAATTCTTGATAATGTCCTTTTCTCCCTTTTATTACAGGAGCTAATAATATTATTTTTTTATCAAAAAAGTCATTTTCTATTAATTCAACAATTTTTTGGGTGGTATATTTTACCATTTTTTCGCCTGTTTCATATGAATATGCCTCGCCAATTCGAGCATAGAGTAAACGAAAAAAATCATAGATTTCGGTAATAGTACCAACTGTAGAACGAGGATTACGGTTTACAGTTTTTTGTTCTATAGAAATAACCGGACTCAATCCTGTTATTTTATCAACATCAGGTCGTTCTAAATTACCGAGAAATTGGCGAGCATATGCAGAAAAAGTTTCAATATATCGACGTTGTCCTTCGGCATAAATGGTATCAAATGCAAGTGATGATTTGCCACTTCCACTTAATCCGGTAATTACACAGAGTGCATTTCGCGGTATTTCAACAGATATATTTTTAAGATTGTGTACACGAGCACCTTCTACTATAAGAGAATCTTGATATAATGATGTTTCAGATGCAGTATGAGAACACATGAAGTATTATTTTTTGAGAATTCTGTCAGAATTTTTGATAATGATAATTTTGTATGGAATTCGTTGTGGATTAGGTAAATATTTGTCGCGTAACCAAGGGTTCATAGTTTTTAACAGTTTGTAATTTGAACCTTGTGATATTGCAAATTCTTGTAAATTTTGTATTGTACTATCTACCGTAACAGTTGTATATGGAATAGAAGGATATGGTTTGATTTCATGATATCCGTATTTTTCGGGGTTTTCTATTATAAGTTTTAATGCTATAATTCTAAAAACATAGCGAGCTGTTTCTGAATTGGTATATAAGTCATAATATGATGTAACTTTTTGAAATTCTGCTTGTTTGTTTAATCCCCCCATGCCTAAATTATATGAGGCTGCAACCATAGTCCACGAATTGAATTTATTATATCCTGTTTTTAAATATTTACACGCAGCTTCGGTTGATTTTATAAGGTCGTATCGTTGGTCAATTTGTTCGTTTACGGTCATATTGTATTCTTTTGCTGTAGTTTCTAAAAATTGCCAAAAACCGGCAGCTCCTTTGGGTGATATATTTACACGTAGCCCACTTTCTGCAAGAGCCAAATATTTGAAGTCGGTATGTAAGTTATTTGCTTGTAATACACTGTCAATTATAGGAAAGTAGCGATGTACGTATTTTAAATATTGAACTGTTTGTGATTGATAATACACATTAACCAATAGTTCTCTTTCTAGGCTTTCTACTACATCATAATATTCTAATGGTACCGATTCTCCAAAAATTGAAATTTTATCGGGAATATATAAATCTACAGCAACAAAAGTTGTTTCTTTTTGTGTGTCTGTTTTTTTTATTTGGGGAGTATCAGAAAATGAGAACAATATAAGTATTCCCGATATGCATACACCTAATAAAATGTAGCTGATTTTTTGTATGTTTGATTTCATTGCTATTATTTATTTTTTTGTTTTACAATACGCGACAATATAAAGAAACAAATAGAAATACTTATTCCAATTGACGCTAAAATAAGATAATAGTTTTTATGAATTATAACATTTTTAAATGATATGATATAGAATACCGCAGCATTTGTTAATACAGAAATAACTATAAAAACCATAGCTGTTTGACGTTCGGTAAGTCCTAAATATACAAAATTGTGTGTAGTATGATATTTATCTCCTACAAAAGGTGATTTTCCGGCTGAAAGTCTGTTTATAAATACTACCATTGTATCAGTAAGCGGCATTAAAAATGATAGCCCGATTAATAGAAATTCTCTGTAATTTACTCCTTCTATAGCACCTGTTGAATTCCAAATATATTTTATGCTAAAGATAGCTAATATAATTCCTAAGAATTGACTGCCATTGTCTCCCATATACATTTTTGAAGGATTCCAATTCCAATACATATACCCTATAACACTTGCAAAAATGCAAATAAGTATAATTAAGTCAAATATGTTAGGTGAAGGAGAAAAGCCAATAATTGCTATAATTGTAAGTAATATAATAGCAGAAACAGAGCCTGTAATTCCATCCATATTATCAAGCATATTTATAGAATTCATAATGCCTGTTACCCATAATATTGTAAGTCCGTAGTTTATAAAAATGTTGTTAGAGGTTTGAATATGCATACCAGCAATTATAAGTATAATTCCACATGCTAATTGTATTAGAAATTTATATAGAGGCCCTTGATTGTGTAAATCATCAATAAGCCCCATAAAAAATGATATGCTTATACAAATAATAAGTACACCAACATATTTTGATGAAATTATACTGAAATCAACAGCAAACAGTGTTAATATAATGCCAAATACAAAACTGAGATAAAAAATAACACCTCCAAAAATTGGTTTTGATTGTGTAGCCCACCGTTCTCCACCTGTGTTTTTCTTTTTTAAAAATTGGAATATTTTTTTTTGTAATAGTAACCAATACCCCGTTAAACTTAAGCCTAATACAGCTACAAATAATGCTACAATTGATAAATAACTCATTCTTTTTCAAAAACCTTTAAAATACTCTTTTTCTTTTTCTCCTTTTCTGCACCGTAAGAATAATATCCGTATCCAAAACCATATCCATAGCCGTATCCGTATCCATATTGTGAATAACCGTACCCTTTGTACCCATAGCCATATTTGCTTGTCATTATTTCAACAGCATTGAGTACAATCGATATATTTTTAATACTTTTTTGTTCAGCAATATAATTTATATTATTTATAAAATTACGTTTAGAATAATTTGCACGAGTTACATATATTGGTAAATCGGCACGTTTAAAACTAAATATAGCATCAGATACAATTCCAATAGGAGGAGTATCAATGATAATAATGTCATACACTTGTTTTAATGTTTCTAATAAATTATCAAAACTTTCTGAGTTAGCTAATTCTGCCGGGTTTGGAGGAGGAGGACCTGATGTAATAATATTGAAGTTTTCGAATTCTGTTTCAATTATACAATCTTTGTAGTTGTCTTTACCTATTAATATAGTACTTAAACCGTGTTCATTGTTTGATTTAAACGTTAAATGTACTTTTGGTTTTCGTAAGTCAAGGTCAATCAAAATTACTCGTTTACCACTCATTGAAAGCACTCCACCTAAGTTAATAGCAATAAACGTTTTTCCTTCACCCGAAATAGTAGATG
>Ga0116190_1004118_pt1 | contig 10367 bp, 8 predicted proteins | sample AD_JPNTR4_MetaG_FD_89808 | JGI IMG/M metagenome (GOLD analysis project Ga0116190, IMG submission 89808) | Active sludge microbial communities of municipal wastewater-treating anaerobic digesters from Japan - AD_JPNTR4_MetaG | ecosystem: Engineered > Bioreactor > Anaerobic > Digestate | place... | reverse complement strand
CGGCTGGTTGGAGAACAAGCGCCGCTGCCGGTTGGGTTCGGGCCTTTCCGGATCGGCCGGAACCGTCACCCTGAAGGCGGGCCATGTGGGGATTCAAGGAGATGTGCAGGAGGTCTGCCTGCCCATCGGGTTCCGCGTCTTCTCGGAGGGCGAGGGTTATTTCCACGGCGGACTGAGTCTTCAGGAGGCGGTGGTGCCGGTGATCGTCTTCCGGGCCGGACGGGAGAAACAAACAACTGCGGGCAAGCCGGAGATCGACGTCCGCTATCGGTCGGACAAATTCACCAGCCGGGTCATCGGCCTCAAGTTCCACCTCCAGAGCGACATGTTCGGCACGGCCGCTCGGGTGAAGATCGAGGCCTATGACGGTTCGGGAGCGAAAGCCAAGGTGGTCGGAGAGGCCGCAGACTGCGAGGCAAGGGATGAGAAGACCCGTGAAGTGACCCTGCAGGCGGGCAAAGAAACGCCCGTTCCTGTGTTGATCGATCCGGATTTCGACGGGGCGGAGATCGAAATCCGGGTGAGCGACCCGCAGACGCGCGTCGTGTGGGCGAAGCGGAAGCTGAAAAACGCGATGCTCGATTAAGGAGACCGGAATGCAACAGGACGACCTGGACAAGAAAGCAACGGGCGTGTTCGCCGGGAAAGTGGTGCGGAAGGACCTTCTGCACCAGATCAAAGGCGGCGAGAACGTTCCGTCCTATGTGCTCGAGTACCTCTTGGGCAAATACTGCGCTTCGGACAACGACGAAGAGATCCGCATCGGGGTGGACGCCGTCAAGGAAACCCTGACGACGAATTATTTCCGCCACGACGAGGCGAACAAGGCCCAGTCCATGGTCGAGCGGAAAGGCAGGCATCGGTTCATCGACCGCGTCGAGGTCCGCTTCCTCCCGAGCGAGAACAAGTACTGGGCGTCCATGGACCATTTCGGATACGCCAAGATACACATCCCCGAGGAATTCCACCGACGATACGAACGGCTGCTTGAGGGCGGCATCTGGGCCGTCATCGACGTGGAATTCAGGCTGTCCGAGGAGGGCAAGAAGGACAGCCCCTTCCACATCGTCGATTTGAAACCCATTCAACTCGCCCGCTTCGATCTGGACGAGTACCTGGAGGGCCGACGCGCCATGAGCAGGGACGAGTGGATCGACCTCCTCCTCCGGAGCGTCGGACTCGAGCCTTTCCGCATGGAGCACCGGCTGAAGATTCTACTGCTCACCCGACTCATCCCCTTCGTCGAGAAGAACTACAACTTCATCGAGCTCGGCCCCCGCGGCACCGGAAAATCTTACGCGTTCAGCGAGATGTCCCCCTACTGCATGCTGCTCTCGGGAGGCAAGGCGAGCACCGCGAACCTGTTTTACAACAACGCCCGCCGGCAGGTCGGCCTCGTCGGTCACTGGGACGTCGTGGCCTTCGACGAAGTCGGAGGCATGAAAATCACCGATCCCGACGCGGTTCAAATCATGAAGGACTACATGGCCAACGGCCGCTTCAGCCGCGGGGTCACCCAGGTGCTGGCGGACGCTTCCCTGGTGTTCATCGGCAATCTGAACCAGCCGGTGGAAAGCTTGGTCCAAAATTCGGCCACGGACCTTTTTCAGCCGCTGCCGAAGGAGTTCGATTTGGCCCTGCTCGACCGGATGCACTTCTACCTGCCCGGCTGGGAGGTTCCGAAGAACTCGAAGGATATGCTCACGGTCCACTACGGCTTCGTCACCGACTATCTGGCCGAGGCGTTCCGGGCGCTCAGAAAACAGAACCGCTTCGACGAGGCCGAGCGGGTCTTCCGTTTCGGATCGCATGTGGAAGGTCGGGACGCGACGGCGGTCAAGAAGACAGTCAGCGGTTTGCTCAAAATCCTCCACCCGGGCGGCGGGTGGACAAAAGAAGAACTCACGGAATACGTCGAAGCCAGCCTGGAGGGCCGCCGCCGGGTCAAGGAGCAGCTCAAGAAACGCGGTTCGTTCGAATTCTACAAGACAAGTTTCTCTTATATCGATCTCGCGGACGACACCGAGCGGTCCGTGGGCGTCCCCGAGCAAGGGGGTGCCGGAGTCATCTCACAGGACCCATTGCCTCCCGGAACGGTCTACACGGCCGCGGTGGATTCCGAAGCCAAGGTCGCTTTGTTCAGGCTTGAGGTCACCTTGACGGCGGGCACGGGCAAACTCAGGACTCCGACGGGCCTTGAGAAATCGCTGAAAGAATCCCTCAACCGGGCTTTCAGTTATCTGCAGAGCGTCAAGGACAAGCTCGGGCTCACACAGATGCTGGCGCAGAAGGACATCTATGCCGAAGCCGTGGACCTTTCCGGCGGCCGCATCGACTGTCCCTGCGGGGTGGCGTTTTTCGCCGCCATCATCTCCGTGATCCGCAACCGTCATGTGCAGGCCGGCACCGTGATCCTCGGTGATCTGACCATCCAGGGGAACATCAAGGGCCCGGCTTCGATCACCGAACCCTTGCAACTGGCTCTTGAATCAGGGGCTCTTCGCGCCTTGGTCCCCGTTTCCAACAAAACGCAGTTCGCAGGACTTCCGGAGGACGTGATCGAGCGCTTGGACGTGGTGTTTTACGGCGACATAGACCGCGCTGTGCTCAAGACATTGGAGATGTAAAGGATGCGGCCGGGGCTGGCGGATACTCGGAAATCGACGGGCATTCCTTCGGGGATGCGCCGCCCCCGTGCTGTGGATGAAGCCGGCGGTTCAGCCGGCACGTCGGTAAGTAACCTCCTGAAAGCGCTTATGGGGAGCGCCCGTTCGAACAAAAGGAGGTTTTTTCGATGAAAGGCGAAGCGAAACGAAGCAGGGGACCCTGTCCCCACGGTGACGGAAGGCCGACGGCCGTCGACCTGTTCTGCGGGTGCGGCGGACTCACCGTCGGGTTGAAGAGAGCCGGATTCAGGGTTCTGGGTGCGGTGGACGTCGATCCGCTGTCCGTCAAGACCTACAAGGCGAACCATCGCGATGTCACATTATGGGAAAAGGACATCAGAGAACTCGATCCGCAGGAACTGCTCGATGCGCTCGGATTGGAGAAAGGCGGCCTCGATCTCCTGGCGGGGTGCCCGCCGTGCCAGGGTTTCTCGACGATGCGGACTCTGAACGGAGCCGTCAGAGTCGATGATCCCCGAAACGACCTGTTGCTGGAGTTCGAACGGTTTGTGGAGGCTTTTCTCCCACGCACCGTGATGATGGAGAACGTCCCCGGCCTGGCGGACGACGAACGGTTCGAGGCTTTCCGCCGGAAGTTGAAAAAACTCGGCTACCGGGGAGATCACCGTATCCTGAACGCGGCCGATTACGGTGTTCCGCAACGGAGACGCCGGCTGATATACCTGGCGGGCATGGGCTTGGAAATCCCGTTCGCTGAAAAGAACGGCAGACAAAAGACGGTCAAGGAAGCCATCGGCGGCCTGCCGAAAGCAGGACAAAGCGGGGACCCAGTACATGACATGAGCGAGACCCGCACCTCGAAAGTTCTGGAGATCATCCGGCTTATACCGAAAGACGGCGGAAGTCGCAGAGATCTGCCGGAGGAGTTCCAGCTCGAGTGCCACAAGCGATGCAGCGGGTTCAAGGATGTTTACGGGCGCATGGCCTGGGACGATGTGGCTCCGACGATCACCAGCGGGTGCTTCAACCCGTCCAAGGGGAGGTTCCTGCATCCGGAGGAGGACCGGGCGATCACCATGAGGGAAGCGGCGCTGCTCCAAGGGTTCCCCCGGCGATACAGATTCCCGACCACCGACAACAAATCCGCTGTGGCTTTGATGATCGGCAACGCCCTGCCGCCGCCGTTCATCGCGGCGCACGGAAGAAGCATCAAACGGGTCCTGCGGAACAGCGCCGGGACGTGACCATCCAAGAGAGGGACTGAATACACATGTGTATCGATCAGGTCTTGAGGAACGAGTTGACGCCGCAGCAATACGCAGCGGCGGTGGATACCGCCCGCGAGGTTTTGTGCCTGGCATGCGCCGGCTCGGGCAAGTCCAGGACGTTGGCTTACCGGATCGCCGGACTTCTCGCCCGGAATGAGCCGCCCGAAGGGATCGTGGCCTTTACGTTCACCGAAAAGGCGGCCGAGTCCATCAAACGCCGGGTTTCTCAAGCCCTGACCACCGCCGGACTCGATCCCACCGTGATGGGCGCGATGTATATCGGGACCATCCACTCCTACTGCCAGCACGTACTGGGTGACATGGACGCCACATATCGACAGTACGACGTTCTCGACGAGAACCGGCTCAAACTCTATATGATTTCGCGTTATTACCAGTTGGGTCTTCAATCCTTCCGACCGCGCGCACGGAACAACAGCTATTTCGACACAATCAAGCAGGCCTCGGATGCCTGGAAGACCGCCAACGACGAGCTGTTGGACTTCAATACGGTCGCCGCCGAAGATCAAGACATCGGTGACTTGCTCACCCGCATTCGAGACGGTCTCAGGACGGATCAATACATCGATTTCTCTTTGATGATCCGGGATGTGGTCGAGGCGATCCGTTCCAATGCAGCAGGCGTGGAAAACGGCATTGGGAATTTGCGTCACCTCATGGTGGATGAGTATCAGGATGTCAACCCCTGCCAGGAGGAGCTGATCCGACTGCTGCATCAGCGCTCGCAGACGCTTTTCGTGGTCGGGGACGACGACCAGTCGATCTATGCATGGCGGGGGGCCGACGTCAGCAACATCCTGGGTTTTCAGCGGCGCTATACCGGTTGCAGCGTGCATACCCTCTCCCAAAACTTCCGCAGCACAGAACCCATCGTTCAGGCTTCGGATGCCTTCGCCGCCGCCATGCTGGGACCGAGTCGGATTCCGAAGAGCCCGAGCGCCTCGGCAAATCGGACACCCCAGGATTTCAGGGTGCTGTGGTTTCCGAACCGTGCGGCGGAGGCTGAATGGGTGGCCGGAAGAATCCGTGACCTGCTGGGCACGGCTTACGATGACAACGGCGTCGCCCGTGGTTTGACGCCTGCTGATTTCGCGATTCTGATGCGTTCGACACGTCAGGCGGAGCAGGATGATACGCCGAGACATGCGGCGTTTACGGCCGCACTGGAGACCCTCGGCATTCCTTTCAGTTTGGAAGCCGGCGGGGGGCCCTTCGACCGCCCGCAGACGGCTGTTCTTCGTAACACCTTCGAACTGCTGCGCAATACTCCGCTTGACCGGAATACAGTACAGCAGCACTTCAACAACCAAGTATCGCCCGCGTATCCCGACGCGGATTTCACCGCTCTGGTTCGTGTCCTCACCGATTGGAGCCGCCGCATTCACCGTCCGCAAGGCTCGACGAGAATCCGACTCTATCCTCAACAGCTTGTCTACGATCTATTGGAAGCTTTCAACATCGCGCGGACGAATTTCAGAGACGATGTCATGCGGGACATCGGACTCTTCAGCCGCATGATCCTGGACGTCGAGACGGTGTATATGAGCGTGGATTCCGGACAGCGTTTTTCAGAGGTCCTCAACTTCCTGCAGAACGCGGCCGAGACCGGTTACGATGTATCCACCGATGACGTGCTGCAACGCCCCGACGCGGTCACCGTATCGACCGTGCACAAGATGAAAGGGCTTGAGTTCCCTTGCGTCTTTGTCGTCGATGTAGAGGCTCATCGGTTTCCGAAGCGGAGGAGCAGTTATTCGGGATGGCTGCCGCCCGGCGTTATGGCCGCGGCGATCAACCGAGGTGCATACCAAAGCACCCCGGATGAGGAAATCCGGCTCTTCTACACTGCGGCTACACGTGCCGAGCGGTATCTTTACGTAAGCGGGGCGGAGAGTCTGCCGCAGGCCAGACGGGCGGCCCGCCGGTCTCCCTACGCGTTACAGATCGCCGCCCATCCCGCGGTGATTCAGGACGCAGCCGGTCTTCCGTCCGGTCTTATTCAGGCTCCGCCGCGCCGGAGGGTAGAGGATACGGATTACCCGACCAGCTTCACCGAGATCAGGTATTACCTGCAATGTCCGAGGAGCTACCAGTTCAGGGAACGCTACGGACTCAATCCGATTGTCCCTGAAATGTTCGGTTACGGACGGACCGTTCATACGTCCATCCAGAAGCTTCACGAGCTTCACCCGGATTCGCCTCCGGCGGAGAACCAGGTGGAGCAGGTTGTGCTGAACACATTCCATTTGAAGCACGTTCCCCAGAGCGGCGATCCGGTTAACCGGCCGGGCGCTTACGAAAACTCAAGAAACCGGGCTGTGGAAATCTCTAAGGCTTACGTGGCGTCTTTCGGCGAGGATTTCGAGCGGGAGAGGCAAGTTGAGGCGGTTTTCGAGATTCCGGCCTCCAACTGCGTCATCACCGGCTCGATTGATCTCCTGCTCCACGAGGATGACGAGGGAAACATCCTGGAAGCCGAGATCATCGACTTCAAAACGATGGAGGGCGGGGAGACGCCGGGTGAGAACGATGACCTCGACTGGACCGAGCTTGCCTTACAGGTTCAACTGTATGCAAGAGCCGCCGACCAGGTCCTCGGGCGGAATGCGAGAACAGGCAGCGTTCATCTTCTGAAGGACAACCAGAGAGTCGAGGTGCCGATCACCCAGGAGGCGGTGGATTCAGCACTCGCAAACATCGAATGGGCGGTCACGGGCATTCTCGCGTCGGACTTTCCGATGCGACCGCATCCCGACAAGTGCTCCAAGTGCGACTTCCAGAAAATCTGCCCCGGAACGCCGCAGGGTTTTCAGGTCCTCACGACCGCTCCCCCCGAGCTCCACCTGCCGGGGCGCAGGGAAATGGCCAGGGCTTTCAGTATGTATCAGGGACAGAACTGATGCCGGATAACCTGACACCCGAGCAGCGCAGCTACTGCATGTCCCGCATCAAGGGAAAGGATACGGGACTGGAGGTGCGGGTGCGGTCAGCGCTTCATAGGAGAGGTTTGAGGTTCCGCAAGCACGTCAAAGAACTGCCCGGCAGGCCGGATATCGTTTTCAGCAAAGCCCGGGTCGCCGTGTTCGTGGACGGCGGTTTCTGGCACGGATACCGATTCCCTTCCTGGGAGGACAAGGTTTCTGATTTTTGGAAAAAGAAGATAAACAAGAACCGGGGACGGGACGCCGCAAACCATCGGAAATTGCGGCGGATGGAATGGACGGTGATCCGCCTGTGGCAGCATGAAGTCGAAAAGAATTTCGATGCATGCATTGATCGGATAGTCGCAACGGTCCACAGGCAAGAAGAGAAAACCGACTCAAATTAGGAGGCATGAAGATGACGAAGCGCAAAACTTACCACGTGACACCCAATACCGACAGGGGCTGGAAGGTTAAGGAAGAGAAGGCGTCAAGAGCTTCGAGTAGCCACGAAACGAAAGCGGAAGCTGTCGAGCGTGCTAAAATGCTGGCGAAGAACCAAGACCTCGGCCAGGTGGTCATCCACAAGAAGGACATGACGATTCAGACGGAGCACACCTACGGCAAGGACCCGTATCCACCGAAGGGATAAGCGATCCGGGAGAGACTCTGATTCTATGATTCAAGATTTGGAACAGATCGAATACCGCCGGGGCATGCTTGAAAAGGGCATGAGGCCCGTAGATCTGCCTGTCAAAGTCTGGCGGGGTTCCAAGATTCCTGCGGATGTGCGCGCAGCGATAAACACGGAGAACCTGCTGAACCTCGGCGGCGTTTACGGCGACAAGAAGGCCGGCGATCCGATGGAGTACGATAACCTCAAGCTGGCCCTGACCGACGACACGGTCGAGATCACGGTTTTCAACCGCGGGATCACGTTGTTCATGTCGGACGACGAGAGGGTTCGGCGTATACATCGGGTCATGTGCAAACTCGATGGAGCGGGGAAAGACTGATGACCGGCTCAACGGCAATTGGGAAGAAGATAACATGGTCGGGGCGAATCGTCGCTGTTCAGCCCCGCATCCGGCTCACGCGGTCTTTCGATGAGCGGTCCCACAGCTACCTGGGGTACGTGCTTCGAATCGACGGGACCTGCGGCGGGGAGGCCGGAGAGTTCCTGATCGCGGTCGGCGAAGCTGCGCACGAAAAGCACCGGTTTCAGACGGGCATGGAACTGAGCGGCTCCTCCGTGCCGGTCGAAGACCCCCGCAAGGAGACGGCGGCGCTCTACAAAACGAGCGGACTCAAGGTCGTCAAGAATACCGAGGGTGAAACTCTCGCCGGGCCGCCTTTTCATGGCGTGCCGTCTGACCTGGAAACCTACCGGGCTCGGGGACATCGCCGCCTGGATGCCCGGACCTACGATACCAAATGCACGACCTGCATCTGGGGCTGCCGGATGCCGGTGGAGATGATCATCGACCAGTGGAATCCGTCAAAGAAACAGTACCGGTTCGAAACCTTCTGTTACGGTCCGAAAAGCTGCCCCTTTCACCGGCCCGGGCCCGTGCGCATGGTTCCGGGGCGCAAAGGCATGTCCTACACCGAGGAGGATTGGGTCGACGAGGACACCACCGCCCACCGTGGGCCGGATGATTGAGGATATGAGCATGGCCAAGACCTTCAAACCCATCTTCACCATCACCAACCGGATCACCGCCGGGCTGACTCGCATCGAGCGGGCCCGAGGGTTCCTGGATGCCGCCGCCCTTTCCGAAGCCTGGGTGCGGGAGATGGGGCGCCGTGCTCTGATCTTGGAAGCCCATCACACCACGCACATCGAGGGTACGCGCCTGACCTTGGATCAGGCCGAGCAACTCCTGGAAGGTAAGCCGGTCCCCGAGGCCGATCCGGATGATGTGCGGGAACTGCTGAATTACGGAAAGGCCTTCGATTTTGTCTCGGAGTATCTGGAATCAGGCGGGCCGATCACGGAGGGGCTGGTCCGGGAAATCCACAAGCGGCTCGTCGAGGGCGTGCGGGGAGGAGCCGCTGCTCCAGGCGAGTACCGCAGAATTCAGAACTACGTGGTCAACTCCGTGACCGGCGAGACGGTTTACACACCGCCCCCGGCGCATGATGTGCCGATCATGATGGCGGAGCTGGTGGACTGGCTCAACCAGGAGAAGGAGGTTCACCCGGTTCTGGTGAGCGGAATCTCTCAGTTCCAGTTCGTGCATATCCACCCGTTCCTGGATGGCAACGGCAGGACATCCCGGCTGCTCTCGACCTTGTGCCTCTACCGGGCCGGGTACGACTTCAAGCGGCTGTTTACAATCAGCGAATACTACGACCGGGACCGGCCGGCATTCTATCGGGCCATCCAGAGCGTCCGCGAGCACGGCATGGACATGACCGGCTGGCTCGAATATTTCGTCGAGGGGCTGACCGCCCAGCTTACCGAAGTCAGGGAGCGCGGCGAGCAGGCCATCCGACGGGACGTCCTGGTCAAAGAGCATCGGCTTTCGGACCGCCAAGCCAAAGCCATTGCCCACATTTTGGAGCATGGCAGCCTGACCATCCAGGATTTCGAGGGTCTATGCCCCGATGTCAACCGTCGGTCTCTGCAACGAGACTTGAAAGCGATGGTGGACCGAGGATTGATCGTTGCCGAGGGTGAAACCCACCAACTGCTCTACAGACTGGCAGAGGGAGATTAATCTTTGCGACAGGTTTGCGACAAAGTTTGCGACACGTTTACGACATCCTTTGCGACAAGCGCATTGGCGCTGTGGCCAGGAAATTTAACTTGATGCCGCTTCCTCCTCACAGGGAACGGCCTGCTCTTTGATAACCCGTTGATATTGAAGGTTTTCGGTTAACAGCCGGAGAACGAGAAAGATTATAAAGAGGGTTGCAAACGGGGAGCCATTCTAAAGACCCCGATTTGGGCTGACTGAGTGCGGGTTTGAGACGTTCAGTCAATCGCGCCGACCGGTCTTTGTCGTCTGTGCAGCCCCGGATCATAAGCTGGTTCATACCGAAGTCCACATCCTTAACCCGCAGGCGGCAGCACGCCATCCCCCTGCCCGCCCTCCCCCGCAGCAGATCAGCGCCGCCATCAGCCTCGGCGTGCCTTCCATCTTGCCGAAAAACCGCCGCCCCCCCCCCACCGTGAACCGTCCGTGCCTCTCATCCGCCAGCCGGGGAACGCCACATGGCGTCTGAACCACGCCACGCAGCTCTGCTCCGTGGCGTCGGCGTAATGCCCCATCCGCAGCACGTCCCTGAGCCGTTCCTCCAAGACCTTCCAGTTGCACCTGTGCGCCCGAGCGGAAACGCGCCCCCGTCCCCGGCCTCGCCCCCCCGCCTTGAGCCTTGAACGTTGAGCGTTGAGCGTTGAACGTTGAGGTAAGATGAGAAGGCTGTTCTCCTTGTGAAAGGTTTTCTGGCAAAATGCCGGAAACCGTAAACACGCACTCAGAGGTGCAAAACACAAGGAGAACAGCGATGAAAAAGGTTACAGT
>Ga0116190_1004117_pt1 | contig 10371 bp, 6 predicted proteins | sample AD_JPNTR4_MetaG_FD_89808 | JGI IMG/M metagenome (GOLD analysis project Ga0116190, IMG submission 89808) | Active sludge microbial communities of municipal wastewater-treating anaerobic digesters from Japan - AD_JPNTR4_MetaG | ecosystem: Engineered > Bioreactor > Anaerobic > Digestate | place... | reverse complement strand
GGAACCGCCGTTTACGGTAATCAAAAAGAAGTCGGTCGGAGCGACGGCCGGGTTCATCGGACGCGACGCACGCGGCCGCGAGTACCTCTTCAAGCCGGATGACCGGTGCTATCCGGAGCTGGGCAGCGGAGCCAATGTCATCGCGTCGCGCATCTACTGGGCCTTAGGGTACCACGTGCCGGCGGAGTATGTCGTGACGGTCTCCGGCACCGGCGACCCGGCCTTCGAAGGCCGCCGGGCGAGTGCTTCGGCCATGATAGAAGGCGGCAAGGGGCACATTGCCTTTGACGCTCTGCGTTACCGGCGCGAGCTGCGCGGGCTCGGCTTGGCCGCCGCCTGGGTCAACGACACCGATCGCAACGATCACAACACACTGGTGGTCTTTGAACACGGTCACGCCCGGGTCTATCTCGTCGATTTCAACAGCGCGTTGGGGTCGTGGCAGGGCCGCCCGAAGGAATCTTGGCGCGGCTGGCAGCCGGCCGGCGATGTGCCGGCGCTTATTGGCAAGGTCATGACGCTGGGGCTCTGGGTCCGCGAGCCCGACCCGCGCCAGCCGGTCATCTCGCCCGCGGTTGGGCGATTCGAAGGCTCGCACTTCAAGCCGGCGTTCTGGACGCCGCAATGGCCAAACAACGCCAACGCCCACATGACCAGCGCCGACCGCCGCTGGATTGCGTCCAAGATCGCCTTGCTGGAGCGGCCGCACCTGGAGGCAATCGTGGCCGAAGCCCGATACAGCGATCCCGCGGACGCGCAATACATTGTGGACACACTGATGCAGCGGCGTGAAAAAATCCTGCGATTCGCGGCGCGCTGATGCACTGTTGGCTTCCCCTGGGCGCCCCAGGCGGATTGGCCGCCGTCGAGACCCGTGACGAACGCCGCGCTGCCTTCTCTTACGGCTTCGCTTTCTGCTTCCCCTTCTTGCCGTCCTTCTTCGCATCCCCCTTCTTGGCCTTCCCCTTCTTCTCCGGCTTCGCCTTTTCATCGGCCCTGCGCGGCTCCGGCGACTTGCCGGCGGCCTCGGCCGGCGCGGCTTGCTCGGGCGCTGCCGCAGCCTGCGTCGCCGGAACACTGCCTTCACCGGCTTCGGACGCTGCGGGAGCGCTGGCCGTAGCGGCGGCCGGTCCCTCAGGCGGGACAACCACAACCTCAGTGAGATCAACCAACTCCACACCTGGCGGCGTGTTGAAAACAAACCGCTCGGGGCTGATCTCCCGATTCAACTTGATATCCGTGTAGGTCGCGGTCATAACCGCTTTGCCGGCTGCGTCGAAATGAACGATCTTTACCGGATAGCCGCAGTCCTTGCGGAAATATTCCAGCGCGCTGCCTTCGCCGCCGGAGCCCGCCTTGGGCGTCAGCTTGAACACGCAGACCGCGGCCCCGTCGATGGTCTCCTCGGGCAGCAGTTCTATGTCGTAAAGCGCCTTAAGGCCTTCGATTGGGTCGGCGTCCCAGTCCACCTGCGATTTTTTCTTATACGCAGTCTTCTGGTCGCCGCTTTCCATATACGAGTAGACGTAGCCCGTGCCGTCCATAATGGCCAGCGCCATGCCTTCCTGCTTGACGGTCTGCCCGGCCGCTTCGCTTGTAACGACTTCCCGCGACTCGTTTCGCAGGAACACTTTGTCACCCTTACGAAGCAGCTCCAGAACGCCCTTGCTGACCCGCTGCTCGGAGTATCCGGGCGAGCTCATTTCGGCCACCGTCTGGGTCTTGGCCGAGAGCGATGTGACCGCCCGCATCTTCTCCGTCAGCATCCGGCTCACCTCGTCGACCGTCTCTGCCCGCACCAATGCGGCGCCGCTCACCAGCAGCGCGCATACGTTCAGACCACGCAGCACGGAACGCATGCTCATTCTGCAACTCCTTGTTTGCCCGAACAGCGCCTCGCAGGCGCCACACACAACTTTATAGCGAATTAACCGCCGGAACGCACTCTCGTGTGCGGCGCGATTTAGCGGCCTTCATCCCGAGGTTTCGGAGTGGCCGTGCGCAGAATGTCGTCCAGGTCGCGCTGCTGTTCTGGCGCCGCCTCGCCAAGAGACAGCCCGCCTCGCAATTTGCCGTAGTCGTGATGTTCTGGGTGGAGCAGGGCGAGCGGCTGCTGAATAGTCCGCACGTGAATGTCACGTTGCGGCAAGGCGATTTCGATGCCCGCCTGCCGGAATTCGTGGTCAATGGCTTTGTTCAAATCGTGCCGCGTGCTCATCGACAAGTCGACGGAAGCCACGAAGACGCGCAGCTCAAACTGCAATGCACTGTCGCCGAAACCCATGAAGTACACGCGGGGCGGCGGATCGGACAGCACGTTCTCGTGCGCGCGGGCTACTTTGTAAAGCAGTTGCTCCGCCAGCTCCGTATCCGACTGGTACGCGATCCCGACCGGAATGATGATGCGCAGCGTGGAGTCGGACAGTGTCCAGTTGATCACCTTGCCGGTAATAAACTCCTTATTGGGGATGACCAACTCCTTGCGGTCCCAATCGGTTATCGTGGTCGCCCGGATGCGAATCCGCGAGACTACGCCGCTGATATCGCCAATCGTCACCGTGTCGCCGATGCGGATCGGCCGCTCAAACAGCAGCATCAAGCCCGACACGAAATTCGCGAAGATCTCCTGAAGCCCAAAGCCCAGGCCGACCGTCATGGCCGCCACCAGCCACTGGACCCGGGACCAGCCCACGCCGATCTCCCCAAACGCAATGACCACGCCCGCCACAATGATGAGGTAGCGGGCTACCGCGGTAACCGCGAAGCGCCCCCCAGTATCCAGCGGCAAACGCTGCAAAATCACAATTTCGAGCAAACCCGGGATATTCCGGGCCAGCACCAAAGTGGCCAAAGCCACCAACGCCGCGGTCGTCACGTCTCCCAGAGTCACGTACTTGATGACCCGCGCCGCAGCGCCGCCCACGGCCGCCACGCCCTCCGCGCTCTGCCCGGCCGCTTCAGTGCCCGTGTAAGACCAGAGCTTGGTCTCGCCTACGACGCTCAGGGCCGGCAGCAGTTCCGACCAGCAGAGCCACAGTCCGATGGCCATAATGAAGATCACCACCGCTCGCAGCAGCTTGCGCGTCTGCGCGCCGATGCTGATCAGGTCCAGCTCCTCGTCCTCTACCGCCGGCGCCTCTTCGTGCGCGGCCCCTTGCTCGGCCAGCCGGGCCGCCGCCGCGGCGCGCTTGCGCCGCGCCCGTTCGTGCGCCAGGCGGCGCTGGGCAACGAAGAACGCGCGGCGCAGCAACGCGTGTATCAACAACACAATCAGCGCCAGCCGGGCCGTTTGCCCCAGCCGGTGCGCCATTTCCTGGGCGGTGTAGTAGTAGCCGATCGCCGCGCCCACCGCCGACAGCAGCGGCAACATCAGCAGCGCGACCAGCAGCACGTAGCGCGAACGATAAAGCCACGGACTGTGATGCCGCAGCCAATCAACGAAAACGCCGCGCTCCGGATGCCCGATTCGCCACAAGAACCGGATGACGGCCGCCATAAGCAGCAGGAACGCCGACCGGCCGATCAGATCGCGCACCTCGGCGTCCGGGTAAACCTCCATGGCGGCGATCACGAACAGGGCCGGGGCGGCGATCGCCATCAGCGAGAGCGCGCTGCGCCGTGCTACCCGCAGCCCCGCGGCATTCCACCGGAAATGGTACTCGCCCAAACCGCCGGGCCGGCAAATCTCGCGCACCAGCGACGTAAAGAAAATGACCATTCCGGCCGAAATGAGGCCCGCGCCGAGCGTCTGGGCCATTTCGTAGGCCGCCACATCCCTGGCTTCCGCCGCGGCTCTGACGGTCCAGGCGGCGAACCACAGCGCACTCGGCCAGCACGCGGCTCGCAGGATCGAGCACAGCAGCGCCACCAGCGTGTGGCGGAAAGAATCCGTGTGGATTTTCGCCACGCGCAAACCCGTGTCGCGCACTTTGGCGGCCAGCAGCGGCCGCACGCTTAGCCACGCCAGCAGCACCACCAGGGCCAGGCCGGATACAATTAGGCCTCTGAGGCGCTGTTCGGGCTGCTCCGGCAGCAGCAGTCGCCGCAGCGCGCCAAGACGCCGCGTCGCACCCTCCCGATCGTCTGGCCACTCCGCCTTGAAGATTGGCGCGGTGCTGGGCAGCCAGAGCGAATAGCGGTCAACGACTTCACGCGTTGCGCGCACGCTGTTCACAATGCGGGTCTGTACATCCACCAATTGCAGCAGTTCGGTGGAATAGCTTTCGTAGTCGGTCCGCAGACCCTCCAGCAGCTCGCGCCGCGTTTCCAACATCTCACGAATCTTGGGCTCCAGCGGCGCCAGATCGATGTTCGGATCATCTTCGCGCAGCTTCGCCAGCATCACGCGCTTGGCGGCGTCCACATCCGTCAGAACCAGCAGGCGCTCGCGCACCTCGCTCAGTCGACTCTGGACCTGCGCGTACTTCTTGCGAGTTTCAAGCGATTCCCGCTCCGCATCACGCAGCCGGTAAAGGTCGAGCCGCGCCCCGCGCATCAGCGGGCCCAGCAGGTCGCGGTCCGAATCCTGCTCGACGCGCTGCCGCAACCGCCCCAACCGGGCGCTGATGCGTTCTTCATCCACGCGCGCCTTTTCGAGTTTCGCCTGCACCTCGGCCAAGCCGGCACTGACGTTCTCCCGCTGCGCCGCCAGACGCGGGTTGTCAAGTTGCCTTTGAATTTCCCAAGGCGCGTCCTTCAGCCCCTCCGCGGCGCGCTGCTTCTGCTTCTGTACTTCCGCCGCGCGCAGCTCAGTCGCTTTGGCCTGTAGCTCGTCCAGCAGCGCTTGCGCCTGCGCCACCTCCAAGCGGGCCTTGCTTCGCCTGGTCGCCAACACCTCGCTGCGCGCCTGGTAGAACGCCAATTCCTCCTGATACGCCCTGATCTCCTGCTCAATAGCGCTGCGCCTGGCGAGCAGCAAAAAACGTTGCGCCAGCGCAAGCTGAGGAGGGACGCCCGCCTCGGCCGCCCCGGCCAATTCGGCACTCAATGTTTCAAGCTGTTGCTGGGCCGCCGTACGCAGGGCCGGTATGGCTTGGGCACGCTCCGCGCGATTCTGCGCCTGGGCCGCCAGCTTGTCGGCCGCGGCTTGTTTCTGACGCAGTTCGCTGTCGGCGCTAGCGATTTTCTGACCAAGATCCTCCAGAGTTGTGCTCTCGGCTAACTGGAGCTTGACGGCCGGAGCGTTGGTTACCGCATCCAACTCCTGCTGAATTGCCTCGAGATCGGCCGGCGCGTTGCTCTGACCTTGCTGATATTCGGAGATTTTGGAGCTCCAGGTTTGCGCGAGCGCAATTTGCTCCAGCACCTGGCGATAAATCTCCAGAATTTGGGCGCGCATCGGCTCCGGAAGTTCTGTGGAGGCCTCGATGCTGGCCATGCGCGCCTGAATTTCTTCAGGCGTGATCGTGGCCACCGACTCCTCGTGATTGGCCGACGCTTGGGTTGTCGAGGGCTGCGACGAAGCCGGCGCCGACTCTGTAGCCGGCTGACTGGCGGTTGTAGAGCTGCTGACGGCCGTTTGGACTACGGGCTGCGTCTCGGCCGGGCCCAAATCCATCTCTGTCGCCAGCAGGGCTGACGTGCAACACTGCCCCAATAGAAGTAATGCGCCTAGCACGCTGGCGCAGCGCCGGTGTTCGTATCCCATCGCCGTTCCACTTTGTTCGCGCTCGGAGACACATAATAACGTCAATCTAACCTGTCGTCGCGGGCCGCTTTTTAGGACCTTGGGCGGATGTCCAAATCCCCCCACATCGGATACAATCGCGCAGACGCGTGTAACTTCTCCCCCGACCTTTCAAAGGACCCGCATGAAAGTACTCCTGGTTTCCCCGGCTACGCCAGACACGTTCTGGAGCTACAAGCACGTCCTGCCGTTCGTAGCCAAGAAGGCCGCTTTCCCGCCGCTGGGCCTGCTGACCGTGGCCGCTTTGCTGCCGCCCGAATGGGAGCTCAAAGTGGTCGACTTGGACGTGCGCGCCCTGGCGGACGACGACATCGAGTGGGCCGACTACGTGCTGCTGTCGGCAATGATGATCCACGAGAAATCGGTGCGCGAGGTCGCTGCCCGCTGTGCCGGCCGCGGCAAAGCCGTCATCGCCGGCGGGCCCTTGTTCACCACCTCGCCCGAACGCTTCTCCGAAATTCCGCACCTCGTGGTCGGCGAAGCTGAAGAGTTGATGGACCAGATATGTCGCGACATGCTGGCCGGCACGCTGCGCCCCCTGTATCGCTGTCACGAACGCCCGAAGTTCGCAAACACGCCTTTGCCGCGCTGGGATTTGATCGACTTCCGCGATTACGCGACCATGTCGGTCCAGCACTCTCGCGGCTGTCCCTTCAACTGCGAATTTTGCGACATCGTCGAGATTTATGGGCGCGTGCCGCGGCTCAAGAGCACGCAGCAGATGATCGGCGAACTGGATGCGCTGGTGAACGCCGGCTGGCGTGGCAGCGTGTTCATCGTGGACGACAACTTCATCGGCCATAAAAGGCGCGCTAAAGACTTGCTCCGGGCGATCATCGACTGGCGGGCGCGGCGTGGCGTGAATCTCTCATTCACAACTGAGGCTTCTCTCAATCTCGTTGACGACCCCGAGCTAATCGACCTGCTGGTGCAAGCCGGCGTCAAGAAGGTTTTCATCGGGTTGGAGACGCCCCAGGAAAGCAGCCTGGCCGAGTGCGCCAAGACGCAGAACATGGGGCGCGATCTGGTCGCGGATGTCAAAACCCTTCAGGCCGCCGGAATCGAGGTCCTGGGCGGCTTCATCCTGGGTTTCGATACCGACTCCGGAACGATCTTTGAGCGGCAATTGCGGTTCATCCAGGAATCCGGAGTGGTGACCGCGATGGTCGGCCTGCTGACCGCCCTGCCGCAGACGCGCCTGTTCGCGCGCCTTAAGCAAGAGGGCCGCATATTGAGCGAGAGCACCGGTAACAATGTCGAAGCGGTCCTGAACTTTGTGCCCAAGCTCGACCGCCAGGTGCTGGTCGAAGGCTACCGCAATCTGGTGAAGCACCTTTATTCGCCACAGATGTATTACGCCCGCGCTCTGACGTTTCTGAGGCAATATCGGCCGCGCGGCCCGCGTGCCCCGGTGCGCTGGTCGGACGTCCGTGCCCTGCTTCACTCGATCTGGACTATGGGCGTGTGGACCAACGGCCGCCGCGAGTATTGGAAGTTCATGCTCCGCTCGCTACTGTTTCACCCGCGCCAGTTCGTCGAAGCAGCCACCCTGGCCATTCTCGGGCATCACTTCCGGATAGTCGCAGCGCGTTTGTGACAGTGCCGAAGCATAAGAAGTCTGATTGCCGCCGTGCGACTCTCTCGCCCGACGGCCGCCCCGTCGGGGACGGCGGTGGCCGCAGCTTCCTCGCCCGGAGGGCGCGCGAACGTAGCCGGGGATTTCAATCCCCGGTGGGAACGCCAACCCCCCCGAAACTTTGTAGAATAGGCCGCATGAGCACGACGCTGGAGCGCGTTTGGCAACTGGTCGCGACCGGGCAAGTCAAGGTCTCCGACCATGGCTATGATGAATTGAGCAACGACGGATTGACCGTGCGCGAAGTAGTGGACGGTATCAAGGCCGGACAGGTCGTGGAGGACTATCCGGCGTACGGAAAGGGCCCGTGCGTTTTGGTGCTTCAGCGTGACGAACGCGGCGCGCCACTCCATGCGCTGTGGGGCATTCCGCGCGGGCAGGACGGGCCGGCTGTTCTGATCACGGCCTATCGGCCCGACCCGGCGAAGTGGACGAGCGATTTCAGAGTGAGGCTGCCATGAACCGGCGCACAACGAAGCTGATTCGCGAAGGCGACTACGTGATCGAGCTGGATGTCGAGCTGAGCGACTCGCCCGACGGCTGGGGGCCGTACTTGTCGCTGACCGACGCCGAGCGCCTCGACGAAGCGCGGGCGGCGTTACGGCAGGGTGACCTGGCCGCGGCAACGCGGCTCGGCCGCGTCTATCGGCTGACGCCGGTCAAGGCGAGCGCATAAGGTTGGGCGGCGATAGCATCCAAATCGTCCAGCGCTGCTGCCAGCCAGACTACTTGATGAGCCATTTTTCAAGCCGCTTCTCGGCCTCGCTTTGCGGGACAGACTCCCCGCGCGCCGCCGACTCGAGCCGGCGACGAATTTTTTCAATGACGTACAGGTGTACTGTACGTCTTCGACCGAGCAATCCTCGGGCAGGCGCTTCAATATCTCCTGCACTTGCCGCTTTACATTTGACATACGCGCACCTCGCACGCGCCCGAGTAGAGTTTAGCTTGCGGCGCGCTGTCAGTCCACGAGCGGAAACGTGACTGGCACCGAGCCGCCTCTCTCGCCCGACGGCCGCCTCCTGTCGCGGGGGCAACGGCCGCAGCTTCCTCGCCCGGAGGGCGCGCGAACGTAGCCGGGGATTTCAATCCCCGGTGCGTAACGCGAACGCCCCGTTTGTTTTCTCTTTCCTGATCCGGTCTTCCAAAAGCGCCGTGTGCGATTTCCAGTACAGTTGTAAGTCTGCCACCGTAAAGATGGAATGGCATTGTCGCCGGCCGCCTTGCAACGGCAGCCCAAAGTAGACTGATCGGGACCGGAAGCGGTACCCCGGCTCGGGGGGGGGAGGGGAGTCAATGCCATGTTCTTTAACCCTGCGGTCGGCAACATCAGCGATTGCGTGGAGGCAACAGTCTGGTCGCGGTCGGTCGACCTCATAGACGGTTCCGAATTCGACCGGCGCGACCGGCATCGAAGAACTTGGGCTTGGTGAAGCGCCGCGGTTGCCCTCGCGCAGACAAGAACCCCGGCACGAGTGCCGGGGCTCGGAAGCTGCCCAATGTTATGCGGGTCGCCACCCGTCACATCTTGATTCCTCGATCCCTAAATCCCTTGATCCCTCACCTGCAGTATCAATACTCCGGCGGCAACCGGCTGCAATCCGGAGCAGTATGGCGTGCAAACCCACATGCCGCGCAGTCTGTACGAACCGCCAGCCGCTGACAATCCCCCCGCGTTTCTGCTGTGGAACCAATTCTCAACCGGTCGACGGGTTACAAACCGCCCACAATACGGCCTATTCCGGCCGCTGCGTATGCCGGCCGCCACCTACTCCGCCCGGCGCAACCAGAGATACACGTTGGTGTTGGTGCCCGACAGGCGAAACACGCCCAGGTCTTCCACGCGGCCGCCGTACTGCTCCATTAGGTACGCAGCCAGTGGCTGGTTCGGCTGCGTGGCGGCGATGACTGCGAAGAGTTGGCTTTGCGGGCCGCACGCCGCGGCGATCTCCTGTTCCACCGCGTGGATCTCCTCCTCCAAGCGGTCCGGCTGTTCAGCCCAGGCAGCCTGATCCTGACTGGCCATGTGCAGCGCCATTTCCCGCGGGTAAGAGAACAGCTTTACCGGCACGGCCAGCCGGCCCAGATAGTACTGCAATGGGGCGCGCGTCAGGCCGGTGCAAAGGACCGCGTCGCCGGCCCGGGCCGCGCGAACAATGATTTGTGCCATTGCACGATCGGCGCTGGCGAGCTGATTGCCGTACAGATGCGCCAGGCCGGCGCACGAGTAGACGCAGAACACCACCAGCAGGCAATAGCGCAGCAGCGCCGATGCAACTGCGGCCTTTCGCCAGTGCAGGCCCGCGAGGCCCCGCGCGACGAGCAGCGCAAAGCACGGGTAGACCAACTGGTCGACGCGCCCGGGCACCCAGTTCGGGACGCTGATGACTGACGTCAGCGCCGCGCACGCTAGCGGCAATACCGTCGCACAGGCCAGCCATAGCCCACGCGGGTTTACCTTAAGCCCGCGCGGCCCGCGCTGCCACGCCTGCGCGAGGCCGGCGGCCGCCGCCAGCGCGCACAAGTAGACCGGCGTCCAGAACGTGTGCTGTTCCCGTGCGAAGAGAAAGAAGGGCTGTGGATCACCGGGAGAAAACGAGCGCAGTGTGCTCAACGGGATGCGACTTGACCCGAAGCGTTGCGTCAGAGTCGCAAACCACACGTACTGCTCCCGGTTACCGAGCTGCATCAGGAACGTCGGCAGCCATGGCAGATAGCCGGCCAGAATGGCCGCGCCGCATGCCGCCCAGTGCCAGGGTGCACGGCGCAGCGCGCCCGAGGCAAGGATGATCAGCGCATGCACGGGCAGCAGGTGCAAGGCGAAATTATGCGTGTACAGCGCTCCCAGAGTGGCCAGCACGTAGGCTACGTAGAATCGCCCGCGGCCATCCTCGATCGCCCGCCACAGCCAGTAGGAAGAGAGCAGCCCCAGCAGTCCCAGCAGGGAATACATGCGGGCCTGCTGGCAATAGAACACATGCGTGGGCGCGACGGCCGCCAGAACCGCCGCGAGCAAGCCGGTCTGTGTGCCGAACAACCGGCGGCCAAT
>Ga0116190_1004112_pt1 | contig 10380 bp, 8 predicted proteins | sample AD_JPNTR4_MetaG_FD_89808 | JGI IMG/M metagenome (GOLD analysis project Ga0116190, IMG submission 89808) | Active sludge microbial communities of municipal wastewater-treating anaerobic digesters from Japan - AD_JPNTR4_MetaG | ecosystem: Engineered > Bioreactor > Anaerobic > Digestate | place... | reverse complement strand
GGCGCGTCACTCAACCACCAGGGTTTCGATACAACTCGCCACAAAACGGCGAGTCACTCAACCGCCGGGTTTCGATACGATTCGCCAAAAGACGGCGAATCACTCAACCACCAGCCTCGCCTCAACCTGTCGGTCGCAAGCCTGACCGTTGTGCTCGCAAGCTCGGCTCGCAGCGCGGTTTCGAGTGTGCGTTGTCCTGTTTCATAGACATGTGTATTTTCGCCATGCTCGAGATTCTGTCCCGAGACAGAGCTGTGCGAAGGGTACCGTTTTTCAGGTACCCTGGGTCTCCGGTTGTGATGTTTTATGCCTTCCCTGAAGGGGAAGAGCAAATTCGCCGAGGTTGTGCCCCTTGCTGTTCCCCTTCCGGGCGCTTATCTCTGCGGGACGACGGGCAACTTCGCCGATTCTGTCACCTCAAGGGTGGCAACACGCAATCGGTCGACAGCGAGTTCACTGATCTTGATCGATCCCAACCGGGCCTGCTGAATCGCCAAGCGCCGAATCGCCAAGCTGGCGATCGCGAGTGTTCCTATGGCGAGGGCACCTACGGCCATTGCTCCAAGCGCGTTAGCGCCGATGGCGACCGCACCTGCCTTGAAACGAGTAAGAGAAGTCTCTGTCATATCGATTCCTCGGAGGTCCACGCCACTCAGGCGAGGTTATTTTTGAACATTAAAGGGATTTCGAGACGAGCGTAACTGCTCCTGATGGTATCCGGCCGAAGAATGGCTGTCAAATTGCGAAAGCGATATAGGAACGTGTCCTACAAGCGACTAACACTTACGCTTCTCTTTGCGATACTCTGGTTCTAGCGGTCCGTCCCATTGGCCGCATTTCTGGCATCCCAGGGTCCCTCAATCTCCGACGAGCAAGGCAGTAGCAGCTCTTTCGGACCCCGCCATTTGTGATTCACGGGGGCGGAGCCTATCTGGAAGCAAATGGCAACATCCGCACATTCACACCCGCGAACGGGATTCCCTCGAACCATCGCGATCCTTCGTGCCCTGCAACTCGGCGACCTGCTGTGCGCCGTGCCCGCCTGCCGGTCTATCCGAAGCGCCTGCCCCGAGGCCCGTATCACGTTAGTAGGACTGCCTTGGGCGTCGAGTTTTGCCGAGCGGTTCCACCACTACATCGACGCCTTTGAGGTTTTTCCTGGCTGGCCCGGCATTGTCGAGCGCCGGCTGGTTCCGGCAGAGCTGGACAAGTTTCGCGAACGTGATCGGTCTTTCGATCTGGCGATCCAGCTTCATGGCAACGGGTCTGCCAGCAATGGTTTCTTGCCGGAGCTGCGCCCCCGAATCAGCGCGGGGTTCTTCCCTCCCGGCCAACCTTGTCCTGATCCCGCTTACTTTGTGCCATACCCGGACGAGAATCACGAGATCCGGCGGTTGCTAAAGCTGATCGAACACCTGGGGTTTCCGGTCAAAGGGGAGTACCTCGAATTTCCGCTGACACCCGCCGATCGGAAGGAAGCATCAAGTATCTGGCCGGATCTGGCGTTTGGGGATTATGTTTGTCTTCATATCGGTGCGAGGGACTTAAAGCGACGCTGGCCTATCGTGAATTTCATCGACGTCGCACGTGGTCTGGCAAGTAGAAAGCTTCGAGTCGTCCTGACCGGCAGCGCTGATGAAGGGGAGGAAACAGCCCTTCTCGCAACATGCGTCGGCCCAGCATGCATCAATCTTGCCGGTCGGACCAGTCTTGGCGGTTTGGCGGCCCTGTTAAGCAAGGCCCGCCTGCTGATCACCAACGACACTGGGATCTCTCATCTGGCAGTGGCGGTGAACGTGCCGAGCGTGGTGATATTTACCGGTTCCGACCCGAGACGATGGGCGCCTCTTGACGCCGATCGGCACCGATCCCTGGGTGATCCGACATCCTCCCCGCCGGCCACCGTTACAGCTGAAACAGTCTTACGCGAGGCCGACCGCCTACTGGCAGTCGACCCATTGCGAATGGAGGTTCGAGGCAAGGGGGAAACGCCGCTTCCAGAGATTGCCTGGACGCAGATCAAGCGTCTTCTGATGATTCATTGCGGCACTCCGGCTGATCTGGTTCTCTTGGCAAGGGCAGTGCAAGCGGCGGGTTCGGTCGTGCCTGAAGCTACGCTGATGGTTCTGCCCGAGGCTGCGCCTGTGGCTCACCTGATCGCAAATACCGATCGTGTCTTGATTGACCAGGATGAAGCGCTAGTCGACCCTGTTAGCGAACAGAAAGTACGAAGACTGGTTGATCGCCTGCGCTCCGCATCGTTCGATGCGGCTATCGTGTTTACTGACGATTCCGATCAGCCTTACACCGCTGCCTACGTTTGCTACCTCGCCGGAGTTCCTGTTCGGATAGCAGCTTCCAGAGAGTTCGGGGGCGGACTTCTGACACACTGGATCCGAACACTCCCGGCGGGCCTCGACACGGGGGAGCGGTCCTTGCGAGTGCTAAAGGCCGTCGGCTTGCCTGTACAGGAGGAGGTCGAAGAATCGTTGGTAGCTCTGCCTCGGTCTATTGAGACGAGGATGGTGCAAGCCCTCGCCGAATTGGGGGTGACGGAGCCAGGGGAATTCATTTTCTCAGATGACGGGGCAGAAACGGAAGGATGGAGAAGAATAACCAGACAGCTGTTTGGCCGTCCGTTGATTTCCCCGCCGCCCGGCAGCGGATTGGCTGAGCGCGCCTCCCTTGCAAAACTGTCCGGCTTGGTTATCACCTGCGACCCGGTTCTCGCCCGGATTACCGACGCCTTCAAGCATCCGTTGGTTATTCCCAATCGCTTGCTGGACGGGCTTGGTTGCTGGCGTCCGCGCCAGACCAGGTCAAAGGCCGTTAGCGATTTCCAGCCCGGCGGAGACGCTCTCGTTGAGGCGGTAAGGACTCTGCTTTGGAGCGAAAGTTATTCTTCGCACAACGGCGCAGCGAGCGTCCTTGACCGCGAGAGAGGAGACGACGCCCAAACCCCATGGGAAGCGCGATAGCCATGTCTACAAGATTCCGAGTCTTCACCTGGCACGTGCATGGCAACTATCTGTACTACCTTGCGCAGTGCAATCACGATTTCGTAGTCCCGGTCAAGGAGGGTCGGCCGGCAGGCTACGGTGGTCGATGTGGCACTTTGCCGTGGCCGGACAATCTACTGGAGGTGGACGCCGCGGAGATAAAGTCATTGCGCCTGGATTGTCTTCTCTTTCAGTCACGAAAGAACTACGAGGTTGACCAGTATGAAATCCTTTCAGAAGCACAAAGACAGCTGCCGCGCATCTATCTGGAACATGATCCTCCTCGTGAGACTCCCACCGACACCAGGCATCCGGTAAACGACAATGAGACGCTGCTGGTTCACGTGACTCATTTCAACGATCTTATGTGGGACAACGGAGTGACGCCGACCAGGGTCATTGAACATGGAGTTAAGGTCCCGCCGGCCATCGCTACCAACGCCAGGCCGGCCCGGGGAGTCACTGTTGTGAATGGCCTGAAGCAGCGCGGCAGGAGACTAGGCTGGGATGTTTTCGAGCGGGTCAGGCAAGAAGTGCCGATTGATTTGATCGGCATGCAGTCAGAAGAGCTGGGCGGACTTGGAGAAATCCCATATCAGCAGCTTCCTTCGTTCCTCTCCCGGTACCGGTTCTTTTTCAACCCGATTCGCTACACCAGCCTCGGTCTGGCCGTGTGTGAGGCCATGATGTGCGGATTGCCTGTCGTTGGTCTGGCCACGACGGAAATGGTGACGGCCGTAGAAAACGGAGTCTCTGGTTACGTAAGTACGGACGTCGGGTCTTTGATCGAAGTGATGAAACGGCTGCTTGCAGATCCAGACGAAGCTCAAAGACTCGGGGAGGGGGCGCACCGCCGAGCGAGAGAACGTTTTGCAATTGAGAGGTTTATAGGGGATTGGGATGAAGCTTTCCGCTTCGTCTGCGGCGCGGGCCTACAGGTCGGCGCATCCTCGACCAGTCAGTAAACCCTCAAGTCCGGAGGAGCACGATGCCAAAAAGAATCGCCTTCATCAGCGATCACGCGTCTCCCGTAGGCATTTTGGGGGGAGTCGACAGCGGGGGGCAGAACGTTTATGTCGGGCAGCTTGCTAAGAACCTTGCTGAGCTCGGCTACGAGGTAGACATCTTCACCCGCCGTGACAGCGATCGCTTGCCCGAAATTGCAGAATGGGTCAACGGGATACGGATAATCCACGTGCCAGCGGGGCCGCCCGCCTATATCCCGAAGGAACAGTTGCTCCCGTTTATGGAGGAATTCACCGACTATACCCTGCAGTTCTTCAAGTGCCAGAGAAAAGGCTACGACCTGATCCATCCCAACTTCTGGATGTCGGGGTTGGTCGCTTGTGAAATCAAGCGGCAGCTTGGAACTCCTTTTGTAGTGACGTTTCACGCCTTGGGACGAGTGCGGCGACTGCATCAGAAAGACGCCGATCGATTCCCGAACGAACGGTTCGATATTGAGGATCGGATTGTCGTCGAGGCCGATCGCATCATAGCGGAGTGTCCCCAGGACGAGGAGGATCTAATACGCCTCTACAATGCGGATCCTTCGAAAGTCGCCATGGTTCCCTGCGGATTCGATCCTACGGAGATCTGGCCCATCAGCAAGCCCCTGGCGCGTTTTGCTCTCGGGTTGGCGCCGGAAGAGCCGGTGATACTCCAACTCGGGCGCTTGGTTCAGCGCAAAGGGATCGACAACGCCATTCGAGGATTTGCGCGACTAGTAAAGAACTACGGGATTGAAGCCCGGATGCTCATCGTGGGCGGCGAATCGGAGGATCCGGATCCGGCGGTTACGCCTGAAATCGGGCGCTTGCGGGCGATCGCTGAAGAAGAGGATGTGGCCGAAAGGGTGACGTTCGTTGGGAGGCGCGGACGAGAATCCCTCAAGTACTACTACAGTGCGGCCGACATGTTCGTGACCACACCCTGGTACGAACCGTTCGGCATCACTCCTGTCGAATCCATGGCTAGTGGCACTCCCGTAATTGGGGCCAATGTGGGCGGCATTAAATTTACGATTCGCGATGGAGAAACTGGCTATCTGGTGCGACCCAGAGATCCAGACGCGCTCGCCGAGCGGTTGGCATACCTTTATCAACACCCTAAACTCATGAGCGTTCTCAGCCGGCAGGCAATCCGGCGTGCCAATGATCTGTTTACCTGGCAGAAAGTGGCCTCCAGTATGGGAGCGGTATACGAAGAAGTCCTGGCGCCGGCGCGTACGCGGCGGCAAGAGCAGGCTCAGCTGGTCTCGGTCTTGAATCGGAGTTTCGACCAGCTACTGGAGGTTCTGCACGAGTCCCGAAGGAGGCTGACTCTCCCGCTTGTGGATGCCGCCGATATGCTCAGCAACTGCATGGCCCGAGGGGGTCGTGTCTTGATTTCCGGGCACGGTGAGAGTGGAACGGATGCCATGAGACTGGCCGCGGAATTCACTGAGAGATTCGGCCATGAGAATCGAACGGGGCTTCCAGCAATCATGCTGCCCGAGGCAGGAATCGATAGGGGTTCAATTAACCGCGATCGCGACATCATGGTGGTGCGACAGATCGAAACGGTTGCCAGGGCAGGTGATGTTTTTGTCGGTATAAGCGCGAACAAGCGCTCCCGACCCCTCCTGCTGGCCTTCCGGTCGGCGCGCAACCTGGGCTTGAATTCCGTCGCCTTGGTGAGTCAGAACGCCCAGGATCTGCAACAGAGTGCCGACGTCGCGGTGATCATACCTTCGGCGGATCGCGAAAAGGTTCTCCAGGGTCAGCTGGTCATCATGTATCTCCTTTGTGAGCTCGTCGAAGAGTTGCTCGCGTCAGATACGCATTTGGCCAAGGTAGCGCTCTTCGACCCGGCAGCTAAGAAGTTGGGCAAAAGGGCCAAATCTGAAAGACGAACAAACCTGGTGGGCGCTGCGGCCTCCGGCCGGGGGCTCGCCTCAACGGGGGACAACAAAACCGATGCAAGAACTGACGGGAAGAGTGGCAATCGTCACAGGCAGCGCGCGGGGACTCGGTAAAGCGATTGTTGAGAGATTGGCCAGGGCCGGGCTCACTGTGATCGCGGCCGATGCCAACCAGGCAGCCAACCTGGAAACCGTAAAGGAGATAGAGGCGCGAGGTGGGTCAGTTGAACACTGCCGGCTGGATGTCGGTGACGAGCGGCAAGTGTCAGAAGCAGTTCAGCACGTGGCACAGACGCACGGCCGTTTGGACGTCCTGGTCAACAATGCGGGTGTGGACAAGACGGTCTCGATCGAGGAGCTATCAGTTGCGGACTGGGACTGCATTATTCGCGTCAATCTTCGCGGACCGTTCCTGATGGCCAAACAGGCCTTCTCCGTTATGAAGAAACAGGGACAGGGATGCATTGTCAACATTGTTTCGACTGCAGCGAAGAGAGCCTGGGCCAATGCCTGTGCCTACCATTCAAGTAAGTGGGGGCTCTTGGGCTTGAGCCACGCGTTGCATGTCGAAGGTCGACCGCATAACATCAAGGTGACCGCTCTAATCGCTGGGGGAATGCGTACCCCGTTTCTGCTGGAACGTTTTCCTGATCTCGATCCTGGCTTGCTGCAGGAACCGGCTAACGTTGCCGAGGCGGTCCTGTTTGCAATTCAGCAGCCTCCGGAAACCGTAATTCCCGAGATGACGGTTATCCCTATGCGCGAAACCTCGTGGCCGTAGGAGGGAAGTGCACGCTGCGTGCCCTGCAAGCGTTGACCGCTGGGCAACTGCCCGGCTAAAGCCGGTGCTACGAACAAGGGATGCCCACTGCGAGGTGCGGTGAATGGCGAAGCCCGCTGTGTTTCTAGACAAGGATGGGACACTGATTGACAACGTCCCATACAACGTGAACCCGGCCTTAGTCCGTCTGAGCAAAGGCGCCGATGAAGCCCTTCCACTTCTCCAGGCGCATGGATTCTGCCTGGTTGTTGTCAGTAATCAGGCAGGGGTTGCCCGGGGCTTTTTCCGTGAGGAGGCTCTCACTGCTGTGGAAACCAGGCTTCGCGAGCTATTTGACGGTGTGGGCGTGTCTTTGGCTGGCTTTTACTACTGTCCTCACGATCCGAAAGGGAGTGTGCAGAGCTACGCCACCGACTGTTGGTGCCGAAAACCCCAGCCCGGCATGCTCATTCGTGCATCGCGGGAACTGGATCTCGACCTGGCTGGTTCCTGGTTAATCGGAGATATCCTCGACGATGTCGAAGCGGGCAGGCGCGCCGGATGTAAGACCGTGCTCCTGTTGAACGGGAGCGAGACGGAGTGGAATGTCTCTGCCGCGCGTCTGCCGCATTACTGTGCCGCGAACCTGCTCGAAGCCGCGCAAATCGCCGTCGGATCCTCAAGCAGCCAGAAAAGGGAGCAGAAATGATCGATTCGTTGCACGAAATCATCCAACACTTTTCTCGCCTGAAAACGCTGGTCATAGGCGACGCTCTCCTCGACACCTATCTCGAAGGGAATCCGGGCGGCCTTTGCCGGGAGGCCCCGATCCCGGTCATTCGTCTGGTGCAACGTAAAGATATGCCCGGCGGTGCCGGGAACACCGCTGTCAACCTGCGTGCCTTGGGCGCGAAAACCCGGTTGCTGTCTGTCATTGGTGAGGACGGGGAAGGTGACCGGCTCCGGCAAGCGCTCGAAGGGAACGAGGTTGGCCCAGAAGATTTAATTGTGTGTCAGAACCGCCTCACCTGCGCCAAGAATCGGCTCTACGCGGGCGGGCAAATGACTGCCCGGTTTGACGGGGGTACGACTGCGAGGCTCTCTCACCGGGATGCGCAGATGCTCATTAGGAGGTTCGAAGCCCTCTTTTCGTGGGCGGATGCCGTAATAGTGTCAGACTATGACGGCGGAGTGATGACTCCCCAGGTGATCGAGCACCTGCGGATTCTTCAAGAGGCTTCTCCGCGCCTGGTGCTAGTTGATTCACGGAGCAGGCTGCGCGATTACCGCGAGGCTGGAGTCACTGTTGTCAAGCCGAACTACGAAGAAGCCGTCGATCTTCTCGGGCTCCGACAATCGGACGTCGGCCCGTCAGCAGTGAAGAGAAGTGAGAACATTCTGCCACTGGGCGACGAGATCCTGTCCTTAACCGGGGCCCGTATCGCCGCCGTTTCGCTGGATGCGGAGGGAGCGCTCATATTCGAAGAAGGGCGCGGTCCCTATCGAACTTACGGCTCCTCCAACCCAGGTCCTTACACTGCGGGCGCCGGAGACACCTTCGCCGCAGCCTTCGCACTGGCGCTGGCCGCGGGCGCCCAGACAACGAGCGCCGCCGAAATCGCCTCGGCCGCCGCAGCGGTAGTTGTCAAAAAGGAGGATACCGCCGTCTGCCTGCAGCACGAACTCCTGACCAGGGTCTCTTCGGACGGCAAGTACATAACGGATCTGAGCTGGCTTGTCCTGACGCTGGACGCCCATAGAAGGCAGGGCAGGAGCATCGTTTTCACCAATGGTTGTTTCGATATCCTCCACCGAGGCCATATCAGTTACTTGAACCGAGCGAAGAATCCCGGAGATATCCTGGTGGTGGGGGTCAATTCCGATTCCAGCGTTCAGCGGTTGAAGGGCCCCGATCGCACGATCAACACTCTGGAGGATCGGATTAAGGTCCTCTCGGCGCTCAGCTGTATCGATTACCTGGTCGCTTTTGACGGTGAAACCGCTTCGGACCTCGTTCGAGTCGTCAAACCGGATGTCTTCGTCAAAGGCGGCGACTATACCAAAGAGCGTTTGCCCGAGGCGCCGGTGGTCGAGGAGCAGGGCGGAGTCGTTCGGATTCTCCCGTTTCTTGACGACCGGTCGACAACTCGGATTATCGAAAAGGTTCAAAGGTTCCGGACGACGCAGTTGACGATCGATAGTTGAGCATCTGTCGATTAAATCGCGTCAACTCGATCCAGTTCGAACCTGACTTTCAAACTCTTGAACTCGTGGAAGAAGGCGAAGAAGATCCTCTGTGTCCGCCTGGACACGATTGGCGACGTGTTAATGACAACGCCGGCCCTGCGTGCTCTGAAAGGGCTTGGCAGCCGGCCATGTCTGACGCTGCTCACCTCTGTGCGGGGCAGAGAAGTCGGGCGCCTCATCCCCGAAGTTGATGACGTTCTCGTTTACGACTCCCCGTGGATGAAGGCCACTGAACGGCGCCTGGATGTTCGAGCCGACCTGGACCTGATCGCACGGCTCAAGGCCGAGAAGTTCAGCGCCGCCGTCATCTTCACCGTTTTCAGCCAGAACCCGCTCCCGGCAGCCTTCCTCTGTTTTCTCGCCGAAATCCCTTTGAGACTGGCTTACTGCCGTGAGAACCCTTACCAGCTGCTTTCAGACTGGGTTCCCGAGACAGAGCCAGAACAGCAGGTCCGGCACGAGGTTCGCCGCCAATTGGAGTTGGTCAAATCGATAGGAGCTTGCGTCCAGGATGAACGAATGTCCTTGTGCGTCCCGCCCGAAGCGGCCGAAAGGGTCCCAACAATCCTGGAAAGAGCCGGACTTGACCTGGACCAGCCTTGGGTGGTGATTCATCCCGGCGCTTCCGCGCCCTCGCGCCGCTATCCCGCCGAACGATTCGCCGAGGTCGCCGCCCTGATACACGCACGCCTCGGGTACCAAGTGGTCTTTAGCGGGAGTGCCTCCGAAATCGAACTGATCGAAGGGATTCGGGAAGCCATCTCCACGCCGACGCTTTCGATCGCCGGAGCAATGGATTTAGCCGAACTGGCGGGTCTCTTGCGCCTCGCGCCGCTCCTGATTTCCAACAATACCGGTCCGGTTCACATTGCCGCGGCCGTAGGCACTCCCGTGGTTGATCTTTACGCCTTGACGAACCCCCAGCACACACCGTGGGGCGTCGAGAACCGAGTCCTTTTTCACGAAGTCCCCTGCCGGAACTGCTACCGGAGTGTCTGTCCGGAAGGGCACCATCACTGCCTGGCGCTGGTCGAGCCGCTTGAAGTGGTCAACGCGGCCGAAGAATTGCTCCACGTCAGTGCCCTGCAGAGTCGAAAGGCATAAGCCAGTGGCACTAGTCGATGTCCTTATACCTACTTACAATCGCGCCATGGCGCTGGGAATCACTTTGACCAGTCTGTCCTCGCAGAGTTTCTCCGATTACAGCGTCACGATTTCCGATCAAAGCAGTGGAGATCCTCCGTGGATGAGGAAAGAAATCCAGGCAATTGTCCGAGTTCTGGAAATACATCGGCACGAGGTGTGCCTGCTTCGGCACGTCCCGCGACGGGGGATGGCCGAGCAGCGGCATTTTCTGCTTGGCCTGGCCAAGGCGCCCTATTCTCTCTTTCTGGATGATGACGTCATTCTGGAGCCTTATGTCATGGCGAACATGGTAAAGGCGATTCAGGAAGAGGGGTGTGGTTTTGTCG
>Ga0116190_1004108_pt1 | contig 10387 bp, 8 predicted proteins | sample AD_JPNTR4_MetaG_FD_89808 | JGI IMG/M metagenome (GOLD analysis project Ga0116190, IMG submission 89808) | Active sludge microbial communities of municipal wastewater-treating anaerobic digesters from Japan - AD_JPNTR4_MetaG | ecosystem: Engineered > Bioreactor > Anaerobic > Digestate | place... | reverse complement strand
GGCGTGGCATCGGTGCTGATCACGCCGGGCCGTCAGTACATACTTACATCGAGTATAGAGATTGACAGGGTGAGAGCTGAGACGCTAGCCCACATTGCGCCGGCGGATGTCTTCGAATTCGTTGAGTACCCTTGGCATCATGGGCAGGCTGGAATGCTTGGTGAGATACCAGGCAAGCTGGGCGCCGATTTCAGCTGCACTCCTGCTCAAGGGCGATTCTATGATGTGACTGCGCTCAGGATGCCGTTTACCCCATGGGAGGCTGATCGGTATCTCGGGATCGGACGTGGAGTGTCGGACGCGGTTGAACGCGTGTGTTTTCGGATAGAGCCCGGCATGACAGAACGCATGATTGCAGGAATGACCGCAGCGGAGCTGATTCAGGCAGGGTTCACTCCAACAGTTGTGCTGGTCGGGGCGGACGATCGGGTTCGGCTTCGGCGTCACCCAACGCCCACAGGCAACACGCTGGAGCGCTACTGCATGATTGTAGTCTGCGCACACCAGGGGGGCCTGGTTGTGGCTGTGACTCGATCGGTTCACTTCGGGCGACCACCGCGAGAGGTCAGCAGCGCACACGAGGCCGTGGCCAGAGTTCATGCAGCCATGATCGTGGCTACCAGGGTGGGAGCCGAGTATCAAGACGTAATGGACCGTGCGTGCGCCCAGTATGAAGCTGAAGGATACGGCGGCGAGTGGCGATACCTCCACCAGGGCGGGCCCATCGGGTATCAGGATCGAGAGTTTCTGGTCGTGCCCGGCGCGAAGCAGGGAAGGATTGCAGACCGCCAGGCCATCGCTTGGAACCCGTCGGTTCCTGGCGCCAAGTCAGAGGACACAATGCTTGTGAGTGAAGACGGCCTCCAGATTGTTACTCGGGCATCGACTGAGTGGCCCACGATTGACGTGGAGGCTGATGGAACCATTGTGCAACGCCCGGCCATTCTGGTGAGATGAGGTGCTCGCTGACGCTGAGAGTATGCCGAGTGTGTGCTTTCCGAGCCGGCGAAGAAGTCCTTGGCCAAGGGATGCTCGGCGGGTCTGACCCCGGGTATGGCTCGTCAACGCTGGAGGCGAGATTGGTGGGCCAATGCGTGACCGCGGCGCAGGCCATAGCTAGAGACCATCCCCCAAGGGGTCAGTGAGGTTACTCTGATCATGAAAGATGCGATTGGCACCTCGGAGAGCATCATTGAACCGACCCGTGAGGGCTCCTATGTAGCCATGGGCACCCATGATCTCATTGTAGTTTGGGGCCAGACTCAAGGCCCTTGAGGATAGATCATAGGCCTCTGCAATCAGCTGGGAGTCATTGAGGAGTACGACGCCAGTCAAGGCACTGAACTTATCGCAGCGCTGAAAGCCTTTCTTGATCACCCACAATCAGCTCGACCGCCTCGCGACTCGCAATACGAACCTCTAGAGCTCTCACCAGACGACTGCAGGTAATTCTCAGAGGCGGAGGCAGGGTATTCCCACACAATACATCGTGAGACATTATATAGCATGGTCATGCTTGCCTCGCTGTAATGGACGTCTAGCTGGCCTTGACACCATGGCCTTCGGGCAAAAAGGCTGGAGCTGGCATATCGTCGGTTTTTGCCATCAGTTTCGGAGATACCCGCAACTTTTGAGTACATCGACTTCGAAGAGCCACCTGACCGCCTCCCAATCACGAAAATCGGGGGGTATCCGACGGGTTTGGGCAGTAGAGCAGGCGGCGGGCCGACACAACATCCCACTTAATGGGATCATGTGGGAATGGCGCGCGGGCAACGGCATGCAGTGCCATGGGATTACCAGCTACTGGGTTGCGGTTGGCCCCGAGGACTCCTTTTACGGGGTCGATTCGCCCCCGGGGACCCCGGCCCAAATCGATGTACTCAGAAGTTGCGTTTTTGGCCGAAAGTATCGTCAAAAAGTGACCGTATCTCTGGGCGGATACCCCCAGGGGTATATCACTGAGCCACAGCTGTGGATCTGGCGGGACTGCACGCCTGAATGCGGGGTATCTGCGACCCCGAAAGCCACAATCCTTACACGCACCGGAAGTAGCGCGGGTGGGTGACAAGAGTGGATGGCGTGTGGTTCGAGTGGAGGATACGAGCGTTAGGCAGAGAATACAAGTTATGACGATCATCTCGGTTCGGGTTGAGAGGGGCACGGTGTATGAACGACCAGGCTTTGCGGGAGAAGGTCATTCAGATAAGCCGCCTCATGCTATCCATGGGGCTGACTATTGGCACAAGCGGAAACGTGAGCGCTCGGTGCGAGGATGGCGAGAGCTTTCTGATTACGCCATCAGGCATGGATTATGATGCGGTCACGCCCGACGATATTGTGATGGTGAACATAGCGACCGAAGAGAGGACGGGATGGCGGGTTCCGTCTATCGAGACCGGCCTTCACCGCGGGATCTACCTCGCTCGTTCAGATGTAGGCGCGGTTGTTCATGTTCATTCGCCCTTGGCTGCGGGGCTCGCTGTTGCGAGAAAGCCACTGCCGGTGATAGCCGACATGTGCGCCCTGGCCTTCGGCGGGCAGGTCGAGGTGGCCGAGTATGGCACTTCGGGCAGCCCGGAGCTTGCCGCCAATGTGGTGAAGGCCCTCGGGAATCGAAACGCCGCTCTGATGGCAAACCACGGATCGCTCGGCGTTGGAAAGGATCTTGATCAGGCGCTGCTAGTCTGCGATCTGCTCGAGAAGATGTGCCTTACCTATTACTGTGCTACTTTGGCTGGCGGGGCCGTTCCGATTTCTAGTGAGGCGATCAGCATCCTGAAAAACGGCGTCGGCAAGACGTACGGGCAGCCAGGGGCCGCCACCGCCACGGCCGGATAAGTCGCCGGCCGGTCGCGCGGCGCTAAGGCCGCAAGGCAACGCAACCGGGCGCGGGCGGGCTTTCGTGGGGCGGATGTGGATTGGCGAATGGAGAGCGGAAGGAGGAATGCCTCCGGTGAGGGCGTTGGTTTTCGACGATGGCCTGAAAGCGGTGGACTTGCCTATCCCGGAAAGGGATAAGGGGCAGGCGCTGATACGTGTAGACCTTGCGGGGATCTGCAATACCGATGTTGAGGTGACCCGGGGCTATCTGGCCTATAGAGGGATCATGGGCCATGAGTTCGTGGGCAGGGTAGAAGACGCCGACAACGCGCGCCTGATTGGGAAACGCGTCGTGGGAGAGATCAACATAACCTGCGGCGAGTGCGGAATTTGCCGGAGCGGCAATCCCCGTCATTGCGAGCGCGTCAAAGCCGTGGGTATAAACGGCTGGCAGGGCTGCCTTGCCGATTACGTAGTTCTGCCCGAACGCAATCTTCACATCGTCCCAGACTCGGTCACTGACCGTCAGGCGGTGTTTGTGGAACCCCTCGCAGCCGGGCTCGAAATCCTGGAGCAGGTGCATGTCAGGCCTGCCGACATGGTTGCGGTGATAGGCGACGGCAAATTGGGGCTTCTCACAGCTCAAGCTATGTACGCCTGTGGTCACCGCGTCATCGTACTGGGGAAGCACGTGGAGAAGCTGGCGGTTACGAGGAGGATGGGCATGGATGCGGCGTTTGCATCGGACTATTCGGGCTGCGTCGACGTGGCTGTGGACTGCACAGGCAACCCGTCAGGAATGGAAACGGCAATGTCCATCGTGCGTCCCAAGGGAACAATTGTGCTGAAGAGCACCTTCCACGAAGGCTCTGCTATGAACCTTACTCCAATAGTACGTAACGAGATCACCTGTGTGGGCTCGCGGTGTGGACCATTTCCTCCGGCGCTGAGACTGCTCAAGACGGGGGCGATCGCGGTAGAGCCGCTGATTGATGCGATTTTCTCAGCTGATGAGGTGATACGCGCGTTCGAGAGAGCATGCGCCCGAGGGAGCCTGAAGGTGTTGGTCGATTTCGGCGCCGGGAGATGAGCGCCAGGGCATGTCACACAGCCACAAATCTGGAGGAGGGGATCTGAGAGATGACAAAAACTCGGAAGTTTTCAGTGTTGCTCGGCATCGCATTGGTTGCGGCTATGGTGATGGGGATGGGCGCGGCGGGCATCGCCGCAGCTAAGCCCAGAATGGCGATTGTGTTCGCCACGGGTGGTCTTGGCGACAAGTCGTTCAACGATTCTGCCTATGACGGCATGAAGCGTGCGGAGAAGGAACTCGGAATAGAGTTCGACAAGGTTGAACCCCAGGCTGTGGCGGAGTACGAGAGCCTGCTGATGCGTTTTGCCCAGACTCGCAAGTACGACCTCATCATATCCATCGGTTTCGACCAGGCAGACGCGCTGCAGACTGTGTCTGCCAGGTTCCCCAATCAGAAGTTCGCCATCGTGGACACAGTGGTCGACGCTCCCGACGTGGCGTCATACGCGTACAGAGAGGCTGAACGCGGGTTCGTTGTAGGCGCCGTAGCAGGGCTTATGACCACCAAGAAGGGCGATCCCAGGATCGTTGCCGACAAGCAGATAGTCGGGGTCATCGGCGGTATGGACATACCGCTCATCCGCGCCAACGTCGCAGGGTACATAGCGGGGGCCAAGTACGTTAACCCCAAGGTCCAGGTGAAATACGCGTATGTTGGCCACTGGGCCGATCCGGCCAAGTGCAAGGAGATGGCCAACGCGATGTCGGATGAGGGTGTTGATGTGCTGTGGCTCGCAGCCGGCCGATCGGGGCTCGGCGGTATCAAGGCAGCTGAGGAGCGCAATCGCTACGCTATCGGCGCCGACTCCGACCAGGGCTATCTTGCGCCCAACAACATACTGACCAATGGAATGAAGCTTGTGGACAACACCGTGTATATGGCCGTTGACGCCGTGCTGAAGGGCAAGTTCACGCCCGGCATCAACCTGCTGGGTCTCTCCGAAGGGGCGCTCGGTTATTCCAAGAACCTAGTGCCTGCCGACATAATCGCCCAAGTCGACAAGCTGGCAGCCAAGGTTTCGTCCGGCGAGCTCAAGGTGCCGGACGACATCGACAAGGTTGAGCCCTGGCTGAAGTCTCTGGGCAAGTAACCAGCGGATGCCGCGCAGGCTCTAGGGGGATAGCGAGCTTGAGCGCGTGACAGCAATGGCTTGACGCTGCGGGCGGGGGGATTCACTCCCCCTGCCCTGCCAGGTATGCCGCGGAAAAGGGGTTCGCCGAGCGATGTATGCCGTTCGAATGGAGAATATCACGAAACGCTTTGGAAACGTCGCGGCCAACGATGGCGTGCATTTTGCCGCGCTTCCCGGCGAAATCCACGGTCTTCTCGGGGAGAACGGGGCGGGGAAGAGCACACTTATGCGGATCTTGTTCGGGCTCTACCGCGCCGACTCCGGCTCCATATACGTAAACGATCAGCCGGCGCGCATTACAGGACCTCGTGATGCCATTTCGCTGGGCATAGGTATGGTGCATCAACACTTCATGCTGGCTGAACACCTCACCGTCGCCGAAAACATAGTTGCCGGATGCGAACCGCGAAGAAATGGTCTGCTCGACTACGGTCGGGCTCGCAGGCAGATCTGCGAGGTGTCGGACCGCTACGGCCTTGAAGTAGATCCTGGCGCTCGGGTGGAGGAAATATCCGTTGGGCAGCAGCAAAGGGTGGAGATAATTAAGGCTCTCATGAGAGGCGCGCAAACACTTATCTTGGACGAGCCGACCGCGGTGCTTACACCTCCTGAGGTGGATGAGCTGTTTGCCGTCATGCGGGCTCTCCGCGAACCCGGAACCACCATAGTCTTCATTACGCACAAGCTCAAGGAGACTATGGAAGTCTCAGATAGAGTGACTGTACTGCGCGACGGAAAGACCATTGGCACCATCGATACGTCCGACGCCACGCCTGACAGTCTGGTTGAGATGATGGTGGGACGGAGTCTTCCTGCTCACGATGATCAGCGAGTGCCGCCGCGCGAGGCTGTCTTGCTTGAACTTAGGGATGTCTCCGTAGCCGGAAGGAAGGGCAGTCGTGCACGATTGGACGGTGTGAGCCTGGCTGTGAGGAGCGGCGAGGTGTTGGGCATAGCCGGTGTTGACGGCAACGGCCAGCTGGAACTGGAGGAAGTGGCGACTGGGCTCCGCAGGCCGAGCAAAGGAAGGATCGTGCTGATCGGTCAGGATGTGACCGGCTTTGACACCGGCAGGATCAGGGAGAAAGGCGTTGCCTGCATCCCTTCCGACAGACTGAAGCGAGGCATGGTTGATTCGTTGAGCCTGGCTCGAAACTCAGTTCTTGGCGTCCATCGCAGCTCGGACTTTAGCCGACGCGGAGTGCTCCTCGAAAATGCACTCCGTGAACACGCCCAGGGGATCGTCGACAAGTACGATGTACGCGCCGAGTCCATCGATCAGACTATGGGTTCGCTGTCAGGGGGGAACCAGCAGAAGATGCTGGTAGGCCGCGAGCTGGGCCGTCCCCACAGTGTTGTGATTGCAGCGCAGCCCACGCGCGGGTTGGATGTCGGGGCGACCCATTACATCAGAGAGCAGATCCTTGCTAGTCGCGCTAGCGGCAAGGCAGTCCTCCTCATATCGGCGGAGCTAGATGAGGTGCTTGAGTTGTCTGACAGGATCGCGGTTATCTATGAAGGCCGAATAGTGGACGTGCGTCCGACGAGCAGCTTCACCGAGCGTGAGCTGGGTCTGCTGATGACCGGGCAGAGGAACGAGGTGTGACCGATGGGCCTCCGAGGGAATGCATCAAGGTTTGCATACTCAGCCATCGCAGTGCTGCTGGCGTTGTTGATTGGCGCTGTTCTGATAGGGGCTTCCGGCTACAGCGTCATGGAAGCATACTCCAACCTCCTTATGGGGGCTTTCGGAGGCGTGTACAGCCTGGCAACCACTGTAGTGATGTCAACACCGCTACTATTCACCGGGCTTGCAGTGGCATTCGCATTCCAGTGCGGCTTGTTCAACGTCGGGGCTGAGGGGCAGCTCTACGTGGGCGCATTGACGTCTGCCGTGGTTGCTCTGGCGCTGTCCGGGCTGCCGCCGGCGCTTCGAGTGATCATCGCGCTCGCAGCGGGGGCAGGGGCCGGCGCTGCGTTGGGTTTTGTGCCCGGGTACCTTAAGGCCAAGATAGGGGCGCACGAAGTCATCACTACGATCATGCTCAACTACGTAGCCATATCTCTTACTACTTTCCTGGTGAAGAACTACTTTAGGGATCCGGGCCCGGTGGACCAGACTGTATTGCTTCCTTCGGGCTCCAGGTTGCCGGAGCTCGTGCCCGGAACCCGCGTCTCGCTGGGCGTGGTGATCGGAATTTTGGCCGTTGCGCTCCTTGACCATGTGATGCGCAGGAGCGTGCTCGGCTACGAGATACAAGCCGTTGGACGGAATCCGCATGCTGCCGAGTACGGCGGGGTGAATGTGCGAGCCAGGACCGTTCAGGCCATGATGATCAGCGGCGCAGTTGCGGGCCTTGCGGGTTCGGTGGAGGCCATGGGTACGCTGTATCGGTTCATACCCTACTTCTCACCCGGCTATGGTTTCACCGGGATCGCAGTGGCGGTGATCGCGGGCCAGAGTATGTGGGCGGTCATCCCTGCGGCTGTTCTCTTTGGGGCGCTGCAGTCGGGCGGGCAATCTATGCAGCTCTTCGCCGGGATACCCATGGAGCTGATGACGATGGTGCAAGGGCTGGTGATTCTGTTCGTAGCTGCGCCAACGCTTGGGAGCATGCTCCTTGGGCTGCGGCGTCGCTTGCCGGGGAAAGGCGGAGGGCGAGCATGAGCGGGTTTGCAGATGTAGTCTTCAACGTAAACAACCTCACGGCCACTATCAGGATGGCTACGCCTATAGCCCTGGCTGCGATGGGCGGGGCATTCTCCGAAAGGTCGGGAGTAGTCAATATTGGGCTTGAAGGCATGATGCTGGCGGGAGCGTTTTGCGGGGTGTTGGGATCGCACCTCACGGGCAGCCCGTGGCTGGGGGTTCTGCTGGCGGTAGCCGGCGGAGGGCTCGTCGGCGCCATCCTTGCGGTGTTTGCCATCCGGCTGAAGGCTGACCATGTAGTCACGGGCGTCGGCATAAACATCCTGGCTTCGGGGGCCACCACATGGCTGATGCAGGTGATTTGGAAGCGCAAGGGCGCTACCGACATGGTCGCCGGCCTCGGAACGTGGTCGGTGCCGGGGTTGCGCGACATACCAGTGCTTGGGACCATTCTGGGTGTGCATTCGCCCTTGGTCTACATCAGTCTCATACTCATAGTTCTGGGCTGGGTGTTGATGTTCAGGACGCCTCTCGGGCTTCGCATGAGGATGACAGGCGAGCATCCCGAAGCCGCCGACACTGTGGGAATAAACGTGCACGCAGTGCAGTATCTCTGCGTGATCCTCAGCGGGTGCCTCGCCGGGTTGGGCGGGGCATATCTATCGCTTGCCCAGCTCAATTGGTTCAGCAAGGACATGTCTGCCGGGCGCGGATACATGGCCCTGGCGGCATGCATATTCGGCGGCTGGAATCCCCTCGGGGGCCTGGGTGCAAGTTTTCTGTTCTCATTCACCGACGCGATACAGATGCGTATGCAGACGGCTCAGATCCCCCTTCCGGTAGAGATCATACAGATGATTCCCTACCTCCTCACTATCCTGATTCTTGCGGGGGCAGTGGTCCGATCGAGACCGCCGGCGGCCCTTGGGAAGCACTATGAGGCGGGGCAGGTGAGGTAGTGACTGCGCCGGCGGTCCTCCCGCACCTCATGCTGCCAGGTGCATGGATCAGGAATCGCAGAGATCCCCCCTTGCCGGGCAATAGCCTCGAGCGCCGTTGCCATTGCATCGCCGCGACTGTCACGACCGGAGGAGGAATCCTCCTTCGGTGCTGCCGACCTGGGCAAGTGCTATTCGGCATAGTCACGAGCAGACTCCTGACCGTCTTCGATGCGCAGATCCTGCAGGTGATGTACTTGGATAAACCGATGAAGGATCATAACCTGCTGCAGGCTATCTGTCGCACGAACCGAACATTCGGTCAGAAGAAGTCGCATGGCCTGATCGTGGACTACATAGGCATTTTTGACGATGTCGCTAGGGCGCTCGACTTCGACGAGAAGGCTGTGCAGCAGGTAGTATCGAACATCGACGAGCTGCGCAAAGCCCTGCCGGTCCAGGTGCAGAAGTGCTTGGCCTTCTTCCCCGGAGTCGATAGAAGCGTGGGCGGCTACGAAGGACTTATGGCCGCGCAGCAGTGTCTTCCGAATAATGATGCTCGCGATAAGTTCGCAGCTGAGTATTCGGCTCTCAGCGCCATCTGGGAGGCACTATCGCCTGATCCTGTTCTCGGTCCCTACGAACGAGATCATCGCTGGCTTACCCAGGTTTACGAGTCGGTGAAGCCTCCTAGCGGCAGCGGACGTCTCCTGTGGCATGCCCTCGGGGCCAAGACGGTCCAGCTTATCAATGAGAACGTGTACGTGGAGTCAGTGCGTGATGATGTAGAAACGCTTGTGATGGACGCTGATGTACTGGAGGAGATACTGCGGGATCCCGACCACGAAAAGAGAGCCCGAGAGGTGGAGATCAGGGTCATCGCACGTCTCAGGAAACACCTGGGTAACCCCAAGTTCATGGCGCTAGGCGAACGCCTCGAAAAGGTGAAAGACCGCCATGAGCAGGGGTTCCTAAACAGCCTTGAGTTCCTTAAGGCGGTGCTGGAGATCGCCTGAAGTACAAGCTTCACACTGTTGAACCTCCCACGACTGAAGTCGCGGGATTCCTGCTTCATCGACCGTTGCCATTGCTGGTCTTACACGGTTTCCACAGGCGTAACTTCCGGCAGTTCCTGCCGTACAGACTAATGCTAAACCGCGTTTACAATACGCAGTCCTTCTGCCAGGATGTTCCTTGCAGCGTTTACATCCCTATCATGGTGCGCGCCGCAGTTCGGGCAATCCCACTCACGAACTGCTAGGTTCTTTGTTTCGCTACCCTTGCACCCGCATACGCTGCATGTCTGGCTGCTGGCGTAGAATCGATCCACCTTGATCAGCGCCCTGCCATACCACCGCGTCTTGTACTCCAGCTGCCGTGCAACTTCACCCCAGGCCGCATCGGAGATTGCCTTCGCCAGCTTGCGATTCTTGACCATGTTTTTAGGCATTAGCGTCTCCATGCAGATCAGGTCATAGTCGTGGACGAGCTGCGTTGTCAGCTTATGAATTGCGTCTCGGCGCTGATTGGCAACCTTCTCGTGCAGACGCGCAACCTTAATTCTCGCCTTATCGCGGTTCTTGCTACCCTTTGGTTTTCGGGATAGCTGACGTTGGAGTCTGGCAAGTTTCTTCTGGGAGCGCGCCAGGCGCTTAGGATTGTCGTAGCGCTGGTCGTCGGATGTGATGCAGAGTCCCTTTAGCCCAAGGTCGATCCCTACAATCGCACCTGTTGGCTCTAGCGATTCCTG
>Ga0116190_1004098_pt1 | contig 10405 bp, 4 predicted proteins | sample AD_JPNTR4_MetaG_FD_89808 | JGI IMG/M metagenome (GOLD analysis project Ga0116190, IMG submission 89808) | Active sludge microbial communities of municipal wastewater-treating anaerobic digesters from Japan - AD_JPNTR4_MetaG | ecosystem: Engineered > Bioreactor > Anaerobic > Digestate | place... | reverse complement strand
TTTGCGGCGGAGATCGCGGTGAACCAAGTGGATCTCGATGCGCATGGGCAGCTCTGTTTCTTCGTGCGTGACATCACGGTGCGCTGGCAGGCGCAGCAGGCGCTTGAAGACGCGGTGGAGCGGCTGCAAGCGCATGACCGCATGCGTATGGAGTTTGTCTCCAACGTTTCTCACGAGTTGCGCACGCCGCTGACCTCGATGATCTACGCGGTCAACAACATGTTGCGCGGGGTCGTCGGCCCCATGCCAGAGAAGGCGCTGAATTACTTGGAGCGGTTGCAGTCCGACTGCCAGCGCTTGCTGGCGACCGTCAATGACATCCTAGACTTGCGTCAAGTTGAGAACAAGACGCTGGTGTTGACCAAAACGGTGGTGCCACTCGGTCAGGTGATTCGCGACGGTGCTGAAACGCTTCAGGTGCAAGCCGACTCCAAGCGGATCACGATGACGTTTGACTTGGGTGAACGCGAGTTGTTCTGCCTGTGCGATGCGCAGAAGATCGAGCGGGTGGTCTTGAATATCGTGGGCAACGCCGTCAAGTTCACGCCAGCCAACGGCGCGATCACGCTGACGCTTCGGCAACATCCCGAAAATGCCAAGCTCGCCTTGCTGACGGTCAGCGACACGGGTATGGGCATCCCGCCCGATGTGCTGCCCAAGATCTCGCAGCGTTATTTCAGGGTTGGTGATCACGTGAGCGGTACCGGTTTGGGGCTGGCAATCTCGCGCGAGATCGTTGACCTGCACGGCGGCAGTATGTCCTTCGCCAGCCCGGTGCCGGGGAGTACGTGCGGTACGGCGGTGTACGTGGGATTGCCGCTTGCGCCCAAGCCGCTGGTTGTCGCGGTGACGCAAGATGCGGAGACCGCACAGTTTCTGCAAGAGAAGGTGGTCGACCGAGGTTACGGTCTGTTGTTGACCGAGTCGGGCCAAGAGGCACTGGAGGCCTGCCGCAGCAAGCTGCCGGCGGTGCTGGTGCTCGACCGGCGCATCCAGGGCGCGGATGTACGCGAGATCATCCTGCAACTGCGCGAAGGCCCAAAGACCAAACGGTTGCCGGTGATTGTCCTAGGCTTGCAGACACTCGAACGCAATGAGGTTGAGCTCCACCGTCACTTCGGTATCTTCTATTCCAAGTTGCCGTGGCGCGAGAAGGATTTGTCGCGCAACTTGGCGATGGCGGTGCTCGGCAAGTTGCGCTGAGCGCGTCAATCGACGTGAATCTGCCACTCCAGCACGCCGCCCGAAAAATCGGGCTGGAGCACGGCGCGGAGGCGCAAGGCACGCGCAGTCACCGGTGTAGTGAAACGCGCCTCGCACAGCTTGTCTTTGGCCACGGGATAGGTGGCGGGAATATCCTGCCAGCCGCCCTGTCCGTCGGGAATCTGGATTGTCCAAGAGGCCGGTAGACGGCATTGGCCGCGACCGGTGTCATCGAACCAATATACTGAGCATCCTTTCAGTGTTTCCGGACGTCCCAGATCGACATGCAGCCACTCCGGTGTGCCTTTGCGCGGCCACCAAGTCATGCGGGGGATGCTGTGGTCGTTCGAGGACTTCGGCAGCAAGCCGTCATTGAGCGCAGCGAGGGTGTCGTTCTCATAGCAATGCGACGCAGTGAAGGCAAGGTCGCTGCCGGGCTCGGCGTGTTCGTCATCGGTCGGGAACCAGACCTGCATCTCGCCGGCACCACGGTGGCACCAAGCGAAGTAGGGGATCAGTGTGGCGGTGACTGGCCGCGACGAACGCTTCCCGCGCAGGTCTGCGCTAACCGCGCGCGCATCGGCCGTGAGTGAGACGAGCCGATGCCCCAGCACCTCCACAGTGCCTTCACGAAACGCAGTGTCCGGCGCGAGCGCTAAATTTAATACGCGTCCGTCATTGTCGGCGGCTTCGGCGCAGTAAACCAGTGGACCGCGCTCCACCGCCAGCCGCCCGCGGTTGGCGGTGGCAGCCTGATGGCAGCGGATACGGCGGACAGGCATCGGGAAAGTCAACGTGACGGTATCACCGGTGCGCCATTCACGTCCGAGCGTCAGATACCCGCGATCAAGCGTGATCGGCACCGACTGCCCGTTGACTGCAACGGAGATATCTTTGAGCGAGCCGGGCTCGGTTTGCACATAGAGGTCGGAGGGTACCGGCGTGCCGATGGCCCAACCGGGAATACGGATCTTGAGCGGGAACGTGAGACGCTCCTTGTCCGGCTTCACCTCGATACGCACGTGACCGTTCCAAGGGTAGTCGGTCGTCTGGATCAAGGTGACGGTGCCGACGGGTGTTTTGAGCGCGGCTTGGCTGGCGACGAAGAGATTCACGTAAACCGTCTCGTCGCGTTGAGCGTAGGTAAACGAAGCGATCTGCGGGATGAAGCGCACGACGTTCACGGGACAACAGGAGCAGCCGAACCACTTGGAGCGGGCATAACCGCCGCGACTGGCCAGCGGGTTGGGATAGAAGAATTCGTCGCCGCTGATTGAGATGCCGGAGAGGAAACCGTTGTAGATCACGCGTTCCAAGACGTCGATATATTTGGCGTCGCCGTGCAGCAGGAACATGCGCTGGTTCCAGAGGGCGTTGGCGATGGCGGCGCAAGTCTCCAGATAGGCCGTTTCATTCGGCAGTTCGTAGTTGTCGCCGAACGCTTCGCCGCTGCGGCGCGCGCCGATGCCGCCCGTGAGGTGCATCTTTTTTGAAACGACATTCTCCCAAAGCGCGTCAATGGCGGCAATCAGAGCGCGATCGCCGGTCAGTGCGGCGACATCCGCCATGCCGGTGTAAAGATAACCGGCGCGGACCGCATGGCCGACGGCTTCCGTCTGTTGGACAACGGGGATGTGGTCTTGGCAGTAGGGGCCGAAGACCTTGCCGCGCAGATCGCTGCGCCCGCGCATGTCGATGAAGAATTTTGCGAGGTTGAGATAGCGCGTCTCTCCCGTGGCACGGTAGAGTTTGCAGAGGCCGATTTCAATCTCCTGATGGCCCGGCACACCCTTGATCTGGTCGGGGGCGGGACCAAAGGTTTTATCGATCAGGTCAGCGTTTTTACGGGCTACATCGAGCAGTGCGCGCTTGCCGGTGACGGTGAAGAGGGCAACCGCTGCCTCATACATATGGCCGACGTTATAGAGTTCGTGGCCGTGGGCCAGATTGCTCCAGCGCGTCGGGCCGGTCATGCCGTTTGTGAAGCCCAATGTGCGTGCGGTGTAGAGATAGCCGTCGGGCTCCTGAGCGGCGGCCATCTTGGCAATCAGTCCGTCCAGATAGGTGTCCAGTTTGGGGTCGGGATGGGGCGCGAGTGTATAGGCCGCGCCCTCCACGATTTTGAAGACGTCTGAGTCGTCAAAGGGAATACCGCGGAAGGGGCCTTCTTCCAACTTCCCGGCGCGCGCGAAGTTGGAGATGCGTCCGGTTTCCTCGCTCTTGCGGAAGTCTGCCCAGACCGTGACCAGACGGTTGGTTTCGAAGCGCGGTAGCCAGAAGCCTTCGCGAATCACAACTTGATTGAGCGGCACGGGCTGATAGGGGTAATCCGGGGTCGCGGTGCCCCAGCAGACGGTTACGCTGAGCGCACAAACGGCGAGTACTTTTTTCATTAGACGAGACTCCTTATTTGAGTATGAACAGGAGGCCACGGCTGATCAGCGAAAGCTCTCCTGTTTCGGCGTTGGCGCTAAGCGTCCATTTGTTGGCTGTTGTGAAAATGGGTGTCAGAGAGCCGGACAGCATACCGGGCGGGAAGGTTGCAATCAGGTAGCGTTTGCCAGGGACGAGCGCTTCTTCGTTCTGGAAGGTGAGTGTGGCTTGGACAAACGACAGGCTGCCTTGCACGACGAGTCGGTCGCACGCGCCGTCGGGAGTGGCGTCGAACAGCAACGTCGCGCCATCCAAGACGGTGTCAGTCGCAAGGGTCAACGTGCCCAGCGTGTCAATGCCGCCCGGTGTCAGCAGACCGTTTACGGTGAGTGTGCCGTTGGAGACACACCCATCGCCGCTTAAGTTGGTTATGGTCTGTGCGGTCTCGTCCAAGTCCACGAAGGCACCGGCTGCCACATCAAAGTTGCCCGCCGACAGCATAGGCTGTGCGCCGCTGATCAGCCACTTCGCACGCAGATAGGCGCTCACACCCATCATCTCAGGCGGTGTGAGCGCGCGGTTGAAGAGGATCACTTCGGCGACATCGCCCCAACACGTCGCCGTGAAACGCGAGCCGAGCGTCATCGGCGTGTCGGTCGTGTTGGGCGTCAGGGTGATGGATTTACTGAGGAACGTGTCGGGACCGATCACAGTGGCGGTGGCCGTACCGTTATCGATCACGAAGTCATACAGTTCAGCGACTCCGTTCGGCCGCGCGGGGAAGGTCATGTCGTTTTTGGGGCCCCATGTGTAGGCGAAGAAAAGCTCCCGCTGGCTGGCCAGGCCGAAGGCGGTTCTATCGGTATTTCCGCCAACATGCGCGATGAAATTCGAGCTGTTGTTGCGACGGTTGCCGACGGCGAAAAGCGTCCGGTTGGCCGCGCCGGCAATGCCGAGATTGGTTTTGGTTTTCAAGGACGTGGTGCCGTCAACCGAGAGTACCGGCAGGCCGTTCAATGCGTTTTGGGTCACCGTGGGGCCCGCACCGGGTACAATCTGCTCCGCATCCAGCGCGGCACCAGCCGCCCCTTTGTTTGCCCACAATGTGACCTGTCCGGCCGCATTAGTGGTGAGCGTGGCGGAGTCCGCCGCGTCAAACCAAGCGTGGCTCGTCGCCAAGAGCGATTCGATGGAGGGCGAGGTGAGCACCAGCGTGCCGGCCGCGACAGTCGTACCGCCCTGATGGCCGTTGATGCCCGACAGCGCCAGGCTGCCGGAGCCGATTTTGGCGAGTGTGACCGGTCCATCGATCGTGCCGCCAAAGGTACAGTCAGTGTTGCCACTGCCGACGGTGAGAGTGACCGCAGCGGGCGAGCTGTTCATGACGCGTCCCACGCCGTTCAGGCTGCTGAACGATTGATCAGCGCCGTTGAGATCAAGCACACCGCCGGTAGCGAGATGCAGGGCACCCTCCGGTGGCAACAGGCCGTTGCTGCCGCTGTGCATCAGGGTCTGCATGATCGCCACAATCCCCGCCGCAGTGAAGGCTCGGTCGGCAATGAGGAGATTGTCGATGTATCCTTTGAAACCGACATCGCTGGTGGTCTTGCCGACCACGAAATTGATACCCTGCGCATTCAGTCCGGTACGGGACGTGGTTCTGACCGGCACCCCGTCCACATACATGGTCTGAGTCAAGCCATCCCATGTGACGGCGATGTGGTGCCACTCACCATCTTTGAGGTTGGTGCTGAGGCCACTTACCTCAAAGTCGTTGGCATACCAGTAATTTTTGAGACCGTGTGCGCCTGCAAGGCGGAGGTTGTTGCACTGGTTGTTGGCGTTGTTGCCCCAGCCGCAGAAGCCGCCGGTGGTCGGCGAGCCGTCGTCGCGCATCCAGAGCGCGATGGTGTAGGGCGTGTTCCCCGTTGGTACACCGGCCGGGAATGTTTGACGGATCAATGTGCTTGAACCGTTTACGTAGAGGGCACCGCCGAAGACGCCGGCGTCGGAGTAAGTTGGCGAACCGGCGCCGGCGACAAGGTGGTTGTCGCGCGCGCTGCTGTCCGCGCCCAGATGGTTTGGATCATCGAAGGTGTAGTACGCCTGCGTGCCGTCCGGCAGGGGCACGAGCTTGAGTAAGCCGCCGTTGACCACGGTGTCGCCGTCATACCGATTGGTGGAGGCGAGAATTAACGAGCCTGCGCCGCTTTTGATCAGTGAGCCGGTACCGTACACGCTCTTGTTGAGGGTCAGGCCGGCGTTAAGCGACACGGATGCGTTGAGCCCGTTCGACAGGACGACCGGCACGTTGACGGCGTGGTTGCCGCGCAGGACAGCGATACTGGGCTGTGTCGGGGCACCTGCGGCGGTGTCATCTAGGGCGAGGGTGGCGTCGGGTGTGAGGGCGCCAGGATCAATACTGTACAGCGCGGGGCTGTCGATGGCGAGGCGCCCCAGGAGGCGGTCGCCGTCCAGTGTGATGGCGGCACTTCCAACAAAGTTGCTGGGTAGAATCGCCCAATCGCCTTGTCCGCTTGGCACGCCCAGACTCCAGTCGGCGGCACTGGCCCAACTGCTGTTGGTGGCGCTGAGCCAGATTGTGGGGCTGCGCAGCGTGAAGTTGTCGAACACGGCGGTGCCTGAGTTGTCACTGAAGGTGGCGTGCCAGATACCGACCTGAACGGCCAGTCCGTCCATGTCGTTGCGCACGGATTCGCCGACCAGCGTCCACGTCACGCCATCTTGGCTGCGATAAGTGGTAAAGAGATTGCCACTGCGGACCAGACGCAGCCAGGGTTGCAGACCGGCGGCCTCCTTCGTGCTGGTCACGCTGTTGTCGACGCTACGATGGCCGTTTTGATTGCTAAACGCTGCATGTTTGATGGTGACCCAATCTTCGCCGGGCCCCGCGTCGTCCGGTTCCGGCACACGCGCCATGAGCCCCGCATCGTGCCACTGCACGTTGTTCATGCTGACAACCCGTACCTGGGCGTCAAAATCACCGGTAGCCATCTTGAAAAGCAGGATGCCGTCGGCGTTACCATGCTCCCATCTGCCCTTGGCCGACTGGAAGGTCAGGCATTGCTCTGAACTGGTGTTCGCGTCCGCAAGTGTGACGACCGTGTTGCCGTTGGTGAAGTTGACGAGAAAGCCGTCCCAGATCGTCCCGGTCACACCGTCCGTCAGAAAGTTGTGTGCCGTGTCGAAGCCGTCACAGACGAGCGTGGCGTTCGCGTTCATGCAGATCGCCGCGATAACCGCAGTCAAGCACCGACGTGTAACAATATCCATCTTCATCCTTACGCCTCCATACATCACGGCTGCTCCCGTGAGGGTCTTCTAGCTAGTGATTAGCTTCTTCACCCGTTTCATACACCGTCAAGCATAGAAAAAATATGCCATTCACGCCACATTTTTGTGATGCACGGGCAGGATTAGTTTTCACCTGACGCCAGCCACGCGCGGATTCCCTCCAACAAGGCTTCGGCCACGCGGCGCTGCTGTTCGGGGCGTTGGATAGCCTCTTCTCCCTCGGGGCAGTTGATGAAGTCCAACTCAAGCAAGCAGGAGGGAATCGCCGGGTTACGGCAGACGGCGAAGCTCGCGGCCATCACGCCGCGGTCGGCGATTGGCGTCACGGCGGCGAGTTTGGGGTGGAGCGCGCGCGCCAGTTGCAGGCCGATCGCATTCCACGCATAGGTGGAGATGTGACGCACGTTGCGCGGATCGGTGTGCGCGGCTGTCGCGTTGTGATGCACTGAGATGAAGGCGTCGGCCTTGGCGCGGTAGGCGATACGCACGCGCTCGTAAAGATCGACATCAACATCGCTGTCGCGTGTCATGAGCACGCGGAAACCGGCGCGTTCAAGGACCTCGCGCATCAGGCGGGCCTGCGTCAGATTGACCTCTTTCTCGGTCACGCCGGTGGGACCGATCGCACCGGTGGAAGGGCCGCCGTGGCCGGGGTCCAGCACGATCAGAATCTCGGCGGGTGGACGGCCGGTCGGCGGGCGCATGGCGAAGCCGGCGGTCAGGTCAGGCGGGACGAGATCCCGCGGCGGCAGCGGGACATCTGGCGCCGCGGCGAGATGGCCGCTGTCGGTGAAGCACCGCTTGCCTTCCAACCAGAAGCGGGTATGCCCCCCGACAAAACCGGCACCCTGCACATGCAGGCCGGGCGTCAGGAAGGCGGCGGTATCGCCCCCGCCCGGTTCTGTACGGGCGCGCGCGGCAAAGAGCGGTCCGGTCACCGTATGCGCGGGCCACGCCGCACACGCAGTGATCGAGGCGGCTGGGGCATCCGCGAGGCCGTCCGCATAGAAAACCACCGGCACGTCCTCGGTCGGAGCGGGGAAGGAGATCGTCGCAGTATAACGGGAGGGGGTCGCGCCATCAGGCACCAAGGGCACCGTGCGCTCGCCGACGGCAGCAAAGACCTGGCGGCCGGCTGGAGCGCGGCAGACGAGGCGCACGTTTTCGCCGGTATAGACGCCGAGCGGCTGCACCGGTTCGAGCGCACGCAGACCGACCTCGTCATCAGGACGAGCGGCGGAATCAGGCGTACGGAACGTGTGGCGAAGCTCAGTGGCACCGGCACGCAGGACGACCGTATTGGTGCCGGGAACGACCTTGACCATACAGATAAAGCCGCCGGTACGCCACGGGGTCACGGTTTGCGCGTTGACCGTCAGCGGCGTGTCAGGCGGTGTGACAGAACCGATCAGATAGGTTTGCGAGGAGGTTGACACCCATGCGCCTGACGCTGGAAACGCGACACGCACCGAAGGCTTCGCATCCGAAGCAAACAGGGAAAAACCGCTTGCGAACAGGACGCAGAACCCGACCCGACAGCAAAAGAAACTACGTCTAATCATGGACGCAGTTTACGACAGAAGTGCGCCCGGTGGCAATAGCATTAGTGCGAGTGTAAAAGTAGTGGTGTGAATGCCGCCGCGTAAGTAGATGCAAAAACTGAAACGGGCACGCGTAGTTATATTATTTTTTAATATTTTTTTAAATACTTTTTCGCGTCGCAGATGTACTATGTTACTGTCGTACAGTGACGGGTAGGCGTTAGTCAACAAGGAGCGAACTGATGAGAATCACAAAGACAACGAAGAAGGTATCGCGGATGAGTTGGGGCGCCCTGATCGCAGGTGTGTTGTGCGCAGGTATGTTCGTGGCAGAGGCCGCCACACCGCCTGTAACAGACGGGCTCTTTTTGCATCTCAACGGTTCAAGTGCCGTCGTGGACAGCCAGGGGCGCGTCGGCACTTGGACGAATCTGGTAGCGGGAGCAGGCGTCTCAGGAGACCTTACGCAGCCTACTGACTGGAGGAAACCAACCTTGAGCGTGGCCGTCAACGGCTTGCGCACACTGAAGTTCAACCGTCTGGCAGGCCAGCATCTCTTTGTCGCGGGGGATCCAGTGTGGAATCGGGATTCAGGCTCCGAATGGACGACGTTTGTTGCCTTCGCGCCGAGTTCGATCAGTACAACTGATGCGGCGCGTGACCTGTTCTGCGCCGGTTACCAAAATTTTGACGGAAGCGCCAATAATTTAGGGAACGCCGCAACGGCTCTACGGATTTTCCTTCGCGCGGTGAATGGAGGGAGGTACGTCACGACGCAGGGACGAACTTCCTCTGGTACTTTCTTGTGGTCACAAGTCAACGCCGACCACATGGCTGTCGGCAAGTGGGAGATTGCGTGCGGTCGCTGGAGTTCCTCCGCGAAAACGATTACGATGGATCGCACCAACCGCGTTTACGCAGTCGGCGCGAAAAGTTCAAATCAATCGATAACGGATCGTTTAGCAAACCACATCTACACGACTATCGGTGCTGAGATAAACCACTCTGGTGGGGCGGGAAATTACTACGATGGCGAGATTGCCGAAGTACTCGTCTATCGGCGTGCGCTGTCGGACGCAGAAACCGCTCAAGTCCAGGATTGGCTGGCGGAGCGCTACGTCCGTTGCGTCATCGGTCCCTATGAAAACGACCTCGCGCTGCATTGCCGCATGGATGATAAAGACGCGCGGCGCGGCACGACCAGTCCGCCGCCGGCTTTATCAACGGCGGACGGCGACTGGACGGTGCGCAGCACGACGAACAACCATGCGTTCACGGCATCCGGCTCGCGCGGCGCTGTCGTCTCCAGTGCAACAGGTATGATCGGCGAGTGCGTCTCGTTTGAAGGAGTGGCGGGGACAGGGGCGGCACCTTACCGAGCTTTGACGATCCCCAATGCCTCCGCCACGGCACTGGAGCCAGGCGCGGGAAACTTCACCGTCTCGCTCTGGTTCAATGCGCGGAATGCCGTCACCAACACCGCCGCCATCACGTTGGCCGCACACGGGAATCTATACTCCGGTAACAAAGGATGGGCCATTTTTTTCGGGACATCCAATCGAGAACTGCCAGGAGGCTATTATGAGCCTGCCAGCAACATTACTTGGCGCGTGTGTACCTCCGGCCCCGCTTCTGGCGGCTCGCAAGATGAGGTTTGCAAAGCTGTTGTCTGGCTTGCGGATGCAGACGGCATCCCGGAGAACGGTGTCTGGCGTCACGTGGCGCTCGTCGTGGATCGGGACGACAAGCAACTCTGCGCCTATCTTGACGGCACCCTTCGCGGCGTGCGCGTGATCGTCGATGAGGCGGCGATTGAGTCGGGGGGGCAAGATCTGGTCGTCGGCGGGCGTCCGACGGTAGATGCCAGACATTCGTATGAAAGGAGTTTCCCCAAAAAATCTGGTCATTCCAGAAAGACCAGTCCGAGCGGGTTTGATTCGGGGTCTGGCGGCTTGTAGCCGTACCATTTCCCG
>Ga0116190_1004095_pt1 | contig 10411 bp, 12 predicted proteins | sample AD_JPNTR4_MetaG_FD_89808 | JGI IMG/M metagenome (GOLD analysis project Ga0116190, IMG submission 89808) | Active sludge microbial communities of municipal wastewater-treating anaerobic digesters from Japan - AD_JPNTR4_MetaG | ecosystem: Engineered > Bioreactor > Anaerobic > Digestate | place... | reverse complement strand
TTTTTAAAGACAATCCATTGCAGTTTAAAAATAAAGTTTTATCTTTGCAATTAAGTTATCATAAACAACCTTGTGAAACTTGACAACTATTTGCATATTCTACACTTATATCATGGTCATATTATGGAATTAAAGGATTTGATTTTTTATTTGGTTCATTTTGCGAGAAATATTTCAACAATCGTTCGTATGCCGAAAAAGCATATAAAATTTTATTTTTAGTATTTATTATTGTAGGTACAGCTTCGAGCAATTCCAACGTAATTGATTTTTCTGATATGATGTTACTTTGTATGGCATTCCCTAATATGATAGGTTTAGTGGTATTTGCTCCTCGACTCCAAAAAGATTTACAGAAATATTGGAAACAAATTACGAATAAAACTGTTAGTCAAGCTACTAAATGATTTCAAGACGCTTCTCGTTTAATCTATTATCTCTTGTGGTTGTACTAACTATAGCATTATGTGTATACTTATTTATACCTCATAAGCAAAGTATTCACTACAACAACCTGCCTAATGATTCTATTATTTTATACACTAATACAAATGAGGTATTAGAGAAAATAAGTAAAAAAATAAATCCCAATACCGCTACATTCAAAGAATTATGTGAAGCCGGCTTTACAAAAAAACAAGCAACTAATTGTATAAACTATATACAAGCCGGAAATACATTTTCATACATTGAAGACATAAGAAAATTATATACAATTCAAGATTCCGATTTTAAGAGGATTTCAAAGAACTTGTATATACCTCCTCACAAATATATAGTTGAACAAAAACAAATAAATACACCAAATACTATTATTCAAAAGAAAACAAAATTACAAGTAAACTTAAACACTAGTGATTCTCTTGAATTACAAAAATTACCGGGCATAGGTACATTTAGAGCAAAAAAAATTATTGAAATGCGAACAAAATTAGGTGGTTTTTATACTATTCATCAATTACAATCAATTTATAGCTTTGATTCTATACTTATAGAAAAAATAAGACCATTTTGTTACATTGACAGTTCTCAGATACAAAAAATAAATCTTAATTCAACAACTTTTAAAGATTTAGTAGCACATCCCTATGTTTCATATTATATTGCAAAAAATATTTTAGATTATAAAAAAATAGTTGGAACAATTGAAAGCATTGAAGAATTAAGAACAAATGCAATAATAAAACCCAAAGATTATGAAATATTAAAATACTATATTAAAACATTTTAGTAAAAAAATTTGTTCATTCAAACCGAAGTTTATACATTTGCAACCCATTTTTAAAAAAATTATTTAACAGTAAAGGAGTAAAAATATGATTATTGTACCTATCAAAGAAGGTGAAAACATCGACAGAGCGTTAAAAAAATTTAAACGTAAATTCGAAAAAACCGGTATTGTAAAAGAATTGAGAAACCGTCAAGCATTTACAAAACCATCAATCAAAAGAAGAGAACAAATAATAAAAGCTGTTTATAAACAAAAATTACAATTAACAGATGAACAATAATTCCTTTCATAAGGAATTATTAAACAAGTATTTGAACTACTTAGAATTCGAAAAAAGGAGTTCAAAACATACTGTTGCGTCGTATAAAAGAGATATTCTAGATTTTTTTGAAACCACACAAGATTCAAAAAATATAGAAAATATTCTAGATTCTGATATTCGATTTTGGATAGTTAAATTATCAGAAAAAGAAGTAACAGCACGAAGTATAAACAGAAAAATTACTGCCGTTCGGTCATTTTTTGAATATTTACTCAAATTTGGTTATGTATCAAAAAATCCGGCAGTAAAAATACATGCATTAAAAACAAAAAAAAGATTACCGATATTTGTTGAAAAACAATCTATGAGTAATCTATTTGAGTTAGTAACTTTTGAAGAAGGATTTGTTGGATTACGTGATAAAATAATTTTAGATTTATTGTACTCCACAGGTATGCGGCGAGCGGAATTGCTAACTTTACAAACAAGTTCATTCAATTATGGGAACAAAACGGTAAAAATACTGGGAAAAAGGAATAAAGAACGAATTGTGCCTTTAGTACCTGAATTAATAAAAAGTATTCAAGTATATTTACAAGAACGTGCAAAAATAGCACAATCACATGAATCCTTTATAATAACAGACAAAGGAGCAAAAGCTTACGAACAGTTAATATACCGAGTTGTAAAAAAATATTTGGGACAAATAACTACTTTAGAGAAAAAAAGTCCACATGTATTACGACACACATGTGCAACACATTTATTAAATAACGGAGCAGACTTACATGACATAAAAGAGTTACTTGGGCATGCAAATTTATCGGCAACACAAATATATACCCACAATTCGTTTGAAAAATTAAAAGATATTTATAAACAATCTCATCCGAGAAACTAAATGAATATAATAATATGGAAGTAAAAATTCAAGCAGTAGGTTTTAAAGCAGATACGAAACTTAAAGAGTTTACTATTGCAAAAATAAACAAACTTGATACATTTTCAGATTCACTTATAAATGCTGAAGTGTTTTATAAAATTATAAATACCGCTTCTGAAGAAAATAAAGAAGTTGAAATAAGAATTGCAATTCCCGGTAATGATTTATTTGCAAAAAAACATGCAAAATCATTTGAAGAAGCTGTTGATTTAACAGTTGAAGCATTGCGTTCACAAATTTCAAAAATGAAAGGAAAACAAGAGAAAAAATAAATTAAAATTTCTTTTGTTTTAAAAAAAAAAAATTACATTTGCAGTCCGAATTTTGGAGAGGCAAAGCTCTATGAGTTCTGAATGCCGATGTAGCTCAGGGGTAGAGCGTTTCCTTGGTAAGGAAGAGGTCATGGGTTCAATTCCCATCATTGGCTCAAAATGAATTAAAAAAATTAAATGTTTAAAAATAAATAATTTACTACAATGGCTAAAGAAAAATTTGATAGGTCAAAACCACACGTAAACATAGGTACAATTGGACACGTTGACCATGGTAAAACAACATTAACTGCAGCAATCACTACAGTTTTAGCAAAAAAAGGATTATCAGAAATGAGAAGTTTCGATTCTATCGATAACGCTCCTGAAGAAAAAGAAAGAGGTATTACAATCAACACTTCTCACGTTGAGTATCAAACAGAAAATCGTCACTATGCTCACGTAGACTGTCCAGGTCACGCTGACTACGTAAAAAACATGGTTACTGGTGCTGCGCAAATGGACGGTGCTATTCTTGTGGTAGCAGCTACAGACGGACCAATGCCTCAAACACGTGAGCACATCCTTTTGGCTCGTCAGGTAAACGTACCAAAACTTGTTGTATTTATGAACAAAGTTGACATGGTTGATGATGCTGAAATGTTAGAACTTGTAGAAATGGAAGTTCGTGAATTATTATCATTTTACGAATTCGACGGTGACAATACACCAATCATTCAGGGTTCTGCATTAGGAGGATTGAATGGCGAAGCAAAATGGGAAGAAAAAATTATGGAATTAATGAATGCAGTAGATACTTGGATTCCAATTCCAGCTCGTAAAGTTGACAAACCATTCTTAATGCCGGTAGAAGACGTATTTTCTATTACAGGTCGTGGTACAGTTGCTACAGGTAGAATTGAAACAGGTGTTATCAAAACAGGTGAAGAAATGGCAATCATCGGTTTTGGAGCAAACTTAAAATCAACTTGTACAGGTGTTGAGATGTTCCGTAAAATATTAGATGAAGGACAAGCTGGTGATAACGTAGGTATTTTATTACGTGGTATTGATAAAAACCAAGTAAAACGTGGTATGGTTATTTGTAAACCTGGTTCAATCACACCTCATAAAAAATTCAAAGCAGAAATTTACGTGCTTAAAAAAGAAGAAGGTGGTCGTCACACTCCATTCCATAACAAATATCGTCCACAATTCTACATCAGAACAACAGACGTAACAGGTGAAATTAATTTGCCTGCAGGTGTAGAAATGGTTATGCCAGGTGACAACGTAACAATCACCGTTGACTTAATTGCTCCGGTAGCTATTAACCAAGGATTACGTTTTGCAATCCGTGAAGGTGGTAGAACTGTAGGTGCAGGTCAAGTAACAGAAATTATAGAATAATATTACAATAATACAAGGGATTCAAAAATCCCTTGTACTTATTAGGGGTGTAGTTCAGTTGGTAGAGCGTTGGTCTCCAAAACCAAAAGTCGCGAGTTCGAATCTTGCCGCCCCTGCAAAAAAATATTACAATGGGAATAAAAACATACGTTAAAGAATCATATACTGAGCTGGTACATAAAGTATCATGGCCAACAGCAAAAGAATTACAATCAAGTGCTGTAATAGTATTGATTGCTACATTCATATTTGCCCTTATAGTGATGGTAATGGATTTTTCTTTTTCACTAGTAATGAAAGACGTTATTTATAAATTTTTTCATTAAAAGATAGTTGCATATAGCATGAACAATATAGATAAAAAATGGTATGTCGTTAGAGCAATTAGCGGAAAAGAAAAAAAAGTAAAAGAGCTCATTAACGTAGAAATTATAAGAAACAATTTAGAAGCATATGTTTCTCAAATTTTAATACCTACAGAAAAAGTTTTTCAAATACGTAATGGAAAAAAAATAAGTAAAGAACGAAGTTTTTTCCCCGGATATGTATTAGTTGAAGCAGCATTGGTAGGCGAAGTGCCCCATGTAATAAAAAATGTAAACGGAGTAATAGGTTTTTTAGGTACAGAAAAAGGTGGAGATCCTGTACCTTTAAGACTATCTGAAGTAAATCGAATTCTTGGTAAAGTAGATGAATTAGCTGAAAGCGAAGAGGAATCAACAATTCCATTTGTTGTTGGCGAAGTCGTAAAAGTTACCGATGGTCCATTTAATAGTTTTTCAGGTATTATTGAAGAAATAAATGAAGAGAAGAAAAAACTAAAAGTAATGGTAAAAATATTTGGTAGAAAAACACCATTGGAATTAGGTTTTATGCAAGTTGAAAAGGAATCGTAAAAAATAATAAAGTAGTAAAGCGTTATGGCAAAAGAAGTACAGGCATTAATTAAATTGCAGATAAAAGTTGTAGCTGCAAACCCTTCCCCTCCGGTAGGACCGGCATTGGGTTCCAAAGGGGTAAATATAATGGAATTTTGTAAGCAATTCAATGCAAGAACTCAAGATCAAGCAGGAAAAGTATTACCGGTAATTATTACCGTATATTCCGACAAATCATTTACATTCATCATCAAAACTCCTCCGGTAGCAATTCAATTAATGGAAATTGCAAAATTAAAAGGAGGATCGGCTGAGCCAAACCGTAAAAAAGTTGCCAGCGTAACATGGGCACAGGTAAAAGCAATAGCTGAAGCTAAAATGCCGGATTTGAATTGTTTTACAATTGAATCGGGAATGAAAATGGTAGCTGGAACAGCTCGCAGCATGGGTATAACTATTGAAGGAGAAATGCCTTCAGTTTAAAAATTATTGGAATCATGAAGCTTACAAAAAACAGAAAAAGTATAATTGGCAAGATAGAACCTAATAAAGCATATACAATTGAAGAAGCTGCAAAATTGTTGAAAGATATTACTACAACAAAATTTGATGCTTCAGTAGATTTAGATGTACGTTTAGGTGTAGATCCGCGTAAAGCAAATCAAATGGTTCGTGGCGTTGTAACCCTACCTCACGGTACCGGAAAAGAAGTTCGAGTATTAGTATTGTGTACTCCTGATAAAGAAAAAGAAGCAAAAGAAGCAGGAGCAGATTATGTAGGGCTTGACGAATATATAGATAAAATTAAAGGTGGTTGGACAGATATAGATGTAATTATTACTATGCCTACAGTTATGGCAAAAGTAGGAGCTCTTGGTAGAGTTTTGGGACCACGTGGTTTAATGCCTAACCCTAAAAGTGGTACAGTAACCATGGAAATTGGCAAAGCTGTAGCAGAAGTAAAATCCGGAAAAATTGATTTTAAAGTTGATAAATACGGTATTGTTCATTCATCAATTGGAAAAGCATCGTTTGCTCCTGAAAAAATTGTTGATAATGCACAAGAATTTGTAAGCATTATTAATAAATTAAAACCTTCATCAGCAAAAGGAACTTATATTAAAAGTATTTATATTTCAACTACTATGAGTCCGGGTATTCTTGTAGATACGAAATCATTTGTTTAATTTTTTGAAAACAGGAGTATAACATTATGGATATAGCACAAAAACGAGATATAGTAGAAAGTATAGTTCAAAAAATTAACGAAAACGGACATTTCTACATTACTGATATTGAAGCATTAAATGCCGAAGATACAAGTAATTTACGAAGAAAGTGTTTTGAAAACGATATTGAAATGGTTGTTGTAAAAAACACTCTATTTAAAAAAGCACTAGAACAAATTGGTGGCAATGATTACCAAGATTTATATGGTGTTTTAAAAGGAACTTCATCAGTTTTATTTTGTAAAACTGCAAATATACCTGCTAAACTTATCAAAGAGTTTAGAAATGAAGGCAAACAAAAACCTGTATTAAAAGGAGCATTTGCTGAGCAATGTATTTACATAGGTGATGACCAATTAGATGCATTAGTTTCAATAAAATCGAAAGAGGAACTTATTGGAGATATTATATTACTTCTTCAGTCTCCTATTCAACAGCTTATTGGACAGCTTAATTCAGGAAAAAATACAATTGCAGGTATCGTAAAAACATTATCTGAAAAGGAATAATTAAATAATAATAAAGTACAGTACAATTAAATCATTCAAAGACATGGCAGATTTAAAAAAATTAGCAGAAGAATTAGTAAATCTAAGCGTAAAAGACGTAAAAGAATTAGCAGATATTCTTAAACAAGAATATGGTATTGAACCGGCAGCAGCAGCAGCTGTAGCTGTAGCAGCACCTGCAGCAGGTGGAGGCGCAGCGGCGGCAGCAGCAGAACAAACTGAGTTTGATGTAATTATGAAATCAGCAGGTGCTGCAAAATTACAAGTTGTAAAAGTTGTAAAAGACATCACAGGTCTTGGTCTTAAAGAAGCAAAAGACATAGTTGACGGTGCTCCTAAAGCAGTGAAAGAAAAAGTTTCTAAAGAAGAAGCTGAAAATATTAAAAAACAATTAGAAGAAGCCGGAGCAGAAGTTGAACTTAAATAAGAACTGGATTTCTTAAAAAAATAGGGTTTAAGTCATGGCAACATGACTTAAACCTTTTCTCATTTTACATATTTTAAGTTCAAATTTTATATTTTTGCAATGAAAACCAAGGAGAGAATTAGCTTCGCATCAATTAAAAACAAACTGGAATATCCAGATTTTTTGGAGATTCAAATTAAGTCGTTTAATGAATTTTTCAAAATAGATTCAACTCCTGAAGAACGCAAGAACGAGGGGTTAAGTTCTGTATTTAATGAAAATTTCCCTATTGCCGATACTCGAAATAATTTTATTTTAGAATTTCTCGATTATCAGCTAGACCCACCTCGATATTCTATAGAGGAATGTTTAGACAGAGGGTTAACGTTTAGTGTTCCGCTCAAGGCAAAACTAAAGTTATATTGTACAGATCCTGAACATGAGGATTTTGATACAGTAGTTCAAGATGTGTATCTTGGAACAATTCCATTTATGACCCCTCGTGGTACATTTGTTATAAATGGAGCAGAACGTGTTGTTGTATCACAACTTCATCGTTCACCGGGTGTGTTTTTTGGACAAAGTATGCATGCCAATGGTACTAAATTGTACTCGGCACGTATTATTCCATTTAAAGGTTCTTGGATAGAATTTGCTACAGACATTAATAATGTAATGTATGCATATATTGACAGAAAGAAAAAATTACCCGTTACCACATTATTCCGTGCAATAGGTTTTGAGAGTGATAAAGACATTCTTGAAATTTTTGATTTGGCCGAAGAGGTTAAAGTTTCAAAAAGCGGATTAAAAAAAGTAGTTGGAAGAAAATTAGCAGCTCGTGTTTTAAAATCATGGATTGAAGACTTCGTAGATGAAGATACCGGTGAGGTAGTATCTATTGAGCGAAATGAAGTGATAATTGAACGTGAAGTAATAATTGATAATGATCATATTGACGAAATAGTTGATTCTGGTCAAAAAACAATTCTTATTCATCGCGAAGACCAAAATTCGGCTGATTATGATATAATTTATAATACTCTTCAAAAAGATCCTTGTAATTCAGAAAAAGAAGCAGTATTTCATATTTATCGTCAATTGCGTAATGCAGAGCCACCAGATGAGGCTACTGCTCGTGATGTGATAGATAAATTATTCTTTTCGGATAAACGCTATGATTTAGGTGAAGTTGGTCGCTACAGAATCAATACTAAATTATATGCAGGAGCCGATGTTGAAGCAGAAAAAGAAGATATTCGTGTTTTAACAAAACGAGATATAATTCATATCATTAAATATTTAATTCAGCTTATTAATTCAAAAGCTGATGTTGATGATATTGACCATTTAAGTAACCGTCGTGTACGAACAGTTGGTGAACAATTACATAATCAATTTGGAGTAGGATTGGCTCGTATGGCACGTACTATTCGTGAACGAATGAATGTTCGTGATAATGAAGTGTTTACTCCAATTGATTTGATAAATTCAAAAACATTATCTTCTGTTATCAATTCATTCTTTGGTACCAACCAACTTTCTCAGTTTATGGATCAAACCAATCCATTGGGAGAAATGACTCATAAACGTCGTTTATCGGCGTTAGGTCCCGGTGGTTTATCTCGCGAACGTGCAGGTTTTGAGGTACGTGACATTCATTATACACACTATGGTCGTTTATGTCCGATTGAAACTCCTGAAGGTCCGAACATTGGTCTTATTTCTTCATTGTGTGTATATGCAAAAATAAACGAACTTGGTTTTATTGAAACTCCATATCGTAAAGTTACCAATGGTGTGGTAGATTTATCTGACGAAGGTGTAGTTTATTTAAGTGCCGAAGAAGAAGAAGGTAAAATAATTGCTCAAGCTAATGCACCTTTAAAAGATTCAGGTGAATTTGTTAATAACAGAATCAAATCACGTTTAGAAGCAGATTATCCACTTTCAACTCCTGAAGAAATTGATTTAATGGATGTTGCTCCAAACCAAATTACCTCTATTGCAGCTTCACTTATTCCTTTCTTAGAACATGACGATGCAAACCGTGCATTGATGGGATCAAACATGATGCGTCAATCTGTTCCATTATTAAAAGCAGAAGCTCCAATTGTAGGAACAGGTATAGAACGTCAAGTTATTAAAGATTCTCGTATACAAGTAACTGCCGAAGGTGATGGAGTTATTGAATATGTTGATGCTAACGAAATTCGAGTACGTTATGACCAAACCGAAGAAGAAGCATTTATAAGTTTTGAGGATAATTTAAAAACTTACAGTATAATTAAATTCCGAAAAACTAATCAAAATACATGTATCAATCTTCGCCCAATTGTTAAAAAAGGTGAACGAGTTGTTAAAGATCAATGTTTAACAGAAGGGTATTCTACACAAAACGGAGAATTAGCAATTGGTAAAAACTTAAAAGTTGCTTTCATGCCTTGGAAAGGGTACAACTTTGAAGATGCGATTGTTATTTCTGAACGTATAGTTAGAGAAGACATTCTAACTTCTATACATATAGATGAACATTTATTAGAAGTACGTGATACCAAACGAGGTTTAGAAGAATTTACATCTGATATTCCAAACGTAAGCGAAGAAGCAATTAAAAATCTTGATGAAAACGGATTAATACGAGTTGGAGCTAACATAAAACCTGGTGATATACTTATTGGAAAAATTACTCCTAAAGGAGAATCAGACCCTTCACCTGAAGAAAAATTATTACGCGCTATATTTGGTGACAAAGCAGGTGATGTAAAAGATGCTTCACTCAAAGCTCGTCCTTCGTTATATGGTACTGTTATAGATAAAAAATTATTTACTCGTACTATAAAAGATCGTAAATCGAGAGCCAACGAGAAACCTATCTTAACAAAATTCAAAGCAGATTTTGATGTAGAAGCAGATAAATTAAAAGCTGTTTTAATAGAAAAACTATTTACGTTGGTAAATGGTAAAACATCGCAAGGAGTAAAAGATTATTCAGGTAATATTTTAATTGCTAAAGGTGCTAAATTTACACAAAAAGCATTGAATGAGATTGAAGATTTTACCTACGTTGTAACCGATAAGTGGACAACCGATAATTCAAAAAATGATGTAATTTCTAAATTATTAGTAAATTACTGTAAAAAATTAAAAGAATTAGAAGGTGAATACAAACGTAAAGTATTTAGTGTAACAGTAGGTGATGAATTACCATCAGGCATTATGCAACTTGCAAAAGTTTATATTGCTCAAAAACGTAAATTAAAAGTGGGTGATAAAATGGCAGGTAGACACG
>Ga0116190_1004077_pt1 | contig 10450 bp, 14 predicted proteins | sample AD_JPNTR4_MetaG_FD_89808 | JGI IMG/M metagenome (GOLD analysis project Ga0116190, IMG submission 89808) | Active sludge microbial communities of municipal wastewater-treating anaerobic digesters from Japan - AD_JPNTR4_MetaG | ecosystem: Engineered > Bioreactor > Anaerobic > Digestate | place... | reverse complement strand
TGACACCGGTGATTTCGCGAATCCTGCTGTTCGTGGTACCGTTCTCCTCTTCAGGCATGATGAACGTCTTGAACAGCTGTGTAATGAGGTAACGCTCACCGACACCCATCTCGCGCTCAGACTCCACGAGCTTGATGTCGTTTCCGGTGTAGTAGATGTGGGAGGCGATTTCCTCACCGGGGACCACGACGTATGCATTCTGAGTGAGCTGCTTGGTGGGATTGAACACCATGTCATACTGCCTACCGAGGTAGTCCCTGATGGTATCCTTGATCTCTCCAATCTGAACGGGTTTGTTAAGGTGGGCGAACAGACCTGCTGGGTAGAAGATCTGCAGCTGACCGAGGGTATACTCATTGAGCTCAGAGTTATCAATGATGGCACCGATACAGTCTGCAACATCACTCGCAATGTCCGTTGTGGGATCAGTCCAGAGGCCGCTGGCCGGAGCAGTACCGCCCTTGCCGTTAACAATCATGTTCTTGATATCCGTGTCTTTAGACCACGCGAGACCGCGGGCTGCTGCAATCATGGAGTAACGCATCTGCACATTGTCAAGGCCGCGAGCATTCGCCTCATCGGTGATCATGAGCTCGACAGACTCCTTCTCCATGACCTCGCTGATAGTGAACCAGTCAACCTTGCGGTAGCGAGCACGGGCGCCTTCAGCAATCTTCTGCGGATCGATGCGCCTGGTCTTCGGCAGCATGAGTTTGAGCTCGAGACCATCCATACCCTGCATGACTACGGCGTTCTTCCACACCATGAGTTCCTCTGCCTTAAGGTAGATGATCTCACGGAGGAGTTCTTTCTTCACCTCGTCGTCGGAAGTAATGACGCCGTTATAGCCGTCATCGTAATATTGCTTCATGTTTATCACCTTATGCCGTGGCGTAGTACTTAGACACGCGGATGCGGATGTAACCGCCTGCTGATGCGTCCTTGGCCTCGAGAGCACGACCGATAATCCAGCCTGCGCCATTCTTGGCGTCAACCTTACCTCCGGCTGCGACTTGGATCTCTTTCCACTGGCTAATTGCCGCGTTAGTATCAACGAGAGGGACCTCGATTTCAGTTCCTTCAATGAGTGCAGTAACGCCGACCTGTACACCGGACTGAGCAACACCAGTAACAGGGTGCTTAGTCGACGTAAATGCAATGCCGATGGGCTCAGTGCTGCCGTTGTTCAGCTTGACCTTGAGGTTGAGACCGGCGGTCTGATCTGCGGTACCCGGCATAAGGACATAGCCGGCGTTAGGGATTGCGTCTTCAGCAACAAATGGCTGAGTACGTGCTTCGTTGGTAATTCCACCATAAGACATGGGTATCACTTCTTGAGTTTAAGCTTTTCGTATTCTTCAACAGTCATCCCGATGCTTTTGAGGGTCGCAGCCATCTTGGCACGCTGATCAACGGGCTGAGACTGAGAAGAAACAGGTCGTCCTACGGGCGTAGACATCGGCTGGGTACGCGCCATCTTCTCCTTCATCTTACTGAGGATCGAGATCTTCTGCTCGGTAGGAAGGCCCTTGACAATGTCATCGGGATCGCTGATGCCAAGACCTTTCACTTCATCGCGAACAATATTATACTGTGCTTTCAGGAGATCCTCGTTCTTCTGCTGGAGCTGCGCAATAACAGTCGCCTGCTCAGCAAGTCGCTGCTCCAGCGCAGACATATCAGGAGCCGCTGGCGACGCAGACTTCTGTTCGACAGGCGCTGCGGGAGTAGACTGCACAGGGGGCACCTGCTGCTGCGCGGGAGTTTCCTGCTTTGCAGGTTCTACCGATTCAAATGCCTGCGTGATCGAGGCAATCTCTGTCTCTGTAAGTCCCTTGGACTTCAGAGTATCAATGGCTGCTGCTTTAGACATGGGTTCACCTGTTTTTGAGGCTAATTCATCGTCGGGTTCGCTGAATGCGGCCTTTGCGTACTGAACTTGCATTCCCGGGAATGCTGGGTTTTTAACAAATGCCATGGCGAGAAGAGTACTATCGACGAGTTCTCCATTCTCATCGTACTCGTTTTCGACCTCGGGGCTGATGCAGTTGTATCCTTCTTCTACGATTTGCTTGATCGCAGACTCATCAAAGACGAATCCGCTGTAAGTGATGTCACTATGATCGTCGGTGATGCCGAACTTAAAACCATACCCAATGGGTTGTCTGAAGAGTGCGTGTTCATCATGCTTTATATAGAAGGGTAGCGGCCCCTTGATCTTGTTGTAGATTTTTTCAATAATAGACGGCGTCCATGGAGTAAGCTTGCCGTGGTTATCCCTTACGGGGATAGCGCGAATGGAAGCTCCATCAACATGGAGGGCGTCTACGGTTTTCCAAATACGGTTGCTCATCTCCATTCCACCTATAAAGAGAATAAGATTTCCTTAATATTAAGGCGATCTCAGAGATCGGTTGATGGTTGCAGTTCCAGCGTCTGTAGAGTGTTGCGCCAAACTATGTGGCGTTTCCGGGTACTGTGGGCCAGGCGGGGCTTCTATTGATTCCGAAGTGGATGTACCTTCGTTGTTTACTAGGAAGGGACGTTGATCTTTACGCAGCTCTAAATACCCGAGGAGGTTCCGAAGCTCAGTTTCTGTAAAGATTCCGACATCCTTCATCATTACCATTTGCCGAGCTAGTTCTATTTTCGAGTTCGCCATCACGTATTCAATCTTGATGTCCATTTCATTAACAGGGTAGGAGGATTTGATAGCGAGGAGGCGCTTCCTAATGTTGTCAAGGATTACCGGCTTGATCTTGTTGGCGAGCTGTTCGATCTTGCTAGCAACATACGAACTCAGGACTAGGTCGGAGGAGTAAGATCCACTAGAACCGCCCGCGACGACACTGTGGGGGAGTGATAAGGAGGTCCAGACTTGGTCTGAGTTTTGAGTAATGCGGTCATTTGTAGAGAGATAGCTTGAGGAGTGCTCGATAGGGTTAATGGTAACCGCGGAGGAGGTAACGTAGCCTTGGTCTGGAGTTTGGTCTTTAAGAGCACGTGCGTAGCTAGTAATTACTCTCTCCATGTCAGCGTTGGCAGCTTTTCTCCGCTGATCAATGTTACCCGGGTATTTATCGAGGCTGAAGAGCGAAGCGTCAATCTGGTGCTGTTCGCGCGGCACATTCCGCCATCTCCAGATGACGTCGATGATTGTGATTTGACGCTTCTCCCAGATCGGGAGGACCGTGCGGTGGAGTGGTGAGATGGAATAGATGCCGAATGTTTTGCGCCCCTTGGAGTCGGTCCACCAGATGGGGGTGTCTTTGAATTTAATGTGGATGATTTCATCGGCAGGGAAACGCTGCTCTGTAGTCAAGCCTTCGTCAAGGATGTAGTAGTTGGCTTCTCTAATAGCGGTGGTGTTGGAAGAACCGCCGATGCGAGATAAGTCATCTAATATGGTAACTGATTTGTTGGGAAGTATTTCATAAGTGAAACCGGGGAGTTTGTGGATGTAGACGTTCCCGTGCATCATGAGGAGTTCAGCGTATTTCTCAAATTCATTCTTGATATTCAAGGTGGCTGCAAGGTGTTCGGCTTCTCTGAGCATTTCTGCTTCTAACTCATCGTACTCGGTGTCCTTATCTGACATCTTGAAGCGCTTGAAGGAATCGGACGTCATCGTGCTAATGCGGTCAATGGCGCCGCCGACTTCCGGTTCTAGGTTATACATTTGTTCATAGATGTCAGCTTCATCCATCTCGCGCCAATTCGTGATGTCGATGAGGAACTGGGCGAGGGAATTTGTGACTTGCTTACCTGCGTAGATGTGGTCTGCGGAACTGCCGGCTGCACCTGTGTTAAGGCGCGCGAAGGCTTGTTTGACCTTCCGAGTTAAGGTTTTTGCTATACCCATGATATCACCTTTAGATTACGCGAAGAGAGATTGAGTCTGGTAATAGATTTGTAGGCTGCTCTGTTGATAAATACCAGATTACGTTTGCAACGCAATCCGCTGTATCTTTGCTGCCACCGAACGGATGGTCAACTTTCGGAGTACGTTCATTAATGACCAATAGATTCTCAGCTTCATATTTCAGTTGCTCGTCGTAAACAACGCGAACTGGGGTTGGATAATCTTCAGATTGCTGTTCTTTCCACCTATCGTAGTCTTCTTTTGATACAATATGTTTAACGTACTCCATACCGTACGTGTCGACAACGTGCTCGATGATCTCTGGATACATCCACGTGTCGAAGATGAAGACATTGGCGTTGATGCGCGGAATAACGTAGTCAAGGTATTTGCGGATCTCGGATGGGCGAATGAATGCGTCGCCTTCCTTTTTGGTAAAGCGGTGCGCTCCATCTACGACTATACCACCTGTCATGCGGTCCGTGTAGCCGCACGCAATACCGAAGCGGTCGTTTGTGACGGCAGGGTCAATTGCTAACACTCTGAATTGGTCAGTCATTAAGGGAATTTCCTCTAACTGGAGGATATTCACCATGGGTTTGAGGAAGACACCCTCGGGGAATGCGACGCCGCCTGCGATTTCGGGTTTACATGCATAGTCTCTATAGAATGTCGGCATGTCGCGCTTGTATTCTTCTCGAAGCGCTGCTTCGCTGAAGTGCGGGTTCATTTTCCAGGTAGGGAGCTTATATGTAAGGAAGTTGTTGGGCTTATAGTTCGGGGGGATGGGGATCTTGCCTGTACGAATCTCGTACTCGCGCTTCATCGCGGCCTTACCTTCCATGTGAAGACGCATAATGATATCGGTTGGATGTTGGGGTGATGAGATCGCAATGACATGACCGTCATCTCCTAGCGTGTCAGTAGACTTCTTGAGACGAGACCATATCTCCCATGCGCCACGCTTACCACCCGTTGATTCGAATAAAGCGAGCTCATCAAAGATCACGCATTTTGAAGTTCTTCCTACGGCGGTGGTCGCCCAACTTGAGAGAGTCTGCAGCTTTACTCTCTTAGCATCGCACTCAACATTATCAGATCGTATTTCAATGTCAAACCACGTGTGAAGCCACTCGCAGCCCTCTATCATCGTCTGGATGTTGGAGAAAACACCGTCGGAAGCCTGCTTCTCACTAACAGACACAATTTGAATAAACAACTTCTGATTCTTCAGCAGCTTATAATGTTCAGCGGGATTCGGCATCGTTATAGCATCCCAGAACTCATAGCATCCCATAATGGATGCAAGCGCTGTCTTGCCGCTTCGCATACCTGCAACTAAAATAAGTTGCTTATACTGTGGGAGCTTGGGATTATATCTATTTTGGTAGAACTCCCGCATGATTTCTTCTTGCGCCGGAAATAGAGTAACCCCGAGGATCTCATTCGTCCACCAGACCGGATCCATTTTGCCGCGCGCCACTGTTTTTAGATAGTCGAGATGGTTCTTACTCGAGGTATCTATGGAATCGTCGCTTCGATCGTCGGCATATGATCGATAGCTTCGAGAACTCTTTTGCGACATGATGGACACACCTCCTGGACGATCATATTTGTAAGTTCAATATATTGTGTGTTCATTTTTTCAATGCGGACATTAACATTTCCGCCCTGGTTGAGGCGCCCTTGGAATTCCATGAGGTCGTGGAGAGTCGCGCGCGTTTCTTTGGTAAGCATAACAGCAAGCTTAATGTTCTCCCTATCGAATTCCCGGATCTTACAGATATAATCCACCCAGTCTTCAAGCTTCTTTAACATCGATAGCAGCCGCTTCATGTAGAAGTCTTCGGAATCATACTCGCCAGTCTTTGAATCAACCTTGATTTGGTGAGTATTAACATGATCCATCACCTCATTTCTCGTCATCCTGAAGAACATTGCGGCTTCTTCAACTGATGTCTTCCCCGAAATGATATCTCTGGACCACACCATTCCTATTGCGCCCGCTTCGCACATAGGACATTTGTCTGTCATGAGGAATAGTTGAGATTTCCGGTATATGAAGGGATAAGAAAGTATTTAAAGAATTAAAGAAAATATATAATGTTTAAGAAAAAACTGTAGCGCGCGCCCCCAGATATTGCGGCCAAACACACTATACTAGGGTGAAAAGACTTCAGGTGAGAGCGCTATATTTGCGATTAAAAGCTCTCTCAACAACAGGTGATAGTTATACCTTGTTTAATTGCAATCGCATGTTATATCGCTAATATAGCGATTATATGCGCGCTTAAATCACTCATATCTCTCTTATTTGCAATTCGTTTAGCCACGACTATGCCGCGAGGAAATGGACAAACATCAACTACATGTACCACACCCCCTCCCCCTACCCCCCGCTGTATGGTCATGGGATGAGAAAGTATAACTTTCTCTATAACTGGTGATTTGATTCTATACATAATCAAATTACCGTTAAACTGGAGATGATTAAAATGTTAACTCTTGTACATCTAAACTGGCATGGTACACCATTACGAGGTGTTGTAGAAGCATCAAAGAGTTATGAAGATGCTAGAATATGGCATGACGAAGCTTGGTTTGGTGGAGATCATGTAGACGTCTATGAAATACTTAACTACGAAATTGTAGAAGAGATTACAGGATCTGTTCAAGTTAGTCTTGAAGAGTGCATTGAAATGACATGGTATCGTGTACGAATAATCAACGCTATTAAGGTTGACGAATGGAGATGCGATTACTAACTCTAATCACATTACCGTTAAACTGGAGGTGTAGAATGTTATTCAAATATAACTGTGATATGTCAACACCTGATACATTTTATCGTATTACTGGTAGACCGCATCAGGAAGGAGAAATCATGCCACCTCGTATAACATGGTCAACTAACCACTTTAAAGGTCAAGAGGGATACTTTGTTACCAACAAATCCTGTATCAAATATTGGTTAGAGGTTCTTAATAATACTAATCACGTATACATTGTTGAGCCGCTTTCAACTCCGATTGCATGCCATCTCAATAGCGAGCTCAAGCAGTGGTTTGTCAAGGGCTCCATCAAGATAATCAAAGAGGTTAACATCGAGGAGGTTATCAATTGGTGGTGATCATGTCCCTCCAGGCATTTGTCGGCAGAGAGCCAAGGAAAGAGCTAGTACAGCCGATAACCAACCGTATGTTCATTAAGCCTAATGGCGGCATATGGACATCTTCATACAATGAGGAGTATGGTTCCGACTGGATAAGGTGGATGCATAATGAGCAATTCTACAATAACGGGTATGAAGACATATATCTCCTTAAACCGCGCGATGATGCAAAGATATACACTATCGACTCATATGAAGACTTAAAGGCATTAGTAGACAAATACCCACCCATTGTTCACATGCTTGGTACATTCTTAGACTTCGAAGCCATATCAAATGACTACGATGGTATACACCTAACTGCCAATGGAGAAAGCGCAACTCGCTTAACCTCAGGTATTAGCCTCTATGGATGGGATGTAGAATGTACACTCTGGTTCAGGTGGTGCTTCGAGTCTGTTGAGAAGCTTGACTATAACATCCATGACTTTGCGCCTATCTATGTCGGCATCGAAGATGATGAAGACAACTATGTTAAAGTTGACTACATAACATTCAGGCAATCCATTGACACAATCGAAGCAGTAACAGACGGATCCATGCCATATGACTACTTCGGTTTCCCCGGCTGCTTAAACTATGAGTACAAGACTTATATGCACCCGTATAGCCCGCTGACTAAGGAAGAAGCTAGATCACGTCTCTAATCGCTATCAGGCGTAGGGTTCAATCCCAATTAGAGATTTCGTATAGGATGTTGAATACCTTTATAGTTTGTAGGTTAAAACAGATATAACAGGAGGTGATAACCTATGGCGACTCTTGTATCGTATCCTTCGAAGGATGAGGATGGCAAGTGGTTCGTTATCGTCCGTAAAAAGACGGTAAGCGGCACCATTGTCTCCTACGACTTCGTAGGGACGATGGAAGTTGTTGACGAGGAAGATGCTCGTCTGGTAGCTAAGCTACTGGATGGTATTGTCCTCTAAAGCAACTTCCGTTGCCAATGGACCTGCGTGCTGCCGACATTAAGTTGTGGTAAGTACGTGGCTCCACACGTAAGAACGTCGAACATTTAACCCACGAAACTCTGTTAGTTGCGGCTAGCAGAGCGTGAGGAACAACCCCAGGTGATGACTATGAAGACTACAACATTAACCCCGGAACAGCTTTCCAAATATGGTCTCGATAACATCAACTGCGAGTTCTACCGCAACATCACGCGGCAAGGAATAGACTCGCTATTCGAGAAGACAAACTTCTTAGACGGCGAAGACGATGATAACGGCGTTATCACAATGTATTGCTGTAGAGTAACTCATGTATTTGTTCCTATCAAGAGAGGCAAGTACGAATGGTGGAAGTGTTACTAGGAGGTGCTGTATGTAATAACATTAACATCTTACCATGAAGGACCTGCACGTCCTCCTTCAATATTTTTACCCACGAAGCTCGCAAGGGTGCGTCCCTACGAGCGTGAGGTATAGACTATGAACAACGGTCTAAGGTGCGGAGTCATTCGCACATACAACGACACCCAGTATTATCAAGTACGTGGGTGTTCTTACCGCGCCTACTGCGCTAAGGCAGTAAGCGGTAAAGCCGTAGTGAGATGTGAACACGCAGAGTTCATCATGAACTCTGAAGTAGCAGACTTCGAGGTCATCTGCAATGACGATTGAAGACAAATACAAGGAGTATCATAGAGCGATACTCCTAAGGGATGTGTTAAGTCGCACAGGCTCCTGTTCTGTCGGCATCGCTGTCAGAAACATGCCGCCACGTTACAGACTAACACAGAATGAAGTGTATTGGATTGCACAACGTAATCCACACACTTTCAAAACCACAGAGCTCTTCGGACACCGGTGCATCGGGTTAGTGCACACCAACATTCGGGAGGTAACTCCATGAACAGACAGAAAGAACCATGTACAGGCTGTATACACTACAGCCTCAACGGCTTTAGGCCGTGGTGTAAAGAGCGTAACAAACCCATCAATCAGGGGGAAGTTCCTCCATGTAAGAAAGCTGACTTCCTTGAAATACGGAGGTACTTCCAGGGGTGTAGTAAACTCTAACCCCAACCCTTTCGTTAGGCAAGAAAGGGTAGCGGTAGATTATGGCCGTTACCCCTTGACCTACAAGGTTGCGATGAGGGTTCGTCCTGAGCAGCCTTGGTATCGGATGTCGAACACCTTGTAGCCAACGGCAGGACTCGTTGTCTACATTGTAAGCCATAATCACATGGAGGTGATGTATATGGCGAACACAACCAACAACCCCAAGAACAACGCACAGCAGGAGACAACTGTGCCGGCAGTTCCGGCCACCAAGGAGGTCAAAACCATGTCTGAAACCGAAAAGCAGCAGAGCCAGAAGATCGATATCGCCGCACTCTACGCGGAAGCAGCTGCAAAGCACGCCGCGCGCAAATCAACGCCCGGAGGCAATGCCCTTCCGTACGCAGAAATCATCGAGGCAGTCGACAAGATCTTCGACGAAACCCAACTCAAGGAAGCACCAATCAGTGTGCTGGTGCAGATGACGAATGTCATCCTCACTGCCAAATACGCAGCGATGAAGGACAGCAAAGTACCTATCTCCTTCAAGCAGGGGAGAACCATCCAGACAATGCCTGAGGGCGAGCTCAAGAAGATTCGCCAGCAGCAACTCGCGGCGATGGTCAGCGGCAAGCAGAAGGACAACCTATACCGCCGTATCTACGGACTCGGGTACCGCAAGGAGTTCAAGCGCTTTGAACTCGCTGGACAGGGGGTACTGAGGAGAATCAAATCCCCCTCAACCTCTTCTACCAAGAACGGGAGTGAGTAAACATGGCATACGGTGTCATCAACATCAAATACGGTGGAGCTGAATCCACCAAGTTCGTAGAGAGAAAGGAATTCTACGCCCCACAGAGTGTTCCATCAGGGGCTCAGGTTGATCTCTACATCAACCTAGAATACTACTCTAACCTCATGGAGGACCTGGAGGAAGCTACATGTAACCTGAGGAGTGCTAAAGACTCCCATAGCGGCGCGATCAGGCGCCTACAAAACGCGCAGGTAGAGAACGATAAACTGCGAGAACAGATACAAGAGCTGCAAGAGCAGTTGGAGCGCGCGAACCGCGTTATCGACTACATGCTCGAGAGGAGTGAGTAACATGCTCATACACGAAGAACTCGGGATAACAGAGACCAGATTCAAGGAACTAACAGATGAGATGGATGTAATAGTAGATTCATCCACATCTCATGCAACAGTTCTTATGAAACTGTACAGAAGCAACACCATGAACAGCCTTGAGAAACTCCTAATAGCAACCCTGTACGGATTCGGGTTGGCAATGTCAAAGGAAAGTGAGTAACATGAAATGCACAGATTGTGTCAACTGGGAAGGGGGTTGCTCCTACAACCTCCCCGAACCTATCGGAGAAGCAGAAGATGAGTGCGAAGAATTCAGCATCCTAT
>Ga0116190_1004075_pt1 | contig 10454 bp, 15 predicted proteins | sample AD_JPNTR4_MetaG_FD_89808 | JGI IMG/M metagenome (GOLD analysis project Ga0116190, IMG submission 89808) | Active sludge microbial communities of municipal wastewater-treating anaerobic digesters from Japan - AD_JPNTR4_MetaG | ecosystem: Engineered > Bioreactor > Anaerobic > Digestate | place... | reverse complement strand
ACTAAAAATATCAAAAAAGCCTTTGTATGATCTATTTCGGTCAACTTCATCAATTCATATAAGTTCAGACTACTTTCGTATGCTGTTTGCCTCCCATTTGGTTAGTCTAGCTTTTGTAAAAGTTTATTTATTCAAGACATTACTTCTTGATGTTCTACTGATGGAGTACATTCCGCATCTACATTTTTTATCATATTAAACATTCACTCAATAAATGCAGAAAATAATGCTCAAACTATAAAACCAAAAACATAAGTCAAAGTTATAAAAGATATTCTTTTTATTCGTTTCATTGTATTATAAAGTAATTAAAAGATTTAATTCAGGAGAGAAAGGTTTTTATCCTTTACGAACGGGGACTCCCCATTCCACTCTCCCATAGTAATATAAGCCGTTGTTTAATTTTTAATTCAGGAAGGGTGGACTCGAACCACCTTTATCTGCGTCACAGGCAAAAGACTTACCACATAATCGACTTCCTATTATTAGCTAGATGGTTAGTCTAGCTTTTATTGGTTATATAATTTCTACCCAAGTATCAGAGAATGTGTCTAATCTTGAAGGGAATCGTGGTACTCTAATCACTGGTTTATCTTTCCTTACTATCTCCATATACATATATGGTTCAGTCATAAAAGAATTTTCATCTGGGAATTGTACGGCAATACTCATTCATTGCTTATCAATTCAATTCCAATTTGTAGAGTACATTTTTCTTCATTGTTTTAATAATTTAATAGCTTCTTCCCAAGAATAAATGTTTGGTTTTTCATTTTCCATAGTTTATTTAATAAGTAATTAAAAGTTTGGTTAGCTAGATGGTTAGTCTAGCTTTTGTTTATAGTATTTAATTCTTTCCTTATATAGTTCTCATTGATTACACATAAGAATACTATCTCATCATTGTATTACTGTCTTACTTTCTCGTCAGTCTTCACAAGTATATGATGGTAATTTTCAAATATCTACATAATAGTTCATTAGTTTTACAATAAGAACCAATAAAACAAATCATCTATATAATATTTTTTTCATCTCATCTATTAAATAATAAAGGCTCATAGGTTTGACCGACTATGCTATTCTAATCCTTTGGTCGATTAGATTCGGCTATCTGTACTTTTATAAACATAGGATCTTTAATACAGATAAATCAATTATTAGTTGATATTAGCTTTTCTTCGGCTGTGCAGCCTGGTCATTGCGAACTTCCATCTATCAGTTTTGGGAATAGAGTAAAAAACGCAATTATTAATATTGATAATAATAGGTAAATTCTTTTGTTCATTTGTTTTTTTATATTATAAATCATCTATTCACCAAGTTCATCATTCCATATCTTTAATTTTTGCTAGGTATGGTGCACGCTTATTATAACATGTCCATATTCTAGAATGGTCTTGTACTAGATTCCATTTATCTAGACAGGCTTGGCGTTGAAACGCAAATTTTATTTCATAGTCATTTGATTTCCATCTAGGATCATGAAGCCAGTAATAGTTTCCCCTATGGTTATTTAATTGACAGAGTCACGAATCATCCGTTTGTGATTTAGCATCGGGGTTAAAACCTCAGTTCTCACAAAGGTATGTTGCAATCATGTCTTTAGAATTGTTTCTTACGTATCGCCAGTTAGCTGTACGATTAGCTATAGAATCATAATCATATCATTCTATTGTTATATGGAAACCTAGTGGATTAGAATTATCAGAAGACACCGCCTCGACGGTATCTTCTGTTCTAACCTTTAAGGGTCTCTCTCTTAATAGATTTATGTTAGGTCAGTTGACATTATCATATACCCAGAGTATTCAATCTCATTCATACTCTCTACTGACTATAGCAAAATGTGTTCATTCTACAGAATTCCACGATGTCCAGTCTCAGCGTCTGGCAATCATTCAATCCTTTTTGTCAGCTAAATCCATAAGTGATTGAGAGTTATAACGACCAAGTTCTTTAGAACTTAGTAGTCATTTAGCTACTCAATAACCTTTGATTAACCCAGAACAGTCAAAGCTTTTTGATCAACATCTGACTCGCTTTCATTGTTCTGCGTTCCGAACAGGTGGGGTATAGGTTCATGCACATCAACGTGCATAATTTATTTTACCTATCTGTTCCATAAATAAAAAGTAATCTTCAATAATAATTTGTTCTTGTTCATTTTGATAATTCCTTTCCCATTCATCATATAGTCTTTCTTCCATAACCATTTCTGTTTCTACATAATAATTGGGATGTAAGGTTCACGAAGCTACTAATCATAGCGCTCGGATAAACAATCAAGTCATATTAAATATTAGATTTTAAAGCCTGCAATAATCACGCCAGGCGACATTTTTGTGTCATATCTAGGACAGTTATTAGTGATAAAGGAACACACCAACAACTATATTTTTTTAACTATTTTTGGGTATATTTCAACTAGAGTTCTTCATCGTGTTAAGCTTCTTATCTCTCTCACCTCTAGAATAATAATAACTCGTATCATTTTTTTGTTGATAAATTCTTTCTATAGACATAATGCTAATTTATAAAGTAAATGTATATATACCAATAGCTCCCTATAAACTATCAGTATATATACACCCACTTTGGGGTGTATATAGATTAAATATCTAGTTCTCAAAAATCTACATCTTTTTCTGATCCGAATCATCCAATAGTTCCTCATGCTTCTTTGAATGTAAGATTCAAGTCTTGTGGTTTTTCTTTCTTAACATTTTTTGTAAGATTAACCCAATAGTTTTTTCAAGCTATTTCTACTGGCTTACTAACTCAATAACTAATCTTGTCATCTTTAATTATCTTATTAAGATAAATTTTGTGATAAACCGACTTGTCGTCAACATCATTTAGTGACACCATAAGATCTCACTTATCATCTTCGTTAACAACTACAGATAGCCAAAATTTCTTGTGATAATTTTCTTTTATAAAATCTCAGTCTTGTTCTGTATCAAAGTCTCATAAACCCACTGGGAATGTTTTAACTTCTTTTGAATCTTTAGGAACATATCAAGGTTTATAACTGATAAGTTTTTTCCCCTTAGATTCATAAACATTTTTAAATAAGGCAACAAAAACAAATGGTTCTTGTGTAGCATTAATTGTTGTTTCTTCTGTCATGGTAATATTTTTTAAATTTTAAAAACTATTTATTACTTCTTTGTAATTTTTCTTTCATACACTTTTCTCTTTTATTTTGTTAACTGTTCACCAATAATCTATTTTCAATCAATCCGATATTTTAAATGCATTCATTGGATTAACATCAAAATACCTATCTAATTCGACTTGTTCTTCTTCAGTAGGGTCTTCTATCATATTCAATGTTGCTATTCTTTTTGAATATATCTCAACCTGTTTTACTAATTGTTTTTCAAAGTCATTTAATTTTATTATTACTTTACTTTTTTTACTTAATCTTTTTATTTTTTTTATATCCTTCTCTTCTACAAATCAATATCAAAATTGCATTGCAGATAGTAGTAAATGGAAAAAATCATTCCAATTAAAAACAGTATAATATGGATACTTTATTCATTTTATATCAAAATCTAAAACAGACTCAGCTTTTATTTTTTTTATCCAATATGCTCGTCATATTCTATACTTTTTTCATCAAATAGTAAACACTCTTTGTGATCTATTCCTTATAGCTACATACGTTTCATTCATTCATCATATAATATATTCAAGATTATTTTTTTCTATCACCTCCATACAATCGTTTCATATTTTTGTTTTTAAAAAATCAAGATCTATATTCTTCGCCTTTATAGAGGTTTCTGTTAATAGATCAAAAAATCATGTAGATCTAACAACAACTAAAGACTGGTTTTTTTGTCATCTTATTCAGACATAATTTCTCATTTTTTTTGATTATTGCTAAAAGCTATTTCTGCGTTTAAATCTTTTACTGCATAATGTTCTGGATAATTCTTCAACAAAAATTCTCTTAATGAAATAAGTGTTTTTCTTTCTTCTTCAGTAGACACCTCTAAACATCATATAGATAATGTAGATAGCATCCTAAGAAATCATCAATGTAATCATTCATTTTTATATATGTATTCAAAATCAACATATACTGATAAAGACGGTAATGAATTCGCTCATAAAAAGTTCATATTAACCGTTTGTATAAATCATTTCAAATCATCTATGTTTGTTCTTATTTTTGCTCAATCTTCCACCATATTTATAACAATTCATTTTTTATATAAGTAGTAATCAAAAGAATTAATAACCTGCAAATTAAAAGTTTTTTGATATATTATTTGTATATCATCTTGTGCTGTTAATCAATCTTGCTCAGAAAGAGCTTCCAATATAAATTTATCATAATCTTCTAATCACAATCGTTCTGATAGCGCTAATAATTTTGAATAAGTTTTTATAACTCTTGTAGCTCATCTTTTAAGTGATGTGTTTTTTCTTATCCACGCTGATTTTTTTGTAGCAATCTCAATAAACTTATTAAAATCTTCCATGTCCTTAAAAACATTTGTAGCATAATAATATATATTTGGTAAAGTTCTTAACTTATTTTCATCTCATTGATATTTTTCGTTAGCCAACAACATCAGCAATCTAGTCTGAACAGCATCATCTGTGAATATAGTTTGTCAGTCCAAAAAATACATTCAATTAGACTCATATTTTACTGTTGTTTGATCGGCTCTTCATTTTTCTATTGGTGTAGAATCAAATAAATTTCTTAATATTCATTCTATTTGTTGCGATTGTGGATGTCAGGAATTTCTATACTCAGAGAAGTGTATAGGCAAAAAATGCCTAGCATTCTTCTCGTATATAAACGCTTTAGATAAAGCAGATACATCTTTTCTAATACCAAAAGATATAAATAGATAATCTAAAAAAGTTGTCTTTCAGCTTCAACTTAATCAAAACATAAATCATGATGGTAAGTCTACCGGCTTATTGCTGTTTCTAAAGTAATATGAATTAACTCACATAATCATAAGTAGAAAAGCTGGATAAGCTATTTTTCATCAATATCATCATACTAGCTGTTCAACATAATCTTTTATATTTATATCAACACTCTTATCTATATCTATTTTATCTTCTCAAAAATCCTCAATTCTTACAAATATTCAATTTTTTTCATCTACATATGTTCATGCTCTTTCTACTATTACTTTTTTTCATCAAATAATTTGCATTCACATTTTATTTGTATGTTCATATTGTCTTGTTTCATTAAATATGTATGTGTATAAATATATAAAAAACGAGTTGTTATCTGGTATCATTATACCATACTTCTGCAAAAACTTTCTCAACTCTGTGTTTGTTCATACAACGGGTGTTAAAGTTATGGCTTCTCGTCAGTCTTTTTTTGTTATTTTTATAATATATTTTTCTTCATTATTAATTTCTGTTTTTCAGATTGGCTCTATAAGAGCATTTATAAATTTTATATCACTAGCCTCTGCATTATATCACCTTATTTCTTTTTTTTCTTTGTCTATTATAATTCAGGAAATGTTATTTCATATCTTAAATAACTTTTTTTCTTTTTTACTACTTAAATCTCAATCCATCATTTTTTCTATATCGGACTCTGTCATTTTTGGTTTTATAGATATATCCTCAAACACTATATCTTTTTGTGATCAGATTCATTTTCTTATATAATCTATATCTATTCACCATCTCTCATTGAAGTATGTTAGTATTGCGTCTGTGCTTTTAAATTTTTGTTTTGCGATACTTCGTGGTCAGCCAACAGGCCTATCTTCTGGGTCGTCGTTTGAAAAATTGTTTATATAGTTTTTTGTTTTATGTCGTTTATATCAGCGAGTTTTCTTTCATCATTCACTTATAGATCAGTCTGGGTTCACATCAAATCATCAATACAGGTCTAACAAAACATCTGTTGCTGAGATATCATTATTTATTTTTTCAAACATGGCATCCAAAGCTGTTCACATACTCTTTCATTTAAACTCTTTTTTAATTTTATTCCTTTCAATAGAATCTTTGCACACATTATTATAAACAGTTGTTATTTTCTCTGACCGTTCATTCATTGTGTAAACTTCATCAGGATTATATTCTATATTTTTTATTTCATATTCTCATTTGTTGTCTGATCGATATTTAAATCATGGCACTCTAAACAATCTTGCTATGTCCTTTGCCTTATTATCTATTCACAATAGTTCCACAAGTTTTCATTCCGTTTCTTTGAAATCTTTTTCTCATTCTTCATAAGACACAGGATTTTTAAACATAAAGAACATATGGTATCAATTTTTTGTTTCATTAACAATGGTAGGCGTTAGTCAAACCTCTTCCCAAATCTTTACCTTAACATCTATGTCTCAAACAAAACAATATATGTTTCAATTAATTTTTTTTATAGTTTCTAAAGACTTTCATTTATTAGACTCTTCCTCTCAAAAGAATTTTTTAAAATCTCAGTTCGGAGTAAAAAATATATCATACTTCTCCTTTATTGTATTTATTCATTCTGCCACTACCAAACTAATATTATTTCTTGTATTATTTTTTCATGTAGAATTTAATTTATATCTACCTCAAGCTAATATATGATTAGGAAAGTGGGATAGAAAATTGTCTCTATTTAATATAGGGCTCATTTTTTTAATTTATGCAATAAAATTAAGCTATATCTTCTACTTGTTCTTCTTCTGTGCTTTTTGAGAAGACAAAAACATTAGCAAAAACTTCGTCTCTAGTCACTTTTTCTTACAATGTATACTATTCTCATATAAAAATTTCAAAAGCTCACAATAATCCCTAGAATCAAATTCGTTTTTTAGATCAGCCCAGTCCACATAAGCTTCTGGTGTTAGCTCGTCTCGGATTGTAAAGTCAATCAAGGAGAGTTTTTTTCTCATTTGTTTATATTTTGGATGTAAATAACTTCTGGTGTTATTCAATAATTTTCTATACAAGATTTTGTTTGTTCATATCTTTGTCTGTTTAAAACATTATCGTTTATTATATTTATAGATACCTTTCATTTTCATTCAAATGCCCTTAACGCTCTTCATACTGATTGTATAACTGTGTTCTCAAATTTTATTGGACTAGCGATAACAACATTGTCACATTCTGGTATATCTATTCAACGACACATTTTTTTGATACTTCATATTATTATTCATCATTCTTTTTTTAATTTTGTTATAAGCACCTCATCATCTTTTACTTTAGTGTTTCATGTTATGACGGCCGCATCAGGGAACTCTATACTATATTTCTCCACCTCTTCAATCCTATCTAATAGTATCAAGGATAGAAAGCTTTTTTCTGTTATCGTTCTAATTGTATCGATCACTGTATCAAACCTATTCTTATTATATATTATCGATTCTCTTTGCGTGTGCCAGTTAGTATAATCAATACAGTCTGACTCATCCCTATCTCGCCTATAAACATAGTGTGTTATTTTATCTGGGAGTACTTGATAATCTCAAACTTTTATATATGGTCAGAATATTAATTGCATATCATCTAAATTTAATTCTTGTCTGTTTGGCGTTCAGCTCATTCATACCAATATATCGCAATCACATTTACATAGAGCGTCTATCATTTTTTTAGATAGCTTATCATCTGCTTCGTCGACACAAACAACATTAAATCATTTTAAGTTTCAATTGGTTTCTATATCTTGTGCAAAAGAGGTATGTGTTGTTATTGTTATATCTTTTATGTTCTTTCAGTCAGAATAATATGTTCATGGTTCGTAGTCAGTAAATTCTTTAAACTTATCTACCATCTCTTTCACAAGCTTCTTTGTTGGACAAACTATAAGTGTTCTAGTTTTATAATATTCGGTTATACCAATTAGGATGTGGCTTTTTCAGCTTCAAGTCGCCGCTTCAATAATTCATCAGTCGTGTTCTGCCACATGCCACAATGCCTCAAGTTGATAATCTTTCAGCGATCAATTATATTTTATATCTACTTTTTTGAACTCATTGTATTTTCGTCAATCTATTTTATGTTTAGCTCCATTAGGGAAGCAATAGTCGCTAGTATATAGTTGTATATATCTATCGAAGATTCTTCTCCTAAGCGTCTTCTCCATTTGCTGCAAGTTTCTTTTCTGTATTTTGTAAAGTCTCATCAAATAATTGTCATAGGTTTTTATTATCATCTTTTTTCTTGTATAAAACAAAAGTTGCTGGTGATGTTCACTTTTTCTTAAATCATATTTCCGATATTCATTTCACTCATTCCATAAAATTATTAAATATCTCTTGTCATTTTGCTGGTCAGAACTTGGTTATCAAAGACTGAACTATAAATTTTGGGTGTCAGCAAAAATGGATCTTTTCCTTATTGGGTCACTCCCAATAATAATCTCAATCTTTTTCTTTATAAATAAAATATTGCTTTTCTACTCAGCTCATTATTTAAAACTTAATGATAAAAATTCATACAACTTTTCTTCAAACTCCTCTATTTCTATATCTTCACTATCTCTATTCAATACAAATTCTTCTCAATCATGTACTATAACAAACACTCATCAGCTTGTCATAAACCTAAATCACTCACTTTCTCGTCAATCTTTAACCTTTTGTGCCGCCATAGCTTTTCTCTCAAAAGCTCTAAACAATAGTTGTGTAATTTTGTAAATCATTTATATTATTTTAAATACTAAAATCGATCTCTCAGTCTATATCTATCTTTGAATTATCTTTTTTTGCAGGACATATCTCCATTCATATATCGGCTGCAGATTCAGCATTCCTTAACGGACAGAACCAACAATGGCTACAATCACTTCAGTCCTCATTCTTTGGACTTGGTCGCCAATAATCCATTTCACTTGACAATTTGTAGTTATCTATTATAGTAAATACTTTGCTCTCTATATCATCTATATAGTCTATTTGATTAATAATTCAAGCCTTTTTTAAATAAAGTATTTTTGACTTTCTTTCGGCTGTTGCTTTGATATTATCTTTTCATTTAACATAGATTTGGTATGTAACTTTTATTTTTTCTATATTAAATTTTTTCATAATCATATATCAATATAACATTATCTGTTTTTTCTCTATCCAATTAGAATAATAATCTAAATTAGATGTTGTCTTAAATTCTATTAAGTGATAAAGGATGCCATTCTCCACATCAGGATCAGGTTCTTTTACCAAACAATCATAAGATCATGTAACAATAACTCAATTTATATTAATAGTGTTTTTTACCTCAAAGAACTTTTCATATCAATCATATTCTTTTATCCGATTTCTTGCTAACGCTATAATATTGTGTATCTGTTTTTTTGCTATATTATTTTTACTTCAAGTAAGTGTCGGCAATGTGTCATCAAAAAATATATCAGCCATTATGTCTGCCATATCTGGGTATTGGTGTGCCAGGTGAACAATGTCTCAAACATTAACCGCCTCGAAAGTTTTTATATTGCTTCAATCAAACGGCACATGTTTATATTTATATGGGCAAATTGCATAACTCTCTAATCAGGTTACTTTTTCTTTAATCATTATTTTCTTTCAGTAAAAATATAAATTAGACACTGTTAATATTTTTTAATTAAATATCTAAATCTATTTCTCAAGACTCTTTTTTCTTATCCTCTCTAAGTTCTAAGTAAGTTATTGTGGTCTCATTTACCAGGCTGTCTGGATCGTTTGCTATCTTATACAATTCTTTTGCATCAATCTTTAACACTGATGTTGCTACTTGTGGATATTGCAATGCTATAAAATCTTGGTCTATTCATTCTTTGATCGCATAGGTTGTCTTAGACTTCTTGCTCAAGACATATCAATCTATATTAATTTTTCAATTAACAGAGTCTTTAATCTCTGCTGATAGCTTGCTAGCCAATCACTCCAGCTCTTTAATTTTGTTTTTTAATTCCACATACTGTTTAAATTTTTCAGTCATTGTTTTTTTTAATGTAAGTAAATGCTCTAGTAGAGCAAGGCTATAAAGTCGCCCATCCTTTTGGTAATATAATATTTGTAGGTAAATCGCTTGGTAATAACTCTATAATCTCTTGGTCTGTATATCAAGCAATTCAACATCAAATCCTAGTAAGATAAAATATCTTGTCTTTATTTTCTCTAGCAATTTTTACTAACCTTTCTAATTGTTCTTTGATAACATCTTTTCAATCCATTGTGTTTATTCAGTATGATTGTCATTGTATTCATTCTGATTGTCATTGTATAGCTCAAAACTTTTCTAATGCTACCTTTGCAGCTCAACCAAAATGAAGTCAATTTCAATTAGAACCAAATACAAACACTTCATTTTCTTTTAAGTTATCTATATTGTCAGGTGTAAACATATTTAATCTCATAAAGTAAAATTATCGTTCTTCTTTTGGTAATTCTCTTAATACTTTTAATTGTGATGTTCTTACTTTTCAATCACAATCTTTACTAACTACTATATCTTTT
>Ga0116190_1004068_pt1 | contig 10464 bp, 8 predicted proteins | sample AD_JPNTR4_MetaG_FD_89808 | JGI IMG/M metagenome (GOLD analysis project Ga0116190, IMG submission 89808) | Active sludge microbial communities of municipal wastewater-treating anaerobic digesters from Japan - AD_JPNTR4_MetaG | ecosystem: Engineered > Bioreactor > Anaerobic > Digestate | place... | reverse complement strand
TTCAATTTTCTTGCTTTTGCAGTTATGCTGATTCCTAACATGGAACGGGTCAGAGCGAGCGTCAAAGCTGCTCCTATCCATGAAAAGAAATAAATGAGTGGAATTGATATTAAAATGCCAATTAACGAAACGCCAACTGTAATTTGTCGCAAAATCTTTTCTTGTCCTTGTTGAATCAGATAATTCACTCCATATACATTGATTAGTGTAGAAAATGGAATAGACAAAGAAATTATGCGTAATACGATTACAGCATTAGTAAATTCCTCTGTAAAGAATATATCAATGATGAATGGGGCGGCTATAAACAATAACAAGGCAATGCTTACTGAAACAAACAAGTTAAGTCTGACAAAAAAATCATGCTTGTCAATCCGTCGAGCAAGGAACGGGAAAAATGTCCGGGATAATGTCTGTACGAACCGGAGTACAACAGAAATCAGTTTGTTTCCTGCATCAAATATCCCATTTGCAACTGAACCTCCCCAAAAGCCTAAAAGCATTACTGAAAAATTCTCATATAGCACAGGCATCGCTTGATTGGCAAATACATCTGCACTATATTTCAGAGATTTGCAGATTTCCTTGAACTTTATTTTCTTCAACTTTACACCTTCACGTGGAGCGATCCAAAGAAAAGCGATAAGTCCCGACACAAGAAATCCCAAGGATGTCAATAGCGGTTGCAATATATAATCTTCTCGTTCACGGATAAAGACAAATACGGAAATTGTAAAAATAAGGTTGGCTGTAATGTTGAGCAAGGTTATGAATTTCATCTTCTCTATAGCTTGAAACAGCCAATCCGCATAAAACAGGTATCCGAATATGACGAGAAAACGGAAATATAACAACAATGACACTTGTCGAAATGCCGGTATTATCAGAATTAATATCGTTAATATAACCAAGGATACAATACAGAGGAACAGCCTTGACCAAAACACAGTAGAATAAATGGTTGAGACCATGTTCTTGTCGTCACGGACACGAGCCAGATCGCGTGTCGCCGTAAAATTATATCCCCAATCGACAAATGTCTGGAAATACATAACGATAGCTGTCGCAAATGCTATATCACCGAAATGACTGACTCCAACAACCCGAGATATATAGGGAAGTGTAATCAATGGGAAAATATACCCTACAATCTGAAGAGCAGATAGAGAGATGAAGTTTTCTATCAGTGCTTTTCCATCCTTGGATTGCTTGACCTGTTTGACTTTCTTGGTAAACTTATCAAATGGCATACGTATCTTTATAATATTCCTTATACCACTCCACGAACTTTCCGATTCCTTCGTCCAATGACACATGAGGTTTGTACCCCATATCACGCTCCAATTTAGAGGTGTCAGCGTATGTGGTATATACATCGCCCTGCTGCATCGGAAGCATCTTCATCTCGGCTTTGCGTCCGAGTTTTTCTTCAAGCATATGGATGAAATCCATTAACGGCATGGGATGTCCGTAACCGATGTTATATATCTCCGCGGGTATTTCACAAACAGGAGCATGGTCAATCACACGGACAACACCCTCGATGATGTCATCAATATAAGTGAAGTCCCGCGAAAGGTTTCCGTTGTTGAATACCTTTATCGGTTCTCCTGCGAGTATCGCTTTCGTGAACAGCATCGGAGCCATGTCCGGACGCCCCCAAGGGCCATATACTGTGAAGAACCGCAATCCGGTAGTCGGGATGCCGTATAGTTTGGAATAGACATGAGCCACCAGCTCGTTGGACTTCTTTGTGGCAGCATAGAGAGAAACGGGACTATCCACGTTGTCGCTTTCTGCAAACGGTGTCTTGGTATTTCCACCATAGACGGAACTTGACGAAGCATATACGAAATGTTTAACGGGATTGTGGCGTGCCGCTTCCAATAGATTGGCAAACCCGACAATGTTGCTGTCTATGTATGCCAAAGGATTTTCGATGGAATAGCGTACCCCCGCTTGGGCGGCAAGGTTCATCACCGCATCGAACTTTTCCTCCTCGAACAGTCTTTCAAGTGCAGCCTTGTCCTGCAAATCCATACGGACAAAACGGTAACCGGCATATCGGTCGCTCTGTACCGTATGTTCTTGTACTATCTTTTCCTCCGCTATGCCACATTCCCGAAGTCGGGCGTATTTCAGACTGACAGGATAATAGTCGTTGATATTGTCTATACCAACCACTTCATCGCCTCTTTCAACAAGCCTGCGCACCAAATGGAAACCTATAAAACCTGCTGCACCATTAACCAAAATCTTCATAAAAATCTCCTTTCCTTATTTACCGATACACATATAGTCAAATCCCATTTCCGACAGATCCTGACGGTCGTAGATATTACGCCCGTCAATAACAAGAGGGGTGTTCATCGTCTTTTTCAGTACCGCCCAACTTGGCAGACGGAACTGTTTCCACTCTGTCACGAGCAACAGCGCATCGGAATCGAGAGCTGCCTCGTACATATCATTGCAATAGACTACCTTATCTCCGATTCTACGTCTGCATTCCTGCATGGCAATCGGGTCATACACCTTGACTGTACAACCTGCCGCCGTCAGCCTTTCTATCAGCACCAAAGCAGGGGCTTCCCTCATGTCATCCGTCTCCGGCTTGAACGCCAGTCCCCACAACGTAACGGTCTTTCCTTTCAGATAACCGGCATAATGTTGTGCCAACTTGTCAAAGAGAATGGATTTCTGTTGCTCGTTCACTTCCTCTACGGCACGTAATACCTTCATGTCGTAGCCGTTCTTTTCTGCGGTCTTTATAAGAGCCTTCACGTCTTTCGGGAAGCACGAGCCTCCGTATCCGCACCCCGGATAGAGGAATTTCTTGCCGATTCGGGTATCGCTTCCGATACCTTTTCGTACCATGTTCACATCAGCTCCGACCTTTTCGCATAGGTTGGCAATGTCGTTCATGAACGATATGCGAGTGGCGAGCATCGAGTTGGCGGCATATTTTATCATCTCCGCCGATGGTATGTCCGTGAATATCATTCGCTCTCCGCTCAGCATGAACGGCTTGTAGAGGCGTGACATGATTTTCTGTGCCCTTTCGCTCTCTGTACCCACGACTACTCTGTCCGGAGTCATGAAGTCGCTGATTGCCGCACCTTCCTTCAAAAATTCAGGATTGGATGCGACATCGAACTCTATCTTTTCACCCCTTTTGTCCAATTCCGCTTGTACCGCAGCCTTGACTTTCATTGCAGTACCGACCGGAACGGTGGATTTTGTCACGAGGACTGTGTATTTGCTGATGTGCGCCCCGAACTCCCTTGCCACGGCAAGCACATACTGAAGGTCAGCCGATCCGTCCTCGTCTGGAGGCGTACCGACAGCGGAGAATACGACCTCCACGCTGTCAAGGCATGATTTCAAGTCTGTGGTGAAATGCAGACGACCTGCAGATACATTCCGCTTTACCATTTCGTCAAGTCCCGGCTCATAGATGGGGACGATTCCTCTCAGGAGGCTGTCTATCTTTTCCTGATTGACATCCACACAGGTCACATCCGCACCCATTTCGGCGAAGCATGTTCCCGAAACCAAGCCGACATAACCTGTTCCTACTATTGCTATATTCATATCGAGTTTGTTATTTTTTCAAAGTAATAAGTCCCTTACATTCTTCTTTCGACAGTTTCTTTTCCGCCACGAACCTTCTGAACATCGCAAGGTTGTGGGTATCCGTTCCGCCAAGGTCGTACATTCCTTCGGCAAGCAGCATGCAGCATTTGCGTAATGTTTCCTCTCCGTATGATCCGGCAAGGGAAAAGAGGTTCATCTGGAACTTTACGCCCATTGACTTCAATTTCTGATAGTCTTTCATGTCCATGTAGCGGTAGCGTTCAGGATGGGCAAGAACGGGATGGAAACCTTTCTTCCTGATTTTCTCCAAGATATCGTAAAAATCCATCGGCGGATTGTAGTATGAGGTCTCGACCAAAAGGCCGTTCCCGCTAGTTCCTATTGCCAGCAAATCATTCTGTTCAAAGCGTTCACTGAAAAGACTGTCCAGCATATACTCGGCTGCAAGATGCAACGTGATGTTTCCCGTGTATTCTTGTTGCAATTCAGCAAACCTTTCTTTCAGTTTTTCGGTGGCATTGGGAATGTCCTCCATGATATGTGGAGTGAGCCACACCTCACGGATGCCGGACTTTTCATATTCGGCAAGGACAGCCAACGACTCTTCCATTGTCCGTACACCGTCGTCCACACCGGGAAGCAGGTGACAATGGAAGTCCGTAAAGCCCTCTAAGAGGCCGCTGGTTGCAAGATCGGTCCGTTTGGACTTAAACCAAGGAAAATGCAGTTTAATCATTGAGAATCAGCCCAAATACCCCCCCCCATAATTGCCATATCCATACCCGTATCCATGACGGCGGTAGCCGTATTTCCCGGCATAGTTTTCCGTGCCGTTCAGCAGAAGGGAGAGTCCGTTGTATTTCTTGTCCGTATAGTATTTCTCGATGACCGGAAGCATGGACTTATCGAGCAATCCGGCACGAACCACAAACAGGGTATAGTCCGCCAGCTTGCCGATGATGGAAGCATCCGCCACGATTTCCACCGGCGGACAGTCTATGAAGATGTAATCGTATCTTTTCTTCAACTCTTCCAACGCTTTCTCCAAACTCGCCTCGAAGAGCAGTTCCGTAGGGTTCGGTGGAATGGTACCTACGGGGATAATGTCGAGATGCTCGTGCAGGCTGTCCTTGACGATGATGGCTTCTAAACTGTCCGCATGTCCGCTCAGATAATCCGCGATACCCGGTTTTGGAGAGTTTACATAACCGCTCAACGATGCCTTGCGCAGGTCGAGGTCAATGGCAAGCACTTTCTTGCCCTTGATGGCGAGGCTCAATGCGAGGTTGGCGGAGATAAAGGTCTTTCCGCTGCCCTGATTGCAGGAGGTAAGCATGATGACGCGCGAGCTTTCCTTGCCTGCCATGAATTCGAGATTGGTGCGTACCACACGGAACGCCTCGTTGATGACATTGCGGTTCTTTTCCTTGACAGCCACCAGATGGGCATCCTCCTTTTTCTTTGAAGCGAAGAAGTGGCGTTTCTTACCACCGCTTTGTGGTATTTCACCGATAAACGGCAGAGTCAGCCCTTCGATGTCTTTCCGCCCGCGTATCGCTGTGTCCATGTTCTCCTTCAAGAAGATAATCACCACCGGAATGAGCAGTCCCAAGGCAAATGCTGCCAAAAGGATATTTCTTTTGATAGGAGCGGTAGGCTTCATTTTTCCTGTCGGTGGGGTGATGATGCGGGTATTATAGGCAGTAAATGCCTGTGACAATTCGTTTTCCTCGCGTTTCTGCAACAGGAAGAGATACAGAGCTTCCTTGACTTTCTGCTGACGCTCCACTGAAAGCAGGTATTTTGCCTGATCGGGGCTGGCGGCTATCTTGCCGGTGGTTTCCTTCTCGTTCTGCTGCAAGCTCCGAATCTGCGTGTTCAGGGAGGTAATCAGGTTGTCGATGGAGACGACCACCGCACCGCGTAAGGCTTTCAGAGACTGGTCGAGATCCTGCACCAAGGGGTTCTGTTCGCTACTGTTTGCCACGAGGCTGTTACGTTGGAGTTGCATGGCGTTGTAGTCAGAAATCTGCTTTTCGATATTCGCACTCTCCAGTCCGGAATTGGCGGGCAACAACTGGTTCTGACCGTTGGAGGAGGTCAAGTAACCTCGTATATAGCGTGCCATTGAAAGTTGGGTGTTCAATGCGAGAATCTTCGAGGAAGTCTCGCTGCTCTGTGTCATATAGAGATTGGAAGCTGCCTGCACATCGGGCAACAGGTGCTCACTCTTGAAAGAGGAGATGTTCTCGTCCACATTGCCAAGTTCTCCCTCAATGACACCGAGACGGTCGTTAATGAACATGGAGGTGCTGACGGCTATCTGGTTCTTGTCCTTTACCCAGTTCTCGTTATAGACAGAAATCAGCGTGTTCAACAAGTCTTCCGCACGTTGGATGCATACATCCACATAAGACAGATTGATGACAGTCGCTTTCTCGTCACTGAGCGATACGGTCAGATTCTGCGAACAGTTCTCTACAGCCGAGTGAAGCGGGGTACGGGTAATGTACAGAGTCACTTTTTCAGCGGTGTCCCGATACGGCGTAGGGGTTACGATGACAAGACCTGCGGGAGTTCGGAGCGTATCGCCCGGCATTCCCGAAACGACGGTGGCATTGTCCTCATGTTCTTCGCCGTTACGATAATATATGAAGTCCTGAAGAGTAACCACACCGTCATCCTTCACGTTCATGGTAAGGCTGAGCGCCTCGCTGTCGGTGATTTTCGGTAAGGAAACGGTATAAGGCAGTTCGCTTCCGTAGAGCGTCCTTTTATAGAATGTACCGTCGGTGCGGTAATTTATGTCCAGATGCAGCCGTTTCACCACGTCAAGCATGACTGCGGGTGAACGGAGCGAAATGAGTTCGTTGTTCACGTTGGTGCTCGACTGGAACAGTCCCATGTCGGCAAAGGTGGAGCTGATGTCGCCCGAAATCGCATTCCCCTTGGCATCCTCCTTAATCAGGATGGAGGCGGAACGGGTATAGGACGGCGGGGTTGTCAGCAGATAGACAAGGGCGATGCCGATGGTGATGACCAGAGAAATCACAATCCAGTACCATTTGGCGAGACACAGGTAAAACAAGTCTTGTAGGCGGATGAAATCATCCTTCTGCGCCGTGCGGACAGAACTATTCATTGTATTGTTGGTAGCCATAAATGCTATATTGTAGATGTATTATAGGGAAGCAAGTGCTTAATTGAATATCAATATGCAGACGGAGGTCAGCAGCGAGGCGATGGAAACCCAGAACGAGGTGGAGCGGATGTTGTTCCCGTTCACCGTGGACTGACGGGCACGCACGCTGTTCGGTTCGACATAGACCACATCCCCCTGCTGAAGATAGTACACCGGAGAGGAATAGATATGCTCGCCCGAACACAGGTTGATGCCGTATATGCGCTGTTTGCCGTTCTCCTGACGGAGCACCAATACCTTTTCCCGTTTGCCGTAGATGGTCAGATCACCCGCCATGCTGAGTGCGTCAAGCACGGTCACGTTGTCCTTGTCAATGCTGTACTGTCCCGGATGTGCCACTTCACCCATTACGGAGACGGTCAGGTTCATGAACTCGACCGTCACCACCGGGTCTTTCACCAGATTATTGCCGACCAGTTCCTTCTTGATGAAAGCAGCAACCTCTTCACGGGTCATCCCTTCCACCTTGATTTTGCCCAACACGGGAAAGTCTATCTGTCCTTCCGCATCCACGGTATAACCGGCAATGCCATGATTGCTCCGATAGCCTGTCGTCGCCGAATTGCCTGTGGTGGGAGTAAGCCCCAACTGTCTTGACACGATGGGCAGGTTGAACAGGTCTTCCAACAACGGGTCACGGCTGTTTACCAGAATGGAAATCTTGTCTTTCGGACGCAGGGTAATCTCCACAGGATCGGTGATGCTGAGTTCGGTCTCTCCAGGACGTAGGTCCTGAAAATAGGCTATCTCTTTCGTTGCCGAGCAGGATGCCAAAAACAGAAGTCCTCCGGCAAATACAGCGAGAGGACGGAATGCCGCAGAGATGCGGCGAATAGCTTTCTTTATATTCATTGTCGTTATTTTTAATCGGTATTCATTTGTCATACGGTCCGCTTTAGCTTGCCTTTCTCTTTTATCTTGATTCTATGATTGATGGCAAGGTGCATGAATGTCCACAAGACGATGTCCGCTATCAAGAGGACATTGATGTCCAAGAAGTCCACCAGCCACAGGTTCATTCCGATGAAGATCAGCGAAATCAGCAGGATGCACACCATCGTGCTCCGAACCCGAAGCCCGGCACGTATCAGCTTGTGGTGGATATGGTTCTTGTCCGGCAGGAACGGGTTCTTGTGGTTGCGCAACCGGTGGAGGACCACACGGGCGACATCCAGCAGCGGCACGAGCAACGTGGAAAAGGCGATGACCATATCCGACGCTTCCGATTTCCCTTCCGATGGGGGAGCCGCACTCAGATGGATGACCAGTATGCTGAGTACATATCCCAAGGTCATACTCCCCGCATCGCCCATGAACAGCTTGTGTCCCCTGCGGGCATTGCCGAACACGTTATAAAACCAGAACGGTGTCAATATTCCCAAGGTGGACAGGGACAGTACGACATAGATAAATTCACCACGGAGGGCATACATGATTGCCAATACGGCAAGAGCGATGCAGCTCAGTCCCGATGCCAGCCCGTCGATGCCGTCTATCAGGTTGATGGCATTGGTGATGTAGATGACGATGAATACCGTAATCGCCATGCCGACAGCCGGAGGAAGGGCGTGTATGCCGAGCAGACCGCCGAGCGAGTTGAGCCATTCTCCGGAAAGAGCTAGGAGGAGTGCCGCAACAATCTGACAGAGGAACTTGTACCGGTAGCCAACGCCTATCAGGTCGTCCGTCACACCCACTAAATAAAGGAGCTTGCAGCCCACCGAAAGGAAGCAGAACGAGTAGAGCATACGGACTGAATCGTCCGGGTGGAAATGCACGCCCGGAAAATAGCATATCCCCATCGTCATGCAGAGCGTAATCAGGATGACAGGAAAGAACGACAGTCCTCCCAATCGGGGTATGGGCATGGTATGCACCTTACGACCGTCCGGCAGGTCGAACAGTTTCTTCTTGTAGGAAATCAGAAGTATCTTGGGGATGATGAACATTCCCAAGAGGATGGACAATACAAGGCTTCCGCCATAAAACAGAAATTCAGTCATGTCAAGTTTCATTTCAGCACTTCGAGCAGGTCGGGTGATACTTCCGTCAGGGCAACTGCCGTGACACCTTCCACCAGCAACACGACACGCCGACTGCGGACACCCTTCACTTTCACGAATATGCCTTCCACATTATTGAATGCCCCGCCGATGATGCGCACTTTCGTGCCTTTGGCGAGGTTTATCTCTTCAGGTATCAGATAAATCAGCTTGTCGTTTTCTGCGGAAGCCACCGCCATGAACTGCGCCATTTGGCGGTCAGGAACGGTGATAATCCTGTTCTTCCCATCCAGCGGCCGGGTCATGTATTGCAGATAAGGGACACGACTTTTGAACTCTTTCAGCCGCTCTTCCCCTGCACGGACGAACAGCAGGTTGTGGACGGCAGGAACATGTGAACGCACTTTCCGTCTGCCGACGGTCTGCACCTCGTAGCGCATGGGGCAAAAGCATTCTATCCCTTCCGCTTCGAGCTTGTCCTTAACAGACAGTTCACGCCGATAGGTCACACGCATTGCGTACCAAAGGAGCTCTTCCTTTGATTCCGTAATCTCTTCCGTTTTTTCAATCGCTGTATTTTGAGTTTGTTGAACTTCCATAAACGACAGGTCAAGACATACCTTCGGGGCTTGGCGTAGCGTGTATTTATTTTATTTTCAGGTATTTAAATCGATTATATACATGAATACACACTTTCCATCACATCCTCGTTCCACACCTTTTCGGGTGGATTGGAAAGTGTATCTCTCGGCAAGAGATACACCGACAAGCGCAAAAGTACTAAAAAAGTTGCAATTACAAAGCATATCCAACCTTTTTATTCCCTTGATTTTCAACGGTTATTTAGCAACTACAATTTCACCCCCCATTTGCATCTGATTATCAATGAGTTATGAAACAGACTAATCTCTTGCCGAGAGATTCTTTATTTTGCTAAACAATCAGATTTTCATTTCAAGGGTTGTCTTTTTGCAAGGCACGCAGAATCAGGTTGTTCGCCCGGTCAATTTCCGCTGTGTCTAAGGATGCCAGATAAATGCGGGTAGTCAGTTCTGAGTCATGCCCCAATCCCTCGCTGATGACAGACAGCGGGATTTTCTTCTCTTTTGCTGCACTCGCCCATGAATGGCGGCTGACATACATCGTCAGGGGTGTGGACAGTCCGGCCATTTCACCGATTTTCCTCAGATGTTTGTTGATGCGTGCGGAAGCGTTCTTGTACTGTCTCCGCTCGTCCGCTCCGGGCTGAATAACGGGAAGCAGGTAGATGCTGCCCTCGACTGCGGGATGCCTCTCGATAATTTCCTGCATACACTTCTCCCATGCGATGATCAGCAGTTGCCCGGTCTTGCGCCTGCGGTAAGACAGTATGCCGTTTTTCAGGTCGCTTTTCTTCAGATATACCATGTCGATGAAGGACATACCCCGTGTGTAGAAGCTGAACAGGAAGAGGTCGCGTGCTAGACACAGTTCCGGCTGCATCGATAGGTCCAAATCTCTGATTTTTTTGATGATTTTTAAGGATATGGCTCTCTTTATGGTCTTCTCCACGCCCGTATAGACATTCCTGAATGGATAGTTCTGCCGGGTAATCCCCTTGTCCACCGCACGGTTATACACCGCCCGCAGGATACGCATATAAAATGAAATGGTATTGGAACAGAT
>Ga0116190_1004063_pt1 | contig 10479 bp, 5 predicted proteins | sample AD_JPNTR4_MetaG_FD_89808 | JGI IMG/M metagenome (GOLD analysis project Ga0116190, IMG submission 89808) | Active sludge microbial communities of municipal wastewater-treating anaerobic digesters from Japan - AD_JPNTR4_MetaG | ecosystem: Engineered > Bioreactor > Anaerobic > Digestate | place... | reverse complement strand
GGCATGGATTATGAAAGTCCAATCATATGTAAAATAAGGGAAGAATTAAAGAGTGGGTCAGTTGTAGAAAAGGTGGAAATGAAAGCCGCAGTAATTGGAGTGACCTGCAACGTAATAAATGATGGTAAAAATGTAGTCTATGTTGGTAACTGTGATTATCATAGTGAAGCATCTAATGAGAATATAAATGTACCTAATGGTGTAACTAAAATAGCATCTGGGGCAATTAAAACAAGAGGTAAGGTAGTCTTACCTAAGACAGTAAGAGAGATTGAGAGTTTTGCAATAGCAGCTAGTAGTGTAGAGTTACCCGATGGAATTATGAAAGCCAACAGGGCGATAAATGTAACTGGCAAGGGTAGTTATATATCAATGCCGAAGTTTAGTAACGATGCCGACGTAAAGAGTTTAATACATGCTACAGCTTGTCCTAATGTTATGTATCCAGATTATGGGGAAAAGCATAAATATGAAGATAAGGCACTGGTAGGAGTTTCTGGAGTAGAAAATGTTGCTATTATGAACAGTGGAGATATTATAATAGGCAGACAACAATTCCAACAATGTATAAGGCTTAAAAAGGTAATTACACCTAATGGTAAGATAACAGCTATTGGAAGTTACGCATTTGCTAACACTCCAATACAAAGCATAGATTTAAGCGGTTGTAAACTGATAGAAAGCTACGCTTTTAGATTACCTCAACATTGTGAGGTGGAAAAGTATCCATATTATTATATAGATACTAAAAGACCTTATATGAATGTGACATTTAAAGAGAATATAAAAATAAATAAAATGGCTCTGTATGGTAGTTACATAGCAAGGATTGATTTCCTGTGTGATGACATTGAGTTGAGCAAAGACAGTTTGTACTGTGGTTCTCATGGAATAATGGTAAGATATACAAGTGAGAAAGTAGGACGATGGATTGAATATTATAGGAAGGCAAATCCATTTCATATAATATCTATTGAAAAGATTGGGTAGGAGGTCATATTATGATATGGGCTATTGGAATGTATAGGGTAGAGGACGAGTTAGGGTTTAAACGAGTAAAAGAAGTTACACTGCTTGATGATAATACACTTGAAACAAGGGAAGTTCCAAGAGAAGCAATCATAAAAGGGTTGCAAATGGGTATGCGTATTGCTAATATATACGTGGACAAAGGAGAGATATTACAATGTGCCATAGAGCAAACTCGTGGTACAGCTAATGAGACACACTTTAACAATATAGAAAGGTCAATCAAGAAGTTTGCACTAAGACCATATAGAAATAATAGTGCAATATGCTTTGATGTAAGTAGCAATAAGTTAGTTTGTTGTCCTATAAAAGATACTGATGGAGAAATGAGAACTTATTTCAGTATCTGTCCACCAAGTGAAAGTGCTTTAGTATTGGAGTATGCGCAACAGTTAAATACTGGTATTGCAAAAAATATAATGCTTAAACAGGATATAATTGGTGGTGACTTCAATGTAGTTAAAGACGGTGACGATGTTATATTAGTGGGTGGGCTAAATGGACCGTTTGATGGCTACGAGAGGGAGATTGTGATACCTAAAGGTATTACGACTATTGCAGGTGGGGCAATTAGTTATGTTAAAAGCATAACATTTCCAGATACTGTACGAAAGTTTCTACCTGGTAGCAGTCTTATGTGTAATTATATACATAATATTCCAACCGAGGTAGAGTGGAATAAGAAGAACTGTAGTATATATGGTTGCCTAGGTAACACTAATGAAGAAACTCCTATCGTTGTTCCAAAAGTGAACAACTGGGAGCCAACAAAGGGATACCTTAGTAAGATACAGAACAAAAAGATAATATACAATGAAGTAGAAGAGAACAAGGTTTATAAAGACTGCTTGTTTTATGGTAATAATGAAGTAGAAGCTATAGCACTTATGGGTAAAGGCAGAATAGGTATTGGAGAGTCACAATTCTGTTATATGTACAATTTAAAGAGTATACTAACTCCCAATGGAAAAATTGTGGCTATTGATAAAGAGGGATTATCAAATTGTTATGCTTTAGCCAGCGTAGATTTATCCGAGTGTCAATACATTGGAGATTATGGTCTTCGTGGTATATACTCTGATGGTGCTGAAAAATTTAGAACATTAACACTATGTTTTAAGAAAAACATAAAGTTAGGAAGAGGTAGCCTAGACGGTAATGTAAGAAAGGTAGCGTTTGAATGTGATGACATTGAGTTAGAGGGTAGAGTATTTACTGACGATGGCGACGTAGATTTAATGTATAGGACAGAAAAGGTAAAAGAAAAGCTAAAAGCATACATATACAACTACGGAGATTGGCAGAGAGATGGTCGTATAAGAATGTACAGATTGTAATTGCGTCATATGGCTACTCAAGTAGAATACTACTATATTTACAGCTGTTTTAGTAATTAGGTATAAATATTGTAGAAATATTTGAAAGGAGTAGTTTGGACAATGGGCTATACGAGAAATAAGGACGGCAGTTATGGTAATGATGTAATACAGACCATGGATACAGAGAGGGAGCAGGTGCGAAATAGACCAGGCAACTTCTTTGGTAGTAGTGACCAACATGGTTGTGCTCATGGCTTATTTGAGATTGTAACAAATGCGTTAGATGAAATTCATGCAGGAATTGGTAACAAGGTAATCGTTGAGGTTACTGAGGATAATGTATATAAGGTTGCCGATAACTGTGGTGGCGTTCCAATGGACATGCACCCAGTGAAGAAACAGTTTAACTGGCACTTAATTTATAATAAACTTTACGGCTCTGGTAAATATGACAGTAAGTTATATACGGGTGCGGCAGGTCTTAATGGTGTAGGAGCGGCTATTACACAATTTGCTTCTACCTATATGAAAGTAGTATCTAAGAGAGTTGAGTCTGATGGTAAGCCTTACATATACATTATGAACTTTAAGAACGGCTATCCTGATGGAGAAATGCAGAAGATTAACTGGGATAGAAAAGCAGGAGAGTCAACTGGTACTTATGTTGAGTGGCAACCAGACCCCGAAGTATTCAATAATGTCGATGTTGACCCATTGATATTCATTGAAAGATTTAGACAGTTCGCTGTATTAATTCCAGAAGCTGAAATCCAGTTCACCTACAAAGGTGGAAGTAAATTCACCTTTAAATATGAGGGGGGAGCACCTCAATATATACAAGAACTAACAGAAGGCAAGCTTAAGAAAGTATTAACTCTTAAAGGTTCCGATAAGGGCAGGGATGGGGATAACCCAAAGTATAAAGAATATGAAGCGAGCATAGAAATTCATTTTGGACTATCTGATGAATTTAACAGAGTAGAAGTTTATCATAATGGTATTCCTATGGTAGCACAGGGTGTAACATATGATGGTTTCCGTGATGCTCTTATAAAATGGACAGAGAACTTCGGTAAGAAAAATGGCAAAATGAAAGAAAGAGAGAAAATCTCTGTTGACGATGTAAAGAACATCATAGTTGCCGTTATTAACAGTAAATGTCCTGGGTTCCTTAGTGAGTTCAAAGGACAGCATAAAGAAGCTATTGGTAACCCATTCTTAAAGCAATTAGCTTTTAATGTTACCTATGGGGAACTTGATAAATGGGCGGTTACTAATAAAGAAGAAGCCTTAAAGCTTGTTGATTATGTATTATTAAGCAAGACCGCTAGAGAAAAAGCAGAGTCTGTTAAGAAGAATGTGCTTAAGAAGATTGCACAGGGCGTTGATAAATTCGGTAGTGCTCCAGAGAAATTGCTTGAGTGCGAAAGTAAAGACCCTAGAGAGAGTGAAATTTACATCGTTGAGGGTGATTCGGCGTTCGGTAGTGCCGCTACTGCTAGAAATTATCGTACACAAGCAGTTTATCCACTGATTGGTAAGATTATGAACTGCCTGAAAAAAGACCTCGAGGATATTCTTAAGAATAAGGTAATCACCGAGTTAATTCAGATACTTGGTTGTAGCCTTGAAGCTAAGAGTAAGTATCTTAAGGACTTACCTCCATTCGACATTTCAAAACTAAGATATCATAAGATTATTATTAGTACTGACGCCGACGTTGACGGTGCCCACATTACAACTCTTATGATAACAATGTTCTACCGATTGATGCCATCCTTATTGAAGCAAGGTTACGTTTATATAGCTGAAGCACCACTGTATCAGATTACAGTTGACGACGACTTCAGATATGTATACAGTGACGAAGAAAAAGACGCTATGGTAGCGGCTTTAAGAAAGAATGGTGTACCTGATAGAAAAATTGATATATCTCGATTTAAAGGTCTTGGTGAGATGGATGACAATCAAATGGCTATGAGTACTATGGATGTAGAAACTCGTAGATTAACAAGAATTGATTATCCAGAAGATGACGAGCAATTCAAGAAAGAAATCATGGAGTTAATGGGTAAAGACGTTAGTGCAAGACGTGACATGATTACCAGATACTTTGATGGTGTAGATACTGAAGCTCTTGATGAGGGTACAATCCTTGATTATATTGAAAATACAATGTATGAAGAACTTGAAGAAGATGAAGAAGCTCTGGACGACTAGTCCAGAGTTATTCCTTTAAAGATTGGAGAGTGGGGATATGAACTTAGAGCAAGTTAATGACTCGTTGTTCTGTAGAGTATATCAGGTAAACAGTGTATATATTGTAAAGATACTTGATAGAAAGACAAACGGAATACCGTACGGAGAGCCAGATGTAAAACTTGTAAGTTTAACTGGTGAGACTCAAATGATAACTAGAAAGGAATTAATGGCTCGTTTCAAAACTCTCAATGGTAAAAAGATAAAAATGAGAAGTCTAAGAAATGAGCAATGGTACTGTGTACTTGGAAACGAGCATCCAGAACAATTTGCTCTAAAGGTGCCTTACGATAAGACAATTGAGTATGGTTTCAATACTAACGTTGCAAAGCCTGGAAGCTGGTTAATATGTTCCGACGACGGTATGGGTGGTATTAATAAACAAATTGCCGTATGTATGAACAGTGAGCAATTTAAGAAGATATTTAAAGTAACAAGAGTACACTTCGTAGAAGAGTTTAAAAGATTATTAAACGGAGAGTCCTTGAGAGAGCCAGTATCAGCAAATGTAGAATTTGAAGTGCCTGATGTTATATTCAACGATACCGCTCTATGGGAAGTTGTAGCAAGGGTAAACTCTGGAGATAGCATCAAGTATAAGATATTACATGATAATGGCGAGGACAAGATTGTAGGAGAAAACATCTTAAAGAAAATGATACGCAATGATGAAGTTAAGGAAATGTCTTACAATGAGGGAGCCAACTCTTATATTGGATGGAACAAGCTGAACAGATTACCAATGGAAGATTTTTGATAATTGAATAAGCAAGTATATAATACACCAGCAAATCGAGAGATTTCGACTGGTGTATTTGACTGTAAATAAGGCTTTTCATCTTTATTGGTATAATTAAAAAGTAATATTGTACAAAATATAAATAAGGAAAGGGCATTAGTATGAACGAGAATAAGGTTGTGATTTTAAAGCGTGACGTAGCAGAATTAATGAGATGCAAATACATACCTTACGCAAAGGAAACAATTATAAACAGAGCAATTCCATATATTGATGGCTTTAAGCCGGTTGCTCGTAGAATCATGTGGGGTATGTACGAGAGCGGTGTATATGACACCAAGTCAAGAAAGATTAAGCGTAAATGCGCTAGAGTTGTTGGTGATGTCATGGGTAAATACCACCCTCACGGAGATAGGGCAATATATGACGTTATATGTGGTATGACAGACAAGTATGAGGGTCTTAATGAGCCTTTAATAATTGGACAAGGTAACTTTGGTAAAGCTTGGTCTGGCGGTAAAAGAAGATTAAAAGCTTCTGCTATGCGTTATACGGAGTGTAAGTTATCTCCAATAGGTGTTGAGTTGATGGATGGTATCAAGGAAAACGCTGTTGAGTTTATATCTAACTTCGATGAAACAGAGAAAGAGCCTGTACTATTACCATCTAAATTCCCTAACGTAATTGTTAATACCTTTGACGGTATTGCAGTAGCAATGGGTTCTAGTATACCTAGCTATCCACTTAAGGAAGCGTGCCTTGCCGCAATCGCAATGCTAAAAGGACAAGCAGTAGAAGCTGATGATATTGTAGATATCCTTGGTGCTCCTGACTTTACATTCGGTGGTTGGTTACATGCAAGTAGAGAAGAACAAAAGAAGCTTGTTGAAACTGGTAAGGGTACATTAGAAATGACTGGTGTCTTCCATCAAGAAGGTAATAAGCTTATCATTGATGATATACCATACAATACGAACTTTGAAAAGGTCTTTGATGAAATCAAGGAACTTATTAAGAGTGGTAGTGAGCCAGACCTTAAAGACGTAACATCAAGAGTTGGTAAAAGTTCCAAAGGTTTAGCTGTTGAGTTGAAAAAGGGAGCCAACATTAAAGAAGTTGCTAAGAACTTGTGCAGGGCTACAAGTCTTCGCAATAAGATTAGCTTTAACACCAGAATTATCTGGAAAGGCAAGCCAGTGGAACTTGGCATCTTTGAGTTATTGCAACACTGGATTGAGTTCCGTATTGGCTGTGTACGTAGAGTATACAAAGTTAGATACGATAAGGCAATCGCTGAAAGGCATAAGTTAGAAACTTGGAGACTAATTGCGGACAAACTTGACGAGGTTATTGCTACTATAAGAGCAAACAAGAAAGCTGTAGCTTCTATGAAGTTACAAGAAAACTTCGGTTTAAGTGAAGTACAAGCTAACTACCTATTAGGTATGACACTTAGTAGCATTTGCGAAGATATGGTAGAAAAGAGCATGAACGACTTAATAAAGTGCGAAGAAGAAATTAAGTACATTCTTGGAGTACTTGAGAATGACGATAATGTTAAGAAAGTTATCATTGGTGAATTGGAATACATCATTGATAAATATGGTAAAGACAGAAATACTACCATTACAGCTCCAGTTGAAAGAGAAAATGCTAAGAAAGATGGCAAGCCAGAAATTCCAGATGAACTGGTAAGTGTATGTGTAACTAGAAATGGTCTTATCAAGGCTCAAGAGGTAAGCATGAATGGGGTAATCCCTAACTCACCTAAGATTGATAGCAAAGACGAGTTTATTGGTGAGAACATCATGTGTTCAACTAGAGACAGAATTTTATTATTCACGTCTCAGGGTTATTGCTACAAGATACCTGTAAATCTAATTGAACAGTCCAGAGGTAATATGAGAATGAGCATCTGGGATATAGTAGAGCGTAAGGACACTGGAAAACTACTATATGCAGGTAGTGATAACAATGAAAAGGACAAGTTTGTACTGATTTATGGTAATGGTAGTGGCAGGGTAATTTGGTTAAAAGACTTTGCAGGACCATCAAAGGTACAGAAGTCATGCTTTAAGTCAGATGAAGAATGTGATATATTCGTAACTAAGAATACTAAGTTCTTCATAATAACTACCGCATTAAAAGCGGCATACGTTGATGTAAGTTACATATCCAATATGGATATTAAATCAGCTTTTAAAGCTACAAGAATTAACACTGGAGAAGTTATATACGGCTTACAACCTATTGATAGAGTGCCTGATATTAATAGTATTAGTATTGAGAAGTATTCAAAAGGATATACTGTTAAGATAGGAGAGGACAAGTTGTGGTGGACAGCTGAAATGCTTGCCGAGAAGAATGGTAATCAATATGAAGATTACGAGGACTATGAAGATTACGAGGACTATGAAGAGGACGAGCAATAACTGTACAAAGTAAAGTAAAGCATAGGAGATGTGCCAATGGAAGGAAACAACATAGCCAATGAGTTAAACAGCATAAATCAGTTGCTCAACCAACAAAATGGTGGGTTTGGGGATGCGATAAGCAACCCAAGCCTGCCTGCAGGAAATAATGTACAAGTTGGTGGGAATGTGACTCCAATGAATACAATGATGGCTGTAAATGAAGCCTATCAAGAAGCTGATAATGGTATGCAAGAGTCTCTTGATAATATGTTCGCAGCTGTAATTGTAGGTGGGTTAGACAGAAGTGATATGAATAAGGTAACTGAAAAAGCGGAAGTGTTCAAGAGAACATTAAACTTATTCCTATCAAGGTTTATGAGTAACATTTTCAATAATGAGTACTCTTTTCTGTATGAGTGTTTGAGCACATTAAAGGTTAAGGTATTTACTCCTAAGCAGTTGGAGACTCTAATAGAGAATAATGCAACTGAAATATTAGGAAGTCCGCTTATAGACCTAAGTGCTTATACTATGAACTCAACAGGTGGAGCGGCTACTGACCAAGAGAAGTTAGAAGCTTTTAAGTATGATGTAATGGATAAGTATTTTTACTTATCGAATAAAGCAGTAACTGTTGAAGAATATGAATCAGCTTGTAATATATTTATAGCAGGCTATAAAGATAAATTGATGCTAGAAATAGCACAGAATATGTCTATGATAATGACTACTGGCTACTACGAGAAGAAAAGCGGTGGTAGAGGTGTTACTTATAAAGGATACGAAGATGCCAAAAAGTACTACAATAAGAAGATAGCCTTAATCAATCAGTTGGAAGAAGAGAACTATGTAAGAGATATTAAAGTAGACGAAGAATGGTTAGAGGGCGAATATCAAAAAGATAAAGGCATTGATAATGACATAATGACTAAGATTGGTATTAATGAGATTGATGAAGTGCATGGATACTTACATAGGGGTAACATGATTGAGTTCTTGGGACCTCCAAAAGGTGGTAAGACTACCTTAGCTACATTCCTTGCCGAGAAGCTGTTGGCTGAGGGATACAACGTGGCAATCTGGCCGCTAGAGGGCGAGGTAGGAGAGTGGACAGCCCTTATTCAATCACTTATGGTACGTAAGAGTGATAACCCTATGTACATTGATAAAAAGAGAGTTTATGAACGTAATTTTGAGAGCGATGAAGAAAGACAAGCAGTATTTGCGGCTAGACAACAGCTTGCTACTGACTTAAATCGTGGTAGATTATCTTTTATCGATGGTGTTTGTTATGTAGAGACTATGGTACAAACGTTACAAAATCATTATGATAATGTAAATGCTTTTGACGTTATTGTAATGGACTCTCCAGTTATTGTATTAAGTAATACTGGAAAGCCTAGAACAGACAGAGTTGCTGAAGCTTTTACATTGTTAAAGAACTTTGTATCTAATAAGTTAAGAAGAAAAGCATTAGCCATAGTTACTGCACAGTTGAAACAAGCTGTAGTTGATAAGTTAAGAGCAAATCCTAAAGAAGAAATTGACGTAACCGCAGGTGGTGAGTCTGCCGAAACAATAAGAACACCTGACTATGTAGTTGGTGTATTCAGTACTAAGACCGAGAGAAACCTAGGGCAATTAAAGATACATGACGTAGCAACAAGACACGGTGCTTCATTTGATAGTTGCTATATTAAGTGTGAATTAGGTTGTGGTTACTTTGCAAGTGACCCTTCACTAAATGATTAATAGCTGATAATATGACATCGTGTAGCCTTTCTAGAATTGTTGTGAAGTAGTGTATTATTTCCTAGTCAAAATACTTTAAGGGATAAAGCAGTTAAATATTAACTGACAGCGAATAGGTGAAGCCCATCGTGGGTTTCATCTATTTGTTGTAATTAGAGTAATTTAATTAATGTTAAGTAATTAATATTAATTACTGTAAAGGAAATTAAAGACAATTCAGAGTAAAGGAGCATGAGAGTATGATAAAAGTGCAAGAATTTATCAAAAGAGGTATCATTATAGGGTTAGCTATTGTTACAATCGGCGGAGCAGTATTACCACCTACGGTATCATATGCCGCCAAATCCACAACATCAGTCAGCAGTTCAGACAGCAATATAGTACTCAACGCGGACACTACACCAGCATATTTAGACGGAATAGATACCAAAGCTACACCCAGTGTGCCTGTATTAACAGATTATGAGAATCTTGAGGAAAGCGGAGTATATCTTTCGGATGGTACTGAGGTTAGCACTGACTATGACACAGCTTATTATATTGGGTACCTTGCTGAAAACTTTAGATACATCGGTAAAGAAAAATCAACAGGTCTTGACGTGTATGAGAGTATAGCAGACGGTCACTGGAGATACATTAAAACTTATTTTGCACATGGGATGCTGCGTGTTGATGATGCATGGGATAGTGAAATTGATTATTTTGATACTAATTATAGCTACTATCAATATCTGAAATACAAAGAAACAGGATATCAGTTAGGCTACACAGACACCAAAACAGGAAAGCACATCGGCAGTACAGGTCACATCACAGATATCAAAGACGACGTAAGGGATTGGGAGTATAAAGCTCCTGATTATATCATCACAGAGTTAGAGTTACCACTCAACTATGTAAATCCATGGTACACGAATGATACTGATACAGACCCTGCAAAGAATGTAAAGACCTATTACTATTTAGG
>Ga0116190_1004061_pt1 | contig 10485 bp, 6 predicted proteins | sample AD_JPNTR4_MetaG_FD_89808 | JGI IMG/M metagenome (GOLD analysis project Ga0116190, IMG submission 89808) | Active sludge microbial communities of municipal wastewater-treating anaerobic digesters from Japan - AD_JPNTR4_MetaG | ecosystem: Engineered > Bioreactor > Anaerobic > Digestate | place... | reverse complement strand
CGGTACCGTCGCCGCTATACACGCGCCTCCGCACACACACAACAACACCTGTGCAAACGTCTTCATCATCTTTGGTTTCCTGATAGAGTGGTTTTAGTGATCATCGGCATTAACGAAGATCCGAGCCGTCACTGCAGAGACGCCGTCAAACGTTTTACTAGTTCGTCCGGTGACAGAGAACTCGCTGCATAGCGCATTGTACCGGGGAGGGTGGCCGGATCAGTCAGCGCGTTGCCGAAGAGATCGGTCCAGCGGATGGCAGGATCTTGGACAAACGGCAACTTGGCGTCGCGTCCGCCGCAGAGCACCGCGCAGCTTCCACCGCGACCCGCGAAGAGATAAACGAAGCGGTTCGCGCCCAGATCGACTTTGCGCACGAACGGCTTGCCTTCCAGCGAACGCGTGAGGTGGGAATAGGCGGCCAGCCCCGGATGCGGATAGCCGTCCGCTCCCAACAACACCATGAAGCTCGGCGCGGTGGCGAGGGATGAGTAACCGTGCGCCGTGTAAAGGAAGACCTTGGCTATCTTCTGCGCCAGCAGACTGACGGTGTAGCGGCAGTTCCTCTCAGCCAAGTTGACCGTATCCTCTTCCGGCTGCCAAGTGATGGTGTGTTTGTACAGGCCCGTCATGCGCTGCTCGCCTCTGCCGGAGCCTGTGCTACCACCCTGTCCCTCGCTCATGTAGATCGGCTTGCCGCCCGCGTTCGGGAACTTGTCGAAGATTTCACCGACCGCATAGTGATAGGCCTGCGCCACGCTGTCATCCGCGAGGCATGTCGCGTTCTTGGTGTAGAGGTGGAAGTCGATGGTATCGCACACCTCCATGCCTCCGGCGGCAAGCACACCCGCCGTCCACAACTGACCGCTCCCGCCGCCTGTGGAATTGAATCCGGCGACCTTGATGGTGGGGTCCACGGCCTTGACGGTCCGGTAGGCTCCGCGACAAAGCTCCGTGAAATCGCGCTCGGCGTCATCCTTCCCGAAGAACTTCGCGTCCTTTCCCGACTTCCACCATCCGCCCCAAGGCTCGTTCCAGACGAAATATTCGTCGATCACCCCTTTGTAGCGCGTGACGAACGTCTTCACATAGGCGTTGAACTCTTCATTATTTTTCGGGCGCATGAATTTTTCAAAGTACCCCATGTGCTTGCAGCCCAAGTCGTCGTAGTGCGAGGCCCAGGCCGGCGCAGTTCCCAACTGCGCGAAAATCTTGATCCCGTTTTTACGGTAACGCTGGAGGTCCGCGTCCATGAAGGTCCACTCACCTTTTTTCTTCTCTAGATTCCACCAGCCGCAGTACTCGGTGCCGGCGTCGTGCAGACGCGCCCAGTTGATACCGCACGCTTTCATCATGCGGATGGTCGACTCCAAAGCGATAAAGTGACAACCGAAGGGTGAGTCCGGTGCGTCCTGCCCCCAGAAAACCGGACGTTCCAACCGCGTCATCACGATCTCGTTGTAGGGCGAGATGCGCGTGCCGTCGCGTTCCACCCACGCCTCGATCCGGAATTGACCGAGGGGCCGGGCGGGAAAAACGTCGAACCGCAACGTGCCGTCAAATTGCTTCGATCCTGCCGGCACGCGCAGATCTGCCAGCGGTACGCTTGTTCCGTAAAGGTCTGTCACGCAACTTTTCAGTACCGCGCCGCCTGCCTCGCCTGTCACGCAGAAACGCACTTCGGCGCGCTCGTCTGCGAACTGAATACGCGTCTCGGCAATCTCGGAGGTTCCCGGAGCGAGCGCCACCTCGCAGGTACGGTCCTTCAGGTCGGCGGCCGCCGAATCAGCGAACGCACGCAAGGCGTCCAAGCGGAAGGTTCCGCTCCCGGTGAAACGCAGACAGAAACAGAGTGCCTCGCCGGGCAGCACGAAAGCCAGCTTGGCCGTCTGCCAACCGTTTGAAGGCGTCAGCGTCTTGCCGCCCATGGCACGACCGTCACGCATCAGTTCCACGCGACACGCATTGTCGGCTTGGTATGCGAACGTGATCGTGTGGGGCTTGTCCGGCTGATTGGTTTGGAAGGGCTCGGAGTACAGCGCGAACCCCTCGCCGGATGTGACGACAAGCGAAGGGACGCCCCCTTCACCGGGATGCGCGGTGTCGGCTCCGTAGGTGGCGGTACGGCTGTCGCGGTCGATGTTCCAACCACAGGGCAGCCCCAACGGGAAGCGGCTGTTGCGGAAGAAGTTCTTCACCGAGGCGTCCGGACGCGGCACCGTGGCAGCAAGCTCCTCTTTGCTGAGACGCGCCAGTTCCACCGAGGCAATGTCCGTAATGCCGCCGCCCAAGTAGAAAAAGATCGCCACACGTGATTCGCTGCGCTCCCGTGTCTGGATGACGAAGCGCCGTTCCTTCCATCCGTCGGCAGGCAGGAACTCCGCCGTGCCGAAACTCCGATAGGGCGCGCCCACCTGACGCAGACCGAACTGAAGGGGGGCGGCGTGCGGGCGGGCCGTCACAACCAGCTCGAACACGCCCGGCAGCGCGATCTCGCCGCCACTGATCGAGAACTGCACAGCCGAATCGATCTTTTCCGTGTGGAACCGCAAAAATGTGCGCCCGTCTTCCGTGAGCCGTTCCGTACGCGCCACAGAGGCGTTCCACGCGGCGAAGTTCTCGCTCACCCTCGGTGGCAGCGTGCCTTGAAAGCGGCCGATCTTTTCGTACGAGCAGGCTCTTCCTTCCTGTCCAAAATCTACGCGGAACACCGTTTCTCTGGCTTCCGCCAACTGCATCCATCCCGCGCAGAAAGCCGCGCCGATCAGTATTGTGAGCCACCGTTTTGAGTGAGTCGTCATCGTTTCTCCCTGAGTTCTGTTTACGCCGCCATCCCGCGCCCTTGCGCCTTTTTGCATACCTCAGAACTGTAACCCCGAAATCACTTTGGAACAAGCGCTTTCTGCGGCAGCGCGGTAATCGGTTAGTGACAGGGGTGTGGTGCTCGGTTTTTTTATCACACGAAGGCACAAAGGACACGAAGGTTTTTTTGGGGGGGGCATTGCTCGGGTTTATTTAACAACGGAATACACTGAACACACGGAAAGGCACAGCTCTGCTGTTTCACGCGAAGACGCGAAGATTGGAGGGCGAGTGTCCCCACGAGCCGCCTGGACGCGGCAATGGAGGGCGAGTGTCCCCACGAGCCGCCTGGACGCGGCAATGGAGGGCGAGTGTCCCCACGAGCCGCCTTCCGCTGTGCGGAAGGATGGTTTCAGGGTTTCATTGCGGAGCACCGGGAGGGGCAAGCGTCTGCTTGCCCGCGGACGAGCAGACGCTCGTCCCTCCCCGGCGGCGGTCACGCCGCCACACGGGCAAGACACACACCTCTGCACCTCCGTGTTAAAAAAACCGATCCTCCAAAACCCTTTGCGTTCTGTGCGTTCTTTGCGGCTATTACCGTAGCCATGCCCCAAAAATCTGCGGCATCTGCGAAATCTGCGGATCAAAAAAACCGAGCCTTGCCAGAAACCAAAGAGCGTTGAAGATTCAACTGCTCTTTTTAGGCTAACCGATTACGCGAGGGTTGGCGGAGCGCCGCTTGCCTCCAATCTGTTCGATAGCTTTGCGGAGCATCGCGAGTATCAATTTTGAGAATTTTTAGGGTTGACTTTTCCCCCCCCCCGCACAATGCGTGCCAACCATAGGGACCGGTGGGTTGCCGGTTAATCCTACGTGATGGTAATGAACAGAACCCAACTGAAAGGCTATTTATGAACAGAAACACTGTATCCTGTTCCGCGTTCCTCTCCCGCCTGGGGCGCCTCTGTGCGCTCGCCGTGGCGGGGCTGTTCGCGGCAACAGCCACCGCCGACCCGTACCTCACCTTCTCGAGCGCGCAGTCGTTCACGATCACGCCGCAGGAAGCGTTGTGGAACGGGACGCTCGAATACTCCACCGACGCGACGAGCTGGGCGGTCTTCGACACCGCCGGCGCGACCGCGGCGGACGACGGCTCCGGCACGTACAGACTGTATCTCCGGGGGACGGGCAACACCAGCATTTCAGCAGCCACCGTGTATGCGCTCGGCTGGACGTTGACCGCCGCCGGGACGGTCGCCTGCGAGGGCAACATCGAGACCCTGCTCGACTATGCGAAGGTGATCAACGGCGAGCATCCGGTGATGTACGGCTACTGCTTCGCCAACCTGTTCCAGGACTGGACGGCGCTCACGGAAGCGCCCGCCCTGCCCGCCACGACGCTGGCCGATTACTGCTACGCCGGCATGTTCCAGGGCTGCACGGGGCTGACGCAACCGCCCGCCCTGCCCGCCACGGCGCTGGCCGATTACTGCTACCAGAACATGTTCCAAGGCTGCACGGGCATCAAGCTGAGCACCCAGGGCCCCGGCGCGGAGTGGGGCATCCCCGCCGCCGCGACGGCCCAAACGGGCTGGAACGACCTCATGCTCGACGACACGGGCGGCACCTTCACCGGCAATCCGGAGATCGGCGTCATCTACTACTGCACGTCGGCCCCCGGCCCCGATCCCGACCCTGACCCCGAGGCGCCAGTCATCACCGCGATCACCGTCGACACCGGCGCCTCGACGCTCGAAATCACGATCGACAACGCCATAACCGGCGCGTGGTACACGCTCCTTGTGGCGGACGAGCTTGGCGATCCTTGGGCGGTCACCCCGGCCGTCCAGGCGACAGCGGACGGCATCCTCGTCTTCCAGAACGTGCCCGCGACACTGCCGCACCGCTTCTACAAGGTGAGGGCCAGCGCGACCCAGCCGTAACCGCAAGCGATTACAACGAAAGACAAACAACGAAAGGCAAATAGCGAACAAAGGATGACGAATGACGCGGGGGACGAGCGGACGCTCGCCCCCGCGCATTTTTGAACATCGAACGCAGAAGGTTGAGAAACGCTCAACGTCCAACTCTCAACTTTCAGCGGGCGAGGACGCCCGCGACCGACTGCGCGCACACAAAACACGCTCTCGACTCGTATACCCTTCTGTCACTAGCCGATTACGGAACAAGCGCTTTCTGCGGGAGCGCAAAGTCGCCGTCCATTGTGACTGGTAACTGGAAGACATCGCCCTTCTGATTGCAGAAGTAGAGGCGTGACGCGGACGGTTTGCGTCCGTGTCCATCCGCCCAATAGCCGTAGAAATCGGGGTGGGCATTTACCGGACGGCGCACGTAGGTGTGGTTCATCTCGCTGTTGGCCGTCATCTGTCTGACCTTTCGCCATGTGGCTCCCGCGTCCTCGGTCAACCACATCGCGATCTCTCCGCCGGGATTGTACGGCTGCGGTCCCAACTCGGTCGGACCGATGATGCGCCATGTAGTGTCGCTCTCGATATACACCGGACCGGTATCGTAATTGTTGCCCGAGACGATGCCGGTAAAGCGTTCCTGCCACTCCGTGCCGGTCCAGCGCACGGTGCGCCATTCACGGGGACCGTTGGCCGGGCCGGACTGGTATCCCTTGCTCAGTACGAACAGGATGATCGGATGTCCCTTGGAATCGAACTGCACGTCCTTGATGTAGCAGTTGCGGTTCTTGCTTTCGTACTCCAGTACCAGAGCAGGATTGTCTTTGCTGACAAGCGGCGTCTCAAGCACCTGCCCGTCGGCCGTCTTCCAGGTCGCGCCGAAATCATCGCTTTCCATGTAGTACACGTTCGTGCGCCAGTTAAGCCCTTTGCCTTTAGGATGCTGGTTGAAGGCGATGCCGGTTTTCTTGTCCTTCCACTGCCAACTGATCTGATAGTGTCCCTCTTCAAAGTAAGCGGTCTGCTTGCGCTCGCTCCATTCGGTACCTTCCGGATTGCTGGTCATATAGTAGTTGCCGCGTCCCCTCACATACCATGTATGGACAAAGAGAAAGCCCTTGCCGGGGTAGTAGAACGGTTCGGGATAGGAGAAGTTGCCGCTCCACATGAGTTGGAACGCCTCGATGTCGTACGGCTTGACGCTGCGCGAAATATAGGAGGGACGCCCGCGGCCGTGGCTGCTGGAGAAAATCCAGATGTAGCCCTTGTCATCCAGATTGATCACCGGGTTGTCATGCGCATCGTCGGTTTTTTTGTCGAGCAGACAGACGGGCCTGGCCACACGTCCCGTCTTATGGTCATAGTACGAGATCATGTGTAGGAGCGTGCGGTTGCCTTCATCGGTGCCGCCGTAACAGAAGAAGGTCTTGTTGACCGCGGGCGCATACCAGGCCATCGGGATATGCTTGGCGCAATAGGTGCCGAGGCCGCCGCTGTACTTGTAGACGTACTCGTCCCCCGAGGGTTGATTGAAGTACCAGATGCCACGGAAACCATCTAGCTTGCGATTAAGGAGAACGGTCAGTGTCGGCTGGAACTTCACGAGGTCAGCCCCGCCTTTCACCCGGTTTGCGATTGTCGTGTCAGTCGAATGGGTCTGCCAGTGCGCAATCAGCTCGCGCGACTGATCTGGCCACGCCTCTTCGCTGGCGAGACACCGCGCCTCGGTCGCGTCGAGTGCGCGGTTCCAGATGCGGATGTCGGTCATGTTACCTTTGAGTATGCGTTCCTCTTGACCGTTGATCACACCGACCGTCAGCGGATGCGCGAACGCCGTCCGTTTCAGCGGGATCGCCTGCTGCCCCTCCAGCACGCCGTCGCGATAGATCTTCGCCGTCTTGCCGTCATAGGTTCCCAGGTAGTGGGTCCAAACGTTCGGTTGCGGCGGCTTCGCTGTGGCGTATCCGTAACGGCCCGGTTCGCCCTCGACCAACATCCGCACCGCGCCCTTGTACAGGTAAAACGAAAAGTCCTGATTCGGCTTCCCCAATGTGAGGAACATCTGCGGACGCACGGCGTCCGTAACCCTGACCCACGCGGCGACCGAGAACCTGTCCACCTTCAGGACAGTCTGGATGTTGCTCACGCTGAAACCGGTTTGCCCGTCAAACGGATACCCCGCCTGTTTCGGCACGGCCCATACGGAAGCCGCCGCCAACACGACCACCGCTACCAACATGATTCCCCTCATATAGTCCTCCCGTTGCATTGTTTGCATTAAACACGGAAAGCTTTGGGAGACGCAACCCTTTTTTGGAACGAGCGCTTCCAGAGGCGGTTATGTTACACTCTCTTCCATGCAAGCGCTTCCTTATTGCCTGAACATCCACCCCGGCGAGAGCCTCGCCGCCGTTCGCGACGCCGTCACGACGCACGCGGTCGCGGTCAAGGCGCACGTCTCTCCCGCTCACGCCTATCCGCTCGGTCTGCGTCTCTCCGCCGCTGCCGCCCAAGAACTGCTCGCCTCCTCCGCGCCGTCGCTGGAAGACTTCGAGGAGTTGCTCGCCCGGCACGATCTGACGGTCTCCTGCATCAATGGGTTCCCGTACGGCGCATTCCACGGTACCGCCGTCAAGGCCGCCGTTTACGAGCCCGATTGGTCGAAGCCCGAACGGCTCATCTACACCGGCCGGCTTGCCGAGATTCTTGCCGCCCTGTTGCCTGAAGGCGCGGCCGGCAACATTTCGACCGTGCCGGTCGGCTACCAGAATCCGAGCTCGGCAGAAATCCAAAGGAGAGCAGGCGCCGAAGAGCAGCGGATGGCGGTGTGTGTGCGGCAACTCGTCGTTATGGCGGAGTTCCTCGATGATCTCTCTATTCGCAAAAACCGTGACATCGTTCTCGCGCTGGAACCCGAGCCTGACTGTCTGTTGGAAACCACGAACGATGTCATCCACTGGTTCGAAGACGAGCTGCTCTACCAAGGAATCCGCTGGCTCAGCAACAACCGCCAGCGCACGCGCGACGAGGCTGAAGCGCTACTGCGCCGCCATATTGGCATCTGTCTGGACACCTGTCACTTCGCGGTGGCTTTCGAGGACCCGCTGACCGCGCTGACCCGTTTCGAATCCGCCGGTCTGCGCGTCGCGCGCATTCAGCTCAGCGCCGCGCTGCGCACCACCGTTTCAGAAGACGCCCTGCAACGCCTGCGCGCCTTCATCGATCCGGTCTATCTGCACCAGACCAAGATCCGACTGCCGCGAGGCCAGATCGTAGCGTACCCCGACCTGACCGAGGCCACGCTGGACGCCGCACGCGAGCAGACCGACTGTGAACTGCGCACGCACTTTCATGTGCCGCTCTACTTCGAAGGCGACGGCGTGCTGGCCTCGACCCACACCGACCTCACACCCGCTTTCTTTGAGCACGTCCGGGCGCGCCGCATCCCGCTTGAAGTCGAGACCTACACCTTTGATGTCCTGCCGCCCGACCTGCGCGCCCCGACAGTGGTCGACAGTTTGGTGCGCGAGTTAGAATGGGCTTCCCGCGCTGCGCGCGGAGTTTGAATTTAGGATTTAGGAGTTAGGAGTTTTTTCACTTCGGCGTTCGACGTTCTCCCGTTCTGTGGGCGGCGTTTACGCCGCCGGACGAGCGACGCTCGTCCCTCTCGGCGCTGCGCGGCGGATTGGTTTTTAATCGCAACAGCACCCCCGCCGATCACTGTCACTCTTTCTCCGCGTCCCCGCCCTCTTCGTCCAGTTCGCCGGTCGCATCCAAGATGCGCGCGGCTTCGACATACATCGGGTGCTCCTTGTCCTTATAGATCTCTTTCATCATCGGCACCTTGATGTCCTCGTCGTGGTTCAACCCGTCAGAAAAAATCTCATCGAGAATGTCCGGATCGATGGTTTTGTCAAAAAGAATCGGATACAAGATCGGGAACTGCTCTTCCGGCAACAGATGCAGTGCCGTCTGGATGCCGTCCATTTGATCTCTCTTGTCAAGTTTGGCAAACTCGCGCTTAAAGGCGATGGCTTCCTCGGCGGTGGGCGCTCTGGTCTTTTCAGACAGCGTGTCGATAAAGTTTTCCCAAGCCTCGATAACCTTGATGCGTTCTTCCGTCATCTCCTCCGCTTGAGGGGTCGGAGCGGCCGCCCCTGGTGTTGGCGCGCCCTGTCCTGCCCGCACACGCTCTGTGCGTTGACCCGCCGGCCGCTGATGCGGCGACACACGCGACGACGGCTTTTTCGGATCGATCGGCTTTTTCGGATCGGTCGGAGTGAGTGCCTTGGCGACGGGCTGTTCCGTGACGTCCGTCTCCGGCTCTGGTGTTTTCGAGCGCAGAGCCACAAACCCAATAACGGCCGCCACCAACGCAACGACCGCCAATCCGAGCCAAACTGTTTTTTTATCGCGCATCGTGCAACTCCTTAAACAAAAAAGCCAGCGACTTCCACTTCCGTAAACCGCTGGCATATCCGATTAGGTGGCACCCCCTAGGGGAATCGAACCCCTCTTTCCAGGATGAGAACCTGATGTCCTAGCCGATAGACGAAGGGGGCAGTGCCTAAAAATGAACTATGGTGCACCCGGAGGGATTTGAACCCCCACACCTCTCGGCATAAGAACCTGAATCTTACGTGTCTGCCAATTCCACCACGGGTGCGAATGAGAGAGGAAGTATGCCAAAACCCCCTCATGTCGTCAACCCCCCTGCTTCTTTTTTTTCATCTTGGGCACTTGACTTCCCCCTCGGTAACTCGCTATAGTGGCACCTGTTTCTGAAGCCAACGTAGCTCAGCTGGTAGAGCAGATCATTCGTAATGATCAGGTCGTCCGTTCGATCCGGATCGTTGGCTCCATTTTTAACCTCGAAAACCGGTGGTTGTTGTTTTCGGGGTTTTTCTGTTTCGGGGGCCACTACCATGCACGCACCCTGTCCGCCAGAGCGGCGGCGCTTCATTACTTCTGTGCTCGTGCCTGACCGCGTGGGCCTGCTGCGCGATGTCACGCGAGGCGTCTTTTCGCTGGAAGGCAACATCGGCGGTATCCGCCAGACTGTTGTCGACGGCTTTTTTAACTTGGTCTTCACCTCGGAGCACCCGTCCCAAATAACGCCCGAGGCCTTGCGTGCGCTGCTGGATTCAACCTTGGAGTCGGAGGCGGTCGTGACCGTACTCGACAGCCCCGAGGTGGTGCCGACCGCCGTGCCCCAAGGCGCGCGGTTCGTGGTGACGACGCGCGGCGCGGACAAGCCCGGCACGATTTTCGCCATTACCTCTTTTCTGGTCGACCACAACATCAACATCGAGGATTGGATGGTTGAGAAAGAGGACGGTAAAATTGTCTACATCGCGCAAGTCGTAGTGCCCGAGACCGAAGACTTTCGCCTGCTGCAAGAGGCGTTCCGCAATGCCATGGCAACGCACGGTCTGACCGCGCTCCTTTGCCACGAAAACATCTTTAGAGCCACCAATGAAATCGGCCCGATCAAAGCCCTAATCGAAGAAACGCCCAACGCAAAAGCCACTCCCATGCCCTCGTGCGAAAGGAGCGGCAAGTGAATTGTCCATAAAATCAACAATGTCCACAGAGTCCACCATAAGCGATACCGATCCCGATTTCGATACCGATCCCGATGGAATGAAACCTTGACCCCCATCCCCTGAAACCCCGAAACCCTGAAACCCTGAAACCCGAAACCCTGAAACCCCGAAACCCTGAAACCCCGAAACCCTGAAACCCCGAAACCCTG
>Ga0116190_1004059_pt1 | contig 10488 bp, 8 predicted proteins | sample AD_JPNTR4_MetaG_FD_89808 | JGI IMG/M metagenome (GOLD analysis project Ga0116190, IMG submission 89808) | Active sludge microbial communities of municipal wastewater-treating anaerobic digesters from Japan - AD_JPNTR4_MetaG | ecosystem: Engineered > Bioreactor > Anaerobic > Digestate | place... | reverse complement strand
CATTTCGGCCATTCTTTTCCTGTTCCGGCAGTCCTGGCGCACCCCGATTGCCCGCTTTGCTGAGGCTATGACGATTTTCGCCGTGATGACCGCGGCCATCTTCCCATTAATCCACATGGGCCGGCCATGGCTGGCGTTCTGGGTGTTCCCGTACCCGAACGATATGAGGTTGTGGGTGAACTTCCGCTCACCCCTGGTCTGGGATGTTTTCGCGATTTCCACTTACTTCACGGTTTCGCTGCTGTTCTGGTACGTGGGGCTGATTCCAGACTTGGCAGTAATGCGCGAGAGGGCGGCAACGAGGATTCATCGGCTCGTCTACTCGATTTTGAGTTGGGGTTGGACCGGGCTCAATCGCCACTGGCGCCATTACGAAAGGGCTTACCTGATTCTGGCGGGCCTGTCCACACCCCTGGTGGTGTCGGTTCACACCATTGTCAGCTTCGACTTCGCAACCAGCGTAATACCCGGCTGGCACACCACGATTCTGCCGCCTTATTTCGTGGCCGGCGCCGTGTTCTCCGGGTTTGCCATGGTTCTGACGGTGCTGATCGTGCTTCGCCAGGCCTTCCACCTGGAACACATCATCTCGATTGACCACCTGGACCACATGAATAAGGTCGTATTAGCCACCGGCCTGATGGTCGGTTATGCGTACGGCATCGAGATCTTTACCGCCTGGTACAGCCAGGAAACGGCCGAAATCGCAATGATCGCGAATCGCGTTACTGGTCCTTACTGGTGGGCATTTGTACTCATGTTCTTCTGCAATGTGGTTGCACCGCAGGTGCACTGGTCGCGCCAGGCTCGCCGCTCCATCCCGAAGATGTTCGCCGTGGCAATCCTGGTCAATATCGGAATGTGGTTTGAACGCTTCGTCATTATCGTCACTTCTTTGCATCGTGATTTTCTACCGGCGAGTTGGGGAATGTTCATACCCACCCTGGTCGATTTAGGAATTCTGGCGGGCAGTTTCGGACTGTTCTTTACCCTGGTGCTGTTGTTTGTTCGCACTTTGCCGGTCATCTCGATGACCGAGGTTAAGGCAGGTCTGCCAGGCGCGCAGATAAGCCGTTCCCGAACAGTCCCGATCGGGCTCGCCCCCGTACAGGAAGTGGACGTTTAGAGGGAGTTCCATGACTGAGAGAGAGGAACGGTTCGAAATCGTCGGGGCCATAGCGATCTACGGGAGCCCCGATGACCTTGCCGACGGAATCCTCCGGGCGCGAAAAGAAGGTTTCACTCGACTGGATACCATCTCTCCCTACCCCCTTCATGGGGTTGACCGGCTGCTCGGCAAAGGCCCCTCGCGCCTGGGCTACGTGGCAGCGGTCGCAGGACTGACTGCAACGGTGATTGCCAAGACCGCGCAGTGGTGGGTTAGCGCCGTTGATTACCCCCTGAATATCGGTGGCAACCCTCTTTTTGCCCTTCCAGCGTTTGTCCCGGTGACTTTTGAGCTTATGGTGCTTTTTGCGTCGCTGGCGACGGTGATCGGCATGCTGGCTGTGTTCAACCGCCTGCCTCGGTACGGAAGCGCGCTGCTCAGATCACGCTATATTCGCGACCTGACCTGCAATCGCTACGCCCTGGTAGTCGAGGCATCTGATCGCCGCTTTCGTGCGGAAACCGTGCGCGAGGACCTTTGGGACCCGAATGTCCAGGCCGTTGAGTTGCTCAGGCGGAAGAAACCGAGTCTGTATTACAAAGAACGAGTCCTGAGCGTGCCATTTCTCGTTCTCGTCATCGGCGTCGCCATTTTCTCGTCGACAGCAACACGTCTGGTCTTTCGCTACGGAGGGGAGATTTCTCCTTTCAGTTTTATGAAATACCAACCGCGGCTGGGAGCGCAGCAGACCCCGGTCGCGGTCCCGGTGGAAGGCACTGTGGCCCGCGGGTATCTACCTTACCCTTACAAAGGCCAGCCGGAGGAAGCGGCCAGCCTCGTTAATCCGCTGCCGATCACAGCCTCCAATCTTGCTCGCGGCCGAGACCGCTTCACCGTCTTCTGCCAACCCTGTCACGGCAGACTGGGCGATGGGCGAGGGACTTTGACCGAGGCATTTCCCAAGGCGCCGACACTTCATTCAAGAAAAGTGCGTGAATGGAGCGATGGACGGATCTACGCGACCTTGACCGAAGGACAGAACCTGATGCCGCGCCACGAATCCCAAGTATCCCGGGACGATCGCTGGTTGATTATCCATTATCTGAGGGTTCTTCAAAGATCCCAGAACGCAATGGAGCAAGACTTACAATGACCCACGCCGCACGCAGTCGAGGTCACAGTTGGTCATATACGGTAACCGGTAGGGTGCGACTCGTTGCTGGCGCGACGGCAGTAGTCGCGGTGATTCTCCTGGCCGCTTCCCTCTGGTCGGATTGGACGCGGTTTCTCGCGAATTCGCTGGTGTTCTTCGTCTTTACTCTGACCTTGGGTCTGGGATCGCTGTTTTTGGTGACTCTCGAATACACGGTGAACGCCACCTGGAGCGTGCCTTTCAGGCGCATCGCGGAAAATCTGGCCGTCTTGATACCTATAAGCCTCATCCTGGCGTTGCCGGTGCTCGTCGGTGTGGGAACGCTTTACGAATGGACTCATACGGGCTCGGCCGACGACCCCATCCTCGCCGGCAAATCGGGCTATCTTAATCTCCCCTTCTTCCTGGTACGTTTTGTCCTCTTTTTCGCGGTCTGGCTCGTGGGCTACCGGTTTCTGGTTGAAGGATCTCGCAAGCAGGACCAGGTGGGCAATAAGTCTTTTTCAGAGCGCGCTTCTCGATTCAGCCCGGTGTTCATGATCCTGCTCGTCGTGACCATCACTTTTGCCGCCTTTGATTGGGTCATGAGCTTGGTTCCTCATTGGTACAGCTCGATATTCGGCATCTACCTTTTCGTCAGCTGCATGGTAGCCGGGGTGTCGCTGACGACCCTGGCAGCGACGCATCTGAAAATGAAAGGGCTGCTGCCCTCCGAGGTTGGTCCTGACCACTTCTATAATCTCGGGGCGCTCATGTTCGCCTTCAATACCGCTTGGGCGTACGTCGCTTTTGCACAGTTCCTGCTCATCTGGTACGCCAATCTGCCCCAGGAGACCATCTGGTATGCCATGCGATCAGCCAGCGGATGGGGCGTCGTTTCCTGGCTCCTTGTCGTCGTTCATTTCATAGTTCCGTTTGTGGCGCTTTTGAATCGATCGGCAAAGACCAGCCTGAAGAGATTGAGGTGGGTGGCCGCATGGATCCTCGGGGCACACGCCCTCGATATGTACTGGTTGATAGCTCCCAGCATCCGGGCGGAAGAAACCGTGTTCAGTTGGCAGGAATTGTGGCTACCGTTCGCGGCTCTGGCAGTTGGACTACTGGCATGGCAGTGGACAGCGCGCCGGGCGCCCCTGCTCCCGGTTAATGACCCGAAACTCGACGCGGCCTTTCGTTTCCACCTATGAACGACACTATGGAATCACGACCTGAACTACCGACCGATCCTCGCTGGAAGCCGGAACGTACCGTTTTGATTCTGGCCGCCGTCGTCCAGATACTGCTAATCGGATCCGCAATCTGGTATAGCGAGACCTCTCCAGCAACACCGATCGATACGACACGCAGGCTGGTTCCCGAAGTCATTGTTCCTGAAGACGTCGTTTTTAGAGACACGGAAATCGCGGCGCGAAAAGGTAGAGAGATTCCGCCGGTCGATGTCAGGCAAGCCGCCACTCCGAGTCCAGAAGCGCTCAATGAAGGCACACGACTCTATAGCGAACATTGCCGCCTTTGTCACGGGCCAGGCGGTCGGGGAGACGGTCCTGCGGGGACTACCCTGAAGCCCCCGCCGCGCGATTTGACACGGCTTTCCGGCTGGCGAAATGGGACCCGGCTTTCCGGCATCTTTCGGTCTCTCACTTTGGGAATCCCGAGTACCTCGATGCCGGCCTTCGATTACTTGACTCATCAACAAAGGTTTGCCATCAGCCATTTTGTTCGCTCTCTTGCAGCCGGGCACGAACAGGACACCGACACTTCACTAGCGAGCCTCGACAAGGAGTTTTCTTTGTCGCAGGGTGCTCGGGAACCCAGCGTTATTCCGGTTTCGACCGCGCTGGAGCGGGTCTTGGCCGAGTCATCAGGAGAGCCGGAATACAGGGCTTTGACTGGAAACGATTCGCCTACCGCAAGTTTGTTGGAGAGCCTCGAGGAGCCTGACGGCCGAAGCAGACTGAACCGAATTCTGAGCTCCGACACTACCTGGCATCAGGATATCGAACGGTTCAGAAATCTGATCTGCCTCGATCCTGCCGCAGCGGGGGTCAAACCTCGAGTCCGATTTCTGTCCGATGAGGAATGGCAAAAGCTTCATGCTCTTTTGCGGGAACTGCTCGTTGAATAACCGGGGAACCAGGATAACGCTATGGACTTTCCGATCTTTCAGGCGGATTTTTTCGGCAATCGATTCCTGATCGCGCTGATCGCCATTGTTCACGTAATCATCAATCACTCTTTCGCGGTCGGCTTGATGCCGACATTGACCTTCTTTGAGTGGTGGGCGCACCGAACCGGGCGGGAAGACTGGGACAGATTGCTCTACAGGATTCTGGCCGTTGCCTTCGTCGTCACGACTTCGGTAGGGGCTCTGACCGGGGTAGGAATCTGGTTTTCCACATCGGTCGTCAATCCCGCCGCCATTGGGAGCCTGCTGCGGGTCTTTTACTGGGCATGGTTTAGCGAGTGGGTGGTCTTCGTGTGCGAAGTCGTTCTGATTCTTGCATACTTCCTGACGTGGAAACGCATGACCGGGGCGCGCAAAACCACCCACATCAGAATAGGAATCGCGCTATCCGTCATGTCATGGCTCACGATGGCCATCATTACCGCCATCCTTGGCTTTATGATGAACCCGGGATCCTGGCCTCAGCACCTGGATCTCCTTGCCGGATTTCTCAATCCCGCCTATATCCCGCAGCTGTTCTTCCGAACGACGGCAGCAATGGCAATGGCCGGGTCGCTGGCCCTCGCTCTGGCTGTGCTTTTTACAGGCAGGAAAACGGATCTTCGGAGCGAGAGTGTACGTCACTTTGCCGGGTGGACGTTGTTTTGGATCGTTCCGTTGACGCTCTGGTCTCTGGTTTATTACCAGGCCATCCCGGCTGAGATGATGACTAACCTGCCCGTTGCCTTCGGCACGCAAGCCTGGGCCGTGCACTACGGCCTGCTCCTGAAGTTCACCCTGGCCGTCGCGTTAATCAGTCTGGGTGTGAACGTATGGGCGCTGGTCAGACCCAGGAGCGCGTGGTCGTTCATCTGGGTCGTTCCCTTCCTGTCCATTTGCCTGTTGATCGCGCAGTTTGAACGTACACGGCAATTCATCCGCAAGCCTTACGTCCTGGCCTATTACATGTTCTCGAACGGGGTGCGCATCGATGAAGCGCCCTACCTCGCAAAAACCGGCCTGCTCGCCAATTCCGCCTGGACAATTAATCGGACGGTGTCGCCCGACAATCGCACGGAGGCTGGACGTGAGGTCTTTCTTCTGGCGTGCAGCCGATGCCACACCATCAATGGGGCAAATTCGATCAGGACTAATCTGTCGCGCCTTTACCCTGGGCAAACCTGGAGTGAGGAAGCGATCGAGGGCTATGTCAAGAACATCCACGGCGCCAGACCTTACATGCCGCCATTTCCCGGTACGGCTGCGGAGAGAAAAGCACTCGCTTCGTACCTGGCGGCGCTACAGACGAAATCGGATCGTATTGCGAGCAACGCCTCAATCCCGAGGAACTGAACATGGATTCCCTTGTTCCTAAAGACGTGCTTTTGCCATTGCCGGCGCCAGTCTGGCTGCTCACAGCCCTGCTGCTGATCTCTTTCCTGCTGCACATCCTATTCGTCAACCTGATGGTTGGAGGCTCCATCCTGGTATTGTGGACGGAGATTAGGGGACTCAGGAAAAAGGAATGGGACCGGGTCAGCCACCGGATCGCGGAGACGGTGACCGTCAACAAGTCCCTGGCCGTAGTCCTGGGGGTAGCGCCGCTTCTGACGATCAGTGTGCTCTATACCGCTCAATTCTATTCATCCAGCACACTGCTGGGGCATGCCTGGCTGATGGTCATTCCCCTGGTCATACTCGCCTTCCTCTTCGCTTACGCTCACAAATACTCCTGGACTCGGCTGGAGGGCAGCAAGGGGTTCCATTTGACTCTGGGAGGTGTGGCCTGTGTTCTGTTTTTGTCCGTCCCTCTCATTTTTCTGACAAACATTAATCTCATGCTTTACCCGGAACACTGGAAGTCAGTGCATTCCTTCTGGAACGCGCTTTGGTTGCCGAATGTACTGCCACGCTACTTCCACTTCCTGATGGCGACCCTCGCCTTGACCGGGCTCTTCTTCGTTTACTATTTCGGGCGAAAAGGAGAAGACCTCAATTCGGGAAATTTGAAGTCCACGGACGTGGTCCGCTCGTTTTACGGCATAGCGCTGGGTGCTACCTCAGCGCAGGTTCTCGCCGGTCTCCTCGTTTTCCTCACCCTCCCGGCTCATGTTGTTTCCCTCTCGCTGATTCTGCTTTTGGGGCTTGTGTTGGCTCTTGTCCCAGTTGCCCTGTTATGGCTTTGGCGCGAAGTGACTGCGGAAGTTCCGGGCCGTCGCTTTGCCCGCATTGTGCTTTTACTGACATCCGTGGTGGTACTGATGGTCTTGGCGCGGCACGAAATACGCGAAACGGCCGTTGCCCCCCATCGGGCTTTAGTGATGGCCAAGACGGCGGAGTATCAGCGGAGGCTGGTCGAAGCTCACGATTATCTGCTTATTCCGGGAGGCTTGGGAGGCGCCCCTGCCAGTCCGGGAAGTCTCGTTTTCGATAGGCGATGCGCGAGCTGCCACGCCTTCGATCGCCGGCTCGTAGGCCCACCGATGAACGAGGCACTGACCCCTTATCGCGGTAATCCTCGCGATCTAATGAATTGGATCGTCAGACCCGGGCGCAGGCGGCCGGAATATCCACCGATGCCACCACAGGAAATTCCCCAGGACGAACTCCAGCAATTAGTGGAGTTCGTGCTCCAGTGAAGAACAACCGGACTGTTTTTGGCCCGGAAAAGGGGCCGGGAGCGAGAGTCTGGAGCGAAAGATCCGGGTTTTGGAATCCAACGGGGATTTAGCAGCAAAACCGTCGAACCTGTGGAGCGCGCTTTTTCCTGGAGGGGCGTAGCGCCGGCGCTCCCCAGGCTCAACGGATTGTTTAAAATGCTTCTGCCCCAGAGTGGGGTGACCTTAAAGCAAAGCCTTGCTTAGTGGGGGATCTGAAAGCGGATCAGTCTCTTGACCATTTCCTTTTTGTTGGCCCGATTGCTTCGTTTGTAGGTCCGAAGCCAAGTCCGAAGATCTTCGGAGTTCATCTGCAGTATCTCACATACCCAGTGGAAGCTTCCCGGGTAGCAACCGTCTGAGAAGAACCAATCCATGGCGTCTTTGCGCCAGAGGGCCCATTCTTTGTTCGATGACTTCCTGGGCGCTATGACATCCCTGAAAGCCTGAAGCAAGATGGCGAGTGCGAGATTTCGCACTGACGAATCCGACTTTTTACTCTGCGGGTACAGACCCTCGCTGATCAGTCGTCCGTTTCGAAGCCCGTCGTCCTTCTTGATTGAGAAAACGAGGTTGGCGTCCACTTTCTACCTCCTGTCGGTTCCGGACTCTATCTGTCTGCTACACTCAATCCGCTCTTGATATTAGGTAACTCTTCTGTAGTCATATATCGGTCAAGAGCGCTTTGTTTTGTCAGATAATCCCGTCACTGTCGTGCGGTTTGTCCTACAGATAATCACCCGACAGTCAGGTATTCTAAAGGCACCGCGGACGTTTTAGCGAGGCGCTGCAAGGTCTCGCTGATGCGCTCCGGTTTTCCCCAGTCGCTCCACTCAACACCATGCATGGGGAGAACAACAGAGGCCTCCGGGCAACGCTGGAGCAGTGCTTGAGAGAAATTCACCCGCGGTAAGCCGTAATAGGCGGATAACAATGTCAGAGCTTCTTTCTCGGCGAAACTCGGGATCTTCTTGGCAGCATTCTTCCAAAATCGGAGAATCGTCTTGAAACGCGATGCGACCTGCGGGAGATAAGTTTGCGCCAGCCTGTTATAGTGCTGAAGTCGACCGGCGATGATCATTGTATTCCACAGGTAACCACGAGCGAAACAATCGGCAGCCTCCCGGGCGGTTGGCTTCTCGCGGAAACTGATCACCTCCTGCGCGGCCTCGGATGAACTCCCACTCCAAACCGCTGTTTTTGCCCCTGGTTCTATCCAACCGAATTCCGTTTCCGGCCTGTCCGGGTGGGCGCCCAGCAATACCAGGCGGTCGCCAAGCCGTTCGGTCAGCAGGGCAGCTCGCTCGACATGTTCAAGAAATCGTTCTTCGGGTGAAATGAAGTGATCAGACGGAAAGATAAGTACAGTGGCGTCAGGCGCGTGCGCCTCGACATAAGCCATGCCCAGGAGAATTCCCGGGCCAGTGTCCAGATTCATCGGCTGCTCAATAACCTTGCCGGGAATCGTAGACGTGTCAACGAAAGCGCGGTGACCGCGTCCGATAACGGTTACAACTCGCTCTGCTCCAACTAACTGAACAGCGCGATCCAAGGTGTGTTCCAGCATACTCCTGGAACCGACGAAGGCACAGTATTGTTTGGGCCGGTGGGAACCGAGCCAGCGCTCAGTCATGGCCCTGAGGCGCTCACCTTCGCCACCGGATAGAACAACAACCCATCGTTCTCTTCCGGTCGCACCGGTTTCTCCCTGTCTTGTCATCGGCTCTCCTCCTTACGGCACACTCCCAGTGGCCTTCTTCCATCACACTCTCAGTGTCGCCAGGCGCTGGGAGCATGTCTCCTTGTCGGAAACGGTGTTATTCGGCTGCCGAGAGAGGGCCGCTGAATCTATACAAGCGGGGCCGCCGTCCTACAATTTGCGCCCATTAGTCTCGGATTTTGGCACGGTAGAGAATATCATCCCAAGTCCAATTATTCTGTAGGATCAGGACGAAAAACCGTGTAAGAGAAAGGCTGAGTTCTTTATTCGACGAGGCCCTGCTTAATCGCGTACCGTATCAGTTCGGCGTTATTGGTCATCTTCATCTTTTCCAGGATGCGTGTACGATACGTGCTAATCGTTTTTACGCTGAGGGCCAGCCGCTCCGCGATTTCAGTCACTGTCTTACCCGACGCAATCATGCACAGCACCTGGTATTCACGGTCGGAAAGATTTTCGTGAAGGGCTTCCTTGAAGTCGATCTCGAGATCGAAGGCAAGCTTTTCCGCAACCGAAGGACTGATGTACTTCCGGCCGCGAATGACCCGTCGGATGGCATTCACCAACTGCTCGGGAGCGCTGTCCTTAGTCAGATAGCCGGCGGCTCCAGCCTTCAACACACGCACCGCATACTGATCTTCCGAATGCATGCTGAGAACCAGGACCGGCAGCTTGGGCTTTTCTCCTTTCAGCTGGCGCAGTACGTCCAGCCCGCCCCTGCCCGGCATTGATATGTCAAGTAGGACGACATCCCAATGGCCGTTCTGAACTTTTTCCAGAACCTCCTGGCCGTTGCTGGCTTCCCCGGCCACTACCAGATCGGCGGTTTCGGCGATAATTCGCTTTAATCCCTCACGAACCACCGCATGGTCATCTGCCACGAGAATCTTAATCATGAGCGTTCGTCGCACCATAGTATACGGTTTTTTCGGAGTGTAAGTAAAAAGAAAGACTCCGAGGGACAGTAGACAGCTCCCGGTGTAGGAATCGAGCTTACGAAACTCAATGATACGGAGTGAGTTGGGGCCGCACCGCGCGGACTGGAGCATCAGAACGAGTCCTTTGTTTGTAGTCCCGGCTTAACGGCACTCTGGTTGGGTTCCCGTCAACTGCATGAGCGCAGCACCGAGCTCAGGACGTCCGCCATCACCAGACCAAACAGAGCCTGGACTGCAGACAGGGGCGTTGGTAGAAATGAGGAACGACGGTCAAGAATACGAACCCCTCAGGCAGGTCGCACGTGGGTGGAAGGCTGCTCTCTATCGTCGGCTTCGGCTGAATGGCCCCAGTCTCTCCATGTCAGGCTCGTTATGGGAAGGAGGGTAACCCACTCGGGAGTCTGCTGAAAGACTCTTCGAGCAAAGTTGACGGTTTCCAGTCCGCGGTAGACGTCCCGCAAAGCCAGGGTCTCCAAGTCAGGGCTGGCGTTCCCGCTGTGAACGAGTTTGAGGAGGTCCAAGAGGTTCTGAAATCGTTTCATCATCCCCGGAAACAGTTCCTGGCCGATGGTCCACAGGGTTCGGGCCTTTACGGCCATAATCATGGTGTTCCAGAAAAAACCCCGCCGGAAAAACGATTCCGCGTCCTGCTGGCCGGGCTGCTCGTAGAATTTCTTGACGGACCTTGCGCCAAAGCCGGCAAACTTGTCCAGAACCGGACCGGCCTCCACCCATCCAAACTCCGACT
>Ga0116190_1004049_pt1 | contig 10502 bp, 8 predicted proteins | sample AD_JPNTR4_MetaG_FD_89808 | JGI IMG/M metagenome (GOLD analysis project Ga0116190, IMG submission 89808) | Active sludge microbial communities of municipal wastewater-treating anaerobic digesters from Japan - AD_JPNTR4_MetaG | ecosystem: Engineered > Bioreactor > Anaerobic > Digestate | place... | reverse complement strand
GGGGACTGGTCTGTTCTTCCGGACCAAGCGAAAGAAGCCAACAAGCCTTATCGTCCCCCTTCTAGCCCCCGAAAAATGGTCAATTTGCCCGCCGAGCGTTCGGTTGTGAGAAATCCGGGTTAGGCGCGCTTTAAATCAACCAATTTACTCTCACTGACGCCGCTTCGAGGAGAACCTTCGATTTAAAGCCCGCCTGGAGGCGGGACTATAAACAACCGCCCGTTCTGGTGCTCCAGCGCCAGGTGTGGCTCAAGCGGTACGGGCCGGGTCGCTCCGCTGAAAACGCTGCGTTCCAGGCTTTGTTGCTGGCGTAGAGTGTTACCGTCTCAAGAGCGTTCGGAGCACGAACGGAAGGATTCCGCCATGTCGGTAATACGTGACCTCGTTCGGGGTATCCGTTCGGGCGATGACGGTAAAAGTCTTATGGTCTCCTTTCGGATCGTATGCCCTGACGGTCAGCTTTTTCAACGGGGTAAGCCCATCATTCAGCCCCAGGATCTCGAAGGTCTCCAATCCTGACAGTCCCAGAGTAGCCCTGTTTTGACCACTCTCGAATTGGAGAGGAAGTACACCCATCCCGATCAAATTGCTTCTGTGGATGCGCTCGAAACTCTCCGCCAGAACCGCCTGAATACCGAGCAGTCGGGTTCCCTTAGCAGCCCAGTCTCTTGAGGAGCCTGCCCCATACTCTTTCCCCGCGATTATCAACAGGGGAACGCCTTCCTCCTGGTACTTCATGGCCGCGTCATAAATCGGCAGGGGGCCTTCAACTGAGGGATGAATGGTATAACCACCTTCAACGCCGGGAACCAGGAGGTTGCGCAACCGGATGTTCGCGAAGGTGCCGCGCATCATTACTTCGTGGTTTCCGCGACGGGAACCGTAAGAGTTGAACTGCTCTCGAGTCACTCCATGATCCATCAGGTAACGCGCGGCCGGACTGTTGCTGGCAATGGCGCCAGCCGGAGAGATATGGTCGGTAGTAACACTGTCACCCAGCATCGCGAGAACCCGCAGTCCTTTGATATCGGTTATCGGAGTTGGTTCAGCCGGAAGCCCGTCAAAGAAGGGCGGTTTCTTAACGTAGGTCGAGGCCGGATCCCAGCTGTACCGATCCCCGGTCGGAACCGGCAGGCCGCGCCAACGTTCTTCACCCTGATAGACATCCGAGTACTTTTCCGCAAACATCCGACTGTCGATTGATTCTCGAATAACGTCCTGGATCTCTTGCTGGGTGGGCCACACATCTTTCAAATAGACCGGTCGACCCTGTTGATCCTCTCCGAGCGGTTCCCGGGTCAGATCGATGTCCATCCGCCCGGCTAGCGCATAGGCGACGACCAGCGGTGGAGACGCCAGGTAGTTGGCGCGGACGTCGGGGTTCACTCGGCCTTCGAAATTACGGTTGCCAGACAGTACCGAGCAGACGACAAGCTGGTTATTGTTGACGGCGTTAGAAATCTCCTCCGGTAGAGGTCCGCTGTTTCCTATGCACGTCGTGCAGCCATAGCCGACGAGTTGAAATCCCAGTTGATCGAGATAGGGACTGAGTTGTGCCTTATTGAGATACTCGGTAACGACCTTGGAGCCGGGCGCCAGGCTGCTCTTCACCCACGGTCTCCTTCGAAGCCCCCTCTGCACGGCCTTCTTCGCAAGGATGCCGGCGCCGACCATCGTCGAGGGATTGGAGGTATTCGTACAACTCGTGATTGCGGCAATCACGACTGAACCGTGTTTAAGATCAAACTCGGCAATCCCTTGATCCGGGGTCTGAATCGTGAGCCGGGCCGGCCGGGTCTTGGGGCTGCCGTCAATCGTCTCATCCAGATATTTGAGAAAAGCCTTTCCTGCCTCCCGGAGCGACACTCTGTCCTGCGGTCGTTTAGGTCCCGCCAGGCTGGGTTCCACGGTCGAAAGATCCAGCTCCAGTGTTTCCGAGTAGAGAGGTTCCTCGACGCCGCGTTCATGAAACACCCCTTGGGCCTTTGCATACGCCTCGACAAGCTGAACGTGCTCTTCCTTACGTGCCGTCAGGCGGAGATACTTGAGCGTTTCCGCGTCTATTGGAAAAAGGGCACAGGTGGCGCCGTATTCGGGCGCCATGTTCGCGATGGTGGCACGGTCCGCCAGACCTAAGGATCTCACCCCTGGCCCATAGAATTCAACGAACTTTCCGACCACACCTCGTTGACGCAGCATCTCGGTAATTCTCAAGACGAGATCTGTTGCGGTAGCGCCTTCGACCAGGGCTCCACTGAGTCGGAAGCCGACAACCTGCGGGATCAGCATTGTTACCGACTGGCCAAGCATCGCCGCTTCGGCTTCAATACCGCCGACACCCCATCCCAGCACGGCCAGGCCGTTAACCATCGTGGTATGACTATCGGTTCCAACCAGGGTGTCAAAGTAGACACGATTTTCGTTGTCTGGTCCTTCCTCGCCGAAAACAACGCGGGCCAGGTATTCCAGGTTGACCTGGTGGCAGATGCCGGTGCCCGGCGGTACGACTTTCAGACTGTCGAACGCCGATTGCCCCCATCGTAGAAACGCGTAGCGTTCGCGATTGCGCTCGTATTCCTTCTCGAGGTTGAAATCAATCGCATTCGGTATGGCAAACGCGTCGACCTGCACCGAATGATCGATAACCAGCTCAGCCGGGACAAGCGGGTTGATCTTTGACGGATCTCCTCCCAACTCGGCCATGGCATCACGCATTGCAGCAAAATCGACGATCGCGGGAACACCTGTGAAATCCTGTAAGAGCACACGAGCCGGAGAGAAAGCGATTTCTCGCTCCGGAACCCGATTTGGTTCCCATTCGGCAAAAGCCTTGATATCTTCACTGGTCACAGTGACCCCGTCTTCGTGTCGGAGCAGGTTTTCGAGAAGCACCTTCAGGCTGAAAGGAAGGCGCGCGATTTGCCCCCCGAGTTTCTGCTGTAAGGCGGGAATGCTGTAGTACTTGAAGTTTCTCCCGTTGACCGTCAGCGTGGTTCCGACTGCGTAGGTATCAAGGCTTGTTATGGTCATTGCGACTCCTTATTTCCGATAAATGTGGGTGGCGTGGCCCAGAAACGCTTCGGCGACTTCACCTATAGTCTCAGAAAGGGTGGGATGCGTGTGAATCGTCAGGGCCAGATCTTCCGCCACTGCACCCATCTCAATCGCCAGCGTCCCCTCGGCGATCAGTTCGCCTGCTCGCGGGCCCGTGATCCCGACCCCGAGAATCTGCCCGCTTTCTTCATCAAAAATCATTTTGGTCAGTCCATCGGTGCGTCCGATGGTAACGGCTCGACCGGAAGCCGCCCAGGGAAACCGCACAACTTTGACCTTCCTCCCCTCGCTGCGCGCTTCGGACTCGCTCAGACCTGCCCATGCGATCTCGGGATTTGTAAAGACAACCGCCGGGACAGCCCGGTTATCGAAAACGGTCTTCTTTCCGGCTATCACTTCCACAGCGACCTTTCCCTCACGCATCGCCTTGTGGGCGAGCATCGGTTGCCCAGCGACGTCGCCGATGGCAAAAATGGCAGGATCGGCAGTCCGACACTGACGGTCGATCCTGACAAAACCCTTCTGATCGACTTCGGCCCGTGTGTTTTCCAAGCCGATGTCCCGGGAATTCGGCGTTCTGCCAATAGATACGAGGACGCGGTCAAACACCTGCTTCTTGGGCTCAATTTCACCCTCGAACTCAACTTCGAGCCCCTTATCCACCTCCCGCATACCAACAACCTTCGTCTTCAGATGCACGCCTGCAAACAACTCTCTTACCCGTTTCTCAAGTGGGCGAACCAGGTCGCGATCGACTCCGGGCAACAGGCCATCGAGGAGTTCGACTAGGGTTACCTGGCTTCCGAGAGTGGCATAAACTGACCCCAACTCTAACCCGATATAACCAGCGCCGATCACCAGCAGTTTCGACGGAACGTCCTTGAGATCCAGGGCGGCGGTTGAATCCATGAGCCGCGGACTTTCGACTGTATTCCCGGGAAGCGGAGTGGGAACCGAACCAGTAGCCAGCACGGCATGTTGGAACCGCAGGCGCGAGGTTCCACTCCCCTCGAGACGAAGAGTGTGCGAATCTTCAAAAGTCGCCTTTGCGCGGATATAGCGCACCTTCCGAACCTTGGCTAATTCGGATAGACCAGATGTGAGTTTATATACAACCTGGTCCTTAAATCCCCGAAGTTTATCGATGTCGATCTTGGGCGGGGCGAAATCGAGGCCGAACTGTCCGGCCTCGCGAGCATCCTGTATGATATCGGCAACGTGCAGGAGAGTCTTGGAAGGTATGCATCCCACAAACAAACAGACGCCGCCCGGTCTCTCCCGAACGTCAATCAAGGTAGTTTCCATTCCCAGGTCGGCAGAATGAAATGCGGCGGCATATCCGCCCGGTCCTCCTCCGACCACCACCACCTGTGTCTCTTGATCCGCCATCCGTGTTTTCCCTTTCTCTTTACACGCGTTCTTTCGCTAGCGCTGACATGAGGGCATCAATCCCAGCCTGCGCCACCTCTGTATCCTGCTCAACGCTTCCGCTACTACAGCCGATACCGCCTATAGTTTGGCCTTCCACGACAATAGGCAGTCCACCGCCAAAGATCATGAATCGCCCCTGGTTGCTGACATGAATCCCGAAAGCTTTGCCGCCCGGGCCTGCCACCTGGGAGTACTCCGATGTCGGGAGCCGAGTGGCCGCGGCCGTGAAAGCCTTATTAATGGCGACGTCAATACTTGTTATTTTGGCCCCGTCCATTCGGTGAAAGCAAAGCAGGTTGGCCCCGCTATCAACGATGGCGATATCCATGTCGACCCCTATCTCACGAGCCTTGGCCTCGGCGGCTTCGATCATGATCTTGGCAGCACTGAGAGTTAGTTGAATACAGTCACGCTTCAGCAGCCCCATTTATCTCCTCCTTACCATTATGTACCTTACAACTGCTTGATATTGAAGGGAAGTCGGGCCCCGAGGGTTAGGTTAAAGGACTATACGACGAAGGGGCAAGCGCAGAAAAAGCGGAAGGAAGCCAGCGCAAGCGGCAGCGTTTCTCCAGTCTGAGGGCTCTTCTTTCTCAGGACTCTTCGCGGAAGAACAGCATGGGGTCCATCGGTTGCCCGTTCAGACGCACCTCGTAGTGCAGATGAGGACCGGTCGACCGCCCGGTAGCGCCAACGGAACCGATAACGTCACCCTTCTTCACCCTCTGGCCGACCTTGACAGCGATCTGGCTCAGATGCCCGTAACGGGTCGACATGCCGAACTTGTGCTGAATCACCACGAGTTTGCCGTAACCCACTTGTGTACGCGCAACGATGACGAGACCGTCAGCCGTGGCTACGACGTTTTTTCCGCGGGGTGCGGATATGTCGATTCCCGAATGAAAATCTTTCAGACCTGTGAACGGATCCAAGCGATAGCCAAACCGGCCGGACGGGTAACCGTGCACGGGCGGGATGGCGGGGGTAGCAGCGAGCAGAATACTCCTGCTGGTGTAATAATCCTGGAGGCGCCGCATTTCGCTCTCGAGATTCCTGCTTTTTACTCCGAGTTGCTGCAGGTGTTTAGTGAGGTCCCGTGTCGTGAGAGTGGCCAGCGGAGCACTGGCAGGACCACCTCGTCCACCCATCCCTTCACGATTCAAACCGGATAGGATGGTCATCTTTTTCGACAGGACTTCGAGAGCAGAAAGTTGATCCGTCAGGTTACTGGCGATTAAGCGAAAAGACTGATTCTCCTTGCGGAGTTGGTCGACCTCGACCTTGAGACGGTCGTATTCCGACGTCTTCTTCCACATCTGGTAGTAATGAAGGCTGGAAAGTATGAAGCCGGAGAGAAAGATTAAAGAAACGACAGATACTGCGATGGCAAGCTTCCGTGAGAAACAGTAGGCTTTGGCCGGGGTCTCAGCGAAGCGGGCCAAGATGATCGTGAAGTCACCTTTCCTCAATAGTCCCTCCCCCCTCTCATATAGCCGTAACTACCTTATTGCTCGGACTTTAACGCTGAAAAGCCGGGGGTTAGTATAGGTACAGGAGCGGGGAGAGTCAAGCGATTTTGATCACAAAATCCGGGGAGAAAAATGGTGGAGGCGGTGGGAATCGAACCCACGTCCGAAAGTCTTCGCCAGTCAACTCTACATGCTTAGCTGGTTTCGCTTTTTACTTCCAACGAGCGATTGAAACCAGCAAACCAACCCGCCGGAAGCCCTTCACAACGATTCCCGGCGCACCCGTGAAGGAAAAGGCGCACCAGACATCCTGCATTAACGACGCCTCAACGGTTCTGCAGGCCAAAGCCGTCAAGACGGCTGCGTGTGTTTACGCAGCGAGAGGCAACTGTTCGTTGGCAGTTGTAAGTTTGCCACTGATTAACGAGGATGCGGCACCTCGGCATGCATCAACTGACTCAACTACTCCCGTCGAAGCCGTTCGCCCCCTTTCTTGCAACCTAATAGATGCTTACAGTGCAGAATAAGTTGCTTTCGACCACGAAAAAAAAAGAAAGGACAGAAAAGACTTAAAGGACCCAAAGGACTAAGGACGACCAGTCAGAGGCGATGTGTCTGTCCTTTGAGTCCTTATGTCCTTTAGGTCCTCTTAGTCCTTTTAGTCCTTTCTGTCTTTCTCTTTTTCTCTGCCTTTCTCTGTGGTCGAAAGTTTGCGAGCGACGCACCGATAACCCAGGGTAAACTCTGGATTCGGATCGAGACGATCCAGGTAGTAACAGGCGATTGGCAGTACCAGGCAGAAAAGCGCCAGACTTGCCAATTCAAACGGAAAAAGAAGCACGCGGGCAATCCACGGAAGGCGCGGAAAGAGAATCTTCGGGATAAACGTCAATCGGTGCCCCAGGTAGTGGAAATACCCCCCGAAAGGCCTGATCTCAATCTCGCTGAAGCCGGCAGAAGAAAGAAGATCCTGGAGAGCAAACCGAGTGAACCGGTAGAAATCATGGGGCTGCTGATGCTCACACCAGCCTTGAGGGGCCGTCAGATAGAGCCTGCCTCCGTGGGTCAGGACCCGATAGATTTCCGAAAGAACCAGCAGCGGGTTTCTCACGTGTTCCAGGACCTGAACATTCAGGACTGTATCGACCGTGGCGGCAGCCAGTGGAAGGGCGCTCAAATCGGCGACAACCTGTACCCGGGAATAGTCCCAGGTTGAATCGCCGACGCATGAATCGATAGCCAGATAAAACTGATTTCGGAAATGACGCGCGAAACGGGCTTCTCCGGCCCCTGCGTCCAGTACGACACGGCCTGGTGAATCTTGGGCCGCTGCCTTGATGAAATCCTCGATGGCATACTCGAGCGGATTAATTCGACGCTTCAGAAAATCGGGCAGCCGGCTATAAGCACGCAGGTAGAACCCGCTTTGTCCTTCATTCATCCTCGTCGCTCAGCTTTCGCCCTTGGGGATCAAAGATACGGAAATTGGCCAGGCCCAAGCGTTGCAATCGATACTGGCTGGCCACTTTCATGACTCCGAGCCCATACTGCAGGCTGCGCGCAAAATTGATACTGGACGCTTCGGCAAAATACCTGGTCGGGCAGCTGATTTCGCCGATTCGGAACCCGAAATATAAGGCCTGCACCAGGATCTGGTTGTCAAAAACGAAGTCATCCGAGTTTTCCAGCAAAGGCAGGGTTAGCAGCACTTCCCGTGTAAAGGCTCGATATCCGGTGTGGTACTCGGAGAGCTTGGCCATTGTCATGAAGTTCTCAAAGACCGTGAGAAAGCGGTTGGCGACGTATTTGTAAAGCGGCATTCCGCCACGAAGAGCGGTGCCGCCCAAAATCCGGGAACCCAGGACCACCTCATATTCTCCGCTGGTGATCATTGCGGCCATGGCGGGCAGCAGACGCGGGGTGTACTGATAATCGGGATGCAGCATGATGAAGACATCCGCTCCCAGCTTAAGAGCTTCTCGATAGCAGGTCTTCTGGTTGGCGCCATAGCCCCGGTTCCGGTCATGGACCACGGTGCGAATACCGAGCCGGCGGGCAACAGCAACTGTGTCATCCCGGCTGGCGTCATCGACGAGCAAAACTTCGTCGATGAGGTCTCGGGGAATCTCGCAGCAGGTTCTCTCCAGAGTCGCTGCGGCGTTATACGCGGGGAGAACCACCGCTATCTTCTTCCCTTGCAGCATCGGCCCCTAATATAACATCTGCCCGGTTGACCGAGAATCAAGGGTAAGTCCTCTCGCTCCCCTTGGTTCCAACATTTCCCATCATGCTCGATTTCTCGAGCGGGATTGGTGCCATCTCCCCTTTTCCGGTAACATTCTTCTATGCTGAAGGTCGGCCTAACCGGCGGAATCGCCTGCGGGAAAAGCTACACACTCAAGGAACTGCATCGACATGGGGCACACCCCATCGATGCGGACAAAATCGTGCATCAGCTTCTTCTTCCCGGGCATGAGGGCTATAAGAGAGTCGTAGAAGCTTTCGGCCTCGAATTCCTGAACAGCGATTCACATCTGGACCGTCGGAAACTGGGAGATCTCGTCTTTTCTGATCCGACGGCACGCGAAAAACTCAATCAGCTCATACATCCCCTTGTTTTTGAAGAGGAGAGACGGCTGATTGAGGAAGCCCAACTGATCCACCGTCGAGCCCCGATGGTGGTTGTTGACGCGGCATTGATGGTAGAAGCGGGATCGTACCGGAACTACGACGTAATCGTGATGGTATATGCCCGTCCGGAAGTTCAACTCATGCGGCTGATCTTGCGCGATAATCTCACCGAGGAAGAGGCTATAAAACGGATCGAGAGCCAGATGCCGCTCCTCGAGAAGATCAAATACGCGGATTACGTCATCGAGAATTCGGGGAAGCTATCCAACACCGCCGAGCAGGTAGCCTTTACCTTCAAAGACCTGATCTTTCGCTACGAAGAAAATGACTTCGAGGGCGGATGGAGGCTGAGCAACCAGGCGCCTCGTTAGAAATCAGCAAAACCGCAACATGGCAGCCAGAAGCGGAACCATGATTTCATGGTGACCGGTCAGGGCAATCCCCGTTCCGGACTTACCCACGGGCCGTCTTACAACGTTCTGAGTAGGGCGATAGTGCTGAATAAAGTCGAGGTTGGCTGTCGTAAATCTTTCCAGCTCTCGACCGCTGTTGCGAACAAGCGCCACGGTTTTCAAGAAGACTTCGGGGATGACGACCGCTGATCCGAGGTTCAAAAACACGCCCCCATCTCCCAAATCGCAAACGACCTGGGTCAGGATTCGAAAATCAATCAACGACCCTTTGCCCAACGCCTCGCCTGAGGCCATCGGGTGATTGTGAATGGTATCGGTGCCAATAGCGATGTGAACCGTCAGCGGCACGCCTCGTCGATGCGCCTGAAGAACGACAGAAAGCTCCGGATGAGCAACTCCCGGATAGCCATCCAGGAATGAGCCGACCGATTCGCCGATCCCTTTCTCTGAGGCCGTTCCTTCACGGATTGCACGATTGAGCAGCTCGCCGGTTTCTCTTGCCATCCCAAAACTCCCGTTCTGGATGTCCTTCTCGACATCCTCCGAGGTATGGCCGGCCAGCGCTATTTCGAAATCGTGAATCATTCCTGCGCCGTTCGTTGCGAAGGCGCTCACAAAGCCGTCCTCCAGCAGTTGAATCAGCACCGGGCCTAAGCCGACTTTGATCACATGTCCACCGAAGGCCCAAATGATCGGCTTGTGCCTGTCGCGAGCGTTCTTGATCGCCTGGGCGAGCAATCGCAGTTGATCCGCCGCCAGGATTTTGGGGAGTGAATCAATGAAGGCAGAGAAGCTGTCTCGTTCGAGCGCGGATGCAAAGGCGCGGAAATTGACGAGGCTCGGCCTCGTCTCAAGCGGATAATCCTTTAACTGATCAATTTCGAACTGTTTGTATCTGGACATTTCATCCCACAGCCTCAATCGGATGGCACTCGAGAAAAGCCTTCAGCGCTCTTCCGGTATGCGAAGCGGGGCAACGCGCAACCTCGTCGGGAGTTCCTGCGATCACCAGCTGGCCGCCTTCCTTGCCCCCTTCGGGCCCCAAGTCAATGATCCAATCAGCACACTTAATGACCTCGAGGTGGTGCTCGATTACGATAACGGTGTTGCCAAGATTGACAAGTTCGTTGAGTATGTCAAGAAGTTTGCGGACATCTTCGAAATGCAAGCCCGTTGTCGGTTCGTCAAGAATGTAAAGAGTTCTTCCCGTTGATCTCTTGCTCAGTTCACGGGCCAGTTTAACGCGCTGAGCTTCACCTCCGGAAAGAGTGGTGGCGGATTGTCCCAGCCGGATGTAGCCAAGCCCCACGTCGAGCAGGGTTTTCAACTTGGCGCGGATCGGTGGGATGTTTTCGAGCAAGGGATACGCCTCGGCAATCGTGAGATTCAAAATGTCGGCTATCGAATGCCCTTTGTACTTGACCGACAGGGTCTCCCGGTTGTACCGGCTCCCCTGGCAGGCGTCGCACACCACATAAACATCGGGCAGAAAGTTCATTTCGAT
>Ga0116190_1004043_pt1 | contig 10512 bp, 9 predicted proteins | sample AD_JPNTR4_MetaG_FD_89808 | JGI IMG/M metagenome (GOLD analysis project Ga0116190, IMG submission 89808) | Active sludge microbial communities of municipal wastewater-treating anaerobic digesters from Japan - AD_JPNTR4_MetaG | ecosystem: Engineered > Bioreactor > Anaerobic > Digestate | place... | reverse complement strand
TAAGGTAATAGATGAGGAGCCCTTGCGTCAGATGAAAGAGAAGGGATATTACCAGAAGTATTTATCCAGTGGCAGGGACATATATCTGGTAGGCATAGTCTTTGACAGAGAAAAGAGAAATATTAAAAACTTTATCTGGGAGAAAATGTAATTGTGAGATTTGTAAAATTTTTATTCTTTGTGAGTTTCTTATTTATAATTTCATGTTCTTTTTCAAAAGAAGGGAAATACAGGGATCTATTAAAAGATTATAAGGAAGGAAAGATTTCAGATGTTTCAGAGATAAGTAAGTTTATAATTAATAATTTTGCTCTTTTATCATTTGAGAATAGAGGTTATTTTTTTAATAAAAGTGTAGTTTTGAAAAGTGGATCGCGCATTTCTTTTTTATTCCCTAAGAATACTACGCTTAAGGGTTCAGGGTTTTCTTTAGAAAATGTTTCATTTGCTGATATAAATGCAGAGAGAGCTCTTATTGGCAATGATGGTTCCTTTGGAGTTTTTGATTTAGATGGGAATTTGAGGTTTTTTTATAACACAGAGAAAAATTATTCCATAGATGGTCTTTCTCTTCGTGGCAATGAGGCTCTTTTATTTGAGGGTAATCGCTTAAAGATCTTTAATCCTGAAGATAAGAGTTTTAAAAATTTTACTAATGGAGTTTATTCGCCTCCTTATAATAAATTTTATAAATCTATGATTTTATCTTCAGATAAATATATTTCTCTCATAACAGGAATAGCAGGAGCATATTATATAAATGTTTTTGATTCAAAAACAGGAAATCCTCTTGTGAATAATATGTCAGCCTCTTCTTTTGAGTTTAATCAAAGTGGAGATTATATTATCTACGTTCGAGGGACAACAGGTAATTGGGCTGTTGTAAAATTTGATATAGTCGAAAAAACGCGAAGTGAAATTTTATCTCTTTCAAAGCTTAGTGATCTATTTATAGGTCAAAGCGGTTTTATTTATATATCAGATAATAGGTTGTATATCGTAAATCTTAAGGGGGAAAAGTATGATATCCCTATGGATATAAATGTAAAAGGTATTTGTAGAAATACAGTCCTTGTGGAATATGATTCTAAAATTTATCTTATAGATTTTGATGTATTAATGGAACGAATAAGGGAATTTCATTCCATGAAATGATTATTTTAATAAATTTTGCCATCTACTATAAGGGTAGTTTTTTTCAATGTCAACACCTTTTAAGTATGGATGAGATGCGGAGGATATTTTTATAAAAAATAAAATATAGATGATCACTATGAGTGTGAGTATGGCAATAATCATTATATTGATTATCTTATTTAGATTAATAGTCATTTTTGAATACTCCTTTCTATAACTTTTCAGTTGCAATTGTTGCACTTTTTGTGTAATATTATATTGCTAATTTAATAAAAAAAGCTTGCATAGGGAAAGCATAAATTGGAAAAAATTTAATTATTTTATTATAAATTTATGATGGCTATGAAAATGTCTTTTTTAGAGTATGGATTTTAAGGTTGATTTAGTTATGAGAAAGCTTCAAAGAAATGATCTTTGCTGGTGTGGCAGCGGTAAGAAGTATAAGAAATGCCACATGGAGTCTGATATGAAAAATTCTTCAGCAATGAAAAGACCTCCAAAGGGTATAATAATTAAAACTGAGGAGCAAATTGAAGGTATAAGGAAGTCCTGTAAGCTCACAAGGGATATACTGGATTATGTTGGTGAGAAGATAACTGCAGGCATAACCACAAACATGATCAATGAATGGGTACATGAGTATACAATAAAGCATGGTGCTATTCCTGCACCTTTGGGGTATAATGGTTTTCCCAAAAGCGTATGCACCTCCATAAACAATGTCATCTGTCATGGGATACCTGATGAAACACGTCTTAAGGATGGAGATATAATCAATGTTGATGTAACATGTATTCTCAATGGCTATTATGGAGATGCAAGCAGAATGTATATAATAGGAGAGGCTACAGATGTAGCAAAGAAGCTTGTAAGAGTTGCCAGAGAATGTATGGAGCTTGCTATAGCAGAGGTTAAGCCATATAGTGATTTTGGAGTGATAGGTCAGGTAATTCAAAAACATGCCTCAGAAAATGGCTTTTCTGTGGTAAGAGATTATGGTGGGCATGGTATAGGCTTGAAATTCCATGAGGAACCTCATATTCATCATTATGATGTAGGTCAGAGGGGAATGCAGATGTTTCCTGGAATGATTTTTACAATTGAACCTATGATCAATGAGGGCAAGTATCAAACAGCTCTGCTAAGTGATGGATGGACAGCTGTAACTGTGGATGGCAAGCTTTCTGCACAGTGGGAACATACAGTTTGCGTTACAGAAGATGGAGTTGAAGTTTTAACGGCTTAACCTGCGTGATTTTAAAATTTACAACTTAGGATAGAACTTAATGAAGAATTATGTCATCTCAAGAAATCGTAATTCGATTTTTATAATTATTATGCTTAATGTAATTATTTATATTTTGCAGCAGCAAAACTATGAGGGCTTTGTATACTATTTCGGTCTGACTCCTATACTTGTATTAGAAAAGCTTTATATATGGCAGATTTTTTCTTATATGTTCCTCCATGGCAACTTCTGGCATATTTTTATGAATATGTATGCTCTTTTCCTCTTGGTATGCCTGTGGAGGAACTTTGGGGAACAAGGAGATTTTTGTTTTATTATTTTCTCACTGGCGTTGGTGCTGGGCTTATAATTTTTATAATGAATTATTTAGCTGGAGGCATGGCTCTTGTTATTCCAACAATAGGGGCCTCTGGAGCTGTCTTTGGATTGCTTCTTGCTTTTGGGATTTTGTTCCCAGATATTGAGCTTTTGATTTTTTTCTTTGTCCCTATTAAAGCGAAGTATTTAGTTGTTTTATATGGGCTTATTGAACTTCTATCTCTTATTTCATCAGGGGTAGGTAGCAGCGTTTCCCATGTGGGGCATCTGGGAGGGATCTTTGTTGGCCTGGTCTATTTTTTAATTGCAAAGAGGAGGGAGTTTGTTTTTAAGGCAAAGACCCTGGCAGCAGAAAAAAGCAAACCAGCAATAGATGCTACTTTTTCAAATATAAAGTCAGAAAGAGATGAAGAGATTCAATTGCTTTTAAAGATTTTGCGAAAGCTTAAAATCTCTGGACATGATTCCCTTTCAGATGATGAGTATCAACATGTTAAGCTCCAGATCATCATTGCAGGAGATGAGCTTGTTCAATGCCCTGATGATATTGAGCTTATGATTGAAGAGGGGAAATGCCAAAAGTGTTATGATTATAAGAGATGTATTTTACAGGAGATAAAAAAGTATTTATGATTCCTGTTAAGCTTAAGGTTAAAGAAGGAGCAAGAGTTCCTGATTATCAGAGCAATGGCGCTGCAGGAGCGGATCTATATGCTCATCTTGAATCCCCACTTGTTATAGAAAAAGGGAAAACGGTTCTTGTTCCTACAGGTATATTTATAGAATTGCCAGAGGGCTATGAGGCTCAGATAAGGCCACGGAGCGGTCTTGCTCTTAAACATGGCCTGACTCTTTTGAATTCACCAGGGACAATCGATTGGGATTATAGAGGAGAAATTAAAGTAATAGTTACAAATCTTGGGGAAAGTGATTTTGTAGTGGAAAACGGAATGAGAATTGCACAGATTATTTTCTCCCGTGTTTATAAAGGAGATTTTATTGTTACAGAGGAATTAATGGATACAGAAAGAGGACATGGAGGCTTTGGACACACAGGGATATGAAAGAAAATTATAAGGATTCAACAGTTAAAATAATCCCCTTAGGCGGACTTGGCGCCATAGGAAAAAATATAATGCTCCTTGAGCAGGGTGATGACATTATTATTATTGATTGTGGCATAATGTTTCCCAGAGATGAAATGCCGGGAATAGATTATATCATACCTGATTTGAGCTATGTGCGTAGAAATAAGTCAAAGGTAAAGGGTATAATTCTTACGCATGGCCATGAGGATCATATAGGTGCAATTTCATTTTTGTTGCAGGAGGTACAGGCTCCCATATATGCGACAAAACTTACCATAGGACTTGTAAGAAGTAGGCTTGAGGAAAGGCCTCTTCGATATGAGCCTCGTTTTGTAGAGGTTAAGCCTCGCCAGATTGAAGAGATAGGTCCTTTTACAGTTGAGTTTATAAGAGTAAATCACTCCATAATAGGCAGCGTGGGCCTTGCAATTCAGACTGTTGCAGGGACAATAATTCATAGCGGTGATTTTAAAATTGATTTTTCTTCTGTGGACGGAGAGGTCACAGATATTTATCGTTTTGCCGATTATGGCGAAAAGGGAGTCCTTCTCCTCATGTCAGATAGCACTAATTCTGAAAAGCCCGGGTTTACCAAATCAGAAGCAATATTAATGGACAGGCTCTTTGAAATTTTTTCTGAATCAAAGGGACGCGTTATAGTGGCATCCTTTGCCTCAAATATACAGAGGATTCAGCAGGTTCTTGATACTGCTTATAAATTTAATAGAAAGGTTGTAATATCTGGACTGACTATGCAGAAGAATATTGAGATTGCTCAGTCCCTTGGATTCCTTGATATCAAAAGTGATTTAATTATTCCAATAGAAAAGGCCTCTGAATATCCAAACAAAAAAATTGTTATAATAGGCACAGGGACTCAAGGAGAGCCTATGTCTGCCCTTGCGCGAATGGCCTTTGGAACTCACAGACATTTTGTTGTGGAAAAAGGGGATACTGTAATAATTACAGCATCTGTTATCCCTGGAAATGAAAGAATGGTTACAAATATCATCAATTCCCTTATGGAAACTGGAGCAAATGTTTATTATGATAAGGAAGAAGAGATCCATGTCTCTGGTCATGGCTCGTCAAAGGAATTGAAACTTATGATCTCTGTGACCAAGCCAAAATTCTTTATGCCTGTCCATGGGGAATTTAAACACTTAAAGAAACATGCCGAGATAGCAGAATCTTTGAACATAAAGTCCTCGCGAATAGTTATAGCAAAAAATGGTGATGTCCTTGAATTAAGCAAAAAGAGTTTTAAGAAAATAGACAAAATAGCTTTATCTGAAATGTATGTTGATGGCTCAGAGGTCGGTGATGTCGCTGGTGATGTAATTAAAGAAAGGCATTTGATGTCAACAGAGGGTGTGATTTTTATAACATCTGTTATTTCTCAGGGCATGGCTTTAAATGAGCCAGATATAATATCAAAGGGATTTGTTAGCAGTGAAAACCAAAAGATCCACTCCATGATAAAAAGGGAGATTGAGGACAGAATAAGACGATTGCTTATAGAGAGAAGAAAAAGGGAAGAGATCGAGTCCCTTTTAAGCTCTTATATAAAAAATTATATATACAAAATAACAAAAAGAAACCCTCTTATAATCGTAAATGTTATTGAAATCTGACTTTTCTTTTGCCATGTGCTAATTTTAAGAGGGAAATTTTCCGACAATAAAAATGGATAGTAAAAAAGCAGGAATATGCCTGCTTTAATATTTTATATCTTTACTTTTTGCTATCTACGGAAGTCGGAGGAAACATTGCTTAAAGACAAAAGATACAGAGAAGTTGCTGGGATTTTATTTTTTCTTGCGGGTGTAATACTTTTATTAAGCCTTACAAGCTATAATGTCAATGATTATAAGGCTGTTACTTTTAATCGCTCTGTAGAAAATATTATAGGCCCTGTTGGAGCACTTATTTCTCATCTGGTGAGATCTGCCTTTGGAATTGCTTCTTATATTTTTGTTGCTATGCTTTTGGTGCTGTCCTTTAATTATATTAAAGAAGAAAAGGATGAAGAGTTAGTTGATAAGCTATTTACATTATTTTTTCTTGTTGTAAGTTTATCTGCACTAATTTCTGCAACTGTAAGCGATGTTTTTCAAAAAAGCGGTGGATTTATAGGATATTATATTTATCAGTTCCTGAAGTCTCTTTTGGGGCTTGTTGGCGCCTACCTTGTAATATCAGTGATGAATATCTCTGGGCTAATTCTCTTAGGTTTTGTTTCCATTGCATCTTTGCTCAAAAGAAAGGCAGTTGTTGGAGTTTTTTTGGGAAATTTAAAAGGCAAAGCCTCTGGTTTTATTCAAAAGAGGGAATTGCCCTTTAATACCATAGATGAGGATCTAAAGAGCAATGGTCGCGTTCCATGGATTGTAAAAAAGAAAGTCATTATAGGAGAGGTGAAAATCTCTGAGGATTATAAAGGGAGCGAAGACTTGAAACTTCTCATGCCAAAGGATGATTTTATTAATTCTTCATTACAGAGAGATAAAGATTTTGAGGAATCAAGCGTTCAGGATTATATATTATTGAAAGAGGAAATGCAGGACTCTTCTTTTAAAGATTTTGATAATTGTGAATATAATAGTTTTGATGGAGAGAACTCTCCAGAGGAATTGTGCAATGACTATGATATAAATAAGGAAGAAGATCTTTCCTGTGGTGATGATAGCCTGCAGGAGGAGGAAAGTCTCAATGCAAAATGGACCATTGACGAATATGAAATAAGGCGCAACAGAATTTTATCTATTGATGCTCTGTCCATTGATGAGGAGGTCTCTGACTCTCTTGATAACGAGCAGGAGGATGCGGCAGATTCGCAGGATGATTTTGATGAAGAGACAATTGTAATTGAGGATAGAGTTTTTGAGCAGCTTAAAATCAATAAGGAGTATATAATCCCCACTGATTTTTTACATAATTCAGAAGCTGTTGACACTGAGACATGGGAATCGGAGATAAAAAGAAATTCCCATTTACTTGTGAGAACCCTCGCAGATTTTGGCATAGAGTCAAGGGTAATAAATGTTAACAGAGGCCCTGTTGTTACTCTTTATGAAATGCAAATTGCTGCTGGGATAAAGATAAATAGAATAGTTGGCCTTGCAGATGATATTGCTATGGCTCTTGCTGCATATAGGGTTAGAATAGTGGCTCCTATTCCTGGTAAATCAGCTGTTGGAGTTGAGCTCCCAAATAGAAAAAGAGAGATGGTGACCTTAGGGGATATTATAAAATCCAGGCATTATCAGGAGCAGAGGGGAAGTCTTAAAGTAGCTCTGGGAAAGGATATCCTTGGAGTTCCTGTTACCATAGATTTAAAAAATCAGCCCCATCTTCTTATTGCAGGGGCAACTGGTGCTGGTAAGTCGGTTTGTGTTAATGCAATCATAACCAGCATTCTTTATAATTATGATCCAAATTATGTTCGTTTTATTCTTGTGGATCCAAAGATGGTTGAGCTTCAGTTATATAATGGCATGCCTCATCTCCTGACTCCAGTTATTACAGAGCCTCATCTTGTGCCTGCTGTACTTAAATGGTCAATTATGGAGATGGAGAGAAGATATAGACTTCTTGCTTCAAAGAATACAAGAGATATAATTACATATAATGAGAAGATAAATAAAGGCCGTGATGAAAGGCTTCCATTTATTGTTATAATCATAGATGAGCTTGCTGATCTGATGATGGTAGCCTCAAAAGAAATAGAGGGTTATATAACACGTATAGCTCAAAAGGCTCGGGCAGTGGGTATACATCTTGTCCTTGCAACTCAAAGGCCCTCTGTGGATGTTATCACTGGTATAATCAAGGCAAATTTCCCTGCGCGTATAGCCTTTCAGGTAGCTCAAAAGACTGATTCAAGAACAATAATTGATCAAAATGGTGCAGAGAAGTTGCTTGGCAAGGGAGATATGCTTTATCAGTCACCACTGAGCTCTTATCCTGTGAGAATTCAGGGCGCTTTTATATCTGAAGGGGAGATTGAAAGAGTTGTAAGTCACTTGAGAACTCTCGGTAGTCCTCAATATATTGATATTGAGTCTTCCGTTTTTGCAGATGAATATGGAGAGTATTCAGAGGAGGAGGATGAGCTCTTTGTTGAGGCTTTAAAAATAGTGGAGGACACAAAAAAGGCCTCGGCCTCTTATTTGCAAAGAAGGCTTTCCATTGGATATAACCGTGCTGCAAGAATGATAGAAAAAATGGAAGAGCTTGGCTATATTGGACCTCAACAGGGTAGCAAGCCAAGAGAGGTTTTTATATAAATCTATTTCACAGCGTAGATCTCAATTGTATCTGAGAAGGCAGTTTTATCTGTAAATTTTTTGTAAAATAATTCGAAGGGTTTATAAAAGATAGAGCTCTTTGATAAGACCCTTTCAGGATGATATCCGCTTTTAATCACCTCAACCTTTCTAAAGCCAATACTTTTAAGAATTCTTTTTGCAGATCGAGGGCTAAGATCTATTCTATGATCAGAGGGATGTGTGACTATCCATTTGACTCTGTCAAAATAAAACATTGGACCAAAAAATGATGGTACAGAGAAGGCAAAGACTCCTCCTTGATTTAGCATGGAGTAAATTCTTTTGAGAACATTTAGTGGATCTGCACAGTGCTCTATAAAAAACCACGATGTGATTATATCAAAGCGTTTATGCAAATCTAAATCTTCAAAGGATGCCTCAATAACATTGATGTTAAAATTATCTCTACAATAATTGGCCGCAAAGGAGGATATTTCAATTCCAAGAAGAGTTTCTATGCCTTTATCTTTTGCAGCCTTTAAAAAGAATCCAGTTGCAGATCCAATATCCAGAAGGGATAATCTGAAGGAGAGATCTATAAATTGCGAAATCCTTTCAAGGCGTAAAAGTGATAGATTATATATATTGCCATAGTCTTCAATATATGTTTTTCCATACTGCTCTTTGTATTCCTTGATAAAATAATCCCTGTCGTATGACAGGGATTTGTGATTGGTATTAAAAATTATTTTGCATTTTTTACAAAATCTAAGAGTGCTGCTGATTTTTTTTTCTTCATTTTTGCCACAAAAGGGGCACATTTGTGATTCTGGTTTCATTGGCTCTTGTTTTTTCTCTTAGCTGGTTCTACAACTACTGGAACTCCCTTAATTCTTGCATTATCAAAGGAATGTAAAACTAATTCTGCATATTGCTCTGGAACTTCAAAAAAGGCATAGGTAGCATGAATATCTATTTTGCCAATTGACTTGCCATCAATTCCGGAACGCCTTACAACTTCTCTTATAAGATCACCGGTTGAGATGTTTTGATTTTTACCAATGTTGATGAAGAGTCTGGCTCTACCATCTTTTACGTCTTCAAAGATAATCTTCCCGGTTTCTGTTTTATTCATAAAACCTAAGGATTCAACGTCAAGTCTGGAAATATCTCCAAGGACTTCTTTTAATAAAGCAGCAGCAATTCTTTTTGTCCCTCCAAAAAAGGGCAGTCGTTTTTTTAAGACTTTGAGAAGTTTTGTGTAATCTTCGAGGTCTTCTGTCAGAGCACGGTCCAGAATCTTTTCCAGTTTTTTTTCCTGGTTCATTAAAAGCCTCACAAAAGGAATGGTAAATTTTGCCACTAAGGGCATATTTTTAATTTTTAAATGAAACAACAAAGATGTAATATATTATTTAAAATATCAAGCAATTTTCATAACAGTGGAGCTCTGGTTGCAAAATAAAAATCTGTGCATTTTTCTGGAAAAGTCAAGTTTTAGAGTTAAAAGCAGGGTTTTAAAACCCCGCTTTTAATTTTAGTGTTTAAATGCCCGTTGCCCTGTAAACATCATTGTAACTTTGGGACTTGCCTCATTACATGCCATAATTGATTCAAAATCTCTGATTGAACCGCCAGGCTGCAATATTGCACTTACTCCATGGGATATAATTACATCAACGCCATCTCTAAAGGGGAAGAATGCGTCAGATATGGCAGTGGCACCTATAAGCCCCCCTTTTGCCTCCTTTGTTTCCTCATCAATTTCTTCTTTAAGCTTTGATTTTCTCTCTCCCTTTGCTATTGCAAGTTCCAGTTCTTTGTAAGATATTCCATGTTTATCAAAGCAGAGGAGATCAGCATATTTTGTATAGGCCTTATAAATTGCGATCTCTGCAACTCCAACTCTATCCTGTTCCCCTGTGCCTATGCCCACTGTGACTCCATCTTTAACATATAGCACAGAATTTGAGGTAACTCCCTGTTCCACAAACCATCCAAAGAGCATATCTTCAAATTCCTTTTCGGTTGGTTTTCTTTCTATTTCATATTTGACTCCTTTATATTCTGCTATAGCAGGGAGGAGGTCTTCTTTTGTTTTAATTTTTGTCACAGATGATTGCTGGACTATTATCCCACCGTCAATAAGTGATTTAAAATCTGGGAAGATTAGATCCCTGTATTGTGCAAGACGATCTATCTTAGGGATCTTTACTATTCTCAGGTTTTTCTTTTCTTTAAGTATGTCAATGGCTTCACCTGTGAATTCTGGAGCAACAATTACCTCAAGGTATTGCCGTGCCATCAGTTCTGCTGTTTCTCTATCGCAAACTCTGTTGAGAGCAACACATCCGCCGAAGGCTGCGATGCGGTCAGCTCTGTGTGCTCTATAAAATGCTTCAGCTATGGTAGAGCCATAGGCAACTCCGCAGGGGTTATTGTGTTTTAC
>Ga0116190_1004040_pt1 | contig 10517 bp, 10 predicted proteins | sample AD_JPNTR4_MetaG_FD_89808 | JGI IMG/M metagenome (GOLD analysis project Ga0116190, IMG submission 89808) | Active sludge microbial communities of municipal wastewater-treating anaerobic digesters from Japan - AD_JPNTR4_MetaG | ecosystem: Engineered > Bioreactor > Anaerobic > Digestate | place... | reverse complement strand
CTCCATCCAGTCCTCCTTGTTGAGCATCGGCGCCCCCTCCAGAGTTTCTTCTTTCGTCCTCTGAAGGTACTACGCCTCGCTCAATTTGGGGGACTTTTTATTCCGATACTTTTGGGACTTTTATCACCGGCAATGACAGCATCAGGCCCTTGTTGACCACTGGGGTGTTGCTCCGGTATGCTTCAGAGCCGGGAGATGGGGTTTTGGAGAGAATGTTGCCCGAAGCATCCATGAACTGGGCTACAAGATCGATACATCGATTACTCCGTTCACAGATTGGGCTGAATATGATGGACCTGATTTCTCTGATGCGTTGATTGGTCAATATCGGTTCAATCCGGAAGCTATTCTGACGGTAAACCCTCGGGGAGACCTTCTGGAGGTGCCGCCGACAGTCGGTTTTCTCCAGACCGGGTTCAAGCGTTGCGCATGGCTGAGGAAAAAGATTGCCAAAGGCAGATTTTCAAAGTTTCGCTTGCTTGGCATATTTGAGAAACTCGGCCTTCTCAACCTGAGATGGCTATCGCCTGAATTATGCAGCGGATCTGAAATGGTTCGTTTGTCAAATTCCTTATTGGAGAACGGTTGCAGACATCTGAATATGTCATTTCACTCTACATCCATTGCTCCTGGTTTAAGCCCTTTTGTTGGAACGGAAAATGATCTTGACAGATTCCTCTATGATATAGGGCTGTTCTTACAGTTTGCACATGGTAAGGGATTTGAATCCGTGTCGATCGATAAAGCTTTAGATGCTTAAACGTTTCGAATATGGGACTTACTGCATCAAAGAATACATATATGATTAAGGATTTTTCATCAAACCCCTTATGTGGTAGCGACAAAAATAGACAGGTGGATATTCTGTTTATAGTTTTCTGTTTATGGTTGTTGGTACTTATGTGCCGACCTCAAGACATTTTCCCTTTTCTCTCACCTTTGCGGCCAGCACTTGTATTGAGCATTATCGTGTTTATTGTTTTAATCTTTCGATCTCATGATCTCATTCAGAAGCTATTTTACCAAGAGCGGCAAAATAAATTATTTGTGTACATGGTTTTTTTTATGATTTTAAGCATTCCTTTTGCAATTTATCGAAGATCGTCCTTTGAATTCGTTTTCACTGTATATTCAATTGTTATTTTGTTTTATTATCTTTTTTACGGTATTGTGGATTCTATCAACAGGTTGCGCACCGTTATCCTCCTTGGTTGTATTGGGAATGGATTGTATCTTACATACTCAGTAGCTACAGGCACAATGATCGGGGGCAGATTGTTTTTTGGTGATATGTTTGATGCCAATGATCTTGCTTTTTACGCGCTATCTTTTCTGCCACTCAATTTAATTTTCATATCCCGTGATAATTCCAAATTGATAAGGGTAGCATGTTTAGGCTTCTTTATAGTAGGGATGCTTCTTATACTTCTGACCGGATCCCGTGGGGGGATGTTGGCACTTGCTACGGTCATAGCTGTGGCTCTATGTACAAAGAGTCGTGTCATAAGCCGCCCTCTGAAAGGGTTTGTTATTTCATTAAGTATTATCTTACTCTTTTTCGCTCCAGCCAATTCTGAGCGATTTAATACGATCTTTAATCTAGAAGATGATTACAATTTACAGGCAGAAACTGGTAGGGTTGCTATATGGAAAGCAGGATTGAGGATAATGTTCGAGAACCCTCTAACGGGTGTAGGTGTGAATAATTTTGCCGAAGCTATTGGTACTGATCGTCAAAGAAGAGGTGAAGAATCATTAAGGTGGCAGGCTGCGCATAACATGGTTGTGCAAATCGGAACAGAGACAGGCATTATTGGGATGACTTTATTTCTTTTAATGAGCATGAATGTATTCAGAATATTGGGAAGGGCACGAAAGGAATCTGATTCAGGACAGTTGGCAAAGATTGCCGAGATGGGCAGGCTTGGTTTCTTGGGGTTATTTGTTTCGGGAATGTTCTTGAGCCAGGCATATTCAATATTCTGGGCATTTTACATTTCTTTTTCCGCAATTATCAGTCGGATTATGAGTCAGGAGAAAACAGAACAATACACCGATAAGATTAACCACTAAATCTTCAGGACTGGCGGAGGCTGAAAAACAATGAAAAGGATTGGGTCCGTCAAATTACTTAATAAGATAACAACTACGGTAATAAATTTTAAAAAAACAGCATATCATCATTACGGCAATAAGCCATCGAGCCTTTTAAAGTTTTTCTACTATAGTGTATTGAGACTTAATACATTCTGGTTGTTTGAGAATGATCTCACTAGGGATCTCCCTGACAATCCTCTAGATTCCTGCTACAAAGTGATGAAACCTTCCCTTGAAGAACTAGCTCAAATTCGTGAAGGCCTGGATCTGCCAAGAGAATTTTATTATGACCGAATATTTAATCTCAAAACATGTTATCTAGCTTTCAAAGACGATGAGCTCGCCTATATTCATTGGGTTTTATTCAGTGGAGACTATAATAGATTCTTGATATTGCCTTCTGATACCGCAGAAATAAACTATAATACTGCCCTTCGTAAGTTCAGAGGGAATAAACTCTCGGCAAAGGTTATCTCATATATTTGTAAAGATCTTCAGGCGGCTGGGTATAAAAGGGTCTTCGGCGTTATCCACGAAGCTAATCTTCCATCAATAAGTGCTGTTGAAGATGCAGGTTTTAGAAAAACAAAAAAGATTAAATCACTTGGCCCTTTCAACAGGAAGATACGAGCCTAGTCTAGTGAGACTTCACAACTGAAGTACAAAATATATTACTTAGCGGAAGACCTTAAAAATTAAAATGAATAAGAAGCACAAGATTGCATGTGTTTTGACATCTGTAGAGTATGGTGGGATAGAATCAGTATGCCTGTCCTTGCTACGATCATGCAACCAGCAGCGCTATGAAATAATTCCGGTAGTCCTTGCTCGTTCAGAAGTTAGTGAAAACGATTTTATCCGAACCCTCAATAAATACCAAATTAGATACCTTACTATAGGCCTCCCTATTGTTCACAATAAGATCGAGCACGGTATGGCCATACTGAGATGTTTGAATGAGTTATACCAAATTGTCAGGAAGAATAACTTTGATTTAATTCATTCCAATGGGGCCTTATCCGATCTGTTGAGTATACCTGTATCAAAGCTCCTCGGAATTCCCTGCATATCCACCTGCCACGGATTTACCCTCTCGAAAAGTATAACCCAGCATAGGGTAGATCTTTTTATGCTGAAATTCTGCAGCAGGATAATAGCGGTTTCGGAAGAGATTTTGAAAGAATTGGTGAAGAGCAGGATAGATGAATCAAGAATAGTCGTAATTACTAATGCAATCCAAGCAGTATCTGAAGGAAATAACATCGAGGAACAAAGGCTTAGGAAAAGAAAGCTGTTTCATATAGGTCTGGATGAGTTCGTAATAGGTTATGTTGGGAGGTTAAGCGCAGAGAAAGGATTGAAAGATTTAATAGAAGCAGGGGCATTGCTGAAGCAAAAAGATTCGGGGATCAGAGTCTTAATTATTGGCGATGGACCTGAAAGAGAGGAATTAAAACGTTTAACAATATCAAGAGGCCTGGAAAATGAAGTGATATTTACCGGGTTTTTGCATGATATCGAAGAGTGGCTCCCCGTCTTGGATGTTTTCGTTTTGCCGTCTCATACAGAAGGGACTCCAATGGCTCTTCTCGAAGCAATGTCAATGGGCCTGCCAATTGTTGCCACAGCGGTTGGCGGTATTCCGAACATCATACAGGATGGAAAAAACGGATTATTGGTAAGACCTGAAGATTATAAAGATTTAAGTGAGAAGATATCGATGCTTAAGAATGATCTTAAGCTTAGGAATATGTTAGCCACTGAAGCATTGAATACTATAAAAATACACTACAACGTGAACGACTGGGTCCGTAAGATTGAAAATGAATATGATGCACTCTTGGATGGAAGGCTGTAAGGTATACTTTTATGTGGATACTAATTATAAGTGTCGTCATTTTCGGGCTGATGATATATCTGACTTGTGCAACAGCGTACTTGCTGTTCCTTGCTGCAGCATATTTTCTTGTAAAGGAACCGGAGCATGCAGAACCGAAGACCCGGAATAAGTTCGCGATACTGATCCCGGCTCATAATGAAGAACTTCTCATTGCCCGTTTGTGTGACAGCCTTTTGGGAATCGATTATCCGAAAGCCGTTTATCAGGTCTATGTAGTTGCGGATAACTGTACAGATCAAACAGCATCAATTGCTGGTACATTTCCCTTCAATGTGCTGATCCGAAAAGATGAGGCTCATATTGGAAAGGGGTATGCGATCGACTGGGCGATAACACAGATACCGTTGAATGATTATGACGCTCTGCTTATCGTAGATGCAGATAACATTGTGGACAAGAATATTTTACTGGAGCTGAACAAGATAATTGATCAGGGCTTTGAAGCAATCCAGTGTCACAATTCGGTAGGAAATCGAGAAGACAGCTGGTTTACCCAACTCCTATTTGTGTCTCGAATGATAGGGAATTTGTTCTATCACCATGCAAAATATAAGCTCGGACTTTCATCGTATTTGATGGGCAATGGTATTTGTTTTTCGACGAAGTTGTTGATGAGAAAAAAATGGACAGCTTTTTCGTTAGGGGAGGATTGGGAGTATTATGCCCAGTTGATACATGATCGGGTAAAAATCGGCTTTGCTGTGAAAGCGAAAGTATTTCATCAGGAATCTCGATCCTTGGAACAGGCTACTACTCAGAGATTACGCTGGTCGAGCGGCCGATTCCAAGTCCTAAGAAGGTATGGATTCGGGCTTCTGAAGGATGGGATCAGGAGGTTTGATTGGTTTACAGTCGATGCTTCTTTGCCGCTGGTTTTTCCTAACTATTCATTGCAGTTCAATCTCACGATTCTATACCTTATGCTTTCAGTTCTTATCACGAAATTCTATTTCAGGCTATTATCTATAACAGTGGGTGTATGTCTGGTTATTGCGCAGATAGCGTTGTTTGCAGCTGGGATGTATCTGGCGAAATCATATCGGGAGGTATTCAAGGCGTTGTTTCGCGCGCCTTTTTTCTTACTGTGGAAGGCATGCATAGATATATTAAGCGTTACAGGGATATATCGAGGAGAAAAGTGGGTTCGCACAGACAGGCATCTGTCCAGGGATAATAATGTTAGTGATCATGACAACGCTTAACTTTATATCCATAGGGCGCAGAGAAGATGAGCGAGAAAAAGATTAATATTCTTTTTGTGTTAATCCAGATACATATGGGTGGCGCGGAACGTGTCGTTATGGAATTGATAAGGTCTTTGGATCCCCAACAGTTTGATACTTATCTGGCATATTTTAATGAGGGAGATTTATCAAACAAATTTAAAGAGATGTGCAAAGAAACCTTCAGGATTTCAAAGAAAAAAGGTTTTGATTTTAAGGCAATGCTCAGGCTGTCGGAAATAATCAAGCGTTATAATATTGATGTGGTCAATGCTCATCATTATATGCCTTTTTTTTACAGTTATCTTGGAAGCAAGATACTGCACAAGCGAAGATTGGTCTATACGGAGCATTCTGTCCCTGAAGCCCAAGGAGTTGCATCAAGTAAGCATAAAAAGATTTTTGGATACATGCTCGGCCGTACAGATTCCGTTGTGTGTATATCCAAGGAAATAGGTGATACTTTTAAAAATTCCTATCCGAGGTATATGCATAAATTTAAGGTCATAGTTAATGGAGTAAATGTTGATCGCTTCGCTAACCATGCTGATCGAGATAAGTTAAGGGAGCAATGGGGGATATATCCATCCCATTTTGTTGTCGGGACTATCGCAAATTTCCGTAAGGTAAAAAATCATGCATGCCTAATTCGAGCGTTTGATCAAATGAGCTCAAACAACCCTCACCTTCGGGTAATGTTGGTTGGTCAAGGTTTTTCTGGAGATAGAGAGAATTCAGAGCGTGAATTGATAGACTTAATACATACATTTAGGCTTCAGGAAAGAGTTATTATGACTGGGTATCAGGAAAACATCGCTGACATATTGAAAGTGTTTGATGTATTTTGCCTGCCATCCTTTTCAGAAGGTCTTCCAGTGAGCGTACTGGAGGCGATGGCCGCTAAAGTGCCAGTAGTTGGAAGCAACGTGCAGGGAATTAATGAGGTTGTTTTTCATGAGAAAACGGGGCTACTCTTTTCTTCCGATGACGAGACGGCGCTCGCAAGTGCCATTAGCCGCTTGTTGAATGATGCAAACTTGCGAGAGAAAATCGTTCACAATGCTTATCATTACGTGCACACTAAGCATGGTTTAAAACAATGGATCTCGAAGTATGAAACATTGTTCAGTGAAGCATAACAAATAAAGGAAGCTAAACCATGGCCTTCGACACATTACTGTTAAAACTGTATCGTCTGATCGCAAAATCCCCCATTGGTTATGTAGGACGCAAAGTCAATTGGAACGAGAAGCCGCGTATCATTTTGGCATACCACGGTATTGCACCCCAGCATCCTGCATGCGTAAGTCCACAGATTTTCAAAGAGCATATGGTACATTTAAGGGAAAAATATGATATCGTTCCCTTGGACGGTATCCTCGAAGAGAGCAATGGGAATGAAAGGCCCATGGTGGCAATAACTTTCGATGACGCCTATACAAACTTGCTTGAATACGCTGTTCCTGTTCTGAAAGATTACAAGATACCAGCAATAATATATGCCCCCACGAATTATCTCGGCAAAAAGAATGAGTGGGATTCGATCTATTCAATCCCCTTATTGCAAATAATGTCAGCAAAGGATCTTCGGATGCTTCATAATGAGGGTTTTGGCATCGGCAGCCATACCCATAATCATATTCGTCTCAGATCGCAAGATCATACAACACTACAACGAGAGATCGGTGATTCGAAGAAAATGTTGGAAGATATCACAGGGAATACTGTTACATCGTTTGCCTATCCGTATGGGAAAAGAAGGGATCTTGACTATCGGGCCGTGAGGTTTGTCAAACAATCGAATTATCTTTCAGCTGTTACAACGTACTGGGGGCGTTTTAATGACGAAGCTAAGAGGTATGAATCTCGCAGAATCACAATATGGCCTTCGGATACCCTGGGTGTGTTTAAGTTAAAATTGAACGGCAACTATGATTGGCTGATACCTAAAGAAATAATTATTAACCGCATAAGATTATCACTTGCTTAGCAAATCTATAAAAGGAGGTTTCCGGTGGCGGATGATTTTTTAATAGAGGAGTATGATAAGAAAGATAGAGCAGCTTGTATAAAGCTCCTTGAAACGACATTTCCAGGTACCAGTAATGAGGACACCTTCCGATGGAGGTTTGAAAACCCTGATCGGAAAAAACCAATATTAATTTGTGCAAAAGATAAAGATGAGGTCATATCCTTTAACTCATGGATACCTTGGGAATTTTCATATGAAAACGAAATATTCCTCGGATATCAATCTGGAGAAAGTGCTACGGATGTACGCTATCGAGGAAAAGGTTTATTCTCACAGATACTACAATCTTCTTTAGAAATTGCCAAGAATCAAGAGGTTGATTTTTTCATTGGATTTCCAGGGCGGATGAGTTATGGGTCTTTTTTACGCATTGGATATTATCCGATTGCAACATTTTACCACAGGCTGCGACCCCTGAATCCTTTCAAGATGTTGAGAAAGGAACCGATTATAAACAAGTATAAAAATTATAATCAATCGACAATGGTCGGAAAAACGATGATCACCCCTGTAGTGAATGATGAATACTTAAGATGGAGGTATGATGAAAATCCCAAACATTATGATGTTTATGAGTTCATTGAAGATAATTGTCGGGCAATTTTCTACACAAGAAAAAATATATGGAAAGGCTTGCCAATAGTAATACTTCTTGATGTGCAGTTTACATCTTATAACGATATGTTCGTTAGACGTGCTTTTGAATATCTAGATACAATACTCAGCAGAAAAGCGATTCTCATCCGAACTTTATTCAACGGTAATAGCGAGAGAGGAAAGATATTAAATAAATATTTTCCGATTAATATAAAGTCTAAATATTTTGTTCTCCTTGCGATGAATATATCGAAACGTATTCCTTTAAATGATTTCTATAATTACAATCGGTGGGAAATTATGCCTCATTGCATAGACCATTACTGACAACAATTAACCAGATAATTCAAAACATCATGGAGGTTGATGAACAAACTGGTTGATCTGAAATACATTTTTGAATTCAAAATAAGAATATGATCATGCTATAATTATGGATAGCAGTGCAAGTTAATAATATTTAAAGACTAATAATAATTAGATGGAACTGAAATGATATGGCATCTTCTTTGCTTAGGTAGTCACTTGTAAATGAATGTTGGGAGGAATCACTCATGATAAAAACTTACAAAATCATTTTAAGGGCATGTATCATTTTTATTTGCGTCATCACTGCATCAACTCTAAATGCCGCAGTAGACCTTCCCTGGTCAACAACGTATGACTGTTTAGAATGGGACCAGTCGCAGGGTAGCCCATCGTGTGATGGATTAGCGCTAGGAGGAGGTTGGACATGCGAGGGGCTTGGTGAGAAAATCACTTCCGATGCAAATTATCCTGGCGGTGCCGGGGGCAAAGGGCAAAGGCATTGGGAGGGCGATGGTACTAATGTAAACAGTGGTGGACTAAGCCTGGCATTTAAAACTCCTCAAAAAGAACTTTGGATACGCTGGTACATGAGATATGAGGAGGGGTTCAAGTGGTCATATCTCAATTATGATAAATGGTTATATATCCACACAAATGTTAGCGGATGTGATGTGATTCCAGAATTTTGCTGGAGCAATGGTATCGTAGTTGGAGTGCAGGGCGGCGGTGATGCCTACCAAATATACAATGATAGCCGTGGTTGGCAGTATGTTTATGGCACTGAGTCAGACGGTTCATGGTTCTGTGTAGAAATTCATATAAAGATGGATACAAATGGCTCTGACGGTGTTGGTGAACTCTGGCTGAACGGGAAGTTGGTTGCATCCAATTATGCGGTTAACTACAGCAGGAATAATTCCACGGCCCAACAGGGATGGACATGGTTCTTAATAGGCGAAAATCAAAGCTCGCCTAATAATGGTAGACCCATGTATGTAGACTTTGATGATTTTTATGTCACTAATACAAGGCCATCGAATAAAGATGCGAATGGTAAGTATTTCATCGGGCCCTTGGGCTCGAGCAGTCTACCGCCAGATCCTCCTCCTAGCCCACCAACTGGAATAGAGGCCCAGGTATCTCAATGAAAAATGATGAAGTGTTGGATAGATTGGTTCTTTTCTGAGAAAAGCTAAAACAACATGGTGGGGCTTCCAAAACGACGAAGCCCCACTTTCCATCTTTAATATCTCTTTGTGTACTTGGGAGGGTAATAAATGAAAAGGATTTGTTTTTCCATACCCTTGATCATTTTATTCATCGTTATACCAGGGTATCTGCAAGCTACTCTCTGGAATTACTCAGCTGACGGAACAATAGTTAATGACTACCAAGTCTATATAGTCACTGGCAATGTTGTCATCGATGATACACTGAGATTGTGGTCCGGAGACTTATCTATTCCTGCCCCTCCTGCCACAGAAATCGGAAACAACCAGTATTCTTATTTCATCTCCCAATATTCCTTCAACATATCGTGTGAATCATCGCCGCAGAGTGCCTACCATTTCCAAGGAACCGGTGGGAGTTTCTACATGGAAAGGTTTGATAGTATGATGGGGGATCTCATGTGGTTTCTCGACAATGGTTCAGGTGAATGGGACTACTGGATCGGAGAGCATTTCTATTTCTATCATTCAGACTGGACCCTGTATGACCTCTTTTCAGAGATTGATGTCCTCGCGCCGTATGTACGATTGTCGGACACTTGGTATGGCTTGGGCTTGGGTGAGGATTGGTTGTATGCAAGCACTGACATCACACTGTCGAGGTCCGCTCCGATCCCCGAACCAGCTACTCTGATTCTTGTTGGTTCAGGCCTTTTCGGCCTTGCAGGATGCAGAAAGAAGCTCCAGAAGTAGAGCCAGTTTCCTATCGCAGTCCTGTTAAATCTATCACTGGGTGCAAGACCGTAGAGATTTCATGATAACCATTATCGATTCATCAGCTTATAGTACATCCAAGCGATCTCCAATAGTTATTTCGACTCTTCATCACCAGGCAGGAAGAATGAGAGGTGTAAGAACATGAAAATCGCCATAGTCGGCTGCGGGTTGAACTCTGATTATCACATTAACTTCGCCCAGGCATACCCGGGTGCGGAGATCGTTGGGATTGTTGATGCCAGCGAGCAGAGCGCGATGCGCTGCAGAGAGAGGTCCGGTATCGACAGGAGTTATCCGGATATCGCTTCCCTTGTCGAGGATGCCAGGCCTGATGTCATCCATATCGTGACACCGCCCTTTACGCACTTTGACCTGGCCTCTCAGGCGATCGAGGCGGGGTGCCATGTGCTTGT
>Ga0116190_1004029_pt1 | contig 10529 bp, 6 predicted proteins | sample AD_JPNTR4_MetaG_FD_89808 | JGI IMG/M metagenome (GOLD analysis project Ga0116190, IMG submission 89808) | Active sludge microbial communities of municipal wastewater-treating anaerobic digesters from Japan - AD_JPNTR4_MetaG | ecosystem: Engineered > Bioreactor > Anaerobic > Digestate | place... | reverse complement strand
TGGAAACTGGATAATAATTATCAGGATGATGTGAGCGGCCCCAGCGGGTGGACAGGAACATTGCTGGATGCGGATACAGGGCTGGCCGGCCTTCCCAGCTGGACAGCAGGGGCTGAAAATGTTACCCCGACCCCTCTGGGTGCTCATGAATTTGTGACGGATCATGACTATATTAAAATCTCCGGCAGCGGAGCCGCCGGCGTCTTTAATTTCTATCCGACCGGTTTGACCATTACTGCATGGGTTCAGCGATACAATGACGGGACCCACAGTGCGATTTTGGGCAAACAAGTGCCTCCAGACATGCCTGAAGCCGGCGATCCGTGGACGGGCTATGCTCTTCTGATTACGGATCAGAACCGGCTGCAGCTGCGTTTTGCCGATGTGAGCAGTGAATCAGAAGGGGAAATCCTTGCCGACGGCCGGTGGCATTTTGTGGCTGCAACTTATAATGTTAACACCGAAGAAATGTCTCTGTATATTGACGGCTATTTGGATAGTACGGAAAGCAATTTGTCTTCTGTATCTTCGGAGGCCGCACTCTCCCGTATGACAACGGATTTGGTGCTTGCCGCTGAGGATTATCGCGGTCTTACGAGCTTTCACAACGGCCGTCTGGATGATGTCCGGATTTATAACTATCCGCTGACACTGGATGAAGTTCAGTCTCTGTATTACGCTTTTGATTACTGGCACTGCGAAAATTTGACCTCAGCGGGAGCAGATGTCAACGGTGATTGCAAAATTAATTTGGCCGACTTGGCCCAACTGGCAGGTGTCTGGCTGGAATGCGGCCGAGTGCCGGCAGAGAAATGTGATCTTTAATGATTCTGGGTGGGGCCGTTCAGATTGAGGGGCGGCCCTGCCCTTCTTCTGTGGGAGAGTTGGTAAATGGGAAAGAGGTCATCCTGTCGAGTTCTTGGACTGACATGGCTTGTTTTGACTTGTGCGTGCACGGTCCAGGCGACCCGAAATGCAGGGATTTTTTATTCTACTCTGTATGCAAAGACAATAGAACCACTGCGGATAAGCAATTTTGGCGGCAATGCTGCCGCATGGTTTCTGAAGGATGTCAATGGTGATAATCGGGACGATGCGGTTGTTTATTATGGAAAAGGAGATTTGTTAGGTCAGTGGCATGCTGCGTTGTCCAATGGGACGGTGTTTACCTATCCAGCCGTCTGGCTGGCGAATCTGGGGACCCTGGAGCGAATGAAGCCCTTGATGGGAGATGTGAATGGAGACGGCAAACAAGATGCGGTGCTGTTTGATCCTTTGCTGGGCCGGTGGAAGGTTGCATTTTCCAATGGAAACGGTTTTGAGCCGCCGGTTCAATTTACAGAAGGCAATGGTGTTGGTTCTTCAGATCAGTTTTTGGCGGATGTGAATGGGGATGGAAAAGACGATGCTGTAATTGTTTTTCCAAATTGGGAAGGCGGCAAATGGTATGTGGGGTTGTCCAATGGGATAAATTCCTTCGGCAGTTTCACCCCCTGGATTACCGGCTTCGGCAGCGGCAGCAGTCAGCGCTTTGCGGGAGATGTCAACGGCGATGGAGCGGACGACGCGCTCACATGTGTCTATTCCACCGGCGTCTGGACTGTGGCCCTTTCCAATCCGGCTGCCCAGCAATTCGGCACACCGTCGGTTTGGGCAACGGCTTTCGGCAATTCTACGGCGGAAAATTGGCCCCCTGCGATGGATGGGGGAGGCGTTTATGATATCGATGGGGATGGGGCTAGTGATATTGTTTACGCAGCCGCTGAGGAGGGAGAATGGTGGGTTGCCTATTCAGACCGAACCAAATTTGGTCCCTATGAACATCGCTGGATTACGGATTTGGGTCCCGTTGATTCGGTGAATCGAGCCAAGCAGAATCCGCCGCCGGTGGTGTCCTTTTTGGGCGGAGCTATTTCGGAGAATTGCGGATATGCCTGTATTGTGGACGAATGGGGGCGGTGGTTTGCGGTAAACAATCCGCAGAAAAACAGAACCCTTCAGCTGGCTGCGGAAAATACCTATGTGGCCTGGCGATGTTCTTATGAGCCGCAGCTTCCCGGTTATGAAGGAACGTATGATTCCGGCGATCCGGTCATCAATGACTTGCAGATACAAATGATGCATGATGCGGGCTTTACCTATATTATGTTTGATATTACCAATGGGGTGCATTACTGGGTAGACAGCCGAGCCAAAGCGTTTATGAGTCGGGTACGCCGCTGGAACCAGACTATCGGTCCCCATCAGCATAAAATGTACGTGACAATTGCTTTGGGGCAGACCCGCCAGATTAGCGATTACAGTCAATATTTTGCCAAACTGGAGTCAGAGGCCCAGCGGGCGTGGACGGAGTGGTTTCTGCCGTATTCAGATGTGTGGTATTATCTGGACGGCAAGCCCATGGTTGTTCATATGCAGGATACCGCCAATGGCGACTTGTATAAACAATTGCCCGCTTATACAGGAACCAGAACTTATATAGACAAGTTCACAAATCGCTGGATGGATATTCCGGAAGCCAATTCGTATGGCTGGGTTGTGCCGCCGGTAAATCCGTATCATCCTGAAATGATGCCTGTACAGCCGGGGTTCTGGAACAGTTGGACTTATTATGACCGAGAAAACGGGAATCGGTACCGCAACCACTGGCGCAGAGTAATTGAGTATCAGCCGGAGAGTGTATTTGTGGTCAGTTTTAATGAAACGTGGGAACATAACTCTGTGGAACCCTCTTATATGTTTAACACTCGCCAGCCCCATCCGGGTATAACAATGTGGACGGATGCCTATGGTGAACGGATGGATACCTATTATTGGGAGATGACTAAACAGTATGTGAAATTGTATATGGAGGGGACATTGCCGGAAGGCACGTATTTTCAGGAGTACATCAGTGATGGCCAATATGGGCCGATTTACAAAGTTCATCCGGATGGCTGCATTAAGCAGAATCAGCCGCCTCACCAGGCGCCCGTTCTTTTGGTGCCAACCGGCTTTCTGAACAGTTTTTATGGAATTCCTCACGGCGATCCCAATAAACCGTTGGCCTGGTGGCCGCTGGATGAAGGAGCAGGCACGACTGTGCTCGACCGGGAAAATGGGCATATAGGTCAAATGATCAATATGTCTGAATCGGCATGGGAAGGACGATTTCTGGCGGGCTGTTTATGTTTTGACGGTGTTGATGATTCTCTTCAACTTCCTCCAATTCTCGGCGAGCATTTTACAATTTCATTTTGGCTGAGAACAGCTGATTTTGGCTATCCGGCGGGCGAATGGTATGAGGGTAAGGGGTTGGTCGATGCAGATGCAGCCGGTACGGCGGATGATTTTGGGATTACCCTGATGGGCGGGCAAGTTGCCTTTGGCGTTGGAAATCCGGATACGACAATCCGTTCTCAGACAATTGTAAATGATGAACAATGGCATCACGCAGCGGTCACTCGGAATGCCTCGTCGGGACAGATGAACCTGTATATTGACGGAAGGATAGAACGGACGGCCCCAGGGCCCGCCGGCGTGAAACAAGCGGCGCCGGTAATCAGGGTGGGGGCTATTCAGACGCAAGGGGTCAATCAATTTTTTCGCGGACAAATCGACGATTTGCGATTCTATTCTACTGTTTTGTCAGATACTCAGATTGCTTATTTAGCCGAACCCTGTTGGATTACAAGAGATGTTTATGGAACGGCCGGAGGGGATTGGACCGGAAGGGATGGGATTCAAGATTGTATGATTGACCTGACTGACTTCTCTTTTCTTTCCAAAAACTGGCGGCCGACAGCGCCGGCTGAGGTAGTCTATGAGGCAGAGGAGGCAGAGGAGATTAGCGGCCCTTTATTGCGAAATTCGGCAGCCGGCTGCAGCGGAACAGGGTATCTTGTTTTTTTGATTTCCGCTGCCGGCGAGCGGGTTCAATGGAATATTTCTTTGGCCGAACCCCTTCAGGGGGAGATTTTTTTTCGATATATGAACGGCAGCGATACAGAACGGCTTATGGATTTATATCTGGATGGAGTTTTTTATACAACGGTGCCGTTCTCTCCAACTGGTTCGTGGGAAACCTGGGCAGAGAGAGGCATACCGGTGCATTTGGGAGCTGGAGTTCATTCCATTCGGCTCGAATCGACAGGAACCTTTGGTCCCTATCTGGACAAGATGACGCTGCGGGCGAGTTCCTCGGCTTTCTTTACGATGGACAGGTTGGCGGAAATCGCCCAAAACTGGTTGCTCTGTTATGATCCCTTGAGACCGGACTGCCTCTGGCCCTTTTAGCAGATGGAGAAAGTTGCATGTTTTCCATGACAAGTTTATTCGATTTATGACGGAAACAGCCGCGTGAAGTGTGTGGGAAGTGTGTGCAGAGATAAAATAGTTGAAAGTGTACCCGATGCGGGTCAATCGGAAAAAAACAATTTTTTGGAGGTATGGAATGATGAAACAGACATGTGTCATGGTGATGGGTGTATTGCTGGCAGGTTTTGCTTATGCAGATTTAGCGGGAGGGGTCAATTTGCTCGCTAATCCGAGTTTTGAGGAGCCAACGATTGAGCCATGGCTCAATGACGGCTGCCTCAGTCTTTCTATCAGTACGCTGGATGCTGTCGATGGAGTTCAGTCTTTGAAGATGTACTATGATTCAGACTATGATGCCGTCTATCAAGCCCTTCCTGTAGGGCCGGGAGATCTTTACCAGACATTTCAGATGACCTTTTCTGTGAAATCTCTGGAAAATAAGCCCGTGATTGTTCGGGCCGGCATCTGGGAGTTTTCCCCCAATGGGATCACCTTTAACGAGTCGGATTGGGTCGCGGTAGGCACTGAGTGGCAAACCATTTCTTATGAGACAGCTTTGAACCGAGATAATACGGATGCAATCCGTGCTGTTGTTCAATGTGCTCCGCAGGACACTCCGAAAACCCCCGGCAATTTGCTGGTTGACGATGTGAGATTGATTAAGGTAGTGCCCGAACCTGCCGCGATGCTGCTGCTGGGGTTAGGCGGGTTGATTCTGAGAATGAGAAAGTAATCTGTATTCGACGACAGCACTGTTAGTTGAATTGCGGGAAAGGCCCAAGGAGAAGAATGATGCGTTTTTGCAATTCTTTTTCAAGGGCAGATGTATCGGCAAAACTGTTGGTTGCAACGGGTGTTCGAAGAGGTGTGAGAGGCATCTCTCATACCTCTTTTATTTTCTGGCTTCCAATATACCCCCAAAGAGCATATAGATGAGAGCAGCCGGCACAAAAGACGACACTAAGCTCCCTGCCTGCAGCGGGCTGACGGACGCATGAGCAGGGAGGGAGCGGTTTTTTGGAGCTCTGTTGGTCCCCTGGTGAAATGACAGATTTTTGCGGTCAAAAGCAGAAATAAAAAACCGGGTTTTTGCTTTGTAAGGAACCAAATTGATGAATGCAGGCCAAAATAAAACATCTGTTTTTTTGCTTTTTGTGCTTGTTCTTCCCGTATTTTCACAAACTCAAGGGCCGCAACAGGCCGAATGGATTGCACCGTCCTCTCCAAGCCAGCCGAATCAATGGTATTGCTTTCGTGAAGAAGTCCATCTCGAAAACCCACCTCAGAAGGCAACGGCCCAAGTTGCCTGCGACAGCAAGTATTGGCTTTGGATTAATGGCGACATGGTAATCTTTGAAGGCCAACTGAAACGAGGCCCTACTCCAGAGGATACCTACTTTGACGAAATCGATTTGACAGATCACCTCCGACAAGGCAGAAATACAATCGCTGTTTTGGTTTGGTATTGGGGAAAGCATGGGTTTTCCCACAACAGCAGCGGTCAAATGGGCTTGCTTTTTGAGTGTTCTGTTGATGGCCGAGTTTTCTGCAGCGACACTTCGTGGAAAGTAAATCAGCACCCGGCCTATGGTTCAACGGAGGGACCACATCCGAACTTTCGGCTGGCAGAATCCAACATTTTGTTTGATGCGCGAAAAGATATAGGGAAATGGTACCAAGGCGGTTTCGATGATTCGCGGTGGTCTGCTGCCGCTGCCTTCGGCAAGCCGCCTGCCGCACCCTGGAATCGTCTTGAAAAACGCCCCATCCCTTTCTGGAAAAACGCGGGGCTCCGGGATTATGAGAGCGTCAGCATCCGCCGCCATGCAGATGGTACAAAAACCGTCATCGGGAAACTGCCGTATAACTGCCATTTGACTCCTTATTTGAAAGTTCAGTCGCCGGAGGGCAAAAAGATTGATATTCGAACGGACAATTATATGGGCGGCGGCTGCCCCAATGTGCGTGCAGTTTATATTACCCGTTCGGGCGTTCAGGAGTATGAATCCTTCGGATGGATGAATGGGCATGAAGTCTGCTATACTATGCCGGAGGACGTTGAGGTTTTGTCGATTCAATATCGAGAGACCGGCTATGCTGCCGATTTTGCCGGTTCTTTTGCTTGCGACGATGCAGCGCTTAATATGCTCTGGGAGAAGGCCAAACGGACCCTATATGTGACCATGCGGGATAATTTTATGGACTGTCCGGATCGGGAACGAGCTCAGTGGTGGGGTGATGCCGTCATTGAACTGGGGGAGGCGTTTTATGTTTTTGACAGTCAAAAGGGGCCGTTGCTGACAAAAAAGGCAATTTATGAATTAGCCCGCTGGCAGCGTCCTGATAACGTTCTCTATTCCCCGGTTCCGGCGGGGATATCCCGCTGGCGGGGAAAAGCGAAAGAAATGTTGACCGGCCAATGGGAAGAGGATGGGACTTGGAACTGGGAACTGCCTCAGCAAATGCTGGCCAGCGTCGGCTGGTATGGGTTCTGGAGATATTATTGGTACAGCGGCGACCGACAGACCCTGATAGATGTATATCCGCACGTTCGCAATTACCTTGCTCTGTGGCAGTTTGATAGGTCGGGTTTGGTTATTCATCGGGCTGGTGATTGGGACTGGGCCGACTGGGGAGAAAATCAGGATGTATCGGTGCTGGAAAATGCGTGGGTCTATCTGGCGCTGAAAGCCGCCGCAGAGACGGCAAAACTGATAGGCAACCAGGCAGATGCAGCTGACTATCAGGCGAAAATGAATTCGATTAAAGCTAACTTCAACAACCTCTTCTGGAATGGGGAAGCGTATCGAAGCAGCAGTTTTCATGGCCAGACGGACGACAGAGCTCAGGGATTGGCCGTAGTTGCAGGCCTGGCTTGCCCGGAGTATTATCCGGCAATTCGCAAGGTTCTGCAAACTCATTATCATGCCAGTCCTTATATGGAAAAGTATGTGCTGGAATCGCTGTATCAGATGGGTGCGCCGCAGGAAGCGATTGAGAGGATGAAAAAGCGATGGGCTGTCCAGATTGAAAGCCCTTTGACAACCCTTTGGGAGGGCTGGGGTATCGGTCCGGAAGGATATGGTGGCGGCACCTATAATCACGCCTGGTCCGGCGGTCCGCTGACTCTATTAAGTGAATATGGTGCGGGGATAGCACCGACCCGGCCGGGCTTTGAAGAATTTTCCGTCATGCCGCAGATGGGGCCCTTAAAAAGGATTCAGGCCGATGTGCCGACACCTTATGGAACCATTCGTTTGAAACTTCAGCGTTCCGAGCAATTGCAAATGGAGCTAACCGTGCCTTCAAAAACAACGGCGATTGTCGGCATTCCGAAGGTGCCCTCCCCTTCCATGATTCAGATAAATAAGGAGATTGTTTATCAGGATGGGCGGCCCTCCTCGGCTCAGTACACCGGCGAAGATGAACGATGGATAAAATTCTGTTTGCCGGAGGGGCGATTTCATCTAACAAGCCGGAATTAAAGGGACTCAGGCCGCTTCAAAGCCGCCGGAAGTTGAACATTTTCCCGATTCGAGCCATTTGCTCGTCCTGATCCGCAGCTGCAAGGTTGAAAAAGTTGGTCCCCTTGAGAGAAAGGAAACCACTATGAACATTCGGACATTTTTCATAATGATATTTTTGGTTCTTGGGGCCGGCCCTGCTTTCTTTGTTCAAGCGGGACGGCCGGAAACAATCGGACTGGAGAATATCCGAGTCCAAGACGATTTGCAGAAACGGCTTCTGAGAAATTTTGACCGCCTGGAGTCGCTGCGTTTTCAGCCGGTTGAAGAAGTCGGCTGCTTCCGTCAAGCCGAATACGGCTGGCCCGGCGATATGGAGGGGCGGACCCTTCTGTCGCTGGCTTTGCTGGAGCAAACCGTTGATCGGAAGGCCGTTTATCTGCCGAAGATGCTGGCTGTGCTGCCAAGCCGCCTTAATGACAAGGGCTTTTTCGGAGAGGACTTCGCTCCGAAATGCGATGAACAGCAGCTTTCGGGCCATGGATGGTATCTGCGAGGTTTATGTGAATATTATCTGAGCAGCCGCCAGCCGCAGGTCAAAAAAATGATTCGGGATGTCGTCGAGAACCTCGCGATACCCACCAAGGGCAAATACAAGAAATATCCAATCGATCCGGCAGAACGCCAAAAGGATTACGGCAGTTATTCCGGGACAGTGATTCAAGAGCAGGGGAGTTGGAGACTTTCTTCGGATATTGGCTGTATTTTTATATTCATGGACGGCGTGGTTCAATCTGCTGAAGTGCTGGATCGCAAAGATCTTTATCCGATTATTGAGGAGATGATAGATCGGTTTCTGGAAATGGATTTGGTATCGATCAAGGCCCAAACCCATGCGACACTGACCGGGTTGCGGGGGCTTCTTCGCTATGCGAGAGCAACTGGCCGTCAAGACCTTGTCGTTGAAGCTGAAAAACGTTTTGCTCTGTACCTGACGGAAGCTTCTACAGAAAATCATATGAACTACAATTGGTTCGGTCGACCGACTCATACGGAACCGTGTGCAATTGTGGATGCATTTATGGTGACCGTCCAATTGTGGCAGATGACAGGCAAGAGCAAATACCTCGAAGAAGCCCACAAGATTTACTATAATGGAATCTGCCATGCCCAGCGGGCCAATGGGGGATTTGGTCTGGAAGAATGTTCCGGCAGTCAGGATGTTTTTCTGAAAATGAAAGCACCGGAAGCATGGTGGTGCTGTACCATGCGCGGTTCCGAGGGTTTAACGCGAGCTGCAGAATACAGCTTCATGCATAAAGACGAGATGCTGGTTCTGCCGTTTTTTAATAATGGTCTTATCCGGTTTGAGCAAGGTGAGTATGAAATCAAAACAGCTTATCCGTATGAGGGAAAGGTCATTGTTAGAGCTCTCAAAAAATCCAAAAGCGGCAAGGGGATTTCCTTCTTCAAACCTTCGTGGGCTGGAAAGTTCGAATTGACCCTGAACGGAAAACCCCAAGCGGCCCTGGAAAAAGACGGCTTTGCTGTTTACGAGAATCCCCTCCAAAGCGGCGATACGTTAATTTACACGTTCGAACAGAAACCCTGTTTTGCCCCCACCCATAACCAGCATACCATCATCGGTTTTCAGAAAATCTACTATGGCCCCTTGCTGCTTGCAGCTGACATGGAAAACAGCAAACCCGTTGCCCTGCCGGTGAACCCTTCCATCCAATGGGATGGAGAAAAGTGCCGCGCTGGAGTGAACGGTAGGGAAATGTTCCTGCACCCGATCAACGACATTATTGACTGGAACTACGGCCCTGAAACGTATTGCCGCCAGATTTTATGGGGAAAGACGGTTCCTTAAAAAGGGGTGCCGTATTTTTCCCTCGAGACGACCTCATCAAACTTTTTGCGAGGTCTGGTTTTGAGTGAGGCACCGGCGGCAGGGTATCCCAATGTGACCAGCGTCAGAATCAGTTTGTCTTCCGGCAGGTTCAGATGGCGGCGAACCTCCCCGTAGAGTTCCGGATTCATTCCGGTCGCATCGTTGGCAACAGCACCGATGATGCAGCTTCCCACTCCTTCGTGCTTAGCTTGAAGAATCATAAATGCAATGGCAAGGGATAACTGTTCATACAACCTTGCCAGCAAGATTTCTTTTCCCCGCAGGGCGGGATTAAAGGCGGGATCTTTGAGCGATTTCCTGATAAAGTCTTCATCGAAAGGTAAACCGATCTCGTCCGCCAGAATCGGCGAGAGCTGCTGCATCTGCTTGATGCGCTCTTCTTCGCCCCAGGCCGCCATGTCTCCGCAGCATACAATAATCGCATCGGCCTTTTCGATAAACTTCTGTCCTGCAGCCAGCTGCTGCAGATCTTTCTTGGCGGCGGCATCTTTGACAATCACAAAATGCCAGGGCTGCACATTGGCCCAGCTGGGGGCCCGCCGAGCAGCATCCAAAATCCGCCGCAGCACATCGGCTGGTATGCTGCGATTATCATATTTTCTGACACTGCACCAATTGGCTATTTCGTACAGCAACTCGGTCATTTTTGTCCTTCCTTAATCGATTATGACTCATAGGGTATAATTCTTTATCAGGTAGTGTCAAGAAAGTTTCGCACATTTTTTGGGATAGGAACGATTGGGAATCCCGTGCCTCAGCAAGGTCAGAACCCGCCTACTGCGCCGGCCGCTATCCTGCATGGCTGCATAGGCCGGAATAGGCACTTCCTTGCCCCTTCCACGGCCTTTCTTGCG
>Ga0116190_1004022_pt1 | contig 10545 bp, 10 predicted proteins | sample AD_JPNTR4_MetaG_FD_89808 | JGI IMG/M metagenome (GOLD analysis project Ga0116190, IMG submission 89808) | Active sludge microbial communities of municipal wastewater-treating anaerobic digesters from Japan - AD_JPNTR4_MetaG | ecosystem: Engineered > Bioreactor > Anaerobic > Digestate | place... | reverse complement strand
CTGACCGAAACCATCTGCCTGGCGCACGACCTGGGGCACCCACCCTTTGGCCACTCCGGCGAAGCGGTTTTGGCGCGCTTGATGATGGACCACGGTGGCTTCAACCATAACCACCAAAGTGTGCGTATCGTCACCGAACTTGAACAGCGCTATCCTGATTTTCCCGGCCTGAACCTGACCTGGGAAGTGCTCGAAGGCATGATAAAACACGAAACCGACTACGATTCCGCCGACGCCTCGGACTTTGACCCGCATCTGCGCGGGCATCTGGAAGCGCAACTGGCGAATGTCGCCGACGAACTGGCTTATACCTCCCATGACCTGGACGATGGCTTGCGCTCCGGGCTGATCACGCCCGCCCAGCTGGACGGTATCGCCATTTGGGAAATCGTCAACGAAAGCCTTGGACGCCGCAAAAATGACCCCTTAGACGAACTGAGTCGCCATCAGGTCATCAGACGTCTGATAGGGTTTGAAATGACCGATTTAATCCACAGCATCGACCGCTATTTGCGACGTTCTAAGGCCAGCACACCCCAGGAACTGCAGGCTTTGCCCTATAACGTGGTGGGATTTAGCGAGGATATGCACCGTCGCAACCGCGAACTGAAAGATTTCCTGTTCGAAAAGCTTTATCGTCATTATCGCGTGGTGCGCATGCAAACCAAAGCGGAACGCATCATTACCGACCTGTTTGAACTCTACACTGCCAACCCCGGTGCTTTACCTGATACCGCGCAGCTCCTTATCCCCAGCAAAGGGCTTGAGTTGACCGTCTGCGACTACATCGCCGGCATGACCGACCGTTTCGCGATTGATGAACATAAGCGTCTTTTTGACGTGGATGTGTTACCATAGAGCCATGAACAAGACACCTTACTTAACCGAAGCTGGAAAGCGAAAGATTGAAGAAGAACTGGCTGACCTGCGTGGTCCGCAACGCGATGAAATTGCCGCCCGCCTTAAAAGCGCCATCGAGATGGGCGATTTGAGTGAAAACGCCGATTATCACGCCGCCAAGGAAGCCCAGGGCTTTCTTGAAGGGCGTATTTTGGAACTGGAAACACTGCTTTTCCGCGCCGAAATTGTGGACGAAAGCGAGTTTGAATCGAATGTCGTCAACATCGGCAGCAAAGTAACCGTGCAGGAAGCAGGCGAAGACGAAGAAGTCTACATCATCGTCGGTGCCAAAGAAGCCAACTTGCGCGAACGTAAAATCTCTTACGAATCCCCGATGGGCGCCAGTTTGATCGGCAAAAAGCTCGGAGAAACTGTTCAGGTGCCTTTACCCAACGGCAACACACTCAGCCTGAAAATCATCGCGATTGAATAAAACTTCGTCTTTAGAAAAATTATTAGAAAAACAAAAGAGACTACCTTTAGGGGATAGTCTCTTTTTTATTGCTTAGTTTATGCGTGCTTTATTTGCGATAGATGGCCAGTTCCATCGTCGCGCGTTGGAAGTAGCTGTCATCTGGCAGTGGCAAGTCGCCATACTGGAAGTTGACCAGCTTGGCTTCCAAACGCAGTGTGGCGGTTTCCAGCACAAATTGCTTGCCATCTTCCGCCATGATAGGCTCGCCACGGATTTCAAGACGCTGACGTGTACCAGCATCTTTGAAAGCGTGTTTGCTCATGACCACTTTTGTCACCGTTTGAATGTCGTTTTTGTCAAACAGCCAAATGTCGAACGCGGAAACTTTTTTAGGTTCTCCAACACCGATGGTATCCGAACTGCTCACACCACATTCGCCCAAAAACTCACCGTTGGGTGCATCAAAGGTGAATGACTCGTCATACATGTCGTCACCAAGCATGTAGGTGGTCATAAACTGAGCAACCGGTTTCGCGGCAGGTAAAGGTGCGGGCGTTTCTTCCTGCGTTTTTTGTCGGTCGTTTAGCCCGAACAAATCAGCCAGGTTCGGCAAGGTCGGTTTCTCTTCCGGTTCTTCAACTGGTTCCTGAACAACGGGCTGTGGTTTTGGATCTCGTTTAATCGGAGTCGCGGCTGGCCTTACAGCAGCGTATTGCGGTGTTGAATTCTCCTTACGTCGCAACTTCAGTTTTTCAGGCAATTTAAAGTCTTTGTTTTTGAAGAAGAACCACCAAATCAAGCCCGCGCCAACCAACAATAGCAAAAGAAGAATGATACCCAGCCAAAGCAAACCTTTGTTCTTCCCTTCAGGCTCCTGGATTTCATCCGCAGGACGCAATCCAATGACCTGGCCATTTTCGTTTACAGGCACGTTATTGTTCTCTGGTGGCGTAACAGGTGCCGGCGCGGAAGTATCCACCGCGGAAGCAAAGCGCTGAATTTGTTCAGTATACAAAAAGCCAGGCTCTTGATTGAGGTCTTCAAGCGTTTTAACCGCGTTTGATCCAAGTGAATCCCACGCCATTTGCGCTTCTTTTACCCTACCTGTCATGGTATAGGAGTTGATAGCATTGCGCAGGTAAACCACCCGCTCGTCAGGGCGCAGATGCTCCGCGCTGGCGTCTTTCCACTTGACCGGGAATACTCCCCACGCCAATATCAAGCCCAGAATTAAGCCAATAACACCCGTAAATATAGCCAGATTACGCGGCACTTTTAGTTTTTCTTTAAATTCCGAAAGGAAGTTTTCCATTTGGCACCTCATTCATACATAACGTTCAACGTTATAGGTGCATGTTTTATACCAGCAGAAATTAAAAAACGCTCCGAACGAGAAAATTCGGAGCGTTTAGATATAACAAATTAGCCTTTAAAAAGGCACCTTAAACAAGCTTTCCATCAATTTGGGGGAAAGTAAGTTTACATTCAGCGCAAACCGCTTCATCATTCGATTTTTCGGTCAGCAAGCCACCACAACTGGGACATGGCTCTTGAATCGGCTTTTGCCATGACGCGAACTCGCATTCCGGATAGCGGCTACAGCCATAAAAAGTTTTCCCGCGTTTGGTGCGCTTTTGTACGACATCGCCATCCTGGCATACTGGACAAGCCATTTCAAGCGTCACAGGGATATTTTCCGTATAGCGACAAGCCGGAAAAGTGCTGCAACTGATAAAATCGCCAAAACGCCCCGAACGCATCACCAGAGGCTCACCGCAATCAGGGCAAGCACGTCCAATTTCTTTGGGAGCAGGTTTTCTGTTGGGCATATTTTCTGCAGCGTAATCCAATCGCTTTTCAAAAGGCGTATAAAATTCCCGCATAACTTTTACCCAGTCGGCTTTACCTTCAGCGATTTCATCAAGTTCGTCTTCCATTCGGGAAGTGAACTTGATGTCCACAATTTCAGGGAAAAATTCAACCAGCAAATCGTTGACGATGAAGCCGACTTCGGTCGGTTTAAGCGTGCGACCCTGGCGTTCCACATAACCCCGTGTTTGAATGGTCGAGATAATCGGCGCGTAAGTGCTTGGGCGACCGATATCATTCTCTTCCAGCATTAAAATCAGCGACGCTTCCGAAAAACGTGCAGGCGGCTGGGTGAATTTCTGCTCATAGTTGAGATCATCCAGTATTTGCTCAGCGCCTTCTTTCAAAACATCCTTAAAAAGTTTAACTAATTCAGGGTTCTCGTTGTTTTCGGGGTTAGCGGTGGGATAAACCTTGCGGAACCCTTCAAACACGGTTTGGCTGGCTGTCGCGCGCAACAAATAATTATGCGTTTGCGATTGCCCTGTGATATCCAGACTAAGCGTTTCAACAAGCTGGGCCTCCATCTGACTGGCGACAAAGCGTTGCCAAATCAAGGTGTAAAGCCGATGCTGTTCCGGGGTCAGAAAGGCTCGCATTTTCTCTGGCGTCCGATGCACCGAAGTCGGGCGAATGGCTTCGTGCGCTTCCTGCGCGGTTTTAGCGCGGGTCTTGTAAACCTGCGCTTTTTCTGGCAAATAGCTTTCGCCATACTCTTTGGCAATATAGTCACGGACTTCAGCGATAGCCTGGGCAGACACATTCACCGAGTCGGTACGCATATAGGTAATTAAACCCGTTTCTTCTGATCCGCTTAGCTTGATGCCTTCATAAAGTTGCTGTGCCACCATCATTGTGCGACTTGCCAAAAAGCCCAGGCGACTGGATGCGTCCTGCTGCATGGTACTCGTGATATACGGCGCGACAGGCCGGTTACGGCGCGTGTTTAGCTTTTTCTCAGCCAGCTTATATTTGGCTTCTTTCATGTCTGCAACAGTCGCTAAGGTGTCTTTTTCGTTGTTTAATTCCAAATCCTGATCGTTGATCTTCAGCAGTTTGGCTTCATACTGTTCAGTGTGTCCAAATTGATGAAATATCGCCGAAACAACCCAATATTCAACCGGCACGAAATTTTGAATTTCACGCTCGCGCTCAACCACCAGGCGCACCGCCACCGATTGAACACGCCCCGCGGAAAGACGACTGCGCACTTTTCGCCACAAGATAGGGCTGACTTTATAACCCACCAGGCGATCTAAAATACGCCTTGCCTGTTGCGCGTCCACCAAATCCATATCCAGCGTTCGCGCGTTTTTGAAAGCTGCGTCAATAGCTGGCTTGGTAATTTCGTGAAAGACAACGCGTTTGGTCTTTTCTTCGGGGATATCCGCGGATTCCATCAAATGCCAGGCGATTGACTCACCTTCGCGGTCGGGGTCAGTTGCCAGGTAGACCTCAGGACTTTTTTCAGCGATTTCGGCAATTTTCTTGACCAGTTTCGACTTGTCATTCGGCACACGATATTCGGGCTCGAAATTATTTTCGGGATCAACGCTCAAACGCGATGCCAATAAATCGCGCACATGCCCATACGAAGCGACAACTTTGTAGTTATTTCCAAGGAAACGACCGATGGTTTGGGCTTTGGCAGGCGACTCGACAATCACCAAAGGCTTGCCTAAACCATCCATGCTGATTCGATCAGCAAAGTTGGCTCCGCGCACAGACCTTCCGCTTTGGCTGCTCTTGGATGAAGACTTTTTACCGCCTTTTGTACTCCGCGAACTCTTTGCACCTGATTTACTGGCTTTTTTAACGACCACAGGCTTTTCCATGCCCTCATGGGCTGGGGTTGCACCCATCTTGAACACATTCGTGCCACATACTGGACAAACACCACGGGTACCAGGCAGTCCATTCGCGGTAAAGACAGCCGTCGTTTCGGGTATTTCTCTTTTTTCTTTACACTTCAAACAATATATTTCCATAATAACTCCGGGCAATATTCCCATACCTAAATACGCCCTATAATACCATATTCAAAAATAAGTCAAGCTTTTAAAATGTAATATTTATGCAAACTAGCCAATTTGCCAGGGTTTTACCGCGCGATATTCCTGATTATTCTCTTGCACAACCAGCCCTTTTAATTGCATCATTGTGATGCTCGCGTTCAGCTTTTCGATCGGCATATCCAGTTTCGCGCAAAGCTCATCCACATGCACCGTGCCACTTCCCAGGGTTTGATAGATACGATTTTCGACAGGACTAAGCTCAGGCATTTTCTCTTGTTCCTGGATTTTTTGTTTTTCCAAACCCAAATGGCTGATTACATCTGCGGGATTAGTCATCGGGATTGCGCCTTCGCCAATCAAATTATTCGTGCCTTTACTCATCGCGGATAAAACCGAACCCGGCACCGCGAAAACATCCCTGCCCTGCTCAACCGCGAATTTGGCGGTAATTAACGCGCCACTGCGCTCTCCTGCTTCGATCACGATTGTTCCCCGCGAAAGTCCCGAAATGATTCTGTTACGTGGCGGAAAATTAATGCCTTCAGGCTTTGTCCCTGGCGGATAATCGCTGATCACGACCCCGGACTTGGTAATTGTCTCAGCCAATTTGCGATGCTCCGGTGGATAAATAACATCCACGCCTGAGCCCAAAACAGCGATTGTACGCCCGCCTATCTCCAAAGCCGCGCGGTGCGCAATCGCATCCACACCACGTGCCAGACCACTCACGATGGTCACGCCATGTCCAGCCAAATACGTGGCGGTATCATGACAAAGCTGTTTGCCATAACTGGTTACGTTACGGGTTCCCACAATCGCCATGGCAAGATTATCCGCTTCGCTAAATGCGCCCAGACAGTAAAGCACCGGTGGTGGCTGGGCAATTTGTTTTAGATAAGGTGGGTACTTTTCATCATTCCAGGTCAGCACGCAAATGCCTTTGGACTGAAGCCTGGAATGTACAGCGACAGGGTCAAACGACCGTTTGGTTTCCCGCAGATTTTGTATAACCTTATCCGTCATGCCGGCTGCTTTTAGGGCATCGTCAGGCGCTTGCCATGCGACGTACAGCGTTCCAAAAAACTGGAGCAATTTCCTAAAACGCACGGCACCCATGCCACGCACATGGCTAAAGCCCAGCCAGGCATCGCGTTCTTGCATGCTAGCGCAAACCTTCCATCAAATGCACGTCCATCCGTTTGCTCGTCAGGTCAATTCCCAATATGACATCTGGAATAGACGGTAAAAGCAGTTCTTTCCCCGCCGCATCTTCAACGATATAAACATCATTTGCACCAGTTTGTAAAACCGATGTGAGCACGCCCAAAAATTCTTCCCCTGCATAAACTTTCAAACCAATCAGCTGATGGTGATAATACTCACCCTCCGGCAAAGGCGGAATATCATCCACACTGACAAAAGCCAAAAGGTTGGTCAAATCAGCCGCATCTTCCGGACTGTTATAACCATCCAGTTTTAATAATAACAATTTTCCTTTCCAGCGCGTCCGCAAAACTTTAACTGGAAAAAAATCTTCACCCAAATATAATGTTCTGCCACGTCGAATCCGTTCTGGAAAGTCCGTATCCACCCGCATGGCAATTTCGCCATATACACCGTGCGGACGCTGAAGTTTTCCTACCAATACGAAGGCAGGCTCGTGTTTAGCCGAGCCTGCTTTTTCATTTTCCACATTATTTGCGTCGCCGAGCATTATTCGGGCTCAACCACGTCCATGATAACTTGCATACCTTCGCGAGATGCGGCAGCGCGCAAGAGATGTCGAATTGAGTTTGCAACACGGCCTTGCTTACCGATAACGCGTCCGATATCTTCGGTTGCCACAGAAAGCTTCAAATGCACAGTGTTTTCTTCGATAGAGCTATCAACCTTAACAGACTCAGGGTCATTTACCAAACCCTTGGCGATGAACTCTAATAAATCATGTAATTTCTTGTAATCCATAAAATCCTTCTAAAACTAATCGTTATGTGTTGTCCGGGTGTTTGTGACCCGATTTTTATAGGTCTCTTCTGCTTCAGCTAACAGTGCTTCCACGTCTTCACCAGCTTTATAACGCTTGAAACGTTCATCCAACCCAACCTGTTTGAACAGTTTTTCAACTGTTTCAGAAGGTTGCGCGCCAACACCTAACCAATAGAAAATACGGTCTTCCTTAAACTCAATTGTTCCTGGTTTTGTGCGTGGGTTGTAATGCCCAACGATTTCAATAAAGCGTCCATCCCGTGGGCTTTCTTTGTCAGCGACAACCACACGGTAATGGGCTTGGTGTGCGGAACCGACCCTTCGTAGTCGAATACGTACCATCGATTTTTACTCCTTAAGTATTTTAAATCTCTTTGGCCCGTGCTCTTGTAAAAGGCTGAGAGAATGCTGAAGGGGCATTGTCCTTCTCCTCAAGCTCAGGTTTACCAAATAACCTAACAATGTTACCACGCTTTGCAAGATATTGTAAGGTTTGATTCATCTCATTTTTCAATATCATGTTTATACAAAACAACTAATCAAATATAAATCACATCAAGCGTTTTAGCTATCCAAATAGTCTTTCAAGGTCCCTGTGATTCCCTGGTTTTTGGAACTTTTTCATCAGGTTTTGTATTTCACGGAATTGTTTCATCAGCCGATTAACGTCCTGAACATTTTTGCCACATCCCGCGGCGATTCTCCGTCGCCGGCTGGCGTTTAAAATACGCGGGTCGCGACGTTCCGCTGGCGTCATTGAACTAATAATCGCCTCAACCCCTTTCAGCTGACTGTCTACCTCACGCGGGTCAACATGCTTGGCAACTTGCCCAAACTGACCTGGTAACATTCCCATGACCTGCGATAGCGGTCCCATTTTCTTAATCTGCTTAAGTTGCTTGGCAAAATCCTCCAGGGTGAATTGCCCTTTCAGCAATCGCTCGGTATCTTCAATCTCAATTTCATCCCTATAAGCCGCTTCGGCTTTTTCAATCAAACCGAGCATATCGCCCATGCCTAAAATGCGTCCACTGATGCGGGCGGGGTCAAAAACTTCCAAAGCATCCATACCCTCGCCTGTACCCAGGAACTTGATCGGCACACCGGTTACTTCCCGGATTGAAATGGCTGCCCCACCGCGTGCGTCACCATCGATTTTTGTAAAAATCAAGCCGGTAATTCGCATCACATCACGAAAGCCTTCCGCGATGTTTAAGGCTTCCTGACCGATCATCGAGTCGATTACCAGCAAAATTTCATTACAGGAAACAGCCTTTTGGATGCCATCAATTTCCTGCATCAAAAAATCGTCCAATTGCGAACGTCCAGCGGTGTCAATAAGCATCACGGTATAGCCACCGCGTTTGGCGTGGGCATAGGCTTCCTGAACAATTTTGACCGGTTTTGCGCCATCAAGCGTAAACACCGGCACATCAACACGTTCGCCAAGTGTTTGCAGCTGTTTGATTGCGGCTGGCCGGTAGATGTCCGCTGCCACCATCAGTACGCGCTCACCGTCCGCGCGTAATCGCTTTGCCAGTTTCGCGGTCGCGGTCGTTTTACCGGAACCCTGCAAACCAATCATCATGATCACATGCGGTTTTTCGCCGCGCAAATTCAAGGGTTCGGCTTGCCCAAGTGTGGCAATCAGTTCTTCATTCACGATTTTGATAACTTGCTGGGCTGGGTTAAGTGCTTTGGAAACTTCCGCGCCGATGGCACGTTCTTTAACGCGGTTGGTAAACGAGCGCACCACGCCATAGTTCACATCCGCTTCCAGCAAAGCCAAACGCACCTCGCGCAAAGCGATTTCGACGTCCTTTTCACTCAGCTTGCCCCGTCGGCGCAAATTATTGAATACAGCAGTTAATCGATCTGATAAATTCTCAAACATGGTATCTCCAAGTAGTTTATGAAATCAAATAATACCTTATTTCACCTTTTCCTGCGAATAATCGTCAATTCTTTAACAGCGACAATTATGGACTGACACGAAACCATCAGACTGTTTACGTGTTCTTTAATGATAGAAAAGAGGTTAAAAATGACTAAAGTTGCAATCATTACCGATTCTACCGCCGCCATTCCTCAAGAACTTGCTGCGGCACTTAATATTACTGTTGTCCCCCTTACCGTCAACTGGGATGGGCAAACCTATCGTGATGGCTTCGACATTTCTTATCAGGATTTTTATTCACGTCTGCGCCAATCGAAAACCCTTCCCACCACTTCCCAAGCCAGCCCTGGAGATTTTGCACGGGTTTATGATGATCTTCTTGGTAAAGGCTACGATGTCTTCGCCCTCCTAATCTCAGCTGGCATTTCCGGCACATACGATTCCGCCTGTCAGGCCTTAACACATTTCCCTGGCAAAAAAATCAAAGTGATGGACTCTCGCCAGGCATCTATGCCACTCACCATGGCAGCTATACGCGTGGCAAAAGCTGCCCAAAAAGGCGCCTCATTACTTGAAGTAGAGAACATCGCCAAAGACGTTTGCGGGCGTGTAAAAACCTATTTCGCACTTGAAACGCTTGAATTTTTGCACCGCGGTGGCAGAATTGGTGGCGCGGCGCGTCTTTTGGGTACCGCGCTCGATTTGAAACCCATCCTAACCCTGGACGAAGGCATCATCAAAGCCGTTGGCAAAGTGCGCACCTTTAAGCGCGCGACCAAATCCATCTATGACATCGCCAGGAAAGAACTCGGTAAAAACGGAAAGATTGATTACCTGGGATTAGTGGGGACTGATGAATCCCACCTTGTTCAGCTTGAAGCCGATGCCAGAAAGCTTTTCGAGATTAACGAACTTGAAAACGGTTTTATCAGCCCGGTTATCGGTGTGCATGTAGGACCCGGCGCGTTTGGCTTTGTTTATCTTCCGGAAAAATAAATTCATCTTCCTGATTTTTCATCCCTTCCTGCAAATGCTCCGGCGAAAACCGGAGCATTTGCCTTAACAGTCTGTTGTCAAATACAAATGATCAAAAGCTTTGTAAGTCGTTAACTTTGTATAAGCTAAACCAAGTCTTGTAAAAACAATAAACAGAAGGCCAAAGTCAGAAACACCCATAAACCCCATTCCTTTGATACAATAAAAGAAAAATACCAGAAGGGAATCGTTTATGAAAACTGCAGAAAAAATCGGCGTACAAGTCCCCGATCTTCTTCTCCCCAATCAAACCATCGACATGCACAAATGGGCGGTTATCGCCTGTGACCAGTTTACCTCCCAGCCGGAATACTGGGAACGCGTTCGCGAAACCGTGGGCGATGCCCCCTCCACCTTCAAACTCATCCTGCCCGAAGCCTGGCTGGAAAGCCCCGAAGCGCCCGAACTCATCAAAGCCTCACACCAGG
>Ga0116190_1004020_pt1 | contig 10550 bp, 10 predicted proteins | sample AD_JPNTR4_MetaG_FD_89808 | JGI IMG/M metagenome (GOLD analysis project Ga0116190, IMG submission 89808) | Active sludge microbial communities of municipal wastewater-treating anaerobic digesters from Japan - AD_JPNTR4_MetaG | ecosystem: Engineered > Bioreactor > Anaerobic > Digestate | place... | reverse complement strand
CGGCAACACCGGAGGCAACCTTTGCCCAAACGAACATCCAGACGCGCTCCATTGGCGATCTCACCGCCGCGTACGACGCGCTGGAAGCCGAACTCTTGCGTCGGGTAAAGATTCAGATCAGCGACCGCGATCCGGAACTAGGCAAGACCGCTCTCGCTCTGGCGCATATCGGGTCGAAAAAAGCCATCCCTCTGTTTTTTGAAAACATTACTGCATTCCCCGACTACCCGGAGAAGAAAGTCGGGAATGTCTACCCCGTCAAATGCGTCTCATCGGTTAACCACGAAAACTTATTTACTGTGCCCATTGCGCTTCTCAGGCTCGGAAACAACGTTCCTCTTGAACGGTGCGTCAGCGAAATCGGCAAAGCGCAAGACGGGTCTCTGCGCGAGACGCTACTTACGTATCTTGCTCAAAAGCTGCATGGAAAAACGTTTATGAACGAGGTGCGGGCCCGCGCCGCTACGCAAGAGGGCAAGGAGAAGTGGGGGCGGCTGCTGAACCAGATGCTCAAGGCACAGGAGTCCGCTCCGCAACAGCGGTAGCCGACTTTCAGAGCGCACTGTATACGGTTCCCTATCGACTGTGTCATGAAAATCCAGCCGCTCGCCATACCCCGTTGCGTGTTGACCGACGGCGACATGCTGCCTGACGGGTGGGAGGTCGGGCAGGGGTTCGATCCGGTCGAAATTGACACGGACGGCGACGGCATGTCCGACTGGTGGGAACGGCGGCACGGCTTCAACCCGCACATGATCCAGACGGACGGCACGCACGGCGCGGGGGACGATCCGGACAATGACGGCCTGACCAACCTTGAGGAGAGCCGGCACAACACAAACCCGTTCGACGCGGACACCGATGATGACGGCCTCGCCGACGGCGTTGAGGTCAACGTCCACGGCACCGACCCGCTCAACCCCGACACCGACGGCGACGGCCTCACCGACCCGCAGGAGATCGCCCTGAAGGCGGACTGGCCGTGCCTGGACCCGCTGGCCTGGGACAGCGACGGCGACATGCTGTCCGACGGATGGGAACTGCAGTACGGCCTGAGTCCCTGCGAGTGCGCCGCGACGAACAGTCTTGCCTGGGACGCCGACAACGACGGCCTCGGCCTGTTCGACGAGTACCGCTACTGCACCGACCCGACCAACCCGGACTCCGACGGCGACGGCGTCCGGGACGGCGACGAGGTGCCGCAAAGCCCCGGCTCCTGCCCCAACGACGCGGACGACGGCGGCGACCCGGCCAACTGCGTGACGCTGAAACTCACCGTTGGCGACCCGAGCGGCAGCGAATCCGAGCGCTGGAATCTGGAGGTCTTCGAGGAGGCCACGGGAAGAGCCGTCGTCCGCCACTGCGACGGCGGCTTCGGCACGCCCGGCTCCGCAGAGTACGCGCTGGTCAAGGGCAAGGCGTACACCTTCCGGCGGCAGCGCAAGGGTTTTGTCTGTAAATTCGTCAGGCGGGTCATGCCGGCATGCCCTCCATGCTGAGATAGATTCTCCCGGTCTCCCATTCCTCGCTGATCTCTGACAGCACGGCTGACACGAGCCTGAGCAGCGAGGCCTCGTTGGGGAAGAGCCCCGCGACCCCGTCCCCCCGGACAGGACCGAGTCCCGCTTTGACAGCTACAAACCGTCCAGTTTTGTTTTGACCTCGACAAGACGCTTTTTGTCCTGTCTGCGTCCCCGGCGTTTTGTTATAGTTCGGCATTCTGTTGTATTAACATTCGTTAAAGGGGGAGCGGATATGCGTGAGCCGGGAAGATTCGGATGGATGGTCGGACTGGTGGCGGCAATGGCGGTTGCGGGGGCAAGCGCGCAAACTGTTTTCCATGTGGACGCGCAGCGCGGGCAGGACACGCAGGATGGTAGCGCCGCCCGTCCGTTTGCGAGCCTGAAACGGGCCCAGACGGCGATCCGCGAGCTCAAAACGAATCAGACGTTTCCGGAGAAGGGCGTGACGGTCGAGGTCAGCGGCACGTTCGTCATGCCCGAGGAGACGGTGTCTTTCGAAGAATCGGACAGCGGGATCGGGCCGAACGCGCCCGTAATCGTGCGGGCCGCGAAAGCGGGCGCACTTTTCCTGGGCGGACGGCGATTGCCGGCCGAAGGCTTCAAGCCGGTTTCCGATGCGGCCACGCTGGCGCGCCTGCCGGAGGCGGTGCGCGGCAAGGTGGTGGCGTTCGACCTCAAGACCATCGGCGTCACCCGGCTCGCGCCCTTGCCGGACAAGTTCCACGGCTGGCGCGAAATGGAGCTTTTCAGCAATGGCAAGGCGATGCGGCTCGCGCGCTGGCCCAACACGGGCTGGGCACAAATCGCCAAGGTGATCGACCGGGGAGTGAAGCCAATAGACCGGGCCACCGGTGAATGGGAATTCGGTGTGCGCGGCGGCATATTCGAGTACGCCGAGGACGCGCCCGCACGCTGGGATGTCTCCAAAGGAATCTGGATGAACGGGTTCTGGTGCCACGACTGGGCCAACGAGACCCTCCGCATCGGCGCGATCGACAAAGAGAAAAAACAGATCACCTCGGCCGCGATCCATACTTACGGCATCGGCAACTCCTCCAAGTGGCATACGGCCAAACGGCGTTACTATGTTTTCAACCTGCTGGAAGAACTCGATATGCCCGGCGAGTGGTATGTGGACCGTGAGGCGTGCCTCCTCTACCTCTATCCAACCGACAGCGGCCTTGGCGATGTCGTGCTAACCGATCAAAAGAAGCCCCTGTTCCGTCTGAACAAAGTGCGGTATGTTCGACTGGACGGACTGACCTTCCGTTACAACACCGGTCTGGCTGTTTCCGTGAACGGATGCGAAGAGGTGCGGCTTGAAAATCTGCGCGTCTCGGACATCACCCTGGACGGGATCCACATCACGGGCGGACGGGCCTGCGGCCTGAACCGGTGCGAGGTGTACGGCGTGGGAGGCACCTGCGTTTCGGTTTCGGGTGGCGACCGCAAATCGCTGACCGCCTGTGACCATTTCGTCACCAACTGCCGCCTGCATCACAGCGGGCGGCTACAGCGTACGCAGGGCAAGTGCCTCAACTTCAACGGCGTGGGGATCCGTATCGCGCAAAACCTGATCTATGACGCGCCGTACATCGCGGTGACCTATGGCGGCAACGAGAATCTCTTCGAATACAACGAGGTGCATTCGGCCATGATGGAGAGCGGAGACGGCGGCGGGCTCTATACCGGGCGCAACTGGTGCTCGCAGGGGAATGTGATCCGCCACAACTATCTGCATCACTTCGGCCAGCCTGGCGTGGATTGGCAGAAGGCGCGGGGGCTGAATCCCGATTACGAGCCGCTCAAGGAGTCCGTGATGGTCATGGGCGTCTATTTGGACGACTGCGACAGCGGCGATACGATCTGCGACAACATCTTCTACCGCGCGGGCTGGGCCGCCTTCGTGGGCGGCGGACGGTATAACACGGTCCGGAACAATCTGTTTATCGAGTGCACCTCCGCGTTGCACCTGGATAATCGCGGCCTCAAGCGCGCGCGTCCGGGCGAGGGCACGAAAGACGGGTGGGACCTGCTCGCCAAACTTCAGGCGGTCAAGTGGCAGGAGTCCCCTTGGAAGGATAAATATCCGCATCTGGTGAACATCATGGAGGATGAGCCCAAGCTGCCGCTGCACAACGTCTTCCGCGAGAACGTGGCGGTCAACTGCAAACTCTTCCTGAACGCGAACAACGTGGTGCGCACCGGCGTCGTGCACCGCCTGACGTTCGAGAACAACCTCTCGTTCGGGCCGATCGACAAGCGCGATGTGATGGCTTTCCCCCAGACCGATGAGGGCAAGCGCCGGGTGACGTTCCTGGAGACCCCGCTGCCGGACAGTGTCGACCCGGATACGAACGGATTCCGGATTCAGGACAGCGGGGAGTTCAAGCGTCTGGCACCCTGGTTCAAGCGCATCTCGCTGGAGCGGATCGGACCGGAAAAGAAAAATTAAGGCTGTTCGCCAAACATGCCGAAGGGATTTCATGGGACGCGGGGGTGTCCCGCAAACAACACGCGAAAAAAAGGAGACGGAATGAAGAAAATGCGGAAGTTGGGGTGGGTAGGCGCGATACTGCTTGCCGGTTCGGTTCAGGCTGCGGTTCGGATGCCGAAAATTTTCGGGGACGGCATGGTCTTGCAGCAACAGGTTGCGGTGCCGGTTTGGGGATGGGCCGCGCCGGGTGAGCGGGTAACCGTCACCTTTGCGGGACAGAGCAAGGAGACCGCGGCCAAGGCAGACGGCACATGGTCGCTGAAACTTGATGCGCTCCAAGCCTCGTCCGAGCCGGCCCGGCTGGAGGTGCGGGGCGCGAACGCGCTGACCTTTTCGGATGTGGTGGTGGGCGAGGTGTGGTTCTGTTCCGGCCAGTCAAACATGGAGTGGACCATGCGCTCCGTAGACCATGCGGAGAAGGAGATCGCGGCGGCCAACCTGCCGCTGATCCGCCATTTCAAAGCGCCCAAACGGGTCTCGGGACTGCCGCTGGATGACGTGAACGCCGTCTGGGAAAAGACCTCCCCCGCCGGGATCGGCGACGAGTCCGCGGTAGCCTTTCTGTTCGGACGCCGCCTGCATCAGGTGCTCAACGTGCCCATCGGGCTGATCAACTGTTCTTGGGGCGGCACGCGGATTGAGCCCTGGACCCCGCTCTGTGGATTCGAGGGGATCCCGGCGCTGGAGGGGATTCTCCGCAATGCGCAGAAACGGGTCGAGCAAGTCAGTCCCGGCTCGACGTCGTACAAAGCCACGCACCAGACCTATTTCACCCGGCTGCAGGAGTGGATCGCGGAGAGCGAAAAGCGGCTCGCCGCGAATCAGGCGGTGACCGCGATGCCGGAATACCCCTCGGTGTTCTCCTTCCGGAATCAGGATCCCACAGTCCTGTTTAACGGTATGGTCGCCGGACTGGTGCCCTATGCGATCCGCGGGGCAATCTGGTATCAAGGCTGTTCGAACAACGGTGAAGGCATGCTTTATCTGGAGAAAACCAAAGCGCTCGTCAAGGGCTGGCGCCAAGTGTGGGGACAAGGCGATTTCCCCTATTACCTCGTGCAGCTCGCGCCATACACGTATGGAGGCAACCCTGAGAATCTGCCCGGCATCTGGGAGGCCCAGGCGGCCGTGCCCGCCGCGATCCCCAACACCGGCTACACCGTGATCAACGATATCGGGAACATCCGCGATATCCATCCGCGCAACAAGCAGGATGTCGGCCTGCGTCTCGCCAATCAGGCGCTCAACCGCACTTACGGGCGCAGCGAAATCGCCTGGGCCGGTCCGGTTTACCGCTCTTTCGCCATCGAGGGCCAGACGGTGTGCGTCACCTTCGATCACGCCGAGGGGCTGAAAACCCGCGACGGCCAGCCGCCGACCTGGTTTGAGATATGCGGGGAGGACGGCCGGTTCGTCAAGGCTGACGCCAAGATCGACGGAACGAGCGTGATCCTTTCCGCGTCGTCCGTCAGCGCTCCGAAAGCCATGCGCTTCGCGTGGAACCAGATCGCCGAGCCGAATCTGGTGAACGGTATCGGACTGCCCGCTGGCGCGTTCCGCTGCGGCAAATGATCGACATTCCGGCACCCGGGCCGCGGCGTACCGCGGCCCGGGTCCGCCATCACGAACCCGGATGCACGAACGGTTCGTTCCGCGCGCAGAGCGGACAGGCCGCGGGCTCCCAAACCTCAGGCGCCATGTGCAACAGCGAGAAGGTCGGATACGGAAACACGGCCTGGCCCGCGCTGCGGTCCACCATCACCAGCACGGCCACCACTTCCGCGTCCGCCGCCTTCACCAGATCGATGGTTTCCTGTACGCGCCCGCCGCGGGTGATCACGTCTTCCGCAACCACATAACGCTCTCCCGGTTTGAGCGTAAAACGCCGCATCACCAGCGCGCCGTCCTGTTTCTCCGCGAACACGCACTTCACATCCAGCGCGCGCGCCACCTCATGGCCCACCAGAATGCCGCCCAGCGCGGGTGAGATCACGCCGTCCACCCCCCCGTCCAGGGCTTTCGCGGCGCGGGCGCGCGCCGTCAGCTCTTCGCAAAGCCGACCGGCCACCCTCGGATAACGCAGCACATTGGCGCATTGGAAAAAGCGGTTGCTGTGCAACCCCGACCGCAATTCAAAGTGCCCGCTCAGCAGCGCGCCCGTCTCTTCCAACGTTTTCAGAATCTCCTTGTCCGTCATGGTCCGGTTTCCTCTCTCACGGTTCCGTTTTCAAGTTTCACGCGCCGTGCCATACGCCGTGCGCACAACTCCGAGTGCGTGACCACAATCAGCGTGGCACGCCGTTCGGCATTCAGTTCCAGCAGCAGGTCGATGAGCGCGGCGGCGTTTTTCTGATCCAGCGCACCGGTCGGTTCGTCCGCCAATACCAGTCCCGGGTCCATGACCAGCGCCCGCGCCACCGCCACCCGCTGGCGTTCGCCGCCCGAGAGATGCCCTGGAAAATGGCGCATCCGGTCGCCCAGGCCGACCCGTTCCAGCAGATGTTCCGCGCGCTCCCGCGCAGTCGCATCCGGTCCGGACCATGCGGGGACGAGCACGTTCTCCAGCGCGGTCAGTTGCGGTAGCAGATGGTGATTTTGGAACACAAACCCCACCTCCCGGTTACGGTATCGCAACCGCGCCGCTTCCTCAAGCGCGTCGAGCCGCTGACCGTTCACCCGGATTTCACCCGCATCCGGCGTGTCCAGCGCACCGATCAGATGGAGCAGCGTGGTCTTGCCGGAACCGGAAGGGCCGGTCACGGCCACGCTTCCGCCCGCCGTAACCGTCAGATCCGCACCGCGCAACACTTCGACCGGCACCCCCCCCGGCGGACGGAAGGTCCGCACCACACCCGTCACCAGCACATCCGCGCCGTTACTCATGAGCCTCCCCTTTCACGCAGACGAGCATGCCGTCCGCCACACATGCCGCCGTCACGCAATCGCGCAGGGCCAAACCGTACACCTCGTCGCCGAGCGCCACACGGCAAACCGCAGCATCCGGCGTATCCGCGATGTGCAGCGCACCGCCGGTCAGGATGAAGAGCCGGTTACCGCAAGCGGCCAGATCACGGATCGCCTGTTCAAAGCGGTATTCCCCGGCCTGCGAAAGCGTTGTATCCCGCAGGAACCACAAGGAAACCAAGCCCTCTTCGCTACCCGTCGCGATCAGCCCGTTTTGGGTCCGGACCGGTTTGAGAAACGCCTCATTCTCCGAAACCCGCGTCCGCGCCTCGCACACGAAGGTCCGCGCGTTCGCCACCACCAGATTTCCCTGCCGCGTACCCGCCACCAGTCGACTATCCGGCAACGAGAGCAGACCGCCGGCCATCTGATCCTCCGTGCCCACCGGGATCGATCCTTTACGCCGACCGTCCGCGGCATCGAACACATGGATCGCGCCATCGCAATTCCCGTAAGCGATCCCGTACGGTCCGGCGGCTGGCTCGCCGTCGCACCGGTTGGTCGGTTCACTCTGCCAGAGGGTCAGGCCGTCACGAACGCGCAGACAGAAGAGCCGCCCGTCCGACTGCGACACCAGACGCATCACCGCCGCATCCCCGCCGCCCTGCGCGTCGAGCAACGGCGGATGCTGGAAACGCGCGTCGAGCGTCACAGACCAGAGAGCACGGCCGGTTTCGGCATCCAGCGCCAGAACCCCGCCACTGGTGGAGGCAGCGAACACCCGCCGATCGTGTATCGCGGCCGAGGCTTCGAACGGCTGGTTGGAAAAAGAGACACGCCACAATGGCTTTCCCGTATCGGAGAGGCGGCTCACACCGCCCGCATCGTCCGTCACGATCCAGCCTTCCGCGTCCACCGGAACCGGCGCGTTGGCGTGCGCCGTGAGTGCCGCGCGCCAAACCACACGCCATGCGTTCCGAACCGCGGGTTGCGCCGCAGAAGGCACGGGCTGCGGCGCGCACATCGAACGCGCGAGCCAGCCGATGACGGCGACCGCCGCTATGACCGCAGCGACGGCAACGTACGCCGTGGCCGGGCGCCGACTCGGGATAGGGCGGCGTGACATCATGGCGTTCGTCTCCAATGAACCTCCACGATCCCGCGTGCGGCACCGCGGGCACGGCCACGCGCGAGCACCCGCTCCAGCGCGGCGGTGGAGGGTGTGTGCGGCGGAAAAACCAGCACATGCGCGACATGCCCGTCCGCATCGGTTTCCACATAGAAGCGGCCGTGGCCCTCGTTCACGGTCAGAACCCCGTCTGGCACGGCCACCTCCCATCCCGCCGCGCGCAAGGCTGCATCCGGCACAACCCGCACGCCCTCCGGCGGCGGCGCGAGCACGCGGGGCGCGCAGGATGCGGCTCCCCCCGGCGCAGGCAGCACCGACGGCTGGACTGCGGGCAGGTCGACCTCGAGGGGTTGCCACACGCCCGGATACCGTGTGCCCTGTTCCAACAGGACGGGCGGCGGCAGCGCGTCGCTCAGCACCGAGAGCCCGAACTCCATGCCGCCCTCATCTTTGCCGATCACACCGCCAAGCATCCACCCCATGACGGTTTTGCGGAACATCTCAGTGGCATACTCGGGATCCAGAGAGACATACGCGGCGTGCGGGGCAGGGAGAGGCGCAAACGCGCGCGGCGCATAGAAAACCGCTTCCGGGGGAAGTTCGAACCAGAGCAGGGAAAAGACCGCCAGCACCAGACACGTCTGCCACCAGAACAGGACTGGCCGGTGCGTGATGCGGGCCCGGAAACGGGGAACCCTCTGGAAACCATCCGGCATGCCGTTACTCCCGCTCCAAGCCGCGTTCCGGCTTCTCCGCCACCAGCACGCGCTTCGCGCCGGCCTTGCGGGCCGTCTGGACGAAACGCATGATTTCGCCGTGCGGCACCCGTTTATCCGCCAGCAGCACCAGTTCTCGTTGCACGCTCAGGGTCATGCGGTCCTGCAAGCGTCCGGCCAGCATAAGTTGTTGTTCCGGATCCTGCGCCACGTAGCGGTCATCGTCGAAGAAAATGAGGGTTTCCTCGCCCGAGGGCAGATCCCCGCGCGTCACCTGCAACATCAGGGCGGTCAACCGGGCACGCGATCCTTCGCGCAACGGCGCGGTCGGCAGATCAAAGGCGACACCCGGCGTGATCGCCAAACGTCCGTGCAGAAGCATCAGCAAAAGCGCCAACAGAAGCGTCGTCACCCACGGTATGGCTGACAGCAGCGCCTGCGCCCAAGCGCCGCCGAAACGGTAGACCGTCCGGTGGCGTCGGACTTGCCGGCTCCAACTCTCTCGTTTCTCGCTAACCATACACAGCCTTTTATGATACCGGAGGGCGGTTCTGATGGGTGAGGTACGCCACGATCTCCGAGGCCGAAGCCTCCATATCCAGCACGATGCGTTCGATACGCACCATCAGCAAAGCGTACATCACGTGACAGGTCGCGGCCACAAGCACGCCCGCGGCGGCGGCGATCAGCGCCTGCATCAAGCTCTGCGAAAGATCCAGACTCTGGATCACCGGGGCCTGCTCCGTCAGCGTCAGCAACAGCCGGATCCCGCCCAGAATCGCGGCGAACAATCCTAGCAGCGGGGCGATTTGGCAGGTGACCGCCAGCGAAGCCAGCCGCCGCTCCAAACGCGAGATCTCGGCACGCCCCGTGTTGTCCACCGCCTCGCGGATGGCCTCGGGTGTGCCCTGACTGTGACGGATCGCGGTCAAGACCACCGCCGCGACCGGGCCGGGCGTCTCGTCACAGATCATCATCGCTTCTTCGCGGTTGCCGTTATCAAGCACATTACAGACCCCTTTCAGGAAGTCGCCGTAATCGATCTGCGCACGCCACAGGTTCAACATCCGTTCAAAAAACACGATCACGGCAGCCACGCCCAAGAGGACGATCAGCCAAAACACCGCTCCGCCTTGCATCAGGATGGTCATATGCCCCCCATCTTGGTTTGATGCAGCCGTTCGATCCGCCGCTGCGCCTCCTCGCTTCCGGGCATGCCCGAATCGCGCACCCGCCGCAGCACCGGAACCGCCTGTTCCGGCTGCCCCTTCTGCTCATAAAGATCCGCCACGTTAAACGCCGCGCGAACGAACAGGCTGTCGCCGGTCGCGTCGAACCAAACCCCGCGGGAGCGCGCGTCCTGATAGCGCAGCATGACATCGGCGTAATAACGGTCGATCGCCTCATCGACGCGTTTCAGTTTCTCCAGACAACGCCCGGCCTTGAAATGGAGTTGCAACGTCAGCGCAGGGGCGAGGTCGTTCTCCGCAAGCAGGGTCTGATACGCCTCCAGCGCCTCCTGATACCTCAGGCTGTTGCCCGCACCGAGCGCGAACAGGCAATCCGCCTTGCGCAGCAGCGCCTGTTTGGCCTCATCCCCCGCAGGCGCCTTCAGCAGGATCTGGTCGAAGAGCAGGATCGCTTCGTCGAACCGGGCCAGTTCCATAAGGGCGTCGCCCTGCACCCTCAGTGCTTCGGTCAGGCGCGCGCTTTGGGGGTAGGCGCGCACCAAACGCGTGACCAGTTCGACCGCCCCCGTGAAATCCATTTTAGCGGCTGCG
>Ga0116190_1004014_pt1 | contig 10561 bp, 20 predicted proteins | sample AD_JPNTR4_MetaG_FD_89808 | JGI IMG/M metagenome (GOLD analysis project Ga0116190, IMG submission 89808) | Active sludge microbial communities of municipal wastewater-treating anaerobic digesters from Japan - AD_JPNTR4_MetaG | ecosystem: Engineered > Bioreactor > Anaerobic > Digestate | place... | reverse complement strand
CTATATAAAAGTCCTATGCGTCATTCCCCATTATCGGAGCGCATAGTCAGGACGACCATGCAGTCCTGACTTACCTTTAGGAGTAAAGGTAAGCCGGAAGAAAGAACGCATGGCGGTCTATCGGTAGTAATACCGATGGTGAGTGTATCTGGATTCTAGGTAAGGATACCACCGGCAGGGATTAGCCTTGCTTCCTAGGCACGTCGAAAGGGCAGCAGGATACTTGAAGGAGAGTATCCGTCGCAGTCTGCCTACGTATTGGGGCTAAAAGAGCTTTGCTCTATCTCCTTCTCCCTTACACATACGCATGGACACCGGGCCAGGGCAAATGTTCAGTTCTAAGGTGTTTGTTGTATAGAGTAATTGTATCTATGTATGTTATATTCTGTGGTTATGGTGTTGGGTGGTTTATGTGTGCACCATTAGTCATGGGTATATAACCTTTTGGTTGAATTGGCTTTTTCCTTCTCAGACATGAGGGATGGTGACCACGACCAGTAACGATGAGTGCATACCATTGTGGTGATGGATGCTTTTAAATTATTTTATTATGGAAACCATCATTTTTATTGATGAGCATGGCAATAAGTTCACAGAGTCGAACTGTGATACCATGTTCACTCGTGCTTTGTCCAAAGGGAAAAGATTATTCCGGGACGTTAAATATAGGGAAAACCATTACCGTCTATATCCTGAACACGGAATAGCGGTGGATTTAAAAAAAAATGTATTCTTTGAGTATGACTCAAAGGAAATTTTAGACACAAGTAGGTTTAACCTTTTACAAGGAAGGTTTGCCTATGCGTAAAAAAGAATGGGACTTGCGCTTCATTGGTCTACATGGCGAGTCCGATACTCTGCACGTAATATTTGAGGAACACGAGAAGCGCGTGACCTTCATGTTTTACGTTCGTTACCCGGACAACGGGCAGCTCGATTACCTATTCGCAAAATCATTCCGAAAAGGTAATCCGAAAATATCTCAGATGTTGTTCGCGTTGGACGGACCCATAGGAACCATACTACGGTTTATGAACCATGGTAAGCCTTAGAAAAATATTGAAAGATTTTGACGGATTTATTGTCAACGATAAGTCCGTTAAGTTCTTTAGGGAAACTCAGCATCCAAACAAGGAGAATTTTGGTTTGATTTCTATTTTGGACAAACCATCAGTATATGTTTGTGATGCTATAAATCAGCAATACTTTGAAATGGTACAGAATGCGGATGTGTATGCTCTATGTATCAGTTTCAAGAATGCTGATAAGCTTGTTGCGCAACAGTTCTTACAGTTACCATCAATGCTTATTGCATTTGGTGATTACCAAAGCTGTAAGAGTAGTCTGTTAAAGATGAAATCGGTTAACGGTATAGCGATAGTTGACTTCGCAGGCTCCTATCAAGATGATGCCATGATTGCCATTTCTAACATGGTTACCAATGGCTACAACCTGATTATTGCCGTTAATGATAACCATGATTTGGAAAAGTTATGTTTTAAGTATCACAACATTAACATTATTGATTATGAAAATCTATAACTACCAAGATGTTGTCCTGTATGATACCATCAATTATCTCATTGCGGTCGATCAGGACATTAAAATAGGAAAACACAGCAAAGTGGGTTTCCGAACTTACAGGACTAAAAAAGGGAGAAAGGCTATCCGCATTTTTAAAGGCGGTAATTTCTTTTTATCAATCGATATTTTCACCCAGCCAGAAAAGAACCAGTTTCTCATCGGTTCTAATGGTATCGATATACGTGTGAAGGGAATGATACCATTAAACATTAAAGTATCATGATAATGGTTATATCTCACACGTTCACTCCTTATGGGAAACAGTATCGTGTCCTTAAAGGGAGTGATGAGTTCGTATGTGAGCTCAAAAATGGCGTCCTAAAGACCACTCACGCACTAACACGTCGTGAGATTGAGCAAATCTCTCTAGCCATAGAGGTTTATGACAAGGAACTTGCATTGACCACTATGCGCGATGAGTATATCGAGAAGCAGAGAGCCAAGAGCATCGCCGAATGGCTCGAAGCTCATGCCAACACCTTTAAAAAGGGATAGTATGAACGAGATGTTTTTGTTCAGCTGGCATGAGTCGAATGATTCATTTGAGCGTGCCATCAAATGGTACAAATCACTTTCTATTCATAGTAAGATAAACCTGAAAGCTTTGTCTTTCATTATCTGCGGAGTAGATTGGAGTGATTTCTCAATCCTATTCTCTCCAAGGGAAAGGCTTGTAATTCTCTATGACAAGTTAAATCAACTAGGTTTTAATCTTAAATAACAATGTTTATGAGAATAATAACAGTTAATAAAAACGATTACAAAGTCACCAAACTCAATAACGAGTTTTGGGGCATCACCCATAAAGACGATGAATCCGATATAGTTTTTGGGTATAAGTACTCGACCAACTCACTTTATATCAGTAAGGATTTTGTAAAAAAGGCTTACGATAGCTGGGACGGGAAACTGTACATGACCGAAAAATCTTTCCGGATAGTATTTTACTATCCTGATAAGTTTTATCGTGTTATTAACATTGTAAACGGAATTATCGATTCCATTTACTCATGCAATGACCAAAAAGAAGCACTGCTCTATCGCAAGTGTAAAACTTTGGACACTGTTGCTGTTCACAAAAACAAAACCCTAGAAGAAGTAACCAAACTTCTTCCAAACATGACTATTATTCAATATGTTGCGTTTGGAAAGGTTATAGCTTCTAGCACCTTCTTTTAATTTTATTCCTATGTGGGTCGTTACCAAGGCTGTCAATGACTATAACCAGTACGGGGATTACCTCGTCTGTGTCTTTGACAGTAAACCATCATTCCATGACCTAAAGAAAGTTTTACCGAATGAAAGCGATGTAACTATCGGTAAACTTACAAGGGGTGGTGGTAGGCAGGATATAGAAGATGAATGGTACTATCTCACAGAACTGAAAAGCGGTGAGATATACATTCATCATTAAGGATTTCGTTTGTACCTATCGCCGCCAACAAGGATAAAGTATTTCATATAGAGTACGTCATTCCTTGTGGTGGTATGTGTGATAAACTTAATGAGGGCGCGATACACTTCTGTAACGTGTCCCTCATTTATTTTTATATCGGAGCGTCCTCTCATGGGCTTATTCGCCCTTTTGATGACACGCTCTTTTAACTCTTTTAATTTCATAATCAAATGAGAACCATTGATGACAAAGATATAAAATTACTAAAATTGTACACCATTTACATGGGATATAAGTTGAAATACGATGAACATTCAAATCTATTCTACATCATAGATGGGAAGGATAGATTGAATGCCATCGGGAAGGATGCCGAAGGTCTATACGTCAAATGGCACAAAAGACGTAAAGACCGTATCAATCCCATTCAAATAATAGAGGGATTAATGAGAAGGCATAAAGAAAATTTTGTGCCATTACTAGCAAGGTTGCTGTTCACAAAAACAAAACCCTAGAAGAAGTAACCAAGATTATTAACCAATAAATACATTCCGTTATGAAAATTTACATTGTAAAACCCAATTTCGTATCTCCTGATGCGATTTGGTTTGCTAAAAAGGAACTCGAAAAAGAATTCCCCGGTTGTAAATTCTTAGAAAATCAAAGCGGACCAAATTTTGTTCGCGACATGGTTAAGCATTGTGATATGCTTGCCATAGCTGTCGATGAGTCTCTCCAAGTCGGAAAGGGAGTTTACTCTGAGTACGAATACGTGAGGGACAATAATGTTCCTATGCGACTATTTATGTACAAAGAGAAGCAAAGAGAGGTCGTGCAAACGGATAAATTTCTTATTACCGTTACCGACCCAGAAAATTATCGATACTATGGAAAGGTATCGGCAATTTTCTAAATTTGTGACATGGGGAAGCGAGAAGATAATTATATAACTGTAAGAGAGTCAAAGCGTAAGCACCTGAAACAATCGGGTGCTTATGCTTGTATTTTTTGCTCCAAACCATTGCCATTAACCGACGAAGGCGTGGATTGCCATCACTTAATAGGTAGGGACAATGATAACATATCGGAAGAGAGATACTTGACATTTGCGCACCATGAGTGTCACATGCAGTACCATTACTCACCAACCAAACCCGGATGGTGGCACCATTTCAGTATCAAAATCCAACGCCTCTACCCTGAAATATCAATACGTAAAAAATGGATGTAAGACCTTTGGACCCTAAACACATTGAGGAGATTGTCATTTCCTCAATGCTCAATAGCACCGATGCAATGGTGTATTGCGCCAACGAGCTAAAAGGTGATGAGTTCAACAATCTGTATTTTCAGGATATATTCAAACTGATGGTTGAACTGTTCAACTCGCTCGGTCGTCCGGTTTGCTTCGCCGATGTTTTTGCAGAAATGATTAAACGTCGTATGCCTATCAACGACTTGGTTATGTTACAGAATAAAACAGCATTAATCATTGATATCAAAAACATTGTCTGGCAACTAAAAGACATATACGCTACCAATTACCTTGCCCTAATTAACAAAGAGATAAATGAGAGGTTGATTAAAGGAGAAGACTGGTACGATATATGTGTGGATTCCATAAATAAAATGGAACGTCTAGAGGACGAGTACAGCAAGGTTAATATATCCTTTCAGCGCGAAATAGATTCGATTGTCGATTCAATCATCAATAAAACCGGCAAATCGTATTCTAAATTAAACGTTGGCTACCCGATGCTCAACAATGCTAACATACTTTTTAGCAATAACCTAATATTTCTAGCTGCTAGTCCTAAAGCGGGCAAGACAAGGTTTATATCATCAGTAGTAAAATCTTTACTGGAACTCAATGATAATGTTTCTATTTTATGGTTCTCCGGGGAAGACCCGAAAGATGTTGTAATAAGGTATATCCTTTCCCTCGTATCCGGTGTTCCTGACAACATCCTTTCTGGGACAAATAAAGGTTCAATTAGTCCCGAAGACCTTGTAAAGGTTAAAGAAGCTAAAGAGTTTCTCAGGGATAAAGATTTACATATCATTGATGAACCGCAAACCATAGATACCGTTCAGGTTAAGTTTAATACCTTTTGTAATAAACGTAAACATAGATTTAATATCCTTATTTACGATAACTTCAACATTGCAAAGGATTTACTTTCAGGCAATATGACGACCAATGACAAGGATACATATATTGCCAGTAAGTTTCAGCATATCAATACCATCAATAACCGGAACGGGAAAGTATCTATGACCATTGTTCTTGACCATCTTTCCAAGGATAATCTGAGAAAGCAATCTTTAGAAGAGGGTTACCGCCCACGACTTGAACAGCTAAAGGGTTCGAGCAGGAAGTATGAGGTTGTATCACAATTGCTATTTCTTAACAGACCATCACTCTACAAGGACCTGATGGCCGAAGAAGAAAAGAAATCTAAACTCATCATTAATGGGCATAAGTTCGTAAGAACTGATATACTAAAAGATATGCTCATTCTTGAAGTGGCTGCGAATAGGCATGGCGAAGTGCATGATGATACCATGCTCATTCGATACGATGCTGACTTTAAAACCATGCAAATAACAGAATACCCGCCGGGAGTTATTCAGGTAGGTGAATATGAAGCTTACGAAGAAAGGAATATCACTACTGTCACCGATGAAGTGGTTAAGGATATTCTGAAAATATACGGTGATAACGACTTCTTCTCATTGAAAGTTCAACTCCAGTATGTGGTTGAAACCAGAAAGTTCGATGTTCACAACAATAGGTTGACCGTTGACTTTCTGCTCAATAAGTACGCGTCATACGTTGAGTCATTAAGAGATTATCAGAATGGTGCTTATACCAAAAAAGGTAAAGATATTCTTAATTTCGATATGTTCCTTAACAAGACGTTGTACGAGCAAACATTCAATAAGATTGAGCATTCAACTGAACTGACAAGGGATTCATATCTGTATGGTGTATAACAATAAAACTTTAATGTTATGAGTGACAAAACTTTAAAAACTTATTTACAGAGATATTCCAATGGTAAACTTTTAAGAAAAGTTCTCTATGATGTCGTACTACCTTCTGAATCCCAATAAAGTTGATGAACTTTACAAACAATATGCTTGGAGCAACCATTCGTTCAACCTCATAGCTATTCCGTACGGGGTGCATCGTGTTCGTATCCATTCCGTTTTAGTCGAAACTAGTAAGAATAATAACAAGTACCTACGGGTCAATGTTATTAATGACATAGACTATATCGAGGATGGCGAGCAAAGGGAGTATATATTTCCAAAGATGTACTTCATGGAAAATCGTCCGGCAGACAGTCCTTTTAACCTGACCGGACTAAAACGATTTGCATCCATATTTGGAATTGATAGCAGTCCTTTTGAGGATTTGTACGACTACCAACATGCAATTCTGAATGCACCACCAACAGATTTTCTAATTCTCTGTGAGCATCAGATGGCGTTATCAGTTGACACATCAGGCAGACCCAAAAAGAATAAACAAGGTAAGTTTATTATCAACCGTCAGCCCGTAACTGTTAACTTCTCATCGCTAAATGATGATATGCTTTTTCACATAATGCCATCAGAACCGATGGTAAAAGATTTAAGTTACAAAGAGAAATTACTAATCAAAAACTACAAGTAGTATGAACAAACTATTTTTGAAATTCGAGAACTACAAGCTTTTTGGGAATAAAGAACTTGAAATCAGTCCAGATGCTAACATTGTTATCGTTCAGGGCGATAATGAAACGGGTAAAACATCAATCATTAATGCCATCAAAGAAGCATATACCGTTTCCCGTATCACAGATGAGCCATTAAAAGAAGGTACCAACGAAGGTAAATTCTCCATTGACATCTTAGATAAGAATGGTGAACCTATCACCATTGTTTATCAATTTTGGTCAGATAAGAGCAGCCAGTTTTATGCCATTAAAAATGGTAAGAAAATAAATACTATCAAAGAAATCAGGGAAATTATCGGCACCTGTACCATATTCTCTGTTCCTGACATATCATATAAGTTACGTAATGCTGAGTCAAGGAAAAAGGTGATTGAGGAAATTATCAAACCGGTAGCAGGTCCCGAAAAGATTGTTAAACTCCAGTACTACGAAGCAAAGATTAAGACCGTATTCGATGAGCGACGTGAAATTGGTCGCGAGTTGAAATCGCTTGAGTCAACTCTACAAAAGGTTAAACTTACCCCAGAAGAAGAGTCAGCCCTTAACGAGTACGATAAACTTATTGAGAGCAAGAAAAATTATGAGGTTCGATACAACGAATTAAAGGTTGACTTCGACAAGTATGAACAGTTAAAGGTCGAGTTGCAAAATGCTATGACCACTCAGCAACAGGAGTTAAATAGCGTTCAATCGCTCCGTAACTTTAAGAAAACGCAACTCGAAAAGTTTGATAACGAAATTGCTGCTCTCGAAGAGAAATTGAAATCCCTGAAAGAAGAGCGTGCAAAACTTGCACAAGAACTTGATGCTCCTGTTGTATTGCAATCAGAAGCAAAAGTTGAAGAGGTTAAGAATGCTTTATCAACAATGGCAGTTACCATTGAAACAAATAAGTCAATTTATGAGTTCCTAAAATCGGAAATCAATAAGATTGATGAAAAACTTGCAGCATTCGAATCGGCGAAGATTAAATCATCTTCACTCAAACCTATAGAGGAAGAGTATGCTCGAGTAAACCAACTCTATATTGAGAAAGACAATGAACTCGAGAGTTTAAGGGCTGAACAGAAGAAGTTTATTTCAGAGCTTAACTTACCATCGGGTATGAGTATCGAAGATGATACCATCAAGATTGATGGCTTACCATTCGATGAAACCCAGATATCCGAGAGTACAATGAGCCTTGCACTTGTGGAACTTCTATGCAAGGTTAACACTAGTAGGTTCATTGCTGCGGGTAAGTATTCCGATTACAATAGAGAAAGGTTAGAAAAACTTGTAGAGATTGCTAAAAAGTACAATAAGCAAATCTACCTCGAGAATGTTGTTTCCGGGCAACAGGAGTCAGATGTGCGATTTATCGTTAACAATGACATGCCCGATTACTTAGGCAATAATGCCTTAAACCTTGAATAATATTTCTTATTTTTGAAAACAAACTTTTAAAATTATGGAAGAGAAAAAAGGCAAAGTCCTCTACGTAGGCCGGGTTGAAGTGAATGGTATACCCGAAAAGTACAACGATTTTTACAAGTTTAACGTCACCATCGATAACGGTGATGTTGGTATCATGTACACAAAATCAGATACTGCACCAGTCAAAATTGGTGATGTGATTGAGTACGAAAAGAAAACGGGAACTTCTTCAAAGGGCCCATACACCACAATTAAGCTCAAAACAGAAAAAATCGATAAGTATGACAAGTACAAGAAAAATACACAGCTGAATATAGGCATCAAATGTGCTGAAATCGCTGCAAATCTTTCTTTGGCACCGGATGTTGACAAGGCCGTGGCCAACTTTACCAAGTCATTTGAAATCGTGAATAAACTCGTTACTTCTCAGAATGGTAGCGAAGAAACAACAGCGAAAACAAAAATGACCATGGACCAAGCAACTTTCGCCTTTGTCAAATCACTGTTTGCTAAATACAAAGCTGACGTAAGTGAACCGGACAAAATAATGATTGAAATCGTAAACTTACTCAGCAAATACGAAATTCCAGAAGATTTGTTGAAATGAAAGTAATCTCCTATTCATTAATATCACGCTTTATGGACAGGTGGAATATTATTCCACACTGTCCTTTTAACATTTACGAGGTTCACCTCACTAACAATGTTAGGTTTGAACCAAACCTGCCCATGATATACGGTTCCTATTTTGAATCAAAGGTGTTAGGTACAACTGCTAATAAGATGGCAGTTATTGACCTACCCAGAAAAGAACTCACGGCAAAACAGAAAAGAGAAAACATAATAAGGCTGGCAGAAGGTAAGGAACCAATAAAAGGTGAGAAGAGGATAGACCACATTCGCATAGACCAACAGGTTGAAACTGCATTTCAGGTCGCAAAGAAGTATGGTATGACCATTGTGGAAGGGCATAATACACAGGTGAGAATATTCAAGAGAATACCAAACAGCGATTGGATTCTCAGAGGCACCCTCGACCTTTTCCCTACTCCTATTTCTCTTAATGTTGAGCATCCGGTTACGGGAAAGAAAACAAATATTGCCCTTATTGACCTAAAGTTGACAGGTGATTTGGACCGAATGATTAGCACCAAAACTATATGGAACGTTGGTGCAACCATCAACTTTACCCAGCTGTTCATCTATGCATACCTTTTGCAAGATGTGGATTTTGAATTGAATGATAGGATAAATCCCGGGAATAATCTTCGCGAAATAATAACACCATTCATTCAGACGCTCGCAGAAAACTACCTTATACTTCTATACTATTGGGTATTCGAGTATAAGAATCCTGCATTGCGTAATACCCTAAAGGAAACCATGTTTACTCCACTTGCTAAGAAAGAGATTGAAGAACTTATCCGAAAGGCAATCGTCGAGCTTTCAGCAATGGAAGAAAGCGGTTATCCGACTATGCCCTCTTACGTTGTTTGCAAGGATTGTCCAATTTCAGATTGTACTGTCAGAGAAACTATCGAAAGAGTATGACAGAAGAAATCGTAAAACTAATTGACGACTATTATCGTACAATCGATAAGTTTCGCGTGCTAAAAAACTTCGAGGATGATGAACTAAAATCTTTGAAGAATGAAGCATACGAATTAAAGCGCAAAGCTTTCAGAAAGATACTATTTATTGAGTATAAACTAATTTCGTTGAGCTAATGAAAAGATTGAGCCAGTACCTTCAAGAAGGAAAAGCAGCATTTATTGGTGGCAATGTGCCATCGTCAAAAAACAGTAAAAAGATTATTTCAATTTGGACAGGTAAATCAGCCTGTTGTAATGCACCATACATAAAGACCGCCAATGGTCATGTATGTACCAAGTGCAACAAACCTACCTTTATCGGTAAGCGACCCAAACTGGTTGAGAGCGAGTTGACCACGGATTATCGAGAAAAGAATGCAATTGAATATCTTAAAATATCTAAGATGTTTGAAGGCGTTCAGAAACCTATCCGGGTAGGTATGTATTTCATTCGTGATACCAAAAGGAAATTCGACTACAACAATGCATCGCAAATTATTACAGATATGCTAGTAACCGCTAGATGTATCCCAGATGATAATGCAGATGAGATTGTTCCTGTGTTCCTTGGTTATCATGTCGACAAAGAAAATCCGGGTGTCTTTATTGTCATCCTAGACCCCGAACCAAACATTCAGTTTTAACGTTTTACAGATAAAAGCAGTTTTATGAGAAGTAAAGTAATAGAAAGAATAGCAGCCAATACATACAGGAAAATTAATTACAGTGCAGATGCTTGTGCAAAATTGCTTTTATCAGGTGTTAGGCAACGTTTTCATTATTATTTCGATTGGAAGTCGTTTAATATTGGATTCGGTTTTTGTAAGACAACAGGAATAAGTGGATGG
>Ga0116190_1004007_pt1 | contig 10579 bp, 7 predicted proteins | sample AD_JPNTR4_MetaG_FD_89808 | JGI IMG/M metagenome (GOLD analysis project Ga0116190, IMG submission 89808) | Active sludge microbial communities of municipal wastewater-treating anaerobic digesters from Japan - AD_JPNTR4_MetaG | ecosystem: Engineered > Bioreactor > Anaerobic > Digestate | place... | reverse complement strand
TTATCGCCATTTCCCTCCGGCACAGGAGATCCGGCAGGCGGACCAGGTCTTTCCGCTCTTTATTGTTAACCACATGCCTACCGGCCTCTCGGGGCTTGTTGTCGCCGCGGTCTTCGCCGCTGCCATGTCGACACTGAGCAGCTGTCTCAACTCGCTTTCGTCGGCAACCACAAATGACTTCTACCGGGTCTATCTGGTCCCAAAAGCTAGCGATACCCACTACTTAAGGATGTCGCGCGTGTTCACCCTGATTTGGGGCGCCATCCTAGTGGCGGTTTCAATGCTGGCGCGTAACTGGGGGTCCGTGCTCCAGGCCGGACTGACGATACAGAGCATTACCATGGGGAGTATTCTCGGCATATTCCTGCTCGGAATGACGAGTGGCCGGGCCAAGCAAAAAGCGGCGTTGACAGGTATGATCACCGGCCTCGCGGCCATGCTCCTGGTTCACTACAGCGGATGGTTTGCCTGGACCTGGTACACCTTGATCGGTACGTCCGTGACGGTGGGCGTCGGGTTGTTGGTGTCCCGAGTCGGTTCCGCCGCCAAGAGTGAAGCAGCTGCTTGAAATCGTTGAGACGGCAATGACCGGCGGACCTTCCAGAACACGAGCCCAAGAGGTATCTTTGTCAACATGAATCAACCAGAACCGTGGCTGAGGGGACCGATTGAGGGTGTGAGCCCGTATGTGGCGCCTATTCTGTATACGTTTCAACAGGCTCGTGAAGATCTGGCACGCTTTACGGAAGGCTTAACCACGGAACAGGTCTGGATGAAAATCGGTGATCTGAACCCGGTGGGCCGCGAGATTGCACATATAGCGGGAAGTGTCGATCGCCTGGTTACCTACCTGGAGGGTCGCCAATTGAGCGAGCAGCAGTTGCGGGATATTCAGTTGGAATCGACCCCCGGGGCGACGATAGAGGAATTAATGGAGCGGCTGGAGAAATCGTTCAGACGCGCCGAGACGGTGGTTCGCAACCTGGATACCGGCGCTCTGACTGCGCCGCGGGAAGTAGGGCGCAAACGCCTCCCCACCACCGTAATTGGACTTATTGTCCACATTTGCGAGCACACCCAGCGACACGTCGGGCAGGCGATAGCTGCAGCAAAGCTGGCACGGGGGAAGGTTGGCTAGCAATACCGGGGGTGGCGCCGGCAAAGCGGCTCCACCCCCGGCTACTCTCCTCGCACGCCTTCGGCGTGCGGCTTCTTTCAGAAGGAAGAGTGAAGCTAAAGCCAGCGCTTGTGCCCGTTTCGGGGTCGAACTACCAAACGTCACCGGCCGGGCGAGACGAATGCAACTCGGCGAGTAACGCCTCACACCGCGCCGGCGGGTACTTCTGTCTCTGTCGTCTTGGCAGCGGCCTCGGTACTGAACGTCAGCAGGTCCTGGCCCTGATCGTAGTCGACAATGACCTTCTGTCCATCCCTCACTGTGCCGTCCAGGAGCAAAATGCCCAACTTGTTCTCGATCAGCTTTTGAATCGCGCGCTTCAGCGGCCGCGCCCCGTAGGCGGGATCATATCCGACACGCACAAGGTGGCGACGCGCCTCGCTGGTCAGTTCGATCTCTATATGACGGTCGCGCAAACGATTCCGTAGATGTCCGAGCTGGATCTCGACGATCTCGGAAAGGTGAGCTTCCGACAGCGCGTGGAACACGACCGTCTCATCGACGCGATTCAGAAATTCCGGACGGAAGAAGCGACGCAGCTCCTCGAGCACCGTCTCTTTCATGCGCTGGTAGGCGTCGTCGTCAAATCCGCCTCGGTAAGCCAGGATTTTCTCGCTGCCGATGTTGGAGGTCATAATGATGATCGTGTTCTTGAAGTTGACGGTACGCCCCTGGCCGTCGGTCAGTCTCCCGTCATCCAGTATCTGCAACAAGACATTGAACACGTCGGTATGCGCCTTTTCGATCTCGTCGAACAGAATCACGCAATATGGCCGACGGCGCACTGATTCGGTCAGTTGGCCCCCTTCTTCAAACCCGACATATCCGGGCGGAGCCCCGATCAGCCGGGCGACGGTGTGCCTTTCCTGGTACTCTGACATGTCCAGGCGAACCATCGCGCGCTCGTCATCGAAAAGGAATTCCGCCAGGGCGCGCGCCAATTCAGTCTTCCCTACCCCGGTTGGACCAAGAAAGATGAAGCTGCCAACGGGCCGATTGGGATCCTTGAGGCCCGAGCGTGCGCGAACCACGGCCTGGGCCACCGCCTCGACAGCTTCGTCCTGGCCAACGACTCTCTTGTGCAGTTCCTGCTCGAGATGGAGCAGCTTCTGCACTTCGCCCTCCAGGAGCTTGGATACCGGAATGTGAGTCCAGCGGCTGACGACTTCGGCGATATCCTCTTCGTCGATTTCTTCCTTGATCAGCCGCGTGCCACCCTGTTTTTTCGATAGCTGTTCCTCCTCGGTCTTCAACTGTTTCTCCAGTTGACCGAGCTTGCCGTACTTGAGCTCCGCCACACGGTTCAGATCGTATTGTCGCTCGGCCTTTTCGATCTCGAGTTTGGTCTGCTCTATCTGCTCCCGCAGCGAGCGCAGCCGGCCAACAGTCCTTTTCTCCGACTGCCACTTGGCTTTCAGTGCGTCAGCCTCGGCCTTCAGATTGGCCAGATCTCGCTCCAGCTTCGCGAGCCGCTCCTTGGACGCCTCATCTGTCTCTTTGCGCAGGGCCTCCCGTTCGATTTCGAGCTGCATGACGCGTCGCAGGATTTCGTCAAGTTCCGACGGCATCGAATCGATTTCGGTGCGGAGCTTGGCGGCTGCCTCATCCACGAGATCAATCGCCTTGTCGGGGAGAAACCGATCTGAAATATAGCGATCGGAAAGGACCGCTGCGGCCACCAGAGAGCTGTCCTTGATGCGCACTCCGTGATGAACTTCGTAGCGCTCTCTCAAGCCGCGCAAGATGGAGATCGTATCTTCTACCGAAGGAGCGTCGACGATTACTGGCTGAAAGCGCCGCTCCAGGGCCGCGTCTTTCTCAATGTGCTTGCGATATTCGTCTAGAGTCGTTGCCCCGATGCAATGGAGTTCACCGCGCGCCAACATCGGCTTGAGCAGGTTCCCCGCGTCCATCGCACCTTCGACCCTCCCAGCGCCGACTACAGTATGAAGCTCGTCGATGAACAGGATGACCTCACCCTCGGAATCCTGCACCTCCTTCAACACGGCCTTCAACCGCTCCTCGAACTCGCCTCGGTATTTTGCGCCGGCAATCAAAGCGCCCATATCCAGCGAGACGACACGTTTATCCCGGAGGCCCTCGGGCACATCACCTCGCACGATTCGCTGGGCTAATCCCTCGACTATCGCGGTCTTACCGACACCGGGCTCGCCGATCAGCACCGGATTGTTCTTGGTCCGACGCGCCAGCACCTGCATCACCCGGCGGATCTCCTCGTCACGCCCGATAACGGGGTCGAGTTTTCCCTGCCGAGCGGCTTCCGTAAGATCACGCCCATACCGCTCAAGCGCCTGGTAAGTCGCCTCCGGCGTGGGCGAGGTTACTCTCTGACTGCCGCGAACCTCTCGCAGAGCCTGAATCAGCCGCTCGCGAGTAAGGCCAGACTGCCCTAACAGCCGTCCCGTCGTACCTTTGTCGTCGATCATCGCCAGTAGCGCATGCTCGACCGACACGTATTCATCCTTGAGTCTTTTCGCCTCGTCTTCCGCCTGGGTCAGAACGCGGTTCAGGCGACCGGTAACGTAGATCTGATCGGGCGGGGCGCCGGAAGGACCGGTCATCCTTGGCATTCGGTCAAGTTCATCTTCGAGCTTCTGCCTGAGTAACTCCGGGGACAGACCGGCTTTAGTGAGGATGGGCGTCGCCAGTCCGTTCTCCTGGGCCAGAAGGGCTTCAAGCAGGTGTTCTACATCGACTTGCTGGTGGCTGCGCCGGATTGCGGACGATTGGGCCGCCTGCAAGGCCTGTTGCATCTTTTCTGTCAAACGACTTATATCCATACCGTTGTTGATTTCTCCGTAGGCCGGGCGGGAACGTCATCAACCGCGTCGCCTCGCCGACCCGGCCTCCGTCCCGCTCCGTTAGTTACTCTGTGTAAATAAGAGTTGATAGTGTCATTGTCAACCTGGCTTCCCAGGGTTTCCTCCTGTTATATTCTCGCGTTCGAACCGATATGCCGAGAGGAAGCGAGGAGGAAAACGAGTGTTCCGAAGAATTACTGCCGAGGCGGACTCTGTCGATGAGGCGATCGCCAGGATGCAGGTCGAAGCACCGGCGGGTTACGAAGTTCTCTTGACGGAAGTGATTGCACAACCGAAGGTGGACATAATAACCAGCTCCGCTCCGACGATTGAGGCGGCCTTTGCAAAAGCGCGTCACAAGGTCCCGAAAGGGGCCTCGCTGACCGAGGAAACAGTGGTGCGCAACCCCGGCGCGGAAACGCTCGAAATGGAGGCGGCGGATGAAGCAGACGCTCGTTCACAGGTCAAAGAGCAGCTGCAGGAGGGCGCCAAACTTCAGTTTCTCAAGCTAGAGGCCGCCGGGAGCAAAGGTTTTCTTGGTTTCGGCAAGAAGCCGAATCGCTACCGGGCGCAGCTCTTTTACCCGGCGACAGTCCGAATCGGCTATCGTTTGAGGGCAAAGGTTTCCGCAACCCTCATGTCTGCGGAAGCTGCCCGACAGGCTCGCGCCGCGGTTCAGGAACTGGTCGATTTGCACGACCAAACGGCTGCCCAGGAATCTCACCAACGGATTCGCGAGATAGGCCAGTTTCTGGAGGGGATCGGCGGAATCGATCTTATGCTGGCCGTACACACACTGTTCGTCCGGGAGCGACCGAATGCCGGACGATTACTGGAAGAAGCGTGGGACGGCATCGGCGCCTGGATCCGGTAGTTGACCAGGCAAAGGCTCTGATCCGTGTCACCCGCGTGATCCGTGCTATCCGCGGGAACGAGTGCCCGCGGATAGCACGGATCACGCGGATTACGCGGGTCACGGCTTCAGACTGGCCAGCTTTTGAATTATCATCGAAATAAGCGAACTTTTCCCGACCTGGCTCTCCGCCTATGCCTTCACGGATAGAAGACTACGGTCTGATCGGCGATTTGCAGACGGCCGCCCTGGTCGCCCGCAACGGCTCGATAGACTGGCTCTGCCTGCCACGGTTTGACTCGGCGGCCTGTTTCGCTGCTCTGCTTGGCACTAATGACCACGGCCACTGGCAACTCTGTCCGGTTGATGAAAACCCTTCGATTAACCGACGGTACCTGCCTGGCTCCATGGTTCTGGAAACTGAGTTTCAAGTTGGAAGCGGGCAGGTGAAAGTACTCGACTTCATGCCGATCCGAGGTACGGACCCGGATGTGGTCAGGATCGTAACCGGCGTTCGTGGTGTGGTGAGGATGAAGAAGGACATCGTTCTTCGGTTCGATTATGGTTCGATTGTTCCGTGGGTCAGGCGTGTAGACCGAGGAATTCGTGCCACTGCGGGACCCGACACGGTTCATATCTGGACCGACGCTCCGCTGCACGGAGAGGATCTGAGGACCGTGGCCGAGTTCGAAGTAAGAGAGGGAGAGCGGATTCCGTTCACCCTGACGTGGTCCGAGACCCACAACCCTACTCCCGCCTATCGCGACCCGGAAGGAGAATTGACGGACACTCTGCAATGGTGGGAACAATGGAGCGGCCGGTGTGCCTACCGGGGTCCCTGGTGGGACGCAGTGGTCAGCTCTTTCGTGACTCTGAAAGCCCTGATTTACCAGCCAACCGGCGGCATCATTGCCGCGCCGACGACATCGCTCCCGGAAGAAATCGGCGGGGTCCGCAACTGGGACTACCGTTACTGCTGGCTTCGAGACTCCACCTTTACTTTGTACTCGCTCCTTGTAGGCGGCTATACCGAGGAGGCCAAGGCCTGGCGCGAGTGGCTGGTGAATGCGGTAGCCGGGACGCCGTCTCAGGTCAACATCATGTACGGGCTGGGCGGTGAACGACGACTGATCGAGGTCGAGCTCGACTGGCTGCCCGGGTATGAAGGATCCGTACCGGTCCGAACGGGCAACGCCGCCTATCGGCAGCACCAGCTCGACGTGTACGGTGAGACAATGAACACTCTTCATCTCGCGCGCCGGGTCGGCGTGCCGCCAAGCCAAAACGCCTGGGCCGTCCAGAGAGCCATGGTTCGTTTCCTGGAAACGGATTGGGACCAGCCTGACGAAGGTCTTTGGGAAGTGCGCGGTCCCAGGCGCCAGTTCACACACTCCAAGGTCATGGCCTGGCTCGCAGTTGACCGGGCAATCAAGGGAATAGAACTAGACGGCTTCGATGGACCGGTGGATCGATGGCGGGAACTGCGTCAACAGATTCACGACGATGTTTGGCGCCACGGGTTTGACCAGGAACTGAACTCGTTCGTCTGGTATTACGGATCGAAAGAACCTGACGCCAGCCTGCTGATGCTCCCACTGGTTGGATTTGTCCGGGCGGATAACCCCGCCATGCGCGGGACTGTTCGCCTGATCCAGCAACGGCTTTGCCGTGATGGTTTCGTTCAGCGGTACCCCACCAGCCCTGAAGTTGACGGGCTCCCCGGCGGCGAGGGGGCGTTTCTTTTGTGCACGTTCTGGCTGGCCGACAACCTGATTCTTCAAGGTCGTGTCCAGGAGGCGCGTGCGATCTTCGAACAGCTTCTCGACTGTCGCAACGATCTCGGGCTACTGTCCGAAGAGTATTCCCCTGAAAAGAAACGAATGCTGGGAAATTTCCCTCAAGCCTTTTCTCATGTCGGCCTGATTAACACCGCACGAAACCTCGCCGAAAACAAGGTGGTCCAGAGCGAGGCAACCGCCCAGACGAGTCAAAGCCGCGATGACCCTTCTTAAGCAGGACTGTCCCCAATAAAGAGGAAAGAACACGGAGGTTTTATGTCTGAAAAGAAACAAATCCGCCGGGAACAGAAACAGGATCGGCAACCCGGGATTGAGTCTCAGATGACCCCTACTAAGCCGGTATCGGAATCACCCGAGTACCGCGGTAGTGGAAAGCTTGAGCGTAAAGTCGCCTTAATTACGGGCGGAGACAGCGGGATCGGGCGCTCTGTCTCTATTCTGTTTGCACGCGAAGGCGCTGATGTCGCGGTGGTTTATCTGAACGAGCACACGGACGCCGAAGAAACCAGGAGACAGGTCGAGCAGGAAGGAAAGAAATGCCTGCTGATCGCAGGTGACGTGGGCAACGAGGAGTTCTGTCAGGAGGCCGTGAGTACCACCCTGGAACAGTTGGGACGACTGGATATCCTGGTAAATAATGCAGCGGAACAGCATCCCCGGGAAAAGCTGGAGGACATAAGCGCCGAGCAGCTCGAGAAGACGTTTCGTACGAACATTTTCTCGATGTTCTACATGACAAAGGCGGCTCTCCCGCACCTGACTGAGGGCTCAACGATCGTTAATACCTCCTCGATCACCGCCTACCGCGGCAACCCCCAGCTGATCGATTATTCTGCTACCAAAGGGGCAATCGTTGCCTTTACCCGGTCACTGGCGCAATCACTGGTAAAGCGAGGGATTCGGGTTAATGGAGTCGCCCCGGGGCCCATATGGACGCCGCTGATTCCTGCCACGTTCAGTGAAGAAAAGGTTTCCCAGTTTGGTGCGGACACACCCATGGGGCGAGCTGGAGAACCATTCGAGGTGGCGCCGGCCTTTGTGTTCCTGGCTTCGGCCGACTCCGCTTTTATCACGGGTCAGTTCATACACGTCAACGGCGGCGACTTCATATCCAGTTGACGGCTTTACCAGTCAGGAGGAAATTCCATGCCCTCTTCTGAATAGATCCGGCGAAGGCGCTCGTTGTAATTCGCCTTGGCCTCCCGCTCCCAGTACAGAGGAATCGATGGATCCTCCGGAACTGTCCCACGGTCGCCGGTGTCGGCTATCCAGCGATCGAGAATACCGCGCAGTCTCACCAGTTCCTCTTGAAATTCGGCCGACCCCGCCAGGTTTTCAAGCTCATGCGGGTCCTTCGTCAGGTCGTAAAGCTCCTCGGCAGGGCGGCTGTCCGTCATGAACTTCGCTTGGGCCGGCGTTAGCTTTCCTTCGGCATGCAGGCGGCGCATCAACCGCATAACCGGGTACTGGGTCTCTTTGTAGCGATTCAGCTGCGAGTAAGGACGTTCGGGGTAGAAGTTCCTGATGTATTTGAACCGGGTGTCTCGAACGCAGCGAATTCTGTCGACCGTTTCATCACACCGATCCCGAGCGGCGACAATGTATTCCCGCCTGCTGGCGCCGGGACCCAGGAAAGGCCGACCCTGCATTTTCGGGGGAAGCGGAATCCCGGCCAGATTCAATGAAGTTGCTCCGAAGTCGATGGCGCTCACGAGCTGGTCATTGACCTGCCCTGCCGAACGCCCGTCAGGCCAGCGGATAATCAAGGGGATATGAATTCCTTCGTCGTAAAGCCATTGCTTAGCCCGAACATGGGCCCTCCCGTTGTCTGCGAAAAAGAAAATAATGGTTTTGTCCAGCAATTGCTCGTCGGCAAGACGCTTCAGAACCTTTCCGATCTTTTCGTCGAGGAACCCGATGGTGTCGTAGTAAGCCGCCCAATCGGCGCGTGTGATGGGATGATCCGGATACTGGGGCGGAATAGTGAGCTTCGCCGGATCAGTGGGGCTCTTTTCGTTTCGCTTGAAGACCCGGTGGGTCTCCGAGAAGTTGATCTGGGCGAAGAAGGGTTGCCCCGCTTTCCGCTGGTTCCAGTCCGTCCCGTCAAAAATGGGTTGGGACGGACTGAAGTTAAAATCGGTCTTCCCGGTACCCTCAACTCCCGGTGCGGCTGTCTTCACGTTGGCCGTGAAGTAGCCGGCCTGGCGAAACCATTCAGTTATGACCCGGACCCCGTCCGGCAGCTGATGGCCATCGTCCCGATGACTTCGATGATTGTGAGCGTCGATAGACGTCTGGTACATGCCGGTCATGAAAGCCGACCGCGAGGGAGAGCAGACCGGACAGGTAGCGAAGGCGTTTGTGAACCGCATCCCTTCGCTGGCCAGACGATCGATATTAGGAGACCGAACTTCTGTGTTTCCATAACAGCCCAGGTCCGGGCAAAAGTCCTCGGCGATCAGCCACAGGATGTTGGGTCGAGGCTCGGATTGCCATCGGGCTGCGAGCGCAGCTGCCGAAACACCGCCGATCTGGCCTAGAAAGGATCTCCTGGATGCCTTCATTGTAACCCTCCCTCGACAGAGAACTTCGGTTACCTGCTTCCCGCCGGGCGGTCATACACAACTTCGCCGGCGACGATTGTCCTGGTAATTGTGAGTTTGCCCTGGTCCAGTGTAAACAGTATGAGGTCGGCTCGTTTTCCCGTCGCTATCTCCCCGCGATCGTTAAAGTTGTAAAAACGCGCTGGGTTTCTCGTGGCGAGGTGAATAGTGTCCCCCAGGGAAGCGCCGGTGAAACGCATGAAATTCTCGATTCCCCGATCAAGTGTGGCCGCGGCGCCGGCCAGCACATTCTGGGCCGGAATGCGGACAACTCCTTCGGGCGCCACCACCACCGTCTGCTCATGTCGCCGGTACTCGCCAGGCGGCATGCCGGCAAGGCTGATTACGTCTGACGTCAGGATGAGGTTATGTAAGCCCTTGACCTTGAAGAACGTCTGGATTTGTGCTGGCCTGAGGTGAAAACCATCCGCGATAATGCTGGCCGAGAGGCGATCGTCCGCCAACTGCGGCCACAACGGGTTGTCGTGCCGGTTGATTGTATTCGCACAGCCATTCCCGAGGTGCGTGGAAATCCGCGCGCCGTGGTCAACGGCGGTCTTGATCTGGTCAGCAGATCCGTTGTGGTGAGCCAGGGCGACCCGTATTCCCTGTGCGGCCAGCTTTCGAATGAAATCAACCGCACCTTCGACCTCCGGCGCTAAAGACACTTGGAGGATCTTGCCGCCTGCAGCCTTGTTCAGGGCCTGGAACTCTTCCCAGTCCGGGGGACGTACCCAGGCGCGATTGTGCGCGCCGCGATAACCGTCAACCGGAGAAATATAGGGTCCTTCAAGGTGAAATCCCGGGATCGAACGGGCCAGATCAGGCTCTTGCACAGCTTGCGCCAAAACGCCGAAACTCCTGAGAAGTCTCTCCCGGGTATTTGTCGTCAGGGTAGGCAGGTAGGTCGTTACACCTGCTCTCCACAGCCCCTCGGTGGCTTTTCGTACGTCGTCGACCGACAGAGAATCAGAGACGAAGTCGACTCCAAGATAACCGTTTACCTGGTTGTCGATAAGACCAGGCGCGACGTAGGGGAGGTCTGACGTAGAAGCATCCGCTTGCTCACGGGTGATGCTTTGAATCCGTCCATCTTTGATCGCGATCGTCACCAGCTGCCCGTCAAGATAGAGTCGCCCGCGGACTTCGGTAAGGGATTGAGCCGACAGCAGCGACGCCAAAGCAACCAGGGCCAGCCAGCATGCTGCCAGCACGAGAGGTTTTGATTTTCGTCTTCCGTATAGCATTTTTCAGAACTTCTCCCGATAAATTTGTATCGGGAGAAATTCTGAAAAATGCTATACGGAAGACGAAAATCAAAACCT
>Ga0116190_1004006_pt1 | contig 10586 bp, 8 predicted proteins | sample AD_JPNTR4_MetaG_FD_89808 | JGI IMG/M metagenome (GOLD analysis project Ga0116190, IMG submission 89808) | Active sludge microbial communities of municipal wastewater-treating anaerobic digesters from Japan - AD_JPNTR4_MetaG | ecosystem: Engineered > Bioreactor > Anaerobic > Digestate | place... | reverse complement strand
GGAAACTCGACAGCCAAAGGCAGTACAAGGTAGATCGGGCAAGAAGAACACAACGATGCAGCTACACACATCAATTCCATCTTGGCTCGGAGAAAAGCCCCTACAACTACTTGACTCAGTCCGCGACGCGGGGTGCCTTGACAGTGCATGTTCACTATATTAGAATTGCTTCGTGAGTCTTGTGCCAGTGGAGCCAAGCCCCGGAACCACTGACGACACTCCGACGAGCAGTTCAATCTGGGAGGGAACTCGATGTCGGCCACATATACGCCGAAGCCCGATGACATCGTCCGCAAGTGGTATGTCGTGGATGCCTCCGGGAAGCCCCTGGGCAGGCTCGCGACTGAGGTGGCCCGTGTCCTGAAGGGCAAGCATAAGCCAATGTACACTCCTCACATCGATGTGGGCGACCATGTCATAGTGATCAATGCTGACAAGGTAGTCCTCACCGGCAACAAGCTACAGACCAAGATACACTACTGGCACACCGGCTACCCGGGCGGGATTCGCCAGATGACCTATGAGAAGTTCCTTGCGACCAGGCCCGTACGTGTTGTGGAGAAGGCAGTCAAGGGTATGCTGCCGCATACACGGCTTGGGCGCAAAATGGGAATGAAGCTTAAGGTATACGCGGGCCCCGAGCACCCGCATGCGGCGCAGAAACCTGAGCCGCTCGAAATAACGGTTTGATCCGGGCGAGGAAGGGGGATAATTCTGTGGCGCAGCTGCAGTTTTCCGCGACAGGCAGACGCAAGTGCTCAGTCGCTCGCGTAAGGCTAGTGCCGGGAACCGGCAGGATCCTGGTCAATGAGAAGCCTGCAAATGAGTATTTCGGCCGCCGGACTCTCGAGCTGGTGGTGAACGGCCCGTTCGAAGTTACGCAGACGGGCGGAAAATACGACGCCATCGCCGACGTAATCGGAGGCGGGGTGAGCGGGCAGGCGGGCGCTGTGCGGCACGGCATTGCCAGAGCGCTTGTTGAGGTCGATCCTGAGCTTAGGTCGGCACTCAAGAAGGCCGGCTACCTCACGCGCGACCCGCGGATGAAAGAGCGTCGCAAGTACGGCCTGAAGAAGGCTCGTAAGGCGCCTCAGTTCTCCAAGAGATAAGCTGAGGGCACTCCACGATGCTGGTAAGATGAAGGACGGGCTCTGTGCCCGTCCTTTCCTCTACGAGAGCTTAGTGGCGATGCCTACGCTATCGGCGGTGAGACTCAAGCAGCGCATCAGATTACTTCCAGATGACTTTGACCTGCCCCAGCATTGTCCAGAGCGGCGCAGCTAGTGGGCTTGCGCCGGGCATATAAAGCCCGTCTGGTTCCATCTTTGCTCCCGAGCTGTGCGCAGGCAGCGGGCTGGGCCGGGGATCCTGCACCAAGACCACCGATGTGCTCCCGTCTGCCATCGTATTCAGCAAATCCAGAAGCAGTTCTGCCTGAAGACTGTCTTTGAATGTACCGCCTGGGACGAGTGACTTAATATCGACTGCTGTCGCGCCGTTTAGCACCACGACCAACTCCATGTCGTCGCTGGCCCTGAACGTATCGAACTCCTGGACAAGCCAGGGCCACGGCAGGGAAGGGCGGGATCCGTCGATGGTTATGACATGCCGCCCGGGAACGGGGCGAACTAGGCTCGTCAAGTCTTCGCCTGGCTCAAGCGGCTTGGGCGCATCAGGCGCATCGGTTCGGGTACGGGCTGGGGCAGGTGTAGCCGAAGGTGGCGCTGGCGACGTCGAGGACGCGCTCTGTGACACGGAAGATGACACGGAAGATGTGGACGGCGGCGCTAGCGGCGGTGTAGGTAAATGCGTCTCAGACGAAGGTTCAGGTGACGATGAGGGCGAGGCCGCAGGTGCAGTCGGAGATGACCCATCGCCGGTCGCCGGCGCGCTCGCGCCCATTGCGGCGATGCTGTCGATGTACACGGTTCCGGCTCCCTGCATTTCGGGCTTGAACTCAACCAGGTACACTTGCGCAAGCCACGCCGGCCCTGCCAGCTCCGAAGGCAAGCCAGCCTGTACGTAACGCCAGCCTGTCCAGTGCATCCGCGGGAAGTCTATGGGGAACCGGTTTCCCGCCTCGTCCGCTACCGTGGCCCGGAGCCAATGCCCGCCTCCATCCCCCCACACCCACATGCCTATGATACGTGTGCCCTCCGGCAGCGAAATCGGTTCAGACGGCTTGAGATAGACTGCACGTGTCGCATCCGGGCTGTTGAAGTCGTAGCTGAGCATCGCAGCCAGCCCTGCGGGCGCGGGCGACGGCAGGCCTGGCAACGTAACGTCGAGTTCTGTATCGGGCGGCGCGGCGAAGGATGCCGAATGCTTCACGCTCGGAGATGAAGATGACGATCGCCAGCCGGCCCAGCCCGGTGCGTCCACGTTGTCAAAACCTTCAATCAGGATGGGCCCGAATGCGGCCTCCACGCTCGGCGAAGCGTCGGATCCGGGCGCGGGCGCGGGCTGATTGACTCGCACTCCAAATGAGACTGTGTTACTGCGTTCCACGATCAACTCGCCTGATGAATGCGGCCTGGTCCAGACTGCAGTGGCCTCGATCTCGAACCGGCCAGGCGTCTGTGGACACAAGGTGGCGCTCTGGGTATCGGTCGAGACTGCCCAGACCCCGGACTCGAGGCTTGCAGGGTCACGTCCACGCAGGGACTTTGGGGGGATCACATTCCACCTGACTTCGACTGTGTGGAGTGTATCTGGATCGACCATGCGCATCAGGCTGTCGTAGAGCCGGGCCGACAGTAGGAGTTGGCGGCCTGCTTCGACCTGGAGATCCTGCTCTACGAGGTGCGCCGGTCCGCCCTGGACGGCGGCTGCGAGGGACGGGCGGTCGCCCAAATGGGCTCGGCTTTGGAGTTCATCCGCCGATATCAAGAGGAATGCGATGTCAGGCTCGGCCTCATTGCCTGCGGCCGGCGGAAGTGCCTGCACACCTACTACATACGGCACCGGTCTTTGCGATGCGCCTGACGGCCGGTTGGCCAGTACTATCTCGCCGGAGAAGGGGTCGCGTACGACGGCTGACGATGACCCTCCGCCGTCCAGATTCAGCGCGTTCCAAGCGCCGAGCGAACGCATGAGCTCTGCAAGCTCGCTCAGGGTCAGCCCGCGTGCCATTGATTGCCGGCCGTCTGCTACCACGAGCAGCAAGGTTCGGCTGTCCTGTGTGAGCCCGGCTGCGCTGCGCGGCGCCGCGAAGAGCGACTGGATGCCTGTATGCTTCCATAAGTCGGACGCGATAACGCCGTCGCGGAGCAGCACTGGTTTGCCTGAGAATGCCGCAATGATGTTCTCGGCGTCAGGGCGCAACTGTCCCGAGATCTCCACCGCGTCTCCCACAGAGAGGGAGGCGGCGGAAGTGGCTGCGCTGCCTCTTGCGGCCAGATAGATGAGGCCCAGCTCCTCAGATGTTGAGGACGGCGCGGGGCGCGGCCACCCGGCGATCCGAGACTGGACAACTCCGTCGCGAATGGCGATGCACGTTACCCCGTTGGTGGGCGGGTTGCGCAGCCATGACCAGTGGCCGGTGTACAATACCGCCCCGTTTGCCGGCACTGAGACTTCGTTCACCGCTGAAATCGGTATCTTGAGCCCGCCCGGGCCAATCAGCTGACCAGACCAGCTCCAGCTGCCCAGGATGCCCGTTTCGCCTGCGATGGCCATCGACGCGAAGTCGGGATCGTTGCGCGGTGAGCGCACCAACTGGCCGTCTGCGATGAGCAGCGAAAGCGGTGCTCCGGTGACGCCGGCATCGAAGAAGTCGCCGTTGATTGCGGCCACCAGACCGGCTGCTTCGGTGATCTCCGTGGCCTTGGCGGGCGAGGTCAGCACACCACCGGCAAGGGCCGGTCCTACCGTAACGTAGGGGGAGGTCAGGTCGACTCGGATGATCGACAGGCCGACCCATCCCGCGCCAGTTACGGCGCTGCGTCGCTCGAATGAAACACCCGGCGCGAGTGGAATCGACAGCGATTTGGCAAGCAGCTCATCGGCAATGCCCGCCGCTGCGGACTTGACAGGGACTGCGGCGGGCAGGGCAATTATTGAGGCGACGGCGATAGCGACGATGACGGCACGTGTCAGTGCCCCTGCCCCAGCTGCATGTCTTGGTGTTTTGGTATATCGTAATCGCATCATATCACATCACAGTAGTTGCACAGAGTCTCGCAGACTCTCGCAGAATCGTGCAGAATCATGCAGGATCACGGCCGATCGCCGATCAGCGTGCGTAGCCGGGCTTGCGGCGTTCCAGAAAGGCTGACATCCCTTCTTTCGGATCATCGGTCTCGAAACACCTGCCGAACTCAAGCGCTTCGCGCTCATACGCCTTGATGCGTGTGGCCATCGCTCGTTTGGCATGAGCTAGGGCCACAGGGCTGCGCGTCGCCAGTTCGGCAGCGATCTCGCGAGCTCGAGCCATCAAGGATTCGCGCGGCATCACTTCTGATACTAATCCCATGGATAGCGCATCTGCCGCGTTCACCTGCCTGCCGGTTAGGATCAGGTAGGCCGCACGGGCTCGGCCTATTGTAGCAGGAAGGCGCACACTGCCTCCAAAGCCGGGGATTATGCCCAGACCCGTCTCTGGTTGGGCGAATCGGGCGTTTTCTGAGGCGATCCTTATGTCGCACGCCAGGGCAAGTTCACATCCGCCGCCCAGTGCGTAACCGTTGACGGCGGCGATCACCGGAATGGGCAACTCCTCAATGGCGCGAAACACAGCCTGCCCACGTCGAGCGAAATCCGCCGCTTCATCCGGGCCCAGATCGCGCATCTCGCCGATGTCGGCGCCGGCCACAAAGGCTTTTTCGCCCTCCCCGGTGATTATCAGCGCACGGCAGTCGCCACTTGCGCGCACCTCGGCCAGCGCCGCATCGAGTTCGGCCAGAACCGCGCTGCTGAGTGCGTTGAGCGCGGATGGCCTCGATATGGTGATAACCGCCGTGTAGTCGGAAACAGCTAGCTTGACGCTGTCACTTCTCAAACGCCGCACCTCCTCGCTTCCATGATCACTCGGTCGCGTGGCTCGTCAATACTTGTAGAACCCCTGGCCTGCCTTGCGGCCCAGCCTGCCGGCGGCCACCATGCGGCGCAGGAGCGGGCAGGGGCGGTACTTGGGGTCGCCCGTCTCCGCCACCATCACTTCCAGAATCGACACTACTGTATCCAAGCCGATCAGGTCCGCAAGGGCCAGCGGGCCCATAGGGTGGTTGAGCCCGAGCTTTGCGCAGGTATCGATGCCCTCGGCTGTGGATACCCCTTCCATGAGGGCAAAGGCGGCTTCATTGATCATGGGGATCGCGATCCTGTTGACTACGAACGCGGCCGAATCCGATACCACCACCGGCTCCTTGCCCATTTTCCGCGCAAGCTCCACGATTGTGTCGCATACTGAGTCGGATGTCTCGAGCCCGCGAACTACCTCAACCAGCTGCATGATGGGGACGGGGTTCATGAAGTGCATGCCTATGAACCGATCGGCGCGGCGTGAATCGCGTGCCATTGACGTGATCGAAATGGACGAAGTGTTGGATGCGAAGATGACATCCGGTTGGCAGATGTCGGCCAGTCTGCTCCATAGCTCCGACTTGGCCGTCGGCTCCTCCACGATGGCTTCGATCACAAGGTCTGCGCCCTGGGCAGCAACCTCCAGATCCGGCGCCACCTTGATCTGCGAGAGGATAGAGTCCCTCTGTTCCGGCGCCATACGTCCTTTGTCTACCAGCTTGCTCAAGGCTTTCGATATGCGGTCAAGGCCTCGCCGGGCATAGTCAACTGAGATATCGGTCAGAGTCACGGCGATTTGGGCTTGGGCCGCCACCTGTGCGATGCCGGCGCCCATCTGCCCGGCCCCTACAACGAGGATTCTGCTGATCGGCATGTCGCAACCACCTTTCGCTCATCGATCCGGCTCCTGAAGGCGCGTCGCTTTCTGCGCGCTTGCGCCTTCTTTACTTCGATAACTCGTGGTTGACTCCTGCTCCGCCGGGCCCGGCAGGAAAAGGGGGGTGGTTGATGGAATACGTAATCAGCTGTGTAAGACTGGGGGGACCGTTGTGGGCAGGTACTTGTTCACGGGCGGAAAGGTGTACACGGCGTCGGGACGCCGACCTTTCTGCCAGGCTATCGCGTGTGTGGGGAAGCGGGTCATCGCGGTCGGGTCCGAATCGGAAGTCGCCGCGATGGTGGACGATAGCTTCGAAAGGATCGATCTTGCTGGGCGGGCCCTGGTTCCCGCGTTCACTGATTCGCACATTCATCTGGCGCACTACGCTCTGAGCCTGGCCAATGTGGAACTGGATGGTGCGTCGGGGCCTGAGGAGGCTGCGACGCGCGTGGCGCGAGCTGTTGAAGGCGCCAGGTCCGGTTCATGGATAGTAGGTCAGGGGTGGAACAAGAATACGTGGCCCGGCGGCGCTCTGCCCGACAGGTCATACCTAGACTCCGTCGCGCAGCGCAACCCGGTCGCTTTGTTCAGCAAGGACCTTCACTCGCTGTGGGTCAACACGGCTGCGCTGCGTATAGCCGGGATTGGCCTCGACACGCCGAACCCTGAAGGCGGCGAGATCGTGAGGGACGATGATACCCGTCAGGCCACGGGGATCCTGAAGGAAGCCGCGACCGCCCTAATCAGGAGGGTGATCCCCGAGCCGACCTGCGAAGCCATGGCGGCAGCGATGGAGAAGGCCCAGTCTGAGCTGCACAAGCTGGGGATAGGGGCGGTTCACAACATGGACGGCGCCGACTCCTTTGAGGCTCTGCAACTTCTGCGCAACACCGGGCGCCTGAAGATTCGTGTCACCCAGTCCATAGCCAAGGATAATCTGGATGACGCCATTGACCTGGGGCTTTCAAGCGGATTCGGCGACGAATGGCTCCGCGTCGGGCCGCTCAAGGCATTTGCAGACGGTGCTTTAGGATCCCAAACGGCCCATCTGCTCCGCCCGTATGAGGGGAACTCTAGGAACACAGGGCTAGCTGTAGCGTCCAAAGAGGAGATGGCAGAGCTAGTGGGCAAGGCCGTGCTCGCGGGGATTTGCTGTGCGATTCACGCCATCGGCGACCGGGCCAACCGCGATGTGCTCGACATATTCGAATCGGTGAAGGCCGAGAGCGCGCAGCGTCGGCTGCGCCACAGGATCGAGCATGCTCAGCTGCTTCATCCCGAGGATGTGCGGCGGTTTGCAGACCTTGGCGTGGTAGCTTCGATGCAGCCGGTTCACATATTGACCGACATACCGGTGGCCGAGCGTCACTGGGGTCGGCGTAGCCGGTGGGCATACGCCTTCCGCAGCCTGTCAAAGAGCGGCGCTATGTTGGCTTTCGGTTCGGACGCGCCTGTTGAGACTCCCGATCCTATCCGCGGTGTCTACGCCGCTGTGGCCAGGAAACAGCTGGGCGGCACTCCCGATTCGGGATGGTATCCAGAGGAGCGGATGACGGTTGAGGAGACAATCAGGGCATACACAGCCGGCGCAGCCATGGCGTCAGCCGACGAGCTGAGTCGGGGAACGCTCGCTCGTGGCTCGTTTGCGGACATGACGGTATTGTCGCGCGACATCTTCTCGACGCCCGCGGCTGAGATTCTGGACGTGCGTGTGGCGGCTACGGTTATCGCCGGGCAGTTTGTGTTCAGAGAGGGAGTCTAGGCCGCACGCGGCTATAGCGATATTTGCGGAAAGGGGAGTTCGGCTTGAAACGACCGGTCCTCACGGTTTTTCTGTTCATCATTGTCTTCATTGTGTGTATTGCGGTTCCGCCGGCTCCGCAGGCTGACGCCGCCACTGGCGGATACGAGGTGATCAGCGTTGAACCTATGATGCATGGGGGAATGCACATCATCTTTGAACGCACCGCGGCCGGCGCTTCCACCGGCAGCAAGTGGCATGTGACTGTGCAATCGGTCAACTACCCCAAATGGGTCGAGATTAGCTGGGTGTGGCCCAGATCCGACGGCACGCTCCCTGCTGCCACCATCAGGCGCATCAACGGGCTTGAGAGAGGGCGCACGTTCGGTCCAGTATTCGGCGTGAGAGATCCGGTGGACACTGATAGCACTGCGCCTTGGGTGTCGCGGGAGGTCCTGCGCGAGCTACGCACTGGCAAAGTGGCGTACAACTTCAAGATGGGCAGCGTCAGCCTCACGGGGATTCTGGCCGGGGATCTGAAGGTAGAGGAGGAAGTGCTCTTCCCTGTGGACCTTAACGGGAGGAGGGTATTCCTGCCCGCGTACAGGTGCGCCAAGGGGCAGCTGACTATTTGGAACAACATGCAAAACCCGCTGGTGCTGGAGTACCGACCGATTGGCGTGCCCCTGATCACCGGGGTGTTTGGCTGGAAGGCAGAGTCCATATCGATCGGGGGAGAGGTATAGGGCTGTGTAGCTGAATGCCGGCACTGAATACAGACGCCCGGGCAGGTCCGATCGGCCCGGGCGATGCTGCAACTACCTACAACTGCCTACAACTGCCTACAACTGCCTGCGACTCTCTGCTTCCTGCAGCCTAGTACTCTTCGTCGGATGCGTTCACGATTGTGGAATCGTCCGTGCAGTTTTCGAAGCCGCAGCTGGGGCAGACCATGCATCCCGATGCGCCCATTTCTTCCCCGGCAGGGTACATGGTGCCGCACTGGGCGCACTTAAAGCTTGTAGACGTATTCGACCCAGTGGGCGTCAGTTTCCGGCTTGTAGATCTGTGTTTCCGTTCCACTCTTCTACCTCCCGATGTCGCGAAGTGATCACCGGCGCGAGGCGCCTAAAGTAGCATTCTCATGAGGCGGGTGGAAAATGTGGCAACCATCGACGTTTGTGGGCTATCCAAGGTGTTCGAGGTGCGCGAAAAGGCACCTGGCCTGGCAGGCAGCCTACGTTCGATCGTCTCGCCGTCTGTGCGCGAAGTTGAGGCAGTGCGGGAGATATCGTTTTCGGTGGACGAAGGCGAGATGCTGGCGTTCATAGGCCCCAATGGGGCCGGCAAGTCAACTACGATCAAGATGCTCACCGGAATCCTGCACCCCACTGGAGGACAGGCGTCGGTCCTGGGAGTCACTCCGTGGGAGGACAGGCAGCGATTGGCGGGCGAGATCGGGTGCGTGTTCGGCCAGCGATCGCAGCTGTGGTACCATTTGCCGCCGCGCGATACGTTCGAGCTTCTGGCACACGTGTACGAGATCCCAAAGCCCGTCTACCGTGACCGGCTCCAAATGCTGGCATCCAGGTTTGGGCTGGATGAATTCATGTGCACTCCCGTCCGCAAGCTTTCGCTGGGCCAACGCATGAGGTGCGAGATCGCCGCTTCACTGCTTCATGGGCCGAGGGTGCTATTCCTGGACGAACCCACTATCGGCCTGGATGTAGTGGCCAAGCGCACTATCCGGGAACTGATTCGCCAGATGAACCGGGAAGAGGGAATCACAGTGTTCCTGACGTCGCACGATGTAGGCGATATGGAGGAGTTGTGCAGGCGCGTGATGATCATAAACCACGGCGAGCTGATCCTGGATACATCCGTGTCGGCCTTGAGGCGCGATTACCTGCGCTTCAAGATCGTGCGTGTCAGGCTTGCCGATGCCATCGACGGATTTGAGATGGATGGTGTTGCCGTGGTTAAGCATAAGCGGACGAACCTTAAGCTGTCGGTGGATACCGACCTGACTTCCATCGATGAAGTGCTCGCCGGCTTGATGCGCCGTACGCGGATAGTCGATATCACGATTGCCGACCCTCCTACGGAGCAGGTTATCGCCGATATTTACGGGCGCGGTAGGTCGGAAGCGTTGGAAGGAAGATGAGGCGGTGGCTGCGATCGCGAAATACTTCCATGTCGCCCGAGTAAGCATGCGGGCGCGAACTGCGTACCTGGCGGACTTCTTGCTGGGTTCGGTGTTCTATGCGCTGATTTTGTATGTGTTCGTGCAGTTATGGTCGGTTATCGGGCGCACGCGAGGCTTTGTAGTGGAAGGCTTCGGCCCTCGCGAGCTGGTGTGGTACCTGATGGCCAGCGAGGCAATCATGCTGGGCCGTGCTCGATTCGAGCAGGAGACTGATGAAGAAGTGAAGACTGGGGCCATAGCTTACTCTCTCAACAAGCCTTACCATTACGTCATGTTCAAACTGGCATCCTACTGGGGAGAGACTGCCCTCAAAATGGCGCTGAACATTGTGATCGGCTCGGCCGTGGCCCTGGCGGCGGTGGGGCCCATTCCCGTGAGCATCCCGCATCTAGCTGCAGTGTTGTTATGCACAGCGCTGGCCCTGACGCTCAACTTCTTCATCGGCATGGTTTTAGGCCTTTCCGCCTTCTGGGTTGAGGATACGGCCCCGTTTTTCTGGATATACAGCAAGGTCCTTTTCGTCCTGGGCGGGCTATTCGCTCCCATGGAAATCTACCCAGATGCCCTCGCGCGGGTGGCGCGGGCGACTCCTTTCAACTATGTGCTGTATGCGCCGGCGCGCCTGTTCGTCCAGTTCGATATGGAATTCTTCCTGCGCGCTGTGACGATGCAGGTAGTGTGGGTCGCCGCCCTGGCCTTCTTGGTAATGGCGCTGTACCGTATGGGGGTGAGACGGC
>Ga0116190_1004000_pt1 | contig 10594 bp, 8 predicted proteins | sample AD_JPNTR4_MetaG_FD_89808 | JGI IMG/M metagenome (GOLD analysis project Ga0116190, IMG submission 89808) | Active sludge microbial communities of municipal wastewater-treating anaerobic digesters from Japan - AD_JPNTR4_MetaG | ecosystem: Engineered > Bioreactor > Anaerobic > Digestate | place... | reverse complement strand
CTTCAACTACAGATTTAATTGAAAGCCATACAGCATAATCGACATGCTTAATCATTGATGTTAAAACTCTTCCTGGTGCCATATAATCTTGGTCTGAATCAACTCCAACTGCGAAATATCCTTCACCCCTTGCCTGTGCCTCTTTTATAACACCAATTCCACAAGCACCTGATGCATGATAAACAATATCTGCACCGGCATCAAATTGCTGTTTTGCTATTTTTTGACCATCATCAGCATTTGTGAAGTTTCCAGTATAAGCATATAGAACTTTTGCTTTAGGATTAACTGTTTGAACTCCGGCTCTATATCCTACTTCAAATTTTTGAATAAGGAAGTTTTCCATACCACCAACAAATCCAACAATATTCTTTTTTGTCATTTGACCAACAAGTGCACCTACAAGATATGAACCTTCATGCTCCTTAAATGAATAGCAAACCACATTCGGTGGCGCAGGATCTATAACTCCATCGATTAACATAAAGTATGTATTCGGATATTGAGGAGCAACTTCAGATATAGCATCAGTTAACATAAATCCTACTCCAATAACAAGTTTTGCACCTTCATCAGCAAGTCTCTTTAAGTTTGGAACATAATCTTCATTTACCTTCGATTCAAGAACAAGTGGTTGAATATCAAACTTCTTAATACCACGGTCTGCAAGATCTGGAGCTTCATCAGCTATTGATTTTTCATATTCTTCATCGGTTAATTCTTGGTATCCAACACCTGCAACCATTTTAAGACCAGCTCCCCATGCCTCAAGCCCACGAAGTGCAGAATCATTGAATGATTTATCTCCTCTACCTCCAACATCAGTAACTAATCCAATCTTAATTACTGGTGATAAAGTTACATCTTTTGTTACAGTTTTTCCACCTTCAACAGATAATTTCTCTGAAAAATCAGCATAACCTTCAAATTTAATAGTTAATGTCTGTTCTCCTGTTGGGACATCTTTAACTTCATATTTTCCATCACTGCCTGTTGTTGCTGTTTTTCCACCAATTGCAACCGAAGCACCAGAGATGGGCTTACCAGTTGCTTTATCAGTTACAGTACCTGTTACTGAACCTGTAGTTTTTGCGCATCCAGCAAAAACTACGCCAACTAAAATTAAAACTAAAAGAATTGTCAAACTTCTCTTCATTTATACCCTCCTTTAAGGTTTGAATTTAATGAAGATTTTTTTATTTAATCTCACCTCCTTTCGCATAAAAAATTATATCATATTTTTTGATTGATAAATAATATTAGCAATTTTTATTATGTGGTCTCCCATTCTTTCGAGATTTGAAATTACATCAAGATATATTACACCTGCTTCATTAGAACATATTCCCTCTTTTAATCTTTCAATATGATGTTCTCTCATTTCATCTTCATATTCATCAATAATTTTTTCATTATTTCTAATCAATTCAAAATTTTCAGATGATATAAAAAATAAATTTTCTTTTACAATAGAGTAATTTTTATAAATATAGTTAAACATATCTAATAGTTCTTTCATTGCAAACTGTGAATATGGAATTCTTTCTTCAATCCTTTGAAATTCTAATTGAGATGTATTATCAATTAAATCCCCAATTCTCTCTAACTGAGATGAAATTATCAAAATTTGAGGGACCATTTTGATTTCTTTTTCAGGTAGATTTAGTGATGTTATTAAAGGAACATATCTTGAAATTTCTTTATTGACATAATTTATCGTTTCTTCTCTTTGTATAATATCTCGAACTACACTTTTATTACTATTAAATATTAACTCTTTTAAACATAATAAATTATTTTCAACAATTGATGATAATCTTGTTACTTCTTTTATAAGAGCATCACATGCAACAATAGGTGATTTTAAAATTGATTTATTCAAATATTTTACACCCGTTTCAATAATAACATCTTCACCAGGTATTATTTTTTTAATGAGTTTTACGAATTGAAGAATAAATGGTAAAAAGATTAGTGTGTTTATTATATTAAAAAGAGTATGAGAGTTTGCAATCTGATTAACAGTATTAGGAGTTAACATTTTAATGAAATTTATATATGGATTTAAAATTAAAAGAAAAACTATTGCTCCAATTATATTAAATAAAACATGAGCGAGAGCGGTTCTTTTAGCTGCAATATTCGTTCCTACACTTGCTATTATTGCTGTAATTGTTGTTCCAATATTTGCTCCTAATATCATAGGAAAAGCAGAATTAATATCAAGAAGTCCTTCCATACCTAATGCTTCTATTATTCCTACTGTTACACTACTACTCTGTTGTATCATAGTAAAAATAGAACCCACTAACACTCCAAAAACAGGAATTCTACCAAAATTTAAAAATATCTCTTTTATTTTTGGATCATTTTTTAATGGAGATACAGAGGAAGTTGTAATCTCTATCGCAATAAATATTAATCCAAATCCCATTATAAACTGACCAAAATATTTAACTTTTCTTTTGAATGGAAGAAATTGAAGTAAAAAACCGATTGTAAAAATCAAAAAACCATATTTAGTTATTTTTAAAGCAATTATTTGTGCAGTGATTGTTGTTCCAATATTTGCGCCGAAAATGATACTAACTGCTTGAAAAAGATTCATCAAACCACTGTTTACTAAACTAACAACAATGACAGTTGTAGCAGAGCTTGATTGAATAATTGCAGTAATAATAAATCCCAATAAGACGCCTATAAGTGGATTTGATGTAGTTTTCTCAAGAATGTTTTTAAGTCTTTGTGCTAATGCTTTTTGGATGCCATCACTTGTAATGTGAATACCATAGATAAGTAATGCTATTCCACCAATTAAAGGAAAAATAACTTCTAAGAGCAAATTTTAACTCCTTAAAGAATATTTAATACCCTCTTCCACTCTTTCAATTAATTGAAATTTAAGAGATTTTTTTATAGATTCAGGAATTTTGTATAGGTCATTTTCATTTTCTTTTGGTATAACAATTTCAGTGATACTTGCACGATGAGCAGCAAGAACTTTAATTTTTAATCCACCAATTGGAAGAACTTTTCCAGAAAGAGTTATTTCTCCTGTCATTGCAACTTCTCTTTTTATTGGAATTTCAGTTATAGAAGATACCATAGCTGCAACAATTGCAATTCCAGCTGAGGGACCATCTTTTGGAACTGCACCTTCAGGTACATGAACATGAAAATCATACTTTTTATAAAATTCTTTATCCTTTATTTTAAGATGATCCATCTTGGCTCTAATGTATGAAAAAGCTGCCTGAGCAGATTCTTTCATAACATCTCCAAGTTGGCCAGTGAGAATTAGTTTACCATTTCCTTTCATTTTAACTACTTCTATTTTTGTGATATCTCCTCCAAAAGGAGTCCATGATAGTGCTGTAGCAACTCCAACTTCATCACTCTCTTCTTTTATTCCAAATCTATAAAGTGGATATTCAAGATAATGAATAATATTTTTTAAATTTACATTAACTTTCTTAAATTTGCTTCCTTTTTCGAGTTTTTCTTTTGCTGTTTTCCTTAAAATTTTTGCTATTTGTCTTTCAAGTTCTCTTAAACCTGATTCTCTTGTGTACTCTCTTATTATTTTAAGATAAGCTTCATCAGTAATATTTACATCTTTTTCTGTTAAACCATTATATTCAAGCTGTTTTTTGAATAGATATTTTTTTGCAATTTGAAGTTTTTCATCTTCAGTATATCCTGGTAGATAAATAATTTCCATTCTATCAAGCAGGGCAGGAGGTATTGTATGAGTAACATTTCCTGTTGTAATAAAAAGAACATCTGATAAATCAAAAGGTATTTCGATAAAATGATCAGAAAAATGTGTATTTTGATCTGGATCGAGTGCCTCAAGAAGTGCCGCAGAAGGGTCTCCTCTGAAATCAACACCAACTTTATCTATTTCATCAAGTAAAAAAACAGGATTTTTAGAATTTGCTTCTTTTATACCCTGGATGATTCTTCCTGGAAGAGCGCCTACATATGTTCTTCTGTGTCCTCTTATCTCTGCTTCATCTCTCATTCCTCCAAGTGAAACATGAACAAATTTTCTTCCCAAAGCCCTTGCTATTGATTTTCCAAGAGAAGTTTTTCCTACACCTGGTGGTCCGATAAAACATAAAATAGGTGATTTTGGTTTTCTTGTTAATCTTCTTACTGCAAGATACTCTATTATTCTCTCTTTTATATCAGTTAATCCATAATGATCTTCATCAAGAATTTTCTTCGCCTTTTTTATATCAATTTCATCTTTTGTTTCAATATCCCAGGGTAAATCAAGTATCCAATCAAGATATGTTCTTATTACACTCGCTTCCATTGCCATTGGTGGCATTTTAGAAAGTTTTTTTAATTCTTCATCAAATTTATCAAGTACATATTGAGGTAGATTTCTTTTTTTAATTTTTTCTCTATATTCTTCAACCTCTTCTCCATATTCCTCGGTCTCACCAAGTTCTTTTTTAATCGCTTTGAGTTGTTCTCTAAGAAAATATTCTCTTTGTGTTTTATCAACCTGAGATTTAACTTGTTCTTCAATTTCACTACTGATTTTTAAAAGTTCAACCTCTTTTGAAAGAATTTTTATTAGATACTCAATTCTTTCTTCTACATCAAGAAGTTCGAGTAATTTCTGTTTGTCATTCAAAGGAACAATTATATTTGAAGCAACTATATCAGCAAATCTTGAGGGATTATCGATATCTTGAATTGTAGTTAGTGTATCAATTGGTATTTTTTTGGACAATTTTACATACTCTGAATAAAGATCAAGAGTCACTCTTGTTAAAGCCTCAAGTTTTGGGATCTTTTCAAATTTTTCATCAATTTCTTCAACTTCTGCTTCTAAGAATGGGTCTTTTTTTGTATAAGATATTATTTTAATCCTTTTTATCGCTTCAACTATTACTCTTTCAGAACCATCAGGTAATTTTACACTTTGAAGTATTTGTGCAAGCGTACCAATTTCAAAAAGATTTTCAACATCAGGTTCCTCATCTTCTTCTCTTTTCTGAGTTATTAAAACTATCAACTTATCTTTTTTTAGAGAATCTTCAAGAGATAAAAGAGACTTTCTTCTGCCAACAAATATAGGAAGAACAGTGCTTGGAAATACAACAACATTTCTTAATGGTAAAACAGGATAAATTCTTTTATTTTCCATAATTATTTCCTATTTTCGAGTACTTCATCAACAATACCATATTCCTTAGCTTCATATGCGGTCATATAATAATCTCTATCCGTATCTTTCTCTATTTTATCATATGGTTGACCTGTATGTTTGGATAGAATTTCTGTAATTTTATTTTTTATTCTGATTATCTCTTTTGCAACTATTTCAATATCTTTTGCTTGGCCTTGAACACCTCCCCATGGTTGATGAATTAAAATTCTTGTATTTGGCAATGTGAACCTTTTTTTGTTCGAGCCTGAAGCGAGTAAAACTGCTGCCATACTTGCTGCTTGTCCTACACAAATTGTTGAGACAGGTGCTTTAATAAATTGGATTGTATCATAAATTGCAAGTCCTGCAGTTACTTCTCCTCCAGGGCTATTAATATATAAATTAATATCTCTTTCAGGATCATCTGCTTCAAGAAATAGAAGTTCAGCAATTATGGCATTTGCAACTTGATCATTTATTTCTGTGCCAAGGAAAATTATTCTATCCTTGAGTAGTCTTGAAAATATATCATATTGTCTCTCACCATAGGGAGTTTTTTCAATAACCCATGGTATCACTGAATTATATTCTTTCATTCTTTTTCTCCTTTCTTCAATATATTTATAACATAATCATCTTCGACTTGTTCAAAATCTTCATAAAACATACTAACAGCATAAAAATTCTCAGGAGTATAGAGCGATATAAAATAATCAACCTCTCTTTCAATTCTATACTTAGCATCAATACTTGATACAGGAACAGCAACGACTATTTTTTCGGGTTTTTTAATTTTTATAGTTTTTATTGCAGCGAGAATTGTTTCTCCAGTTGCTATTCCATCATCAACTATTATAGCTGTTTTATTGTTCAACTCCTCTATATCTTTTCCATTTCTGTAAAGTTCAACTCTTTTTTTAATTTTATCTTTCAATGTTTCAACTATTTTATTTAAATCGTCTTCATCTATATTTTCTCTTAAAATTATTGTTCCATCTTCAGTTATAGCTCCAATTCCATACTCACCGTCAAAATAGGCAGGAATTTTTGAAACTATAATTGTAGAAAGTGGGGCTTTTAAAATTTTGGAAACTTCATAAGCAACTATAATTCCACCTCTCGGGATTCCAAAAACTATTGGATTTTCGAAATTATACGAGAGAAGTTCTTTACCTAAGAGTTTTCCTGCCTCTTCTCTATTTTTAAATCTCAAGTTTGTTTTTTTCTTTACTTTCTTTAATTAAATTCATTGTACATTTTCCGTCTAAAATCCCCCCATCTTCTATTGCAATTCGAGGAGTCTGTACATCTCCATAAAGTTTACCTGAATTGAATATTTCAACTTTTCTATCTGAGGTAACATTTCCATTAATGGTTCCCATAATTATTATCTCACCAGCTTTTACATTTGAGTCAATCACACCTTTTTCTCCAATAGTAAGAACACCTTTAATGTCAATTTCCCCCTTGACCTTACCATCAACTCTTAAATTACCTTCACAAGTTATTTTTCCTTCAACAGTTGTCCCTTCACCGATATAAGATTGACTTGAATCTTTGACAAACTCCTCTTTTGCTCCTTTTCCGAATGGCATTAAAAACCTCCTTTATCTATAAATTGGTTCTTTTTAATTATATCAAAAAATTTACTTTATTAAGAGTAAGTTTAATAATTGCTGTAATATTTTTCTTTTAAAATTATTAAATTGGAGCGGGAAACGGGATTCGAACCCGCGACACCCGGCTTGGGAAGCCGGTGCTCTACCTCTGAGCTATTCCCGCCTAAGAGTATTATATCAATATTAATTTTTTTTGTCTTCAACATAAATTAATTTAAGTTCTAATCAATATTAATATGAAAAAATAATTTTTAATCATAAATTTACGATTAATTCTTTTAATTTTTTTATCTCCTCATCATTTAATCTATTTTCTATCCATTTAGATTTAAGATCCTTTAAATTAAACTCTGTTAATTTCATAGCTACTTTTCTTATTCCACCATCTGGAAAATTTTTATCTTCTTTATATCTTGGAATAAGATGAAAATGTATATGTTCAATCGATTGTCCAGAAACTTCTCCAAGATTTAAGCCAAAATTAAAGCCCATAGCATTTAAAAAATTTTCTATTCCATTTTTAACTTTTTTAAATGTCTCAAATATATCTGTAACCTCTTCATCATTCAAATCCTCTAATTTAAAAATATGTCTTTTTGGAATTATTAAAGTGTGTCCTTTTGTAACTGGATAAATATCAAGGATTGCATAAGAGTGAATATTTTCAAAAATAACTCTGTCTTTATCTAAATTACAAAAAGGACACTTATTTATCATATTTCAATAATTTTATAATTTCTTTCACCTAAACCAATCTTCTCAGCATATTCAAGTTGTCTTAATCCAGAAACATTATGAATTTGATAAAATTTATCCTCATTTATTAAAGATTTATTATTAAGAGATGGAACTCTTAAAGCCTCAGCTTTTTTGACAGCATCATAGGATGCTTGATCTACTGAAACAATATCTTTTGAACCAAAAAGTCCTATGTCAGGAACAAGATTTAAATCGTGCCATGGAAGACAATCACAATCAGCTGAAACATCCATCACAAAATTTAGAAAAGAGATTCTATCCTCAAAATATTTTTTGATACCATATGCATATTCCACCATTTTTTCTTCCAAAATCTCACTTGAACTTCCCCAAGATATTTTTATTGCACCACTTGGACAAACAGTTACACACTCTCCGCAGCCAATACACTTTGAATAATCAAATTTTGCCTTTTTATCTACAATTTGAATTGCATTTTCAGGGCAATTTTCACTACATTTTCCGCAGCCAATACATTTTTCAAAGTTAAAAGGTGGTTTAAAATCTGCATGTTGTGTCTGTTTCCCACCTCTTGATGCACAACCCATCCCAATATTTTTAATACTTCCTCCAAATCCAGCTGATACATGACCTTTGAAATGAGTTAGAACAATTAAATAGTCAGAATCAATTATTGCTCCGCCGATTTTTACTTTTTTAAAATGTTTTAAGTCAACTTTTAATTCATGATTATATTGACCTTTAATACCATCAGCAATGATTATTGGACACCCCATTGATGCATATGAAAATCCATTATAAATTGCTGTATTTAAATGATCAACAGCATTTGAACGAGATCCTTTATATAAAGTGTTGGAGTCAGTTAAAAATGGTTTTCCTCCAAGTTCTTTTACAAGATCGATAACCTGTCTTACAAAGACAGGTCTGATAAATCCATGATTCCCAAGCTCACCAAAATGTATTTTAATTGCAACTAAATCCCCATTTTTTATCTCTTTGTTTAATCTTGAGCCAATAACTTTAATTTTTTTTAAGAAAGACCTTCCTTCATTTTGGGCTCTTAATGACGCAAATAATACTTCAGACATCTCTTTTCTTCCTTTTTACAAATTTTAAAATAAGATATGCCGCAATACCAATAAAAATTATAATAGATAAGAAAAATATTAATATCAATATAAAATATGATGAATATATAATTGGGAAATTTTTATATAGAAAGATTGAAAAATTACTTATTTTACTATTTATATAAGAAAAGGTTAAGTTATCATTAATTTCATCGAGGTGTATATCATATAAACATTTATCATCTATATTTTTTATTTCTCCTTTTAGGTTTGATGCAAATGTATAATTTTTTGGATAATAGATTTTAATATTTATATCTTCAAACTTTTTGTAATATTCTTTAGTATTCAATATATAATAATATGAATAAACACTTTTTGGATAAAGTTTCCTATCCTCGCTTGGTAATGCAGAAAATTTTATTAATAAAATATTTTTTGAATTTTTTTTAAAATTTAATACAAATTTATATAAATTTGGAAAATATCTGTCATTATTCTTATAAAATGTATTGAACATCTCAGGAGTATATAAATTTTTTTGAACAGGGTCAATAAAAATAATATTTTTTTGAGAAATAATATTTTCTAAATTTTCCCATTTATCTGATAAAACTTCTTTTAGATAAGTAGCCTCAACAATTTCATATTCTACTTCACCATTATTAAAAAAAATTTCAAAACTATCTTTATATTCTGAAAAAACAGGAAAAATAAATCCAATATTTTTTTCATTCTCATCGTTTACAATTTCATATTTGACAGTTGCCTCTATCTTGTTATTTGTAACATTGAAAATAATTTCTTCATTTTCTATTTTCAAATCAACATTATCAATAGGAACTATATCTCCATGATAATCATTCAAAGTAAAAGGAGCAGCGGCATTCCCTAAGAGAAGTATGCATAAAACAAAAATTAATAAATATTTTTTATTCATTCTCTTCGAAAATTAAAGGTATGATTATAGGTTTTCTTCTTGTTTTTTCATAGAAAAAAGAAGATAGTGCTCCAGAAATATCTCTCTCAAGAATATTTTTGTCATATCTATGATTCGATAAATATATTTCTTCTATTCTTTCTTTTGCTTTATCAATTAAACCATTCAAATCATTTTCATTAAAAAACCCCCTTGAAATTATTTTTATATTCTTTATTTTCCCGTTTTTTATTAAAATACCAACAGTTACTATACCTTCTTTTGCTAATATTCTTCTATCTTTTATAACTTCACTCTCTTCAGATTCAAGACCAAGACCATCGATGAATAGATCGCCCGAGGTTTCTTTTTTTGCTCTTTTTACTGTATTCTTATAAACAAAAACTGCATCTCCATTTTCAACAACTATTATTCTACTCTCAGCAATTCCAATTTCATTAGCAAGCTTTTTATGACTATAAATATGTCTTGTCTCACCATGAATTGGAATAAAATATTGTGGTTTAACAAGCTGTAATATAATTTTTAACTCTTCTTTTGCAGCATGACCAGATACATGTACACCATCTTCTTCTCTATAGATAACATCAGCATTAAGTGAAAAAAGATTATTTATTATCCTATTGATAAATTCTTCGTTTCCTGGTATTGGATGTGCAGAAATTATGACAGTATCTCCAGGTAATATTCTTAATTTTTCATGATTTGAATAAGCAAGTCTTGTTAAACCAGAAAGTGGTTCGCCCTGACTTCCTGTTGTCAATATGACAAGTTTATCTTCAGGTATTAATGGAATATCATTTATATCTATCATTAACTCGTCAGGAATATTTATATATCCTAATTTCTTAGCAATAGATATTATATTAACAAAACTTTTACCATCAACATAAACTTTTTTTCCAAGTTTTGATGATATATCGAAAATCTGTTGAATTCTATGTATATTTGTTGAAAATGTTGTTATTATTGCTCTTTTTTTGACTCTTTTAAAAATATTTATTAAATTATCTCCAACTATTTTCTCAGAGCCAGCAAATCCATCTTTAGTTGCATTTGTTGAATCAGAAAGTAT
>Ga0116190_1003998_pt1 | contig 10594 bp, 7 predicted proteins | sample AD_JPNTR4_MetaG_FD_89808 | JGI IMG/M metagenome (GOLD analysis project Ga0116190, IMG submission 89808) | Active sludge microbial communities of municipal wastewater-treating anaerobic digesters from Japan - AD_JPNTR4_MetaG | ecosystem: Engineered > Bioreactor > Anaerobic > Digestate | place... | reverse complement strand
CCTGTCCGCGGCTCGGACGCACGATAATTTGCGTTTCCAGCAAACCAGTCGGGCGAATAATTTGTTCAACCACCTGATTTTTCTTTTCCATCTCATAAGGTCCGGGTGTGGCGCTGGTATAAAGCGTGATACCCATCATTTTCTCAAATTCCGGGAACTTTAAGGGACGGTTGTCCAGCGCGGAAGGCAGACGAAAACCATATTCCACCAAAACTTCCTTGCGCGAACGGTCGCCATTGTACATCCCGCGAATTTGGGGCATCATCATATGCGATTCATCTAAAACAAGCAGATACTCCGATGGTAAAAAGTCCAGCAATGTCCAGGGGGCGGTTCCCGGCGCGCGCTGGTCAAAATGGCGTGAGTAGTTTTCAATGCCCGAACAATACCCCACTTCACGCAGCATTTCCAGGTCATAGCGGGTACGTTGTTCCAGGCGGTAAGCCTCCAGGTCCATACCCTTATCCCTGAAGTATTTCAAACGTTCTTCAAGCTCATCTTCAATATCCTGCAAAGTTTTTTCCATGCGCTTTTCTTCGGTCACATAGTGTTTGGCGGGATAAATATCAATCGCGTCAACTCGCTCAATCAATTCGCCAGTCACCGCGTGCAGGCGCGAGATAGCTTCAATTTCATCACCAAAAAAATTAATGCGGATAATCTCTTTTTCAGAATAAGCCGGCAATATTTCCAGCGTATCGCCACGCACCCGAAAAATACCGGGTTTGATGTCAAACTCATTGCGTTCATACTGAATATCCACCAGCTGTCGCAATAACTTATTCCTGCGGTACAGGCTGTCCTTTTCCACATGCAAGACGCTCGCCTTATATAGTTCCGGGTCGCCCAAACCATAAATCGCCGAAACCGATGCCACGATAATCACATCCTGCCGCGACATCAACGCCGTGGTGGCAGCCAGGCGCAAGCGGTCGATTTCTTCGTTAATCTGCGTTTCTTTCTCGATATACAGGTCTCGGCGCGGGATATAAGCTTCAGGCTGGTAGTAATCGTAGTACGAAACGAAATACTCCACCGCGTTGTTCGGGAAGAAATCCTTATACTCCGCGTAAAGCTGCGCTGCCAGGGTTTTGTTATGCGTCATCACCAGGGTTGGCAGTTGCAGCTGCTGGATAACGTTCGCCACGGTAAAAGTCTTGCCCGTGCCCGTCGCGCCAAGCAAAACCTGATGGCGATAGCCCTGACGCACACCTTCCACCAAGTCCGCGATAGCCTGGGGTTGGTCGCCAGTGGGTTTATATGGAGCCTGAAGGTCAAATTGCATGGTTCAATTATAGTCCATGCCCTACCGGCTATCCTAATTTGCATCATGTCATGATATGAACAAAATCTAAAGATAAAAGAAATTGATGTGAATAAAACAGAGGTTTTAGAGTATGATTAGAACCAAGTTGAAAAAATGGAGAAATAATGAGCGAAGATAAAAAAGTACGTGTGGCGATTATCGGCGCGGGGAACTGCGCCTCATCACTAGTGCAAGGCCTTTATTACTATCAAAATGCCAAAGACGATGAACAAGTGCCCGGCTTGATGCACGTCAATTTGGGTGGCTATCACATCAGCGACATTGAAATCGTTGCCGCTTTTGACGTTGTTGAAGGCAAGGTCGGCAAAGACCTTAGCGAAGCGCTGTTTGCTTACCCCAACAACACCTACAAATTTTGCGATATCCCTTTCATGAACGTGCCCGTGCATCGGGGTATGACCCACGATGGACTTGGCAAATACCTAAGCCAAATCGTCCATAAAGCCCCCGGCCCAACCGACGACGTGGTTGGCATTCTCAAAGAAACCCAGGCGGACATGCTCATCAACTACCTGCCCGTCGGTTCCGAAATGGCGACTAAATGGTACATGGAACAAGCCCTGCGCGCCGGCGTGGGCGTTATCAACTGCGTGCCGGTTTTCATTGCCAGTTCGCCCTACTGGTCAGTGCGCTTTCGTGAAGCTGGCTTACCCATCATCGGCGATGACATCAAAAGCCAGGTTGGCGCCACCATTACCCACCGCGTTCTAACCAGTCTTTTTGTTGACCGCGGTGTGCGCCTTGACCACACCTACCAACTCAATTTTGGGGGTAATACTGACTTTATGAACATGCTCGAACGTGACCGCCTGGAAAGTAAGAAAATCAGCAAAACCGGTGCTGTTACCAGCATGCTGCCCTACAAACTCGATGAAGACGACATCCACGTAGGCCCATCCGATTACGTGCCCTGGCTTAAAGACCGCAAGTACTGTTACATCGCCATGGAAGGTACCACCTTTGGTAATGTGCCCCTCAAGGCTGAAGTTAAACTCGAAGTCTGGGACGCACCCAACTCTGCCGGCGTGGTTATCGACGCCATCCGCTGCCTGAAACTCGCCAAAGACCGTGGCATCGGAGGTCCTATCCTTGCGCCCAGCAGCTATTTCATGAAAACCCCACCTGAACAATACAAAGACGAACTCGCCCGCGAGCTCACCGAAACCTTCATCCGTGGCGAGTAGAAAATTAGCGTTAAATAACCGAAATAAATGTCAAAGGTCCGTTATAGCGGACCTTTTTGATTTTCAACAGCTGGCAGAAATGGCAATTAACATCCCTATACTAAAGGATTACTTACACCTGCCAGACATACGCAGTAATGATTGAAGTTATAAACTCTTTACAATCAAATCAACTTAAATATATACATCAAGGGTAAAATTGATGCATCTCACAAAAAAAGGAGCGCATTATGGATTCATCCATCATCACCTCTCAAGACCCTGTTCAGCCATCTTTAACACCTGAACAAGAAAAGAAGAAAAAGAAAGCCATCTGGGCCTGGACCATGTACGACTGGGGCAACTCAGCTTTTGCTACCACCATCATGGCTGCCATTCTTCCCGTTTATTTCGCTCAATATATTATGCTCGGCGAATCCGCTGTACCCATTTGGGGCTGGGCGGTCGCCATCGGCAGTCTGATTGCCGCTGTTTCCAGTCCGGTGTTGGGTGCCATCGCCGACTTTAGAGGCTCAAAGAAAACCTTTATGGCTTTTTTCGTTGCCCTGGGTGTGCTTAGCACCGCCGGAATGTTCTTCCTAACCGGCCCCCAACATCAAACTTTGACCATCGTACTCTACATTTTAGGCACAGTTGGTTTCGCCGGCTCGCTTGTCTTCTACGACGCACTCCTGCCCCACATCGCCGACGAAGACGAACTCGACGCCGTCTCCAGCAAGGGCTACGCTATGGGTTACATCGGCGGTGGATTGTTGCTTGCCATCAATGTGGCAATGATTTTCCTTGGCCCTAAGCTGATGCCAAACACCCCCGCGGATGAAGTAACCCAACTAATGATGCGCCTGAGCATGGCCAGTGTCGCTATTTGGTGGGCTGTCTTTTCTATCCCGGTTTTCAAATATGTCAAGGAACCCCCCGCCAAAGCCTACGAACACGAAATCGGCGAAAACGTGATCAAGGTCGGATTTGGACGCTTTTTCTCTGCTTTTGGAAACATCCGCAAGTTCAAAGACCTGGCCTGGTTCATGCTGACCTTCTTCGTCTACTCCAACGGCATCGGCACCATTATCACCATGGCCACCATCATCGGCACCGCGCGTGGCTTTAGCGCTATCACGCTGATAGGCACCCTGTTGATGGTGCAATTTGTCGCCGCGCCATTCTCCATTCTCTTTGGCAAACTGGCCGAAAAACTGGGTCAAAAACTCACCATCACCATCAGCCTGATTATTTACCTGCTTATCGCGACAATCGGCTATTTTATGAGCAAGGAATGGCATTTTTACGCGCTCGGTTTCGCGGTTGCCATGGTACAAGGTGGCTCACAGGCCATCAGCCGTTCGTTGGTTGGCAAACTCATGCCAGCCAGTAAAAGTGCTGAATTTTACGGATTCTTTAGCGTCTTTGAGAAATTCAACACCGTGGTTGGCCCCGCTCTGCTGGCAGTAATCACCAAACTCACTGGATCCGACCGCTATGGCATTATCTCCCTGGTCGTATTCTTCCTGGCTGGCATCATCATGTTGCAATTTGTCAACATTGAACGTGGCGTAAAAGTCGCTGAAGCTGAAGACAAATTGCTGGTACAACTTGATTAAGTTAGGACTATAATTAACAAAAATATTCGTGCCGGAGGCATGTAAAAAAGTGAAAGCATTTCGCGTTGCAGTTCTTGCAAACATTAAGACAAACGCGCCCGTTTTTGAGGGCATGAGTGAGGATCAATGGGATGATCTCGATTCAGAATCAACCGTTGAAGCCCTGTGTAACGCCATTCGTGAAGGTGGCCACGAAGCGCAATTTTTAGAAGCCGACGAAACCATCATCGACTCCATCCGCCACTACCAACCCGATATTTGTTTCAATATCGCTGAGAGTCACTTCGGAGATTCGCGGGAAGCTCAAATTCCTGCCATTCTCGAGAAATTGCGCATCCCTTACACAGGCTCAAAGGTTCTATCGCTCGCCCTCACTTTGGACAAGCCCATGACCAAACGTATTCTCGCCTGGCATGGACTGCCAACACCAGAATTTCAGGTTTTTGAACGCGTTGATGAACCCCTAGACGAAGGCTTAAGATTCCCGCTTTTTGTCAAACCCAGTCGCGAAGGTACCGGTATGGGCATCAGCGGTAAATCTGTGGTGCACGATGAACGCGAACTGCGTCAACAGCTTGAAATAAGCCTCAGCAAATACAAGCAGCCCGCTTTGGTTGAACGTTTCATCAAAGGCCGCGAAGTAACCGTTGGTTTGGTGGGTAATCTGATCGGCCCCGTTGCCTGGCGCGTTCCGCGTAATGAAAACGCGCGTCGTATTCAAGCTGGCTTGAACTTTTTGCCACCCATGGAAGTCAACCTTGACCCCACAATGACCATTGAAGGGGTTTACGGCAACTATCTTAAAACCGCCCTGGCAGACCAGCTGGAATACTTATGCCCCGCGCCACTTACCGAAGACCAAATCGACGAACTCAACTGGCTTGCCGCCGCGGTCTTTCGTGTGACCGGTTGTTTGGATGTATCGCGCATTGATTTCCGCCTGGATATCGAGGATAATCTCAAACCCTACATCCTGGAAATCAACCCCTTGCCTGGCCTAATGCCCAAACTTTCCGACATCGTCATCGAAGCTGAAGCGGATGGCATCAGCCACACCGAGTTGGTCAATATGATTCTCAACGCCGCGCTCAAGCGCTATGGCATGATAGAATAAAGTATGAACATTACCGGACATTTCGCAACTCACGCAGATTTAGACAAACTTGTTCAAGGGCGGATTGACTTCAATGCCGCCCTTGGCACACCTGCTCCAGCATCGCGCCTGGATGAAATCAGACGCGATATTCACGCGTTTTATCAAACGCGCTTGGGGCAAGACATTCATTGCTATTTGGTCGAAGTCGATGGTGAAGTCGCCGCGATAGGCTTTTTGCAGGCGCATGTTGTCGCCTACCACCCTGGCTGCCCCACACAACGTTTCGCGCGTATTACCAACATGCTGTGCTATGAGAAATATCGCCGGCGTGGTTTCGCGCGCCAGACGATGGAAGCCCTGATCGCCCTTGCCAAAGATATGGATTTTGACTATATCACCCTTGATGCATCCGTGATGGGTCGCCACCTTTACGAAAGCCTGGGCTTTGTTGACTATGTTCCCGTCGACCCGCCCATGCATCTGCGTCTGCGACCGAAAGATTAGCGCGTCATACCTATACTAGTGCATGGCGCAGATGCCATGCACTTTTTTTTACATAAAAACACCACACAAAACAGAAACCGCCTTGGTTGCCCAAAAGCGGTTTGTTCTTTTAACTAGTTACGGTTACGGTTTATCGTCTGTTACGACTATCGCCACCCGAGCGGTCGCGACGGTCACCACCGGAGCGGCCACCACTACTGCGGCGATCACCACCGGAGCGTCCACCTGGTCGTGAGCCACCACGCGGGCGGGAGCCACCTGGCTTATCGCGTTCGCGGGCTTCTTCAACGGTCCAGCCTTCCAAAAGGGCCTGGCGCGAAAGACGAATCTTGCCGTCTGAGGCGATATCAATCACCATCACAGTCAGGTCATCGCCAACGTTCACCACATCTTCAACCTTGTCAACGCGTTCTGTGCTGAGTTGGCTGATATGCACCATGCCATCGACACCGGGCAAAATTTCAATGAACGCGCCAAAATCGGTCACACGCACACATTTACCGGTGTAAATGCGTCCAATCTCAGCTGTTTCGGTCATTGCCAAAATGCGTTCGCGCGCTTCGTAGAAACCTTCACCATCAACAGCAGCGATGTAAACGGTACCGTCATCATCGATGTCAATTTTCGTGTTGGTTTCTTCTTGCAAAGCACGAATGTTCTTGCCAGCTGGGCCAATAATCGCGCCAATTTTATCAACTGGCACCTTAATGGTCTCAATACGTGGAACATGGGATTTTAATTCAGGGCGTGGTTCAGCAATGACTTTATCCATTTGGTCCAGGATATACATACGGGCATCCCTGGCACGTCTCAAAGCTTCAGCCATGATTTCGGGCGTGATTCCAGCGATTTTGATGTCCATTTGCAAAGCGGTAATGCCATCGCGTGTACCGGCAACCTTGAAATCCATATCGCCAAGGTGATCTTCAGTACCGAGAATATCGGTAAGAATCACGTAGCGTTCGCCTTCCATAATGAGACCCATCGCCACGCCGGAAACCGCCGCGCTAACGGGGACACCACTGTCCATCAATGCCAGGCTTGAACCACAAACCGAGGCCATTGAACTCGAACCGTTTGATTCCAAGACTTCCGAAACCAGACGGATGGTGTAAGGAAAGTCCTTTTCGTTCGGCAAAACCGGTTCCAGCGCGCGTTCAGCAAGAGCGCCATGGCCAATTTCACGCCGTGACTGTCCACCTACACGTTTGGTTTCGCCAGTAGCGTAAGGTGGGAAATTGTAATGATGCATATAGCGTTTGCTGTCCATACCGTTAAGGTTGTCCAACTCCTGCGCTTCTTTGGGTGTGCCCAAAGTGGCAAGGGTGAGCACCTGTGTTTCACCCCGGGTAAACAAACCCGAGCCATGCGCGCGGGGCGAAATATCCGTTTCAACGCTGATATCGCGCACTTCGTAGACCTTGCGGTTGTCAGGGCGTTTGCCTTCGAACAGAATACGGTCACGCACAATCATGCGCTGGGCTTCGTCAAATGCCTTGCCATATCTGCTGAGTTCAGCAGGGTCAGGTTCTTCGCCCAAGGTTTCAAGCAGATATTCAGCTTTAATTTGATCCATTCCTTCATAAAGGTTGGACTTAAGATAAGGCTGGTCTAAAAGCGCGGTAACGCGTGCTTTAACAGCAGATTTTACCTGGGCAATCAATTCTGTATCGCTGGCTGCTAGACTCACTTCGCGCTTGGCTTTGCCAATTTCGCGTGCCATGCGTTCCTGAACGGCGATGACGTCCTGGATGCTCTCATGTGCCAGTTGCAAAGCTTCTGCCATGAGGTCTTCAGAAATTTCATTTGAGCCAGCTTCGACCATCAAGATAGCTTCTTTACTGCCAGCCACACGCAAATCAAGTTCGGATATTTCCATTTCCTGCATGGTCGGGTTGGCAATCAGTTCACCATCCACATAAGCGATACGCACTGCGCCAACCGGTCCAGCCCAGGGCACATCTGAAATCATCAGTGCGGCGGAGGCAGCATTGATGGCAAGCATATCCAAAGGATTTTCGTTATCCGCGGAAAGCGACATCAAGATAACCTGCACCTCATTGCGCATTCCATCAGGGAAGAGCGGGCGCAAGGGACGGTCAGTTAAGCGCGCGACCAAAGTAGCTTCGGTGCTGGGGCGCCCTTCGCGACGGAAGAACGAACCTGGGATTCTGCCTCCGGCATACATACGTTCTTCATAATCAACGGTCAGCGGGAAGAAATCCACGCCTTCACGCACATTACCAAGTGTCGCGGCAGCGAACATCATGCTGTCGCCCTGGCGTACAACAATCGAACCACCCGCCTGGCGAGCCAAACGACCGGTTTCGAAGCTAAGTTCTTTGCCACCAAGCGTGGCTGTATAGAGAATTGCTTCTGGTTTCATATTTTCCTTTCACTGTTAGCCAGTGCAGGAACTGAAATTTAAAGGTCAAACCATTTGCCCGCTAAATTTCAATACCCGACTGGCTTGATAATTTTTATTGATACCACAACAGAGCACGCACTGACATTACTCTCACTAACATTCTGTGTCAGGGCGTGCGCTGTAACGGGTATCATTTGACAACGATATTACTTTCTGCGGATCTTCAGCTCTTCTGTAATTACCAGGAAAGCATCATAGTCCTTTTGGCGCAAATAAGCCAACAAACGGCGTCGGCGACCAACCAGCCTAAGCAAACCACGGCGTGAACTCTCGTCGTGCTTGTTTGCACGCAAGTGATCAGTTAGCGCGGAAATGCGCTTGGACAGGATTGCAATTTGCACCTGGGGTGAACCAGTATCGCCAGGTTTGGTGGCGAACTTTTCGATAATATCAGTTTTTTCTTCTTTTGTAATTGACATGACGTCTGCTCCTAAATATTTTTTATGCAGGTCTCCTGGGTCGAAGCCGATGGGTAATTACTCATCAACCGCTCACCCGACCAGTCACAACTTGTTATTATACACGAAAAGCTCCTGCTTACGCAAGAGCTTTATAGAGTAAATTTGTATTTTTTAGAGATTGCAGGCCGTTATTCTTCTTTTGGCATTGCCTTTTTCAAACCAAAACGTTCAAGAAGCATCTGCCAGCCTTGTTTTATCTTAAATCCACCGAGCTTCAAGCTACCCACGATGCCATAAGGCACAAAGAGCACGAAAATAACGTACACAACGCCGGTAACCAGTGGCGCGCTGTCTTTCATGATGCCACGCAGTGCCAAATCAAGCAGCTTGATGACAAAAGCACCAACAATCGCCCCGCTCTGGGTGGCAATACCGCCAATCAACACAATCAACAAGCCCGTAACCGTATAGCCAAGGTCGGCAATAGTCGGACTGACAATCGGTTGATAAAGGGTATGCAAAACACCAGCTATTGAAGCAGTAAACGAAGCAATCAGCATGACAACTACTTTGAAGATGGTTGTGTTATAGCCTAGCATTTTCGCGCGTGATTCATTCTCACGAATCGAAACGCACACACGTCCCGTGGGCGAGTCAATAAAGCGCTTATAGAAGATGTACACGAGAACTAATATAAGCAAGGCGACAACATAAAACCTTAAGCGCTCAATCGTCGGATCGATAAAGGCAGGTTTTGGAACACCTTGCAAGCCAACATCAGCGCCAGTCCACTTGATCATATCGGAAGACATAACAATGATATGGAACATGGATGCCATACCAAGCGTAACCATCGTAAAGGTAACACCCTTGACACGTGGCAGAACAATGCTAAACAAAAACGCCTGCACGATTGAAGTGCCAACGATAATCAACAGCACCTGCCACAGAGGCAAGCCGAATGATTTCAAGGCGATACCAGTTGTATAAGCCGCGACAGCAAAGAACATGGTATGTCCAAAACTCATCATACCGGTAACACCAAAAAGCAGGTCATAGCTCAAGGCAAAGATGGCAAGGATGAAGATTTCAATTCCGATGCCTTCTAAATGCTTTGAAAAGGTGCCCTGATTGTTCCAGACTGCCACCGGGTTTGAGCCTTCAAAGAGCCCAATGATGAAGGGAAGCACGAGCATAACCGCTAAGAAAATCAGAATGCCCTTATTTCGACTTAGGAATGATTTGTTTTTGTTCATAGCTTAGTCCTGCCTTCCCAAAAGTCCGTTCGGCAAAATGAGCAACACAATCACCATTAAGAGCATGGTGGATGCTGGGATAATTGCCGGAGTAGGTTTAAAGATAATGTCGGTAAATGGTATCGGGATACCAATTTGTCCGTATTTAATCATAAACTGTTGAATCAAGCCCACCATCAGCGAGCCAAGCGCCGCGCCCGGATAACTGGTAAGACCACCAATCGCCAAAGCAATCAGCGCATTGAGCAAGAATTTTTCACCCATCGACACCGACAAGCCATAGGATGGGGCGGAAAGCACGCCACCCAAAGCTGCCAGGCCTGCGCCTAAAGCAAAGACCAAGGTAAATACGCGTCTCACATTGATGCCCAGGGCTTCAACCATGTTACTGTCTTGCACACCAGCACGGATAATCATGCCAATGCGGGTTTTCTTGAGTAAGAGCCAGACCAAAACCAAAATAATCACACCCACAATGGGCAGTACGATTTCATCATAAACCCGAACTCTGCCACCCAAAATCATAATGGTTGAACAATGATGGGTGAACACGTCTTTAACCGTTGTCGCTGGACAACCTGGCCCACTACCCCTAAACATTTCCGGTTTGGGAATGACAAATTCTGGCATACCCCAAATGGCTTTCACCAGTTGCATACCGATTGTGCCAAGTCCTAGGGTGAGCATCAGCTGGTAGACCGGCCGGCTGTAAAGAGGTTGAATCATGGTGGTTTCCATCAGCGCGCCCAGACCGATTCCACTTAGAACCGCAATGATTGCTGCAATAACAAACAACAAGT
>Ga0116190_1003992_pt1 | contig 10596 bp, 18 predicted proteins | sample AD_JPNTR4_MetaG_FD_89808 | JGI IMG/M metagenome (GOLD analysis project Ga0116190, IMG submission 89808) | Active sludge microbial communities of municipal wastewater-treating anaerobic digesters from Japan - AD_JPNTR4_MetaG | ecosystem: Engineered > Bioreactor > Anaerobic > Digestate | place... | reverse complement strand
CTCCTTCTAAAGCTGAACTTCTTAAAGATATAGTTGATCTTCCTAAAGAGACTTGGTTAAGTGCCCGTTTGAGAAAAGTTGCTGCAAGAGAAGCTATTGACATGATCAAGGCTACAAGAGAAAGATGGAAGTCTAAACCTGATAAAATGAAGATGCCTGTTCATAAAGGTAAAAGAATGTATGTCTCTTGCACTATAGCTGATCTTAATGAATCCGAAGAGTCTACTGAATTTGATGCATGGTTACATATAGCTTCTGTAGGCGACAAGCATATACTTGATTTACCCATTAAATACCATAAACATTTTAATAAGATAGCTTCTATTGGTAAAAGATTAAATAGTTATATCATTACAGATAAGTATGTACAATTTAGTTTTGAAGTTGAAACTCCACCTAAAAAAGAGCCTGTTAATTGTATAGGTATAGATACTGGCATAAATGCTCTTGCATCTTTGAATAATGGTATTCAAATAGGTACTGAGATTAAACTAATGATAGAACGTATAAAAAGATGTGAGCATGGTTCTAATGGTCAGAAAAGAGCAAGAAGAGCTATTAAGCAGTATATAGATGAGTGTGTAAAGAAAGTTATGTCTCTTGATCCAGATTTAATTGTGGTAGAGAGATTAAAAAATTTAGGAAATAAAACAAAACTCAAAGCACGATTGAGTAAAAGTATTCGTGCTTCTATCGGTGCTTGGAACTGGAGATATTGGTTAAAGAGGCTTGAACAAGCATGTGAGGCTAACCGTGTTAGTTTCAGAACTGTGCTTCCTTTTAATACCAGTATAACTTGTTCCAAATGTGGTTGCATTGATAGGGGAAATCGTTCAGGAACAGTATTCAAATGTCTTAAGTGTAACCACAAAGACAATGCTGATGTAAATGCAGCTTTGAATATACTGGAGCGATTTCTTACAGGAATCTACGGTTCCTGTTACAAACCTAAACATCTTGGATTTGTCCAAGTTTAAAGGAACGGTGAGAAATTTGATACTATATTACTCGATCCTCCATACGCAATTCGAAAGTCAATGGAGATGTATAAAGGAAAGATAATGAGTCCTTTTAATGCTTTGAAAGATGCTATTCCTTCAATATTAAATAGTAATGGAATAGTAATGACATTCGGATATCATTCAACTGTAATGGGTAAAAGTAGAGGATTTGAAAAAGAACATATTTTGTTAATAAGTCATGGTGGAGCAATACACGATACTATTGCTGTAATCGAAAGGAAAATAAATGAAATTATATAGATTTTATCCTAATGATTGTGGAACAGAATATTTTGTAATGTCAGATTCAAGAGAAAATGCAATGGTAAAATGGATCTATTCCTAAAATAATTGAATATGATATAAATCAAGTAATAGAATCAGAAATATCTTAAAAATAATTATGAATGAAAGATCTCATTATATCAGATTGGGTAAGAGACCATCAAAGTATGGAGATAGAAGAGCACATAGAGAACATAGATATGATAGTTATTGGACTATGCCGAGTAGTAAATTTTGGAAACGTCAAGCAAATAAAAGAGTAAGAAAATCTTTTTGTATAAATGGAAATTATTACAAAAAATGTTTTGATAGTTTTGAGTGGTCTTGAAAGGAGAATAAGTTTATGAAGTGTTTTTATCACAATGATTTAGATGGTAAATGTTCTGCTCATTTGGTACATAGAAATGTAGGGATTCATGATTTATTTGATGATAGTATGATATCTATCGATTACACTGATGAGTTTCCATTTGATATAATAAAACCAAATGAACAGGTTTGGATTGTAGATTTTTCTATAAGTCCTGATGATATGAGAAGATTAATATCTATTACAAATGATATTACGTGGATAGATCATCATAAAACTGCTATAGAGAAATACAAAGATTTTGAATTTCAATTACGTGGAGTAAGATATGATGGTTTTGCTGGATGTGAATTAACATATGCATATATTCATCATATGACTGCAAGAGGAGATGGTGTTATTAAAAATTTCAATGAAAATATGTTGAAAGATGCTCCTATGTTTATTAAGTTTGTTGGTGATTGGGATCTTTGGAAATTTAAGTATGGAGATGATACTAAGTTTTTTAAGTCTGGAATAGAATCATACGATACTTCACCATCATCTAATACTTGGATTAATGTAGAATTGGATTATAAAAAATACATAGAAATTGGTAAAACTATTGAAAGATTTAAATCTAATTACTATAAAGAAATGGTAAGAGATTTCTCTTTTGAAGTACAATTTGAAGGTTACAATTGTATAGCGTGTAATGCAGGTAAAGTCAGTAAAATGCTCTTTGACAGTTGTTCTAAACAATATGATATCTACATACTATTTGTTTTTAATGGTAATATTTATCGTGTTAGTCTGTATAGTAGAGATGAGATAGATGTCTCTGAAATAGCAAAAAAATATGGTGGAGGTGGTCATAAAAATGCCTCCGGTTTTGAGTGTAAGAAATTACCATTTCAGAAAATATAAATAAAGTTACAGTTCAAAAATATGGAAATTTTATAAATAATAATTGGAATTAAAGGCGTTTATTTCAGTGGTATAGAATACTTCGTTTACACCGAAGAAGTCATAGGTTCAAATCCTATAACGCCTATTAAGCGGTAGTAATTTAATGGTTAAAATCCTAGTCTTCCAAACTAGTGAAGAGGTTTCGATTACCTCCTACCGCACCATTTAACAAAAGGAGTAGTATGAGTATTCTGGACAAGGTAAAAGAATATCTATCCGATAGTTTTAAAAATGGTGATAGAGTAATTATCAAAGGAAAAGAATCTGGAAAGAATATTTGGGCAACAGTAGTAAAGAAAGTATTGGGAAAAAAGATTTTGAAAACAGATGATGGTGAAGAAATAGAATTTGATCCTGAGTTAATATTAGCAGGAAATGAATAAAGATATATACGGATGTAGCTCAACGGTAAGAGCATCTGTCTGATACACAGAAGGTTGAAAGTTCAATTCTTTCCATCCGTACCAATAAAGGAGATATGATATGATTGAATATGTAAATGGTGATATATTTAAAGGTAAAGATGATGTCATAGTTCATGGATGTAATTGTTTTTGTAATATGGGTGCTGGAATAGCACTTCAAGTTGCTAAATATTATCCAGAAGCAAAAAATATAGATAATGTAGAATATGGTAAAAAAAGTAAATTAGGTACTTATACTTTTTGGGAAGGTACAAATATTTTTTATCCTGAACAAAAAATTATAATAGTAAATGCATATACTCAATATTATCCAAATGTAAAATTAAAACCGTTTGATTATGATGCATTTGGTAAAGTTCTTCCTCAAATAAAAGAAAATTTTGTAGGAAAAAGTATAGCATTTCCAAAAATAGGTGCAGGTTTAGCAGGTGGAGATTGGAATATAATTGAAAAAATGATTAATGATGTTTTTGATGATACTAATGTAAAAGTTTATTTGTATGATTAAATAGATATTCATTATAAATAAAGGAGATATTGAAATGAGTTTAAATGTATATTCCGCTTTTGCTACTGATAATAATAAAGGTGGATGTTTCATTATAGTAGCACATGATCAAGAAGAAGCAGAAAGATTAGTGAGATATCCAGAAGAATTCTACAAAGATTGGCAAGATAACTGGAATAAATATCGAAACTTAGGATTTATAAATATAACTGAATGTACAATAGTTAAATTAGAACCAGATTTACAAACCACAGAAACTGTACCTAGTATAATATGTGGAGATGTCTTTATTGAATAATAGAAATTTAGCGGAAGTGGCAGAAAGGTTATGCACGTCTTTGCCGAAGACGTTCAAGTGGGATCGATACCCATCTTCCGCTTTTTAAAGTTGGGAGTATGATATAGAATGGATGTTCAATGGTATAAAAATAAATATGATATCTTTAACATGAAAGGTTATGATTACGACAGAATAATTGAAGATTTTGAAACTGATTTCATGTTTGAATTAATACAAGGTTATAGAAAATTACATGAAGTGCCATTTGAAAGGTTTAGACAATGTGTATTTAATTTACTTGGTAAGATAAATCATTTATATGAATGTTCTCAATATAGACTTGATGGAAATAAAATATGGGTTTCTATATTTAATGCTAAACTAAATGATTTATGTTTTCAGTTGTACCCCTTTAGATATGATAATAGTTTTCTAACTTTATCATACTATTTTTTAAAGAAAGATAGATATGTTGTAAATAATAAACCTTTGTTTACATTTGATATAAAAGAACAACTTTCTTTTATGAACTTAAACGTTAATTTTACAAAAAATGAGTTGGATACTAAGTATAGGGAGTTGTGTAAAATATATCATCCAGATAAAGGTGGATCTTCAGAAATGTTTAATAAACTACATAATTGTAGATTGGTGTTACAAAATTATTTAGAAAGGAAAGATTGATATAAATTTGATAATAATTATCTGATTACATTTAATAAATATAGATATCAATCAGAATATAGTCGTTCTGGATACATATCATCTATATTTTATGAAATTAAATCTGAATTACAACAGAAACATATTAGAAAAGAAGTTTCATTAATTGAGTTAAATGAAAAACTAGATTGGTTTGATAGATCATTTGATGAGTCAGTGAAACTATCTAAAGAATCATAAACAAAAAATAAGGAGTATTGATATGAATTACAAACCATTTGGAAATCGTGTAGTTGGTAAACTTAAGAAATCAGTAGAAAAGAAAACAGAAAGTGGTCTATACATTCCTTCAACGAGTGAAACTGAACGTTATGATGAAGTTGAAATTGTTGCTGTTGGTAGAGGATATGTAACTCAACAAGGTAATATCGTTGAGATGGAATCTAAAGTTGGTGATGTTGTGTTGATTATGAAGAATTCAGGATTGCCTTTACCCAAGAAAGGTAATGATGAACTTGATGCAAACGAAGAATATATAGTGTTTCAGGAAAGTGATATTATTTGTAGAAAATTGTAATAAGTTTTTATAGTGGTAATATTTCATTGGTTAGAATCCCTTGCTGTGAATAAGGAGAAGAGAGTTCAATTCTCTCTTACCACCCCATTTAGTAATTCCGAAAAATAGAGATATTTATGAAGATATATGATCCTGTGATAGATTTAAAAAGATATTCACGATTAATGGGTGAAGAAAATTTCAGTAGAGAATTTTCAAAGACACAGATAAAGGAAATAATTGAACATCAGATAACAAAATTTGAGATTAGAGAAAAGATTGTTATTATTGGTAAAACTGATATTGGTCAAATAGTTTTGTATGAATCCGAAAAAGAAATAGATATAGATAAAGTTTTTTTAGAGCAACTGAATAAAATAACATCTGAAGATAATAAAAAATTTTGTTTATTGAATATAAAATCTGAGGATAGTGTCATAAAAGATTTGTCTCAATTTACAATTTTTGTTTTGGAAGATGGAGAAAAACTTGAGTTGTCTGATACTCTTAAAAAATTATATGAAAATATAGATAGTATAAACGAATTTGTAGATTGGAGTTTATATGGGATATAGAAATTATATAGGATATATTTCTAAAAAAGAATATAATGTCATTAAAGATTTTACGTATGAAGAATTGTGTAAACATTATGATACTGATTATGTCAGACCTCATATAGTTACAGAAATATATGAATTTGGAAAATATTGTGATCATTTAGAATTCTTAAGAGATGATTTCTTCACAAACAAAGAAACTAATGAATATTTTAATAATGATGATTATGAATTCTTCAAGACAGATAAAAGTTGTTTGAAATACTGGATAGAACACTATAATGAGAATGTAAAGAAGTACTATTTAGATTTGTTGGATGGGATTGATGTGTATGGTGATGTAAAGAATATATCAGAAGAAAAGGTAAGAAAATTAGTAAATCATGTGAATAGTATGTCATCAGAGTGGAACTGTTTGACTCCATATGATCTTGAAAATGGAGATGCAGTTACTAAAGCATGGAAATATGAATATGAAATTTTTGAATTGGTTAGAATATATAAAACCTTTAATTTTAAGAAAAATATTTTAGTTTACTACGGGTATTGAATTTTTGCTGGTGTCGCCAAGTGGAAGGCGTTCGGTCTGCAAAACCGTTTCTTTCAGGGTTCGACTCCCTGCACCAGCTTTAATAAGGAGGATTTTCAATATATGTCAAACAAAATTGAACGTTATAATCACTATGGTATTGTGGTAAATGTCAGATCTGATCTGAAAGGTAAACATAGGGATTATTGTTTATGTTACAGAAATTGTCAAAAATTTAAACCAAGTGGTAATGAAAATTGTAAGATAGCACAAACAGTTTTTGAAACTTGTGTAAAATTTGGTATAGTTACACCTATGTGGGAATGCCCCGAATATGTTGAAAATATAAATACTGAGTAAATGATTAATTAGGAGATAATACAATGCCACAAGTTTTAAAGTTAAATTCTGCTTATATGCCTTTAGAAGTTATCAGTCTTAAAAAGGCAATCAATCTTATTGAAAGAAAAAAGGCAGAAGTTGTTGAAATATATGAAGGTAAGTATCTTAATACTTTCAAACAGGTATATGAAATGCCAGCAGTTATTCGTCTTGTTTCATTTGTTTGTCCAAAGAAAGATATGAAGTTCATAAAACCTATGACAAGACAAAATATATATGATGAGTTTAAAGGTACATGTGCATATTGTGGAAGTCATGTATCACGTCAAAATATGACTATTGATCATATAATTCCACGTAGTTCTGGAGGTCAATCTTCTTGGTTAAACCTTGTAGTTGCATGTAAGAAATGTAACACAAAGAAGGGATGTAAAAGTCTCGAAGAAAGTGGTATGAAACTTCTACAGAAACCAAGAGTTCCTATACTTGCTGATAGTTTTCAGAAAGGAATGATTCAAAAACTAAAGGCAATAAAGGGGATTACTTCCAAGAAAGAATTCTTATCTTATTTGTATTGGAATGTCGAATTGGAAGAATAATAGAATTTAGAACTCCTATAAATAGGTTTAGAGATTGTGGGAAAAGCAGAAGAACTCCCTGCCTGATCTTGATATGTCAGTGTCAAGATCTACCCTTTCTCTCTTATTTATAGAAATTCTAATATTTTTGTTTATGAAAAATATAAATAATAATGTAGAATGTAACTTTATAAAATAGAAGGAATAGATAATGAATTCATTTACAGAGCATTATTATTTGAACGAGAAGTGGATATCACCATTACGAAAAATCAAAAACCTTTTTAGTAGAATAAAATCTTATGATTTAAATGTCGATAGATTACCTATATTTCAGGAAATATCAGAAAGGGGTTATGAAAGAATTAGCGAAAAAATATCTGATCGAGTGGAAATTAATGATTGGAGAAAGCGTATGGCGAGTCGTCTTGACTTGGAGGATGAAGAAGATTCAAAAACAAGAAGGGATTTCACTAAGAAGTATATATTAAAGTCTGTTGATAATATAATTAATATATTTAAAGGAGTATTAAAAGGATCTAATTCTAAATTGCCCGATGGTTATAACTTAATAGACGCATCGGTATATGAAACAAACTTAAATGGAATTTTAGTATTAATTGCAGTAGAAATGGGTAATAATATTAAATATTTTGTTGGTAGCGATGGTAAAGGTGATAAATTCTTTAAAAATATTTTTGGAATGTCTATTCAAACATTTTCTGTTCTTAACAGAGTAGGTAAAAAAGATAATTTTAGATCAAGGTTGGACAGATCTGGCAAGAAAGATAATAAGAAGGATGTGGATAATATAAATCTTTCTTATATTGATAGAGTAGAGAAAGTAATAGATAATATCAGAGATTATAAGAATGAAAATTGGTTTGGTTTCATAGATTTAAAAAGGGAAGAATACAACAAAGTAATTAATAGATTAAAATTACTACAGAAAGATCCTATGTCAGTTTCTATACCAAATATAGGAATGATACTAAAATACAAATTGAATTCTGAAGAATCTATATATGCTTTGCCTTTATCTGATTCTAAAGGTAATGAGGAATTCTACATAATATATGAAACACCAGAGAAAAAATTAATAAATAATTTACAAAACACTATATTTAAAGGATTTGATTGGTATTTGTCAGATAAGACAGAATTTATGAAATCCATAAATATAAGTAAACTACCATCATTTTAAGGAGAATATTTAAAAATGAGATTTGGTGAATATTATAAAAATAGAGACGAAATTGATGTTATTAATGAAATTGAAACAATAAATGAAGATGCTTCTATTATAAATGGGTTTTTAAAATTAATAGGAAGTACTAAAATTAGTGTTTCTCCAGAAAAATACTCAAACTATATAATTGGGAGTAATGGGTTTTCAAAATTGTTAAATTTATTTTCTAATGAAGTATTACAAGTAAAACAAGATAAAATACCTAAAAAAAGAAAATTTTTTATTGACCAAGTATATCAAGGAATTATTCCAAATGTTAATAAATTGAAACAGATTAAATATAAAACATCTACAGGTGTAATCAAATTCTGGGAACCAGTAGAAAAAATTAATGGAATAACTGCATATCATATAAATTCTAAAGGAATATTGTCTAAGTTAAGTAATCTTAATCAATATGCTGATATTGTATTGTGGGATATTGATACTATAGATGATTTTTCAGAATTAGAAGATTCTGAATCTTTTGAGAATTTAGGATGGGAAGAAGGGAAAAATCAATTTGTATTATCTGTAAATAACAATGGTATTAAGTTATGGATGGGTCTTATAGGAATGCCTCTACAAGCATGGATTAAAGCATCTAGAATAGGTGCTGTGAATGATCCTTATGGAGTAGCATTAAGAGACGATATTGCTTTAGCAAAAAATATAGGTAAGAAAAATAATCAGAAATCATTGACTAATTTGTTTATACCCAAAGATCTATATAATAAATTAGTTCCTCAAAATTTTGCAGAATCATATAACATCTTTGAAGAAAGAAAATTAATTTGGAGTGATGAAAACAATGTGTGGCAAACTTTTAAAGGTAAGATGGCAGTTTCTAAATTTACTTCTGATGATGTTGCAGTAGATAATAAAGGTAATCCCGATCCTGAATTACAAAAAAAATTAGATGATATGATAAATTCGAAATCACAAGCATCTCAAACACAGAGTAATTCAACACAAAAAGTACAAGGTGGTGATGTAATTTCAAAACAATTACAAAATTATTTTAAAGAACCACCTAAAGAAATTACAGTAGATTCTACTGATGTGGCAGAAAAAGGATTGGTTTATACATTTAATAACGGTGGTAGATTCTATATTTACAAAATAAGAAATGCACCATCTGAAAGTCAGAAATATAAGATTGCTTACGATGAAAAAGGAAAAAAGATCATATCGAAAATTCCTGAAATAAATAAGATTCTATCACAACCAACAGCAAAGGAATTAAAGTAATATGAATATCCATGAAAATTTAATTAAGAGAGCATCTAGGTTTCTTGTTGAAGCACCAGAAGATGAGATAAATTTAGATCAACCTATAGAAGAACCTATAGAAGAACCTACAATAGAACCTGAACCTGTTGCAGATGATAATTCTGAAACTGGAGCAGATGATAAAAGTTCTAAAATAGAAATCTACTATAGCAATTTGGATGTTGAGACACAAAAATCTATTATGTCATCTTTAGTAAAAGAATTAAATGCTACAGAAGATGATGAAATAGCACAACAGAAAATAGTAGAACAATTGAGTAAACAACCTTTATTTGTTGTAATGGGTGATGAGTTACAACGTAAATTACAGATTAAAATATAAGATGAAACAATTTTTGATATCTTGAAAAATAATTTTAAAGAATGAAGCATATAATAAAATGGAAGAATTAGTAAAGGTTTATGAAGGTTATATCAAATTACTTGATGAAGAAAAAAAAATTAAGAGAAAAATTGAGAAATATAAATGAAACAAATATTAATTCTTGATGATAGAGACATAAGACATCTCCATTTTAAAAAGAAGTTTATAGGGAAAGCATTGTTGACTCATGTTTATACTGCCAAACAATGCATAGAAGCATTAAATGAGTTTACATTTGATGCTGTGTATCTAGATCATGATCTTAGATCAGAAATGGAAGAATCGGGTCCAGATACAGGATATGAGGTTGCTGAATGGTTAAGTCTTCATCCTGATAAGAAACCAAAGGATATTTATATTCATTCATTAAATCCTGATGGTAGAGAGAATATGAAAAAAATTCTACCGGAAGCAATAGAACAACCTTGTTTTATTTTTTAAATTACTTGTAAATTTTTGTTGGAAAATATATAAATAATATTCGAAATTGATCTGTAGACAAAACAGAGAAGAAATACCTTAGTGGATTTCTTTAAAATCTAAAACACTATCTTAGGAGGTGTAGTATGACATCTATATTCAAACCTAATTTTTTTGATGAAGATACAATTGACATTTTCTTCAAAGATCTATTCGATAACAGTAATAAATTTTTTCAATCCGTTTTGGATAATGGTGTAAAATTAAATTATCCTATTGACATAAAAGAAACTAAAAATGGATTGG
>Ga0116190_1003981_pt1 | contig 10623 bp, 8 predicted proteins | sample AD_JPNTR4_MetaG_FD_89808 | JGI IMG/M metagenome (GOLD analysis project Ga0116190, IMG submission 89808) | Active sludge microbial communities of municipal wastewater-treating anaerobic digesters from Japan - AD_JPNTR4_MetaG | ecosystem: Engineered > Bioreactor > Anaerobic > Digestate | place... | reverse complement strand
GCTTCTATCGGTTCATCGGACACATTGGCAAAGAGCAGTGCCGTCCTCGTTTCTCCGGCTATCTGCCAGGCGCCCGTAAGCAGCGCATCGGTAATGACCGGATGCTCTCCATGCCACTGCCAGTCGGCGCGCACCTGCGGTATAGTGCCGCCGGTCACGGGCGGCCGCAGCATTTCGCCTGCATAAAAATACCGGCGCAGCAGCCAGCGCAGCTGCACGATCTGTTTGAAAAAGGCGGCGTTTTCTTCCGCTATTGCCAGATCAGGATTGATCCATCCGATCTGTTCGCCGAAGACCAGCTGCTGCGCCGCCTTCATTCGGAGGGCGAGACTTGCCGTCTCACCGCCGCCATAGGACCTGCCGAAGCATTGAATCGTACCGCCGTAGATCGCCGGAAAAACGGGTAGCTGCCCATCGGTCTGCCAGTGCCAGCTGAGATATCCGTCGAAGCGGTTGATATAGGGTTCGCCGTTGCACTCCGTAGTGATCACATGCCCTTCCGGCATTTCCCGGCGGATCCGATCCAGCATGTTCCAGTAACTCAGGTTCCACCAGGAGCCACCCGCAAGAGGATGGCCGTGGGACGGATCCATGCACAGGGCAGGCGTCGCTGCGGCAATCTGATCAATATACACGCCCTTCACGCCGCACTCTTTCTGCAGGCGCAGCACGATTTCCTTCACTTTATTCTGCCACAGCGGTGTGGCGGGGCACATGACCCCCAGCGCAACTTCGGATCCGTCGCTTTCCCGGCTGCCGTATTTTTCGATATAAGGCGCGCCATCTTCTTCTTTGGTCACAGCGGGCAGAGCAAGCGAAGTGAAGGAGCAGTCTTCCGCACCGCAGTCGTGCGTATCCCAGAGCCGTCCGTTGATGTAGGGCATAACGTATACATTGGCTGCCTGCAGGGCCTGCACCGCCTCGGCAAATCCCTCTTTGGCAGGGAAATAATGAGGATAATCATTGTCGAAGGGGATTTCATGCCAGTTGTACCAGTGAAAGCCTACGGGCACATCGAGGTAGTCGGCAAAAGACTTGACGCGCTCCGTCACTTCTTCCGGTGTGCCTCCCGTCTGTGCCCATACGCAGAGCTCACGCATCCAAAGAGGCGTATCTTCCCGCCCTTCTCTGCCGAGCCGGGGCATCCACAGCGCATTCTTTTGCACCCAGTTTTTGTAATACTGCGCCGCATCGAACCAGTCGCCCCGGAAGAGCCGCCACACGGCTTTGCCCGGAAGGCTGTAATTATTGGTTCGGGTTGTATCGGGTATGGGATGTTCGAAAAAGAGGCTGACTGTCCGCTCTTTCGCTTTCGACTGGGCAACGATTTCTTTTGCCGATCCCTGTGGATCATGCATGGCAAAATAGAAACCGGACTGGTTCTGTTCGGGCGACCACCTGGAAAAGGTGCTCATAAACTGCATGCTGCCCCAGCCGCCGCCGTAGCGCTGCCATTTCTGCATGTCCGCATCCCAATGATATTGAATCAGCGCACCGGGCCCGTCCGGATAGAGGATGCCCCCGTCACAGATGGATTCGTGGAGGGTTATCTGCGGAAAAACGACATCTTCCAGCCGTGTTGTATTGAGTGCCCCGGCTGTGGCAATGTGCCATTCCCAGGCGCTTTCTTCGGGGCGGGCATAGAGCCGCACTTCCACAGTAAAGGTGCTGAGATTCGCACCGGGATAGCCCTCCCACCGGAGCAGGGCGCCTCCATCCGTCGCTTCCATGCCGACCCGTTCCCATCCGTCTGTGGAGGGGACATGTGTCTCTTTTCCGTCCTGATCGCAGACAACAAGCACAAAGAGGGGCCGGCACAATGCCGCCAGAAGATTTCTGTCCTTGCCCAGGTCCTGCAGACGGGTAATCCGGATGCCGCCGGAGCCCTGATGAAAGGTAAGGGCAAGGTCGCCGGAAATACATTCCAGCGTGTCGTCGGCGAAAAGCTGCAACGGAAGCAGCAGCAGGCAGAGAAAGAGCGCTGTGGCAAAGGGACGCGTTTTCATGGCACACTCCTGTCGGCTCATCCATGCAGCGGTGCTGCAGGGTTGTAGGCGGACAGCCTGCTGATGCTGTAAAAAGCTGTCCTTTAAAAATCGATGACGCTGAGCTCCGGAATACAGGAATCCAGCGGAAGGGTCTCAATATGGGTCGCGCCGAGCCGGGCAAGGTCATAACGCACCTGTGCAAGAGGCAGTGCGGGATCAGCAGTGCGCACCTGAATGTTGAACTCAGTAAAATTAATGCCTTCGTTCATAGTGGGCTCATCGCCGAAAAGGCGGTGTTTATCCAGATAGTCAATGATGGCGGGCACCTGATCTTTGCGGGCATTGAACAAAACCAGCACCTTGTTTTCGGCAAAGACAGCGCCGTAAAGATTCAGCAGAAACATGCGTGCAAGTTCATATTTTTCCGGGTCGTTTTTCAGACCTTCCGCCGCCCAGACGCCTGCTTCGGACTGCATGATTTCTTCACTGATTTCCAGCCCGTAATTCCGGATGGCGCTGCCGGTCTGGGTGATTTCCAGCCCGAAATCAACACTGCCGTGGAGCACTTTCGCCTCGGTCTTTCCCCACGATTCATAAACGACCAGCCCCTTTTCGATCTTCGGAGGCGTATTGTATTTTTGAATGGAGTAGCAGTCCCATTCCTCACCAAAGCCCAGTGCCGCGCGTTTCTTCTGAAACCATTGAATGAAGAGATAGGGCATTTCCGAAACGGCACGGATTATCTTCTGCTCTGTCAGCAGTTGTGTCAGCCAGGCATCAAAACTCTGCCCTTCCGGACGGGGAGCGTTGATAATGACAAGCCGTACTTTGCCCCGGCCCAGCGACAGTGCTTTGGAAAGCGTGATGTTTTTCCCGTATTCGTGCTTGTATTCCAGAAGCCGTTCGGCAATCCAGTCATCGCCGCCGATGGCAATGTCGACTTCATGCAGCGCCAGCTGCGCGCCGAATTCCTGAGGGCGTCCGTCCCAGCCGAAAAGCATGGAATGGAGCGGGAAGGTGGTAGGCCCGCCTTTTTCGTATCCTTGCGTGGGAAAGCCGGCCGCTTTAAGCAGGGTAACAAGATTACCGCCCCGATTGACATCTGCCAGCGATCCGGCAGGCATACCGATAACAAGTTTGTTTTTCATGAAATGCTCCTGCAGCGGGAAAAAGTTGCCCGCTGAAAAATGAGTTGATTTACGGGAGAGCCGTTTCTGCCTTGGCAGAAGAGTGTCCCGGTTTATATCCACGCACTCCCGAAGATTGCAGCAGTGTATCACCTGAAGGGGGATCAGACAAACTGCTTCATATATTCCAGACTCTTTTGGGCGATCGCTTCCGGCCCCGCCTCAAAACGAAATACTTCCACAGACACATAACGGTCGTAATTAATGTCTCTGAGCGCATCGAAGATAGGAGCGAAGTCGACCTCGCCCCAGCCCGGCCCGTGGAAATTTGTGTCGTTCGCATGGTAATGACGCAGGTATTTCCCGTATTTCCGGATCAGTGTCGCCCGATCCTCTTCCAGATAGGACATGGCTTTGGTGTCCAGAAGCAGCTGAAAATGGGGATGATTCACCGCATCGATGAGCTCTACCGTCTGCTCGGGCGTGTGGCAGAAATTGGTTTCCCAGTGGGTCAGCTGTTCCATGCAGATTGTAACGTCACGCGCTTCACAGGCGGGCATGGCAGCTTCGAAAATTTCGCGGGCGTAATCGAAGGCCTGGTTGTAAGTAACATCCCGGCCTACATTGCGCTGCTTGGGTGAGCCGAAAATCAGCACTTTTCCGCCCACATCTCCGCAGAAATTGACCAGATCAATGAGATACTGTGTGGTAAAACGGCGGACTTCAGCGTCGGGATGGGTGAGAAAAACACCCTCCGGGCCGACAAAAACCCAATGAATCCCCAGAATATCAAGATCGGCGGCCGCTGCCAGCCGTACAATTTCCGACCGCGTCGATGCGGGGATGTCGGTGACATAGGGCGCCAGTGTGAAGGGAGCGATTTCGAGACCGTCGTACCCTGTTTCCTTCACAAAATTGATGGTGCGCGCCAGATCGTTCCACTCTTTAAATATTTCGTTGCAAATTCCGAATTTCATAAAACCTCCGGTATGTTTAGGGAAGCGCTGCGGCTCTGCCGGCACTGTCATGCATCAGGGCCTGCAACGTTTGGGCTGCCGTCGTAAATGCAAACCCGGTTTCCGCCCGACCGCTTCGCTTCGTACATCATCTCATCCGCAAAACGGATGTAGGATTCCGCACTCGCCCCTTTGTCGGGCGCCGTTTTATTGTTCGTCATCAGTCCGATACTGAGCGTACATTGATCAAAAGCCCGTGCTTCAAAGGAAACCCGTATGCGCTCGGCAATGTTCTTCGCATGAACCAGATCCGTTTCCGGGAGGATCACCGTGAATTCATCGCCTCCGTAACGGCAGCCCACGTCCACATAGTCACGGGTGCACTGGCGGATCACCTCGCCGATTGCCTTGAGAACCCGGTCCCCTTCAAGATGCCCGCGACTGTCATTATACTGTTTAAAGGCGTCCACGTCCAGAAGAAGCAGGGACAGGGGGTGATTCTGCCGCCGTGCACGTTCTATTTCCGCCGCCAGACGCTCATAAAAATAACGCTGGTTATACAGCCCGGTGAGGCTGTCGGTGACAATTTTTTCCTTCAGCTTCTGTTCCAGCTGTTTCTGCTGTGTAATGTTTTTGCAGATCGCAAGAAGGGATACGAACTTCCCCAGATGATCATACGCTTTGGACAGGGAAATACTGACGGGTACCCAGCGGCCGCCCTGATGGCGGAGCTCTGTCTCGTAATTTTGTATAGGGCCGTCGTCCAGCTGCGTCAGGAGCAGTGAAGACTCATCTTCGGCGCCCCGGAGCAGTAATTCAAAGTCCATCCCTTCAAATTCATTAAAGTTATAGCCGAGCATGCGTACTGCACCCCGGTTGGCATAAGTGATTTCCAGCGTGGTGCCCAGTGTGAAAACAGCATCCATGGTGCTGTCCAGCAGATTATTCAGCCGCTCCCTGGTGCGCAGCAGCTCGTTTCGTGTTTTTTCAACTTCTTCTGCCAGCGTGGTACATCGGGTCAGTCCCGCCTGCTTCAGGGCGTGCTGTACATCGGCGAGGAGCTGTTCGGGCTCTCCGGCACCGGATAGAAAGACAAAGGAGCCCGGGCAGTTGTCCGCTTCAGTGGCTGCAGCTCCCAACAGTATGCATACTGTTTCTGGGCGCCGTACACTGACTTCCCGAAGGAGCGGAAGGCAATCCTGACCGTTACAGTGCTGCTGGGCGATAAAGACCTGATAGGAGGCTTCCTGCAAACGCATCAGCGCTTCAGCATGGCTTTTGGCTATGTCCAGCTCAAATGATGCTGCATGCAGGCACTGTATTGTCTTTTCATGGGATGCTGTGCTGCTATTCAGCCACAAAATACGTTCGGACACAGGAATTCCTCGTTTCATTCCGGGGCGGCCCTGCGACCCGGCTGCTCTTATTGATCAACAGAACTCCCAAACTGAAAGTGATCCGGCATCGATGACCGGAGTTTCCGATCTGCCTGCGCAACCGAATTGCGATACACTTTGCGGCTATCCCAACCCTTCAGGCAAACTTCACGACGGCTATCATGGCGACTACGGAGCCGATGGCAATGGTATATTCCAATTTCCCCGGAAGTTTGTCTGCATCGATTTTTTTGGAACCCAGTCCGCTCTGCTGCGCCAGTTTCTGATCGGCTGTTTGCGCTTGCGCCTCATCCATGGTGCTGACCCACAGGACAGCCGTCAGCAGGCAGCACAGTAATACTAACTTAAGAAAAGAACTATTTTTCATGGTTGCTGCTCCTTAGCTATCTCGGTTTCAGACTTCATCTCTGTAATAATAATACCGTTATTCTCTTTTTTATGCAAGTAAAGCACCCCGTTGCGACAGCAAATTCACGGGATATGCGCTCAATTTTGATCGGTATCACAGCCCGGGGATGTGCCGGGCGGATCGATATTTTTCCGGGTGCAGGCACAAAAGCGACGGAAAGCCGTGCCGGGTTGACTGTTTACCCCGTGTTTGCAGTACGCTACTGTCATAGCAAGGCGGAGAAGCCCGCAGAAAGTGATGCAGTGATCCATGTTTTTTCCATGAATGTGCTGCAGGACAGCACCCAACCTTTCTTTTATGTCACCGGAGGGGTGATTCTGGCTCTTTTTCTCGGAGTCGGCATCTGGTCCCTCCATGTCCGCTTTCACCTGCAGCAGGAATGGAGTGTGCGCCGGCAGCTTGTTGTTCTCGGGATGGTGCTTCTCTTTTTCGGTTACGAAATCATTACGGTGCAGCAGTTGATTCAGGATGATATAGCCTTGTTTATCTTTACGCTGCTGGGGCTTCTGGTGGCGGGCATGGCGCTTTACGGTCATCTGGTGGTGTCGCTGCTGTCCCGTATTCTGGTGGAACTGATCCTTCCGGATCATCCCGGCATTTCCACTGCGCCCCAGCTGGAGCACGCTGCACAGCTTGAAAAACAGGGGGACTGGGAAGGCGCTCTGAAAGAGTATTTTGTTCTTGTCCACATTTATCCGGGCAATCCTGCCGTCCTTTCCCGGATTACCGCCAATCTGATCAGCCAGAAACGATATACGGAAGCAAGCCACTGGTTTGACCGTCTGGTCACGTATGCGGAACGCCCCGACGAAGCCCGGGCGCTTCTGGAGCAGATGGCGGCTGCTTTTACAGACGAAAAGGATCTGCCCCTGTTGAGAAACGGGATGTTTTGCTTTTTGCAGCGTTTTCCCCAGCAGACTGAAATCAAAGCGCAGCTTGCGCATTTGGATGCGGAAGACGCAGGAAGGCCCCGCCCGCTCGGAACCGGGATCTCCGGGGAAAAGCCGGGCAGCTCGTCGTTCCAAAGCAGCGCCGCAGTCGGTTCCGCCCTCCTGCCGATGCAGGACCTTTCGGAATCGACGGCGGAAGTCCTTCGGCAGCCGGAAGCGAAAGAGCTCAGTGCAGGCGTCGGTGCGCTGCTGCAGCCGCTTCAGGATCATCCGATAGGCGATCCGAAACGGTGATCTGACGGTGCTGCCGGATGCCTTCGCTGCACCGGTGCCCGCATAAAGGTGGTATACTACTTGAAACAGGTCTCCACTGGAGTAAAGGGAAATGGTGTGTCACATCAATTAACCTGTCCTTACGGAAGTAAAGGATCGCAGCCGCCCGGTTCACTGGTGCATGTCGGCACCGCTCATACAGCGGTGCCTGAAATTACGCTGATTTGTTTCGGGCCTGAACACCATGCCATCCGCAAGGGCATATCTCTCGAGGAAGCAGCAAAGCCGGATACCCGGGCGGAAGTGGTTTGGCTGGATATAACCGGTCTGCATGATGTTTCACTGCTGAAGGAAGCGGGCGAGCGTTTTTCAATCTTTCCGCTGACACTGGAGGATATTCTGAATACCCACCAGCGGCCCAAGGCGGAGTTTTTCGAGCAGTATGTTTTTTGTGTGCTGAAAGTGGCGGAGCCGCATCCGTCGGGAAGAGGGCTTGTGATGCATCAGCTTAGCCTGATATTGCAGCCCGGACGGGTGATCAGTTTTCAGGAGAAGCCCAATAAAATACTGCATCCGCTGATCCATCGCATAGAAACGGCAGCAGGCCGTATTCGTGAGTTTGGTGCGGATTATCTTTTTCATGCGATACTGGATATTGTTGTGGATCAGTATTTTCTGTGTCTGGAACTGTTGGGTGAAGAAATAGAAGGACTGGAAAGCCGCGCCCTGGATCGGCCCGATCAGGCACTGGTGCCTGAACTGCAGAAAATGAAACGGGAGCTTCTTTTCCTTCGAAAAGCGCTTTGGCCCCTTCGTGAGGCAGTCAACGCACTGCTTCGTGACGGGCATCCGCTGATTAAACGTGATACAGATGCCTATTTCCGTGATTTGTACGACCATACCGTCCAAATCATCGATACGGAGGAATTATTCAGAGACATGGCATCGGGGCTTCTGGATGTCTATCTCAGCAGCATCAACAATCGCATGAGCGAAGTGATGAAAATCCTCGCCATCATCTCGACAATTTTTATACCCATGTCGTTTATAGCCGGAATTTACGGTATGAATTTCCGGCATATGCCGGAATTGGATGTACCCTGGGCATACCCGCTGGTGCTCCTGCTTTGCCTGAGCATAGCAGGCGGAATGCTGGTTTTTTTCCGGCGCAGGCACTGGTTATAATACCCGCTTACATCATCTTTCCAAAATGCCCGTGAAGAGGACAATTCGATGCAGTCATTAACCCCTCAGGAAATTGTTCAGGAACTGGACAAATATATTGTCGGTCAAACCCAGGCGAAACGAAAAGTTGCGATTGCGCTGCGAAACCGCTGGCGCCGCCTTCAGCTGCCTGAAGCACTTCAGGAAGAAGTAGTTCCTAAAAATATCATTATGATAGGAACCACCGGTGTCGGTAAAACGGAAATTGCACGCCGCCTGTCCAAACTTGCACAAGCGCCCTTTGTTAAAGTGGAAGCGAGCAAATTTACAGAAGTGGGTTATGTGGGACGGGATTGCGAGTCCATGATCCGGGAACTTACGGAAGTGGCGGTGAAAATGGCGCGGGAGGAGCTGCGTGGGGAATGTGAAGCCCGGGCAAAGGAAAAGGCGGAGCAGCGTCTTCTGGATCTTCTGCTGCCCCCGACCATGCGGCATGCTGAAAGAGGAGGATACAATCCTGCCGACCCGGATGCCGGAGATGAGCCGCCTGTTGAACGGGGGGCTGCCGCTCAGGAGAAAGCAAGAAACCTGATCCGAACCAAACTGGCGGCAGGGGATCTGGAAGACAAGGAAGTGGAACTGACCGTTACCGAGTCCAAGGACAACGCCATGCTCCAGATATTTGCTTCCAGCGGCATGGAAGAAATGGGCATGAATCTGCAGGATGTCTTCGGGCACATGACGCCGAAACGGCGGAAAGCGAAAAAGGTCACCGTGGCGGAAGCGCGGGAAGTGCTTCTGCAGGAAGCGTTCAATGAGCTGATTGACATGGACCTTGCCGCGCGGCGCGGTGTTGAGAATGCAGAAAACAGCGGTATTGTTTTTCTGGATGAAATAGACAAGATAGCAGGACGTGGGCATCGGGGACATGGTCCCGACGTGTCCCGCGAGGGTGTCCAGCGCGATATCCTCCCCATCGTGGAAGGCAGCACGGTACTGACGAAATACGGTTCAGTCCGAACCGATCACATTCTTTTCATTGCAGCCGGCGCTTTTCACATGACCCAGGTGTCCGATCTGATCCCGGAACTTCAGGGACGCTTTCCCATACGTGTGGAGCTCGACAGCCTGAGCCGGGATGATTTTTTGCGTATTCTCACCGAGACGGAGTATTCGCTGATCAAACAATATCAGGCCATGCTTGAAGCGGAAGAAGTCACCCTGCATTTTGAACCGGAGGCTCTGGTAAAAATTGCGGAAATCTGTGAGCGCGTGAACAGTGAAACCGAAGATATCGGCGCAAGGCGGCTTCATACGATTTTAGAGTATGTGCTGGAAGACATCTCTTTTGATGCATCCAACCGCAAAGGGACGCAGGTTTTGATCACGGCGGAGTTCGTGGAAAGCAGGATTTCCGAAATCGCGGAAAAACGCGATTTGAGTCAATATGTGCTTTAAGGCGAAAATGCGCCATGATACACTTTTCGCTCATGCAGGAGGCGGGGCTGTCTGTTGCCGCAATGTCCGACAAAAGCGACGGAGACTGCGGCAGCCGTGATGAGGCGGTGCCCAATACAGAAGCGTTTATGACATTGGCCGGTGCACCCGACGTACGTCCCGTCCGGGTGCGGCAGGTACACGGCATTGCCGTAGTATGTGCCGAAGAGGCGCGCGGCGCTTCTTTGGAAGCGGATGGAATACTCCTGGGCAAAGCCGGGATCGCAGCAGGGGTCAGTGTGGCGGATTGTGCGCCTGTGCTGCTTTTTGATCCCTTAGTACGGGCAGGCTGCCTTCTTCATGCCGGTAGGGAGGGAAGTTTCCGTAATATTGCCGGGACGGGAGTGGCACTTCTGACGCACCGTTTCGGGTCGCAGCCTTCTTCTCTTGTGGCGCTGATCGGACCCTGCGCCCATGGCTGCTGCTACGAAGTCTCTCCGGAGTTGGCGGCGCAGTGGCATAGGGCGGGGTATGCCTGCCGGGACCGCTTTCTCGATATCCCCGGCACAAACAGTGCGCAACTTGAAAAAGCGGGCGTTTTCAGGCACAATATTCATATTGTGCCCCACTGTACTGTGTGCGGCGGTGTGTTTTTCAGTTATCGAACCGACAAAACATCCAACCGGAATCTTGTAGTAATGATGGTATAACCCCAAGCACAATAAGGATCTGCTGAAACTTCGTAAATCTGCCCTGATTTTACGGAGGCGTAAGCAGAAATCGGTTGCACTTTTACCGGTATGTATGTTATTGTACTGGTAACAGATAGCGACCGTGACAAGTGGGTCTTGGCCCACTTTTTTTGTTTGTGTTTTTTGTGTTTCAGGGCAGGAAAGGCATGTTCCGTGGAAACAGATGCCCTGGTGCGTCAGCTGTGGCAGTTGCTGGAAGGAGACTTGCAGCAACTCGGTTTCGAGCTGGT
>Ga0116190_1003966_pt1 | contig 10649 bp, 7 predicted proteins | sample AD_JPNTR4_MetaG_FD_89808 | JGI IMG/M metagenome (GOLD analysis project Ga0116190, IMG submission 89808) | Active sludge microbial communities of municipal wastewater-treating anaerobic digesters from Japan - AD_JPNTR4_MetaG | ecosystem: Engineered > Bioreactor > Anaerobic > Digestate | place... | reverse complement strand
TGATGCAATAGATTCTCTAAATTCTTTTATCACAAATCTTTCAGGTGAAACAAAAGCAAATAGAAATTCTCCTTCCGAATATCGTCTTATGTTATCTTTCTTCTCGACTGCTGAAAGATTTGCATTAATATAAACGGTACCATCAATTAAAGCGTTCTTTAAGTTTTCATCTTGGTCTTTCATCAATGCTTTTATCGGGTCAACTACAATTGTTAAACCCGGTTGTAGCAATGAAGCCATTTGATAAGTCAGAGATTTACCAGCACCAGTTGGTAAAAGAGCAATTGGATTTCTTTTCTTTAACGCCTTTGAAAGGATTTCTACTTGTCCTTCTCTGAAAGATTGCTTTCTGAAAAGTGATTGAAGAAAGAAGTTTAAAGATTCAATACTTTCATGTTCTCTGTGACTTGGTGCGTTTGTATATCCAATGGTTGGATAGAAATTGAATTTTCTTTTTTCTTCTGTATAGTGTAGAGAACGAATTATTATGGTTTTGTTAGGTGAAATATTTCTTGGTTTATTCAAAAAAGTTGAATAATTAAGAATGGATATATCAATAGTTAAATCATATTGATTAAAATCAATTTCATCAGAAAATAATAGTGTTTTGTTATTTTTATTCAGTTTACATTTTGAAAACTCAGCTGTATTATAAATAGTCAAATCAATTTTTGGAGTTTTCAATTTTTCTCCATTTTGAAGGATAGATAAATGTTCAATTTGTAGAAGTAAATCATCAATAGCAGATTTGCCGCAAGGTAAATCTCTTTCTATGATTGCTATTGATAAGTTTTCTCTTTCAATATCAATTAAGTTCTTTTTAATAGCTTTGATAAGTGCTTTCTGAACTCTTGCCATGCCAAAAGGCGATAGAAATAATTGCAAATAATCCAATTCTGTTTCAGAATTGAATAAAGGATTTGAAATGTTTTGATTGAAGTATTGAGAGTAAGGGTGCAGTAAGTATTGCGTAATTTGATTTTGCTTGGCTGGTGGAATTGCATTGACTTCTGATGTTTTTATTCTTACTGTCTGATAGCCGTTCTGATTTGCAAAATGGTCTCGCAATTTGTCTTTGATTATTTGAGGTTCTTCATCGTGTTGTGGTCCGTCAATCTCTATAACAAGACCTTTGGGAAAATTTTCTGCCTCTGGAAATTCAAGTAAGAAGTCAATTGCTTGAAATTGAAATAAATCTTCCCCAATATTTTTTTCAACTACTGAACTAATATTTCTTTGTAGTTGTAGAAGCTGATTCGATCTACTGCCATTTTGTGTAAAAATATTTTTAAAAAACTCTTTTTCAACATCACTTCCACCATGTTCTTCCCAAGTTTGAAAAGTCATTTCTCTATTTAATTCGGTTGTTCTACTATCTGCAATTATCAGGCATCGTAAAAATTCACTTGCATCTTCATTAAAGTCAAAAGTAATTGCACCGATATTTGAGATTTTTTCTTCTGTCAAGCCGAATGTTTCAGCAAAAAGTTTTTCCAGATTGATAGATGTTAATGTCGGTAATCCTCTTGAAAGTTGGTTGTCAATAACTGTAAAAATTGGATGTTCTTGTTCGTTGTCGTCACTATTTAACAAGTTGTTTTTGCAATAAAAAGCAGAAAGATTTTTGCAAACCTGTAACCAAAAATCTCTCTTGTCCGATTGATTTATGATATTTTTTACTCCCTGAAGTATCTGTCCTGAAAAATAATCTGTCATGTGGATAATAATTTTTGTGCGTTAGAGCAAAAGCAAATGTACTGCAACTGAATGATGTGTTTCCTATTCATATCCCCTCTCTTGTTATATATTGCAATATCTTTTTCCAGCATAAAATATACATTTACTTTTTCCAAAACAAACTTGATTATCAATAAATTAACTATAGAAATAAAGAAAGCGTGGAAACCATTACGTCATACTCTAATCTGAAGGCTGGACACCTAAATAGTCAAGTAAGCAAATGGTTCCACGCCTTTTTTGGTAAGACGTGGAACATGGTTTTGCTTTTATCCTGACTATTAATGAAATTGTCCAGATTTCAGATTAAGGATAAACTTTAAACCGTTTTCTAAATTCTAATGCAAAAATAGATAAAATATATATACAAATTATAATATTTGTTCAAAAATGTTTTTTTATTACCTTTTTATAATATTAAAACCTTATAATACAATAGAAAAAATATATAAAAATTTATAAGAGGGACCACTTATAAAAACAAAAAAAGTTGGAACAATCTTCCAACTTTTTTTTATATATCCTTTAATAAACGGCTATAATTAGCTATTCATTGAAATTAAAAACTCTTCGTTCGAACGAGTAAGAGCTATTTTAGCTTTTAGAAATTCCATTGCTTCTACGGTATTCATATCTGCTAAATGATTGCGTAACACCCAAATTCGTTGTAAGACTTCTTTATCTTGCAATAAATCATCACGACGAGTACTCGACGCAACAATATCAATAGCAGGGAATATTCGTTTATTCGATAATTTTCTATCCAACTGCAATTCCATATTACCGGTACCTTTAAACTCTTCAAAAATAACTTCATCCATTTTTGAGCCCGTTTCCGTTAATGCGGTAGAAATAATGGTAAGCGAACCTCCGTTTTCAATTTTCCGTGCCGCCCCAAAAAAGCGTTTCGGTTTTTGTAAAGCATTGGCTTCTACCCCACCCGATAATACTTTCCCCGATGCCGGAGCTATGGTGTTAAATGCTCTTGCTAAACGAGTAATCGAATCAAGCAAAATACACACATCGTGTCCGCATTCTACCATGCGTTTTGCTTTTTCCAATACTATATTGGCTATTTTAACGTGTCGTTCTGCAGGTTCATCGAAAGTGGAAGAAATAACTTCGGCTTTTACACTGCGTTCCATATCGGTAACCTCCTCAGGACGTTCGTCAATCAAAAGAATTATCAAATATATTTCGGGATGATTATAAGCTATTGCATTGGCTATTTCTTTTAACAATACCGTTTTCCCTGTTTTGGGTTGAGCCACAATAAGTCCGCGTTGTCCTTTTCCTATAGGAGCAAATAAATCAATAATCCGAGTCGAAATAGAGGCTCCCGGATGACCCGTTAACTTAATTTTTTCATCAGGAAAAAGTGGGGTTAAATAATCAAAAGGAATTCTATCTCGAACAGCCTCAGTTGATTTCCCATTAATCAAATCAATTTTTAATAAGGGGAAAAATTTCTCTCCATCTTTAGGAGGACGTATTGTCCCTTTTACTATATCGCCTGTTTTTAATCCAAATAATTTTATTTGAGACTGAGAAACATAAATATCGTCGGGAGAGTTAAGATAATTATAATCCGAAGAACGTAAAAAGCCGAAACCGTCTGTCGGCAATACTTCTAAAACTCCTTCTCCGGTAATATTCCCTAAAAATTCAATGTTTTTGGGAATAAAATAAAAAGGAGTAGACGGCTGATTTACCTTATTGGTTTTATTTTCTTCATTAATTTTATTTTCTTCCTCTTCAACTGCCAAAACAGGAACATCATTTTGTTCTTTCTCTTCTGCTTTAACTTCTTCTTCAATAGGCAGATCTTCTTCCGGAACATCAAGAATAATCCCTGTATCATCAAAAGAAGCTACATTTTCTTCCGGCTCCGGGATAGGATTTTCATCCGATACTTCAAGCGAAAAAACTTTGTTAGCTTCTGTGTCTTCTACAGCTACAGCTTGTACTTTAAGGCGTCTGCGCCTTTGCTTTGCAACCGGTTTTTCTTGATTAACATCTTCAACAGCAGCTGTTTCTTTTACTTCTTTTACCGCTTCTGCTTCTTTTTGTTTTTTTACCGTTTTAGATGTAGTTGTTCGTTTTTTCTTTTCTACTTTTTCTTCAAGTTTAACTTCCTCTTCGGAAGAAATTTTTTCCTTTTCCATATGATATTTTAATAATACTATACCATTAATAAATTTAGTATCTTATTTAATAATTGATGAATACAGATAACTTATCACCATTTATAATTTTAATTTTCACACAAAACAAATATAGTTTTTATATATGCAAACTGAAAAATGTGTATTAGTGTTAATGTTTGTCGCTAACGACACGAAAAATGCAAATGAGATAATATTTTTCACTGCAAAAGTAAAATTTTTTTTAATATGGAACTTCTTTTTAATTAAAATATATGAAAAAATATTATTTTATTGATTTCAAACATATTACGCTATAAAAACACTTCGATTATGCTGATAAACAACTTTAATTAACCATATCTGAAAAATAAATTAGGAATAAACTCATCCAATAATAAGAAAAATTTTTCGATTTTTGTCGAATCAAAAAATCGCTTCTACGACATTAATCCCTATTCAATAAAAACACATACACGTAATTAATATAGAATATGGCTAAAAAGTTTTTACAAAGATACAATAAATTATTGAATTTTACAAAATGATATATCAAAAACAACATCTTTTGCGTTGGTGTGATATGGAAAAGAAATTTAAAATCGGATTAGTCCTTAGTGGTGGCGGAGCAAAAGGATTTGCTCATTTAGGTTTATTGAAAGCAATGGAAGAGAGAGGGTTAAAACCCGAAATCATTGCCGGAGCCAGTATCGGAGCCTTGGTTGGAGCTTTGTATGCCGACGGCTATTCTGCTACTGAAATGTTAGAAATGTTTAAAAACAATCGTTTTTTTGATTTAGTACAACCAAAACTTAATATTAACAGTTTATTGAAAACTGAAAAATTACAGAAAAAATTAAAATCGGTTCTACAATCAACTACTTTTGAAGAATTGCATATTCCTCTCATCGTATCTACTTCCAACATAACAAATGGAAAAGTAGTTTATTTTAAATCAGGCTTATTGATTGATAAAGTATTGGCTTCAATAAGTATTCCCATCATATTTAATCCGACTGTAATAAACGGCGAATACTACGTCGACGGCGGATTGTTCGATAATTTTCCCGTAGAACAAATACGAAATGATTGTGAATACATAATAGGCTTACATTTACATCCTTTTAAAAAACAAGATAAAATAAAAACAATAAGACAAAATATAGAGCGTACTTTTCATATTATATACCAGTCGCACGGCTGGGAAAAAGCAAAATACTGCAATCTGTACATAGAGCCGGAAAAGCTTTCCGACTATTCGGCTTTTGATGTAAGAAAAGGCAGTGCCTTGTTTAAAATAGGCTATGAAAAGGCTTCTGAAATGTTAGACAAAGCCGCAATTAAAACAGTTTGATTTACATCTTTTTGTTATTTAGAATCATAAAAAAAGAGGCTGTCCTAAGATAGCCTCTTTTTTTTCTTTATGAAAGGAAGATGTTTTAAAGTTTTAATTTTTTCTTTAATTCTTTAGGAAGTGCATCTTTATGAATAAGTATATTCAAGGTCTTATAAGCTGCATAGTTATAAGAAGCATACAAAAATCCCTTATAATCACCATACTCACCCCATGAGTTTTTAACAATAAAGAATTTATTGCCATTTTGGTCTGTAGCTTTTCCTATCACATGCATTCCATGGTCATCGGTCGTTTCATAATTATCGAATGCCACTTGACGCATTTCTTGGGTTATTTCTTTTTCTTTTCCGGGATTTTTCAAAAATTCCGCCATTTTTTGTTGTTTTGGCAAAGTAGTCCATTTTGCAATTTCGGCATCAGCCATTTCTACTTTAGTATAATCGGGAACTATGGCAATGCTGCCTCTTCGCACAAAACCTTCTTCCGAAACATCGGCTCCCCAAGCAAAAGTATAACCGTTGTCAATAGCTTTATCCATAATATCCATTAATTCATCCATCGGGATATTATAGCTCATTTCTCCTATCCAATTATCCGGAACTTCTATCGGAAAAGCAGTATAAAAAGGATGGTGAGTAAAAGAGGTTAAACTTACATAATCATCCATATTTAAGCCTGTTGCGTTTTTATAAAATGATTCAGGGGTGTATTCTTTTCCGTTATAAGAAAATTTTTCGGGTTTTGCTCCTAAATACTCATTTAAAACCGCATTGTATCCTCTTAACCATGCCGTGCTTAATTTACGATTCGGATTTTTAATAATGGCATCTACATAGGATTTTAAAACAGCATCTAATTCACCATGTGCGTGTATCGAATCTCCATAGTTTAAACCCGAATAAACCGATAAAGGAACTATTCCATAATTTTTTATCGCCCATACCACATCGGCAAACGAACCTCCTTGAGCAAAATTCAAAGAACCATGCATACGTACATAACGTATTGCTTTTTCGTTATAGGTATTCCAAACAATGTAAAGAGGTGCTAAACTAACCGAATCTTTTTTCAAACGCATCATTTCCGATTCGAAAAAAGAAATCGTCGACCACGACCAGCAAGTACCGGCTCTGTCTTGAGATTTAACCGAAGTTGCAGGCAAACGTTTGACATCTGTAAATATATAGCCTTCTTTCTCAGTCGTATCTTTGTTTTGTGCTTGTAGATTAAATTGAGATAATAAAAAAGCTACTGCTAAAAAAACACTTATTTTCTTCATTTTTTTGATATTTTTAGTATTAATAATTATTTTTATTTCATTGCAATGGTTTCAATTTCTATCATCGCTCCCAAAGGCAATCCTTTAACGGCATAAGCCGCTCTTGCCGGAGGATTCGTAGGATAGAACTTGGCATATACCTCATTCATCGCTTTAAAATCAGCCATGTCTGTTAATAAACAAGTTGATTTAACGACTTGTTCAAAACCATATCCTGCTTCTTTTAAAATAGCTCCTATGTTTTTCATTACTTGCTCTGTTTGAGCCGTTATTCCTTCGGGCATTTTGCCTGTTTCCGGATTAATCGGAATTTGACCCGAAATATACAACATTCCATTTACTTCAATTGCTTGACTGTAAGGACCTACTGCCTGAGGTGCTTTTTCCGTATGTATTACTTTTTTTGACATTTTTTTATATTTTTATGTTAAAGTTGCAAAATTACACAAATTATTAAAACGGACTTTACTTTTCCCACCCATCAAATATGGATTCTTCGTATACGTTATGCTCGTCTTTATCATGTGAAGTATACCATGCTTGCGCAAAAAAAGGATTTCCTTTTGCAATAGCATCATAATTATAAGGGGTTGGAAAACATTCCGGACACCAATGTCCTCCCAATAATATCAAAGCGGGGGAAGCTTTAAAACGATGATGAAACTGACATTCCCACTCCAAATGAGTGCTCAAATCTCCTTTTGTCATTGTTTCCGAAACACATACACCTCCTCTGAAAATAGCCGCTTGCTTCATGTCTTCTATGTCCAAATCTTCTTTTGCCTTGTTTTCATCATAACCATGATTGAAAAAAATAGGTTCTTGTTGAGGATTGACAACGTGATAATCTTTCCATTTCGGAATTTGCCGCCATTTTTCGTAAGAACCGAAAAAAACCGATATTCGCTGTTGATCTCGCTGCTTTATCCAAGTCATTGTCCCATTTTTCTTATCATTAACAAGTAGATACATTACAGCCTTAATAACAAATGCAGGAATAATTTTTATTAATGAAAAATACCATGGTATTTGCTTTTGCATTTGTTTAAAATAAACATCGGCAGGTACATTGCTCCTAAAGTGTAAATAATTTTCCAATATATCGGCATCCGTAAACCAATAACAATGAAAATTACGAAGAGCAAACCAATGTAAATTAAAGATTTTTTCCGGTGGCGGACAATGAGTTAACTTTAACAACTTCGCAACAAAGTCATAAAAAGTTAAACGATAAGAAGCCCCGCTGCTAATATTATAAAAACGATTCCAAAATTCATCAGGGACACTTTCTTCACAAATATTCGCAAGCAAGCGTCCCGAATCTTCAATCGTAGCCCACTCCACTACGGTATGCAAAGAAATATGAAAAATAATAGGATTCAAGCCGTTCATAATCAACTCAGGATACAATACTCCACTTTGTCTTACACTTACCCATTTTTTCAGTCCTGAATCTACTATAATGCGTTCTGCCTCGCATTTCGACAAAGCATAATGGTCGTAAATAGCAGGATAAATAGGGTCGCCTGTTCGCCCCCAGTGATAAGGAACGTTGCGATGCCCTGTTTGAGCAATAGAACCCATGTAAACCAAAGCAATATTATCGGCATTTGCTTGTTCTTTTATTGCATTGACAATGTATTGTGCCGAAGTAAGGTTAACTTTTCGTGTTTTCTTAGGATAAGGATCGCACTGAGGCGAAACCATTCCTCCTATATGCAACACTATATCGGCTCCGTTAACACACTTTAAAACATCATTGTAATTCATTAAATCGCCCCAAACAATACGAATCCCTTGTTGCCCCGAATAAGGACGCATTTTTCTTTTATTAATTTTTGTCGGACGAACTAATAATGTCAAATCAAATCTATCCAAACGCTTGTATAATTCCTTTAAGGCTGCCATTCCTATTAAACCTGTAGCCCCTGTTAAAAAAATATTCTTTTTAGTCATATATTTATCGAATGGATAATAATTATTTTTGAATCGGCAAAAGTACTAAATTAACCGATAGTTTTTTACATTACCTATAAAAATAAGTATTGTTCAATATAATTTTACATTATTGCTAGATAAAAAAGGTAAGGATTCTTCGCTTTGCTGAGAATGACAGTGTTTTACTCTGAAAAGAATATGGGAGGGAGTGGTGTAGCTTAGAAGCACCCCCCTACTACTATGCTAACTACCTGCCATTCAGAGTGTAAAAAAAGTGAAGCGAGAAATCTCAACGCTTTTCCAAACAATACGATTAAGATATTACAGCTATGAAATAAAACTCTTACCGCAGTGAGATAAAATTCTCACCCCAATAAGACAGAAGGCTTATCACAGTGAGGAAAAAAGCTCACCGCAGTAAGACAAACGATTCTCCACAATGAAACAAAATTCTTACCGTTATAAGAAACAAACTCCAAAAAGTATTAAATAAAAAACTCCACCTCTCAATAAAGAGTGATGGAGTAACCATTGCCTATTGTTTAAATTAAATAATTACTAAGAAATATTTTCAACGGATGAAAATGTAGCTTTTTGCAATGCTTCACGTACTGTTTTGGAAGGAAGAAACCAAAGGTTTACTTTTTAATAAGATTCGTAGAGACCTCCTCGTTAGTGGCAACACCTTCAGATTTAATAGTTAAACGAAAAGAGCCTAATTCGCCCAATTGTATTGTTTTACCATCCAACATGGATCTCAACAAAACCTTTTCAAATTGATACAATGCCATTTCAGCTTCTTTGGCATTTAAGGTCGTTTCATCGGCAATCAATTTAGCAACTTCTTTTTCTTTCAAAATTCCTATACTTTTTAAGATAGGATACCACAACTTTTGCCCATCAGGGTCTTTCATGTTTTTTCGTTCGATTTTTTTTTTAAATAATAACATAATAATTAAAAATTTAAAAGTTAATATATAATGTTAATTAAAGTAGGTTAGGCAAATAAAAAGAAAAGACAAAAAACAAGTTAAAATTATGTAAAATAAAATATGAGGAATTGTCTGTGTGTTTTTCATGGTTAAGCTTCTTTTTTATTAATATAATTCGTAATTTAGATAAAAGTTACATGAAAAGTGTAAATAAATAAAATATATTTTAATCCATCGATTAACTAATAAAATAGTTTATTTTCACTAACTAAATGCCCTATTTTCCATAAAGAAGAGCCCCCTATAACTACCATAATCCCATTAAATTGGAATAATTTTGTTATTTTTTAAAAAAAATCTTGACTTTATAATAAATTTAAATATATCTTTGCAAAAAATTATCAATAACCCAAAAACGTTGTACTATGAATTCGTTCTTGCTTTTTTTGTAAAAAAGTACCCAAGCGAGGACTGTTTACTATTATACTTCCTTTGTAATCAGTAAAATACAAAAAAGTAAACGATACAAATCAAAAAAATCAATAGTTTAAAAACAAAATAATAAAAATGAAAAAATTTATAATAATAATTTTCAGTCTAATCTTTTGCATGCCATTTTTAAGTCATGCTGGATACAAAAAATTCCAATGGTTAACCGATGGTTCTTGTTATGCTTATACGCTTTTTGATGCTAATTCATATATCATTGCTGCAACGGAACAAGGCGATTATTCTGTTGGAGGAGTGAAAAATAGAATTGTTTTAATTAAAACCGATCTCTCGTTTAATATAATCAACAGCGTTTCGTTTAAGGATACCATAAGAGGTGTGCGAGACATTAAAATTCATAGCATTTGCCCTGGAGGAAATGGATTTATCATGTGTGGTAGTATTGATGATAGGGCTATTATTGCCACTGTGAATCAAAATTTTAATAATTTAACTTTATATGAATATCCTGCCGCTACGGTATTTTATTCGATTTGTGGTATGGGTGTATGCGGAAAAGACAATAATTCCGGCCTTATGTTTTTTTTAGATGTTCAAAATCTTGGTACCTTAGACGGTTATCAAACACCAACACCTTGGGAATTTCATAAAGTAACTTATGTGGGAACTGTTTCAGATATGGCTTTTTCCGGAGCAACTCAAAACAGAAATACAACAGGCTTTGCTTTTTTTAGTATCTTTTCCGGATATATGACTCCAAAATGTTTCTACGAATTTTCAAACAGTATAAATCCCGATTCATATTGCAGCCT
>Ga0116190_1003956_pt1 | contig 10665 bp, 6 predicted proteins | sample AD_JPNTR4_MetaG_FD_89808 | JGI IMG/M metagenome (GOLD analysis project Ga0116190, IMG submission 89808) | Active sludge microbial communities of municipal wastewater-treating anaerobic digesters from Japan - AD_JPNTR4_MetaG | ecosystem: Engineered > Bioreactor > Anaerobic > Digestate | place... | reverse complement strand
TTGCAATAATTTTTTTCTCATTACTAACCTGATGCATAAATTCAAGATTTGAACGAAGTGTTCTAAATGCTTCGGTAATGACTGAATTTGCTTTGTTTTCTACAACAAAACGATTGATTTTATTGGTTTGTTTTGAAACAGGGATTAAACCTGCTACCGGCACATCGGTAAAACGACTAATATCGTTGAGTGATGTAATATCATTGTATAACATGTATCTTACAAGTGTAAGAATAAACATTGCCATAATTGCTAATGCAGCTGCTACAAATATTATAAACGATGGAATAGGAGATATTGGAAATTGAGGTATATCAGATTTTTGTAATATTAAATTGTTTGTTACGTGTCCTGCTTTAGAAATCATAAATTCGGCACGTTTTGAAACTAATTGGTCATAGTAGTTTTGATTTATAGAATGAATACGTTTAAGTTTAGCCAATTCTATTTCATCTATTTCTACTGCTTTTTCAACTTTTGTTTTTGCTTTAGCCGCGTCTAATTCAGTTTTAATTCTATCGTTGGTTATTTTTATAAAATCAAGTAATAATTTTTTTTGCTCATTTATTTGTTGGTCTATAATTTTTACTTTATGATTGTCTGGAGTTACAGTAATAAGTAATTGTTCTTTTTGTTTTTGAAGTTGTTGAATTCCATTGAGAAAATTTAAAATCATACTTTCACTTGAAGAACCGGATAATATTGAAATAAGTTCTACTGTATTAAAGTCTTGTCCTGATTTAATTTGTGAATTTACTTTTTGTAATGATTGTAATTGATTTTTATATTGATCAATTTGTTGTGAATTGTCCATCAGTGCGTTTTGAATAGCTGCTTTGTCATCAAAAATGCTTCCTGTAATATTGTTTGTTTTTTTAAATTGATCGAGTTGCTTTTCTGATTCATCAAGTTTGCTGTATACTATATTCATTTGATCTTCAATAAAAGCAAGTACCTTTTGAGCGCGTTCTTGTTTTTTTTCAATATTGTAACTTAAAAAATCTTCACTGATAGTATTTACTAAATCTGAAGTTTTTTGTGCATTGTTACTGGTATAGTATATCTGAATTGTTTGAGCATCAAAATTGAGAATTGAAACATTCAATCCACTGATGTGTTCGGCAAAAGCACCTTTGTCATCTAATATTCTAAAGTAGTATTTGTTACCTTTGTTTTCAATTACTTGATTTAAGTTAGTTATATTAACATATAATTTCAAACCTTGTAGTTGAGTCCATTCATTACGTTTAATTGTATGTGAAATATAATTTTTACCGTCAATAGAATATTCTATGGTTATATTATCATCTTTTTTGTTATATTCCATATAAATATTTTTATTGTATATGGCAGATTGAACATCTTGATATTCAACAAAAAATGGAGTTTTATTGTATAATTCTGAAGTTAAAAATTTTCCTTCTAAATAATATGTAGTGTATAAATTTAATTTGTGTAATGTTCGTTTTAAAAATTCACGTGAACGTATTAATTCTATAAGATTATTAATAGATGTTTTTCCATAAACATTATCAAGTTTTAATAAGTCATTTTCTTGTTCTTCATTAATTTGAAGAATTGTATATGCTTCGTAAATAGGTGGAGTGTATCGTAAATAAGTAAAAGCGCTTATTACTGCAATTAATCCAAAAATGATATAAAATATAAAGTTTTTACGTAAAATATGAACTAATTTGCTCATATCAAACGTGTCGTTAAACATTGGTATTTTACGTTGTTTTGCCATACTTATCTGCTAAATATGCTATATACTAATACGCTTGTTGACAATAAAACTAAATATGGTTGAATTTCTGCAATTACTTTTGTAACATATCGAGGACGAGAATCAACGTATATTATATCGTTGGCTTGTAAAATAAAATTAGCTTTTTTGAATTCTTCTAAACTGCTTATATTAAAATTATATACTTCAGGATTTTTATTGTCACCACGAATAAGTTTTATTTTATATGCTTTACTATTCGGCGTAAGACCACCTACTTGAGCAATAGTTTCAAGTAATGTAATACCTTCTTCGGGTATGTTTACTTCGGTACCTTGTGTGCCTTCTTCAAAAAAAAGTATTATGTTTCTATTGGTAATAGTAATTTTAATATATGGGTCTTGGTAGTATTTACTTAACTCTTTTTCTAAATAAACTTCGGCCGAATCTTTTGAAATACCTCCTAATTTTACTAATCCTAGCGTTGGAATTTTTACAGTACTATCTTGTCTGATTAAATACGTAATGCCTCCTTGCGCAACACCTGTATTTTGATTTCGTTCTTGTCCAATAGTGTTTTCCAATAAATTTGTACCATTGTTGGTTGACATCAAAATTTGAATCTGATCAAATGGTTGTAAAATTGTAATTTTGGGAGTATTGGTAAATGGTTTATATTGAAAATCTTTTTCGGTTTCAAACATTACCGTAGGACTCAATGTTTTACACGATGTAAAAACAATTGACAAAAATATTGTGAAAATGAGTATAATTCGCCCCATGTATTATGAAAAATTTATCAAAAATAATACTTTTTTTGTTTTACCTCTAAGGAATAAAAAAATAGTTTATTTATATAGTAAATTTTTTTATACATGTTCACAATTGGTTTATAAAAAAATATAGTTGTGAAATTAGATATAAATAATAGAAAATCAAGTTATTGCATATTTTGTTCTAATGATTTTGCTTAATTAAGCGTAATTTTATATTTGTTAATATCGTATTTTTTTGTACGTTTGTTACTTTCACAAAGTATAATATTTTACAAGCGATATATATGAAAATTAGAATTTTAGCTATCTTATTTTGTTTACAGTTGTGTTCAACAATTGCATTTACACAAACCAAAGAATATAGAAGTGCTGCCCGTGTTGAGTCTTTTGTTAAAGAAATTTTTCCGGAGGCTTTTGATGAAATGCTATTGCGTGATGCGTGTTTATATTATATAAATAAAGAGTTAACAAAAAACAATACCCGAATTTTAGTACCTAATGAAACATTGCAAACTATTTCTCAACAATTTGCGGTATATATGAGTGATGTTGATGATACAAGAGCTACGTATGCTCCAAAAAAATATCAATTAGAAAATAGACTCATTGAAGCAGGTGCCGGAATACATCAAGCTGATGAAGTTACTATAAAAACCTTAGTAGCTAAAGGTAAAACCTTACTCACATATGATGAAGTTGCTCAGGAAGTTGCATTTCAGTTTTTTAAACGTAAATCGGCAGAAGTTCTTATGCATCCTAAATATGTTTTTGCCGGTATAGGGTGTAAATTAGATAAAACAAATAAAAAAGTTTTTGTTGCTGTAAGTGTTGGTAATTATAACTTGTTAAGTATGGATAAAAAAGCCATTAAAGAATCGGGCTTACCAATTAATCAATCACAACATGGACTTGAGGGCTATGATGCTCGTACATGTAAACCATGTGAACGATATAAAAATATAAGTCAGTTACAAGAAGGAATTACTGTTGAAAATGGTGAAATTTATTATTCTACATCAGATTATAAATCGTTGCGAAAAATTTTAAAATATCCTAAAGATGGATTAGCCGTAGATATAGTTCTTGAAAATCAATATCCATGTAAAGGTGCTAATATTGTAAATAAACAATTGCAAACACGAGGAACACTTACAAAACCGGTATATTTCAGTAATTTTGAAAAACTAAATCTTGAAACAGGCAGAAATGCTTCAACTAAATTGAAACTTAAAATGGGTACATTGCCCGAAGGAATTAAAGATTATGAATTGAATTTGGTTATAATTAAAGATAAACGTGTATGTAAAAATATTTTTCCGGCATATACTAAACAATTTGAAACAGCCGAAAAGCTTGATTTACAACCATTCCCTGATACGGTTACTAAATATAATACGTTTATTTATAAACCAAAATACGAAATAGATACTATTACTTTTATTATTCCATTTGAAGTAGGTAGATCAACCTATAAAAAAGAAGATATTCAAGCGTTTATTGATTCTTTAAAACAACCATCATTTAGACCATTAAATATTACAATTACAGCATATTCTTCAATTGATGGAACTGCCGAAAATAATATGAAACTACGAGGTGATAGAATTAATAGTATTTTAAATGCGTTGAATCAATATACAAATAATTCAGCTCCTATTACAACATTAAGTCAGGAATCATGGGATATGTTTTATCGTGATGTGGTAGGTACCGAATATCAATTTTTGAGAACTAAAACCAAAGATGAAATTCTTACTTATATTAAACAAGGCGATAATTTAAAACGAATGGAGTTTATTCTTAAAAAACATAGATTTGCCGAAATTAAAATACGTGCAGAATATGATATTTCAACGCCACAAAAAGAACAAGAATATGTATTGTATGCATTTCATAAAGCATTAAAAAACTTTAATGATGTGCAAGCTCTTGCTATTCAAAAATATATAATGCAACAAGTGCTTTCCAATAGATATTCTCGATTGACTATCGATAAAATGATAATACCTGATAAAGCTGCATATGCCGGATTACAGATGAATAAAGTGTGGTTGAATTATACGGCTCGCAGAATGCCTATTGATTTAGATTTCTTGAAAGAAATGAAGCGTCTTATGGCTTTAGATATGGATAATATGTACATAAAACGCAATTGGATATTTGCACGTTTAATGTTAGAAACTATTGATAATGAGTTTTATGTGAGTGATATGCAAAAAGAAATAGATGCCTTACTTATTTCATCATTACCAAAATATGCTGTTGATCCTCTTAATTTGGAATTACAAATAAAATCTTTAAAATCATTAAATAAAACGTTTAAAGTAGCCGATGAAGAAGCTTTTGTTGATGCGGCTTTTACTCGAATTAAAGATATTATTCAAATTGATAAAACCGATTGGAAAGGTGCAATGAATTTAGCAAGTATTTTTATTGAAATGAATGATTATGAATATCCGCTTTCACTTATGTCTCCTATGGTTAATAATCCTGCTGTAAACGAAGATTTTATTTTTACTTTCTTAGCTATGTGTACTCATACCGATTATATGCATCATACAAAAGCATTTATGGATGCAGTAAATCGTGCTACCAATATGAATAAATATCGCTTTTGTGAACTCATGGATTCCGGTAAATTTTCTTTTCAACTTTTAGAAAATCCCGAATTTAAAAAAGAATATTGTACTATGTGCAATAAATAGGGAATACCTTTGGGGTATAGAATAAAAATAATTTTCTTTATTGCAGCAAACTATTCAAAATATTGTGCCGTAAACAATAAATTGAGTAGTTTTGAATTTTAGCTAATATTAATTATTTTGTACTACTTTAAATAGTGTATGGGTATGAATCGGGTTTTGTTGGTATTCGTGATTCTTATTGTGAGTTTTCATATGGGGTATTCACAAGAAATGTATTATAAATTATATGCTGATGCCGAATATGATAAATTAGAGAAACGGTTGGTGCAAGCTATTGCAAATCAACCTCAAAATGTATTGTTTAATCATGTTTACGGTATATTATATGCAACCAAAGAATATCAAAAAAATGATTTGAACAAAGCATATGAATATTTGTTGCAGGCAAAAACACTATATCCATCTATTTCAACAAGTGATAAAGAACGGTTTGCAAAATTAGGCCTTACTCAATCAAGAATTAATAAAGATTTTGAAGATGTGTGTAAACAGTTGTGGAATATTGCGGTTTCTGATAATACTATTGAGGCTTGCAATACTTTCATAAATAAATATGAAAAGGCACCCAAGGAAATTAAAGAACAAGCTCTGCAATATAGAAATGAATTAGCATTTGCCGAAGCAAAAAAAACTCATACTATACAATCATATCAATTATTTATTCAAACGTATCCTAAAGCAGAGCAAGTTCAACTTGCTATTACGCTTCGTGACGAAATTGCGTTTGAACAAGCAATGAAAACTAATACCTTAGATGCATTGAGGGAATTTATGAATAATTATCCGCAAAGTAAATTCTATGCACAAGTTAATACATTGTATTCTGAACGAATTTTTTCTGAAGCAACAAAAAATAAGGATTATAAAAGTTATGAACGGTTTATAAGAGATAATCCTAAAAATCCTATGTTGCCAATAGCTATAGAGCGAATGGTTGAAATAGCAAAGGAAAAGCAAGATATAAAAATGCTAAAAAAAACAGTTGATTATAGTGTCGGTATTCATTTTAACTATGCTCTTTATGAATATTTTAAAGAATTTTCAAAAGATGGTGAATATCTTACTTTATATACATTTGTTCAACAATATCCACGAACATTTTTAGATACCCTTTTAGCTAAAGAGTTTAAAATTGCCGAAAAAGGTGAACGGCTTGATTTATCAAAACCATATGATACTGTAATGGCAAAATATTTTGAAGATTATATTCGATTAGCTGCACCTAAGGAAAAAGCGTTTTTGGCTTTGCAAAAATATATTTCAAACGATATAGTTGCAAAAGATTGGAATACAGCTATTGCAAAAGTTAAAAAATTTGAACCGTATTTTGGGAAAAACAATAAAAAAATATCAGATTTATTGCAAATATTATCTGCACAATATGACAATAATATAATTGTAAGACCTATTCCTGGGCAAGTGAATACACCAACAGGAGGTGAATATGCTCCAATTATTACTGCCGATAATAAATATCTATACTTCTGTGGAAGTAAACGTGCCGATAATATTGGTAATGAAGATATCTTTATAAGTGAAAATGAACAAGGTGAATGGGGAAAACCTCGATTACTTAAAGAACTGAGTACCCCTCAGTATAATGAAGCTGTTATTAGTATAAGTAACGATGGTACTCAAATGATATATTTTCGCGAGGGTATTATTTATTATTCTGAAAAATCATTTGGAGGTTGGAGTCAAGGTGTTTCGGTTTCTGATTATATAAATAGTGGAGAATGGACAGGCGATGCTTGGATTACCGGCGATGGTAATGCAATTATTTTTGCCGCCGTTAGAAGTGAGGGTATGAATTACTACACAGAACGTAATGCAAATTTAGGGGTGTATCATGGTGCAGTTCATCATCAATCTGATTTGTATGTAAGTGTAAAACAACCCAATGGTTCATGGGGAAAGCCTAAAAGTCTTGGACCTACTATTAATACTATTTATACAGAACGAAGCCCATTTTTATATCATGATATGAAAACGTTATACTTTAGTTCCGATGGACATGGAGGTTTAGGTAATTTAGATGTTTATAAATCTACTCGATTAAGTGATACGTGTTGGGATTGTTGGAGTACTCCCGTAAATTTAGGAAAAGAAATTAATACTCCCGAAGAAAATTGGGGGTATAGAATTTCTCCTGATGGTAAACATTTTTATTTTGCAGCTCGCAAAACAGGTGAAAAATTTAATGATATTATGTATGTGTCAATACCAAGTAAATTCTTGCCTGAACATGTGGTGTGTTTAACAGGCACATTAGTTGACGCTAAGAAAAAACCAATACAAGCTACAATTGTTTATGAAGACTTGGCTTTAGGAACTATAGTTGGCGAAGCTAAAACAGATCCTATAGATGGTTCATATTTTATAGCATTGCCCAATGGTAAAATATATGGTTACTATATAAAACATGATTCATATTATCCTGAATCTCATTTTGTAGATGTAACTAAAAATAAAGAATCGCGAACAGTTAGGGAAGATATAACAGCAATAAGCTTTGACCAGATGAAACAAGATAAAGTGGCGGTAAGGTTAAATAATTTATTCTTTGATACCAATAAAAGTGATTTGTTGCCATATTCTATTCCTGAATTACAGCGAGCAGCTAAAATTATTCAAAAATATCAACTTCGTGTTGAAATAAGTGGACATACCGATAATGTTGGTGAAGATGATTTTAATATGGATTTATCGTTGCGAAGAGCTCAGGCTGTAAAAGATTTTTTGGTTAAAGAAGGCTGTAATCCAAATTTATTTGAAGTAAAAGGTTATGGCGAAACTAAACCCGCTCAAACTAATGAAACGCTTGAGGGACGAGCAAAAAACAGACGTGTTGAATTACGGTTTTTATAAAAAAACAAAAATCTTACGGTTATTATTCTTTATTGGTTTTTATTCCAAAAAGTATATATAGGGGACAAAATCCAAGTATAGCTGTAATTATAAAAATAATTGAAAGAATAAAAATAACTATACCTATAACTCCGTAAATAATCTGTGTTGAAAATAGTAATAATCCAATTGCAGCAAGTATAATTCGTATTACTTTATCTGCCTTACCCATATTTTTTACCATGTTTATATTATTTTTTATCAAATGTAAAAATGCTGTATAGGTAAAGTATGTGATACAAGTTACAAAATTGGTTTTATATTACCTTTTGTAGAAATAAATTGAGGATTTCCGGAAAAATAAATATAACCGCTTTTACTTGTTTTGGCAACTAAACTATCACTAACGCTAATATACATATCTTGTATAGTGTTGTTTGTAATTATAGCTTTGGTAGTTTGTAAATACTTACTATCTACTTGTATGGTATAATTAGCAGTAATATTACATACATCTGTATTTCCTTTAATTTTTAGTAGACCTCCGGCTTTATAATAGGTATCTATTTTTGTTAGTTTATTATTTACAATAATCTGTGCTTTTATCATTTCTGTTTGAGCCGATAAAAACAAATTACGTTTCAAAGTATCGGTAATTAATGAGCATGGAGAGTAAAGAATAATAGAATCAAGGTTAGTTGTATGAATTGTAAGAGCTATATGTTCAAATTGTTTAAAAAAACCACATGTAGCAGAATTATACCATTGTATAGCCCCTTTTGATTGTTGTAATGAGCATAATTCAATATGGTTTTTTCCTCCTTGTATTGTTATATAATTAATAGTATCCGGAAGTATTGTAATATCGCATATGCCATATATCATTACTGTTGAAAATGTATCTACAAAAATATTTTGAGTAATTTCTTTACCGTTTGATTGTATACAAGTAGAATCTTTACAAGTTTGAAATAGTAATACAATACAACAAAAAATTATGATTTTATATACAAATATTTTCATGTTTAATGATGAGATCTAAATAGAAAAATACCTACGCCACATTCCAAAAAATCAGCTGTGGTTCTATGACTTTTAATACTGAGATTTATTAAAAAATGGTTAAATGCATAGCGAATTCCTACACGTGAATAGTAAGGTGGTTTTTTTCCAACTGTCCTTATATATTTTCCTGTTGCTATATATATACTCATATTATTGTAATGAGCAGACAATCCTGTATGAATGCCGTATTCAGATGATTGTAATTTAAGCTTGGTTGATTCAGGTAAGGGAGAAAGAGCAAAATGCGATTGGTCATAAAATCCATCGAATCCTAATAATATTCCGTATTTTGGTGTATGTCTGTATTCATATTCAAATAGCGCCGAAATAACAGGATATTTTGTTGTACTTAAAAAATCATCAGATTTATAAAAACCATGCAATCCTGTATAAATAGAGTGTGTATGCCATAGTATTTGTTTTGTAGAATATGCATTATTATTGATTGCGGAATATGCATATGCTAATCCAAACGTAATACTGTTAATTCCTAAATTTGGTGTTTTAATTTTACCGTTGGAAATATGCGAAAGTTCTACTGATGATATAATTGAATGCTGATTTGTAATAGAATATGTATATTGAAAATCAATTCCTGCATAAAAATTTATTGGACTACTTAATGCTGTATTGTATGGAGATTTTAAAAGTGATGAATGTATGTATGATATACCTAAATCTTGTTCAAAACTAATTGTGTGTTTTGTATGAGAAAATAACGAAATACGCATAGTCGCATAACATTGCGAAGCGTATCCTAACAGCAGACTATTCCCAAGAGATATATGTTGGTAAGCAATACCAAAAGAAGGAAAATTGTACAGTGTATCAAATTGAGTGATGTGTTTGTTTTTTTGATTATACTGAATTTCAAATCCTTTTTGGTATTCTGCAAGTAAAAATGCTATACTTGAATGATGAGGTAATACCGTTCCTCCAATGAGTTTTGTTTGAATTTCATTGGTAATTTGTCCAAATGTTTTATTATAAGTAAAACATGTAATTATGAGTAATATATATAAATATTGTTTCAAAATAATATATAAAATATAGTGAAGATATGAGGGTAAAAATAAGTGTTTTTTCATATTGTACATAAAAAAAATCAAATAGTCGTGTAAAAAATTGATTTAAATGTGTATATTTGCATAAAATAGGATAAATAATATTTTGTAGAGTCAATATATTCCTATTTGAAATTTAAGAAATGTGTGTGTCTTTACTACCTGTTTTTGTCGAAACACAATCAGTGTAATCCAATCGATATTCTTTCATTTTCTTAATAGTATTAATCAAAATTGCAATTAGCAACATTTCTGATTGTGAGTAAACAACTATGTGTAAAAATGAGAATTTATGTTGGAAATTTAGACGAAAGAATTGAAGATAGTCATTTGTTTGAGGCTTTTTCAGAGTTTGGTAAAGTAGAAAAAGCAAATATTCAACTTGATAAGTATACCCGTAAATCAACAGGATATGGATTTGTGGAAATGCCTATTGAAGAAGAAGCTTTGTTTGTAATAGCAAAAGTTAATGGCGCTACATG
>Ga0116190_1003947_pt1 | contig 10679 bp, 13 predicted proteins | sample AD_JPNTR4_MetaG_FD_89808 | JGI IMG/M metagenome (GOLD analysis project Ga0116190, IMG submission 89808) | Active sludge microbial communities of municipal wastewater-treating anaerobic digesters from Japan - AD_JPNTR4_MetaG | ecosystem: Engineered > Bioreactor > Anaerobic > Digestate | place... | reverse complement strand
CCATACTAACCCATCCATTCTCGGTTCGTAGTTTAGTGTCTTCACTAAAGCAGTTGTTGAATGCGTGCAGCGGTCTACCCGCATAATAGAGATAGCGCCCTCCTGGAATGAACTTCTTATCAGCAATGATTTGTGTCAGCTCATTTAGTTCGCTCTTGCTCAGTAGGGGCTCCGCCCCTCCGCACACATCTTCCACCAACCGCTTTGACAAAGCCTCCCATGAATCGTTGCCATCCAAGGCGTACTTCTGGTAGAAGATGTTCCTACCGAGAACAGTACGGAAGCCGGCGTTATCATCCATGACCTGGCCCATGTTAAAACAGCTCTCCTTGCTCCGGAATTCCAGATAACGGAATTTCGACGGATGCTTCCAGCTTTGCTACACCATCTTCTAGCAGAGAGGTCCACTTCATAGCTTGAGCCAAGAGCTGATGGCGGAATTCTATTACGCCCGTCTCTGTATTTATCACGCCGTAGGCTTTCTCTTTATCTCCCGTGTCCTCAGATTGATAGTTGTCGATAACAATGACAGAGTATCTGCCGCAGTCGTATAGTGAATTCAATATAGTCTCTCCAAGAAAAGGAAGAGCTGCGTAGTGCAGCTCTTAAATTATGGACTGGAGCTTGTAGTTTTAGAGCGGCAGTTCGTCGTCAAACGCAGGCTCTTCCACTTCAGCGGGAGGAGCTACTGCTGCTTTAGCTGCCGGCTTGGTTAGTTCCTGCACTCCATCCGGAGCTACGGCGCGTTGCGGCCCCGAGCTTTCGGGAGGCGCTAGGCGCTTACAGTCGTCGAAGAATCGCTTGGTGTAAGTATCCAAGAAGACTTCTGCAATTGCAATCTTCTGCGCTCCCTTAGCCTTGCCGAAATCAATCAAGCCGTGCTGCAGCAAGTAGCCCGTCCATTCCAGTGCGTCCTTGCGAGAACTCTGGTAGATAATTGAGTCCTGCCGATTGTCCGCAACGACGCTGTGACTCGCCGCCGCTGCGGCTGGCGTGCTAACTTTCGGCGACTGTCCAGGGGGCGGCGTTTCCTGCTTGAGTGTGGCGCCGTCTGCATTCCAGCCCTTCTCAGTTTCGGTAGCCTCGAAGGAAACATAAGTGCCTGCTGCTGGCGGCTTGGTAGGCCCGCAGCCGAAACGCTGATTGTCTACATACATTGCCCACATAGACGGCTTGGGTTTGCCGAACTTGTCAGTGTACTTACTAGGATACTCTAGTACCCGCTCTACAAAACCTTTGATAGTCAAGCTGCTCTCCTATTGCCAAATGATCCGATTGTTGTCGGGGAACATCTTGGCTTTGTATTCCTTGCCAGATCCCCACACTTCGCCTTCCTTAACGCCACACCCTAGCGGCGTGATAAACTCGTACCCGTATACCTGTTGGAGAAAATCGTACACGTCCCTAGTGAATGCTCGGGCGATTGTGTTGTACAGAGAACGTCTGTCTACGCCGGGCCCGACCTCTAGCACAATAGAATCGTGTACTGTGAGTACGAATTTAACATCCAAATCTCTCAACCTTTTCCAAAGAGATACCAACACTATCGGAATGATTTCTGCTGTGGCTAATCCCTGAACAGGGTAGTTGAATATGGCAGTGGTATTTGTCACCTTACCATTGCGCATCATCGTAGTATCTGGCCAATAGAAAATCATACCGTATGGCGTACGAAGTTCTTTGTTCTTCAATACCTCCAGTGACCATCCGTACTGAGTCTTGTATATGCCGGCATACTTCTTCTGGAAGAATTCACAGTAGGCGCGCTCTGCTGATGTAGTCCCGCTTCCTCCGTATAGCGGTTTGAATGTCTGGGGCTTAGCTGGTTGCCTAGCCTCCTTGAGGCTCAGCCCTTTAAATTCGGGCTGCGTACCATCTTCCAGAAACACCTTTGCTGTGTTGGTATGGATGTCTACGTCGTTAGCAATCTCCTCTATGGCTACGGCATCCCTGCCCATATCAGCTCCGACACGGAACTCAAGCTGTGCGCCGTCCGCCTCTATAACAGTCCATCCTTCATTTCGCGCTTTGATGAAGCGCTTGTATTCTCGGGGGATGTTCTGCAGTTGCGCGGAGTAGCGACTTCCATCTTCTCCGATTACGGGTCTGCCAGAACTAGACAGACGATGCGTTCCTGTACTGCCCTGATTGAAAGCTCCATGAAAGACTCCGTTATGTTTGTGACATATCTCCCTGAAGAATTCAAGAGTCTTACTCAGCCTAGTGTTTAACTTAGCCAGCCGAAGATATAGCTCCAGAAACTTTTTCTGCGCGGCTGAGGTTGCACGTAGGCTGGAGATCGTACCCGAAGTTGCGCTTCTTCTGCCCGTGCCTGTCCGTAGCGGAGCACCTTTGCGGTCTGTGAGTTCTTTGAACTTGAGATTGTCGTAGAGGAACTCTGCAACTTGCTGCTTGCTTTGCCAGTTGATCGTTGCGAATTTTTCGAGTTCTTCTTTTGTTCTGTCGCGCTCTTGTTTAACTTCGTTGTACTCTTTTTCGATTGCTTCTTTGTCAAGATTAACGCCCTCTCTTTCCATTAATGTTAGAAGTGGTGTAAGCATGCACCTACTATAAACTAGATGCATCTGGTTACGAGTAGTCAGCTCTTCAATTTGACAGCGGAATAAATCTAAAGTTCCCCTAACATCTTCGAGACAGTAGCGTTCGAGCAGGGCTCTAGGGATGTTCTCAGGATCTACGCCTAGCTTTATCATACCGCCAACTACGTCTTCCTTGCCCGGAAGTCCTCGGCGCAGGAGCATACTGTTCAAATCTTTTGGGAGCTTTCTGTTTCCCAGTATCACCCACTCGGCTAGCATGGTGTCCCACACCGTAACGTCTCTCAGGTCGAGTCCGCATCTGTTTAGCCAGCCGAGTTCGAACTTAGCGTTCTGGGCTACGAGGAAGTCAGCCTCTTCAATATCGTGCAATAGATCGGCTAGTTCATACTCTTCTCCCCAGTGGCTATGCCACTTATCGTCCCATGAAGTATACCAGCAAGCTAGTATGATTTTGTTGCTGAGGTTTAGAGGACTGCCATACTCAATAGCGGTGGTCTCGAAATCCAGTACGACATACTTACCTTGGCCGTACACCGTCAGGGGTGGAAGGTTCAGGGTCTGGAGAATCTCCTGCATTGTGTCCCTCCTGATCGAAACCGTTGTGGAATATCCCATCTGCACTCGGATCGTACAGGGATAGATACATGTTAGGAGCTATGTACTGAAATCCTCCAGGCGTAGTGCATAGAGTTAGGTACTCTGTACCAGCATAAGTATGGATCTCTAAGTCCACATGAACCTGTGGACAGGTTAGGGCTGCTAGCATTGGAATGCTTAGAAGTGTCTGCATAGTAGTAATATCACTACGATAGTCATGGTTAAATAGTAGCCTAGTTTAGTAGTCTTTCTAGTTATAGAAAACTCCTAGTTATAGCTAGCTCTAGCTCTAGCTCTAGCTCTAGCTCTAGCTCTAGCTTTTGTTTTTATATTAGCTTTTACTAGATAGCTAGCTAGAAGCTCTACTAGCTAGAAGCTCTACTAGCTAGAAGCTAGACTAGCTAGACTAGCTAGACTAGCTAGAAGCTTTACTAGCTAGCTTATTAGACAAGCTAGTTCTTCATAAGTTCCCTCCCCTGTTCAGGTTGTGTTCAGGTTCACCCACATTCTGGTGTTCTTCCTGAGAAAGCCTCAGAGCTACTCCTCGTCAGAGAGCTATCTGGGTAGCTCTCATCCTCTGAGATGGTCTCAGGCTGCTTCTCCGTGCGTTCTAGGGCATCTACTAAAGCTCTTAGTCCTGAGAGCAAATTGCAGTACGCCTCGCTGCCGGTATCTATGTAAATGGTAACGCCTCCATGAATTGGCATAGCCTCACCTCGTATCAGATGTCACCGATTCTAGATATGTTAGCACTAATCTTCACAGGGAAGCTCCCGTGTACACCTCCTATCTTGTTCTTTGGCGTACTAACCATCCGCATACCGTTAGAGTCATACTCCTTGTTCACGCCAACACCTACCATCAAATCAGCTGTTGCCGGTATGCCCGTATTGCTGAAGTCAATGTCTCCCATTTCCAAGGATAGCTTGTTGTCAGCGCTGTCTCCGGCCTGCGTGACACTGACCATCAAGCAGTTGCGCCGCTTGCCTATGTTGCGCATAGCCGTGGCTGCCATCTCCAACTGATTAACCCTAGTCTCAGCACCAACGTACAGATTCCTTATCTGATCCACGATAGCGCAGTCGGCCGCATACCGCTCTATGTACGCATCAATCTGCTTGGGGGTGCCCGGATGGATCGGGATGAATCTGACAAACTTCCAGCCGCGTTTATCTAGTAGCCGCTGCGCTCTGTCTGGGTCGGCTTTTATCTGCTCCTCATCCATCCCAGTGAAGCAGCACATGGCCCTCATCCGTGTATCGGCTACTGGCTCCTCGTTCCCGAAGATTATTGTTGTAAGTCCTTGTAAAGCAAAGCCATAAGCTAGGGTGAGAGTGAATGCCGTCTTGCCTGTTTCAGGTCTAGCGAACAGGACCAAGTGGTGCCCCCTCCTAGCCCTGCCCCTGCACAGCTCGTCTAGGCGTTTCGGCAACAGCCTAATACGAGCATCCTCTGCGTTGCTGTCTGCGGCTAGCAGCTGCTGCACGCTCTCACCGCTGAATGTCTCTTCTTCCTCCTCAGCTGCGGTGGCAGCGTCCAGACTGTCGTACTTGCTACGCAGATCGTCTATAGCCTGCTTATCATTCTCCAACAAAGCGCCCGCCAACTTGTTCCCTACAAACTTGCGCTTTGCTTCCAAGACAAGCTCAGACACATTGATAGCTGATACGTCTATGCTATAACATTCCCTCAGATAGTTTATATACAGCTCGTGGTTTTTCTGCGACAGCTCTTGCTGTATCCACCCTTCCAGAATGCTTATGTCTATAAAGCGCGCTTCCGTATCCCTGCCGTAATAGCGGGCTGCCAATTTTAGAAGCAGGCTCGTATACGGCGTGTAGGATTCTTCAAATCTGGAAGCGGCTTCTATGCGTAGAAATGCCGCCCTGTCTTTTAGAGCAGCGCCCACTATCCTTTTTTCTAACGAAGGAGTAGTCATATTAGATTAGGAAAAGCGTCTGAATTTATCTTGTCCCAGTTCCATTTTAGCGGCCCCTCTTCTGCTTAGTGAGAGTTTTGGTGTACATAGTTACGTAATTCCCAGTTTTCGGATTCCTAAACTTAGGAGAAGGTTCCCATCCGTTCTTGAAAAGCATATTTCTCAGCCCTCTCTGAGCTGTGATTGTGGTGTAAATCATCTGACCAAAGCCCTCCTTCCTACAAATGTCTTCACAGTCTTTTAGAATTGCTTCTCCGATATTGTAGCTATAATTCAACTCGTGTAGTACGGCAATTCCGCAGCAGCCGGGAAAATCACTGATAACAGCATCGCCACGCGGGCTCCAGATTAGATGAACGTAGTCATCCTCTTCACATACGTCGGCATGTAAGCCTGCGGCTTTTGTGTTCTTGAATTCAGGCAGGTGTCGTAGTTCCATGATGTTCTCCTGTTAGCGGATGTACTTGGTGAAAATGTGTACTGTATTACCACCAGTAGCATTTATGAATGAGTCTTTTTGAGAAAAGCCGGCACTCTTCAGAGCTTCAATAATGTGGGATTGTTGCTCGGAGGTAGTACAAGTTCCTCTTCACAGTAGTGGGGAGCACAACTGTTCAATGTTCGTTAATGTTACGTCTTTCAGATCCTCCTTAAGTTTGAGTATGCGCACGTCATCTACGATCCCGCTCAGGCGGGCGACCAGTTTCGCAGCTTTATGTGTCGCATCTTCGTCAAGTGCCACTATCACTCGACGATGAGCCGCCTTCGTGATGTTCAGCACTTTGTCGTTGCTAAGGTTGGTACCTATCAGCGCTGCGGCGTCGCAAAAATAAGACGCCTTGTATGCCGACAGCTGGTCCTCAACTAGTATTAGTACGGAGCTTGTCCCCGTTATGCAGGAGTACCACGACATCACAGGATAGTGCTCGGTAGACAGCCGTATAACACTCTTAGGCTTGTCTCGCTTTTCAATAGCTCTGAAGGTGTACCCAATACGTGTACCGTCGCGCGCCATTATCGGCAGGGCCAGCCTACCAAAGCCGAACGTCGGTGCCCACAATATGCCGCGCCTGTCATAATCCGCAGCTTCTATCCTGTGCGCCATCTTCTCTTTGATCTCTGTCGGCACCTCTGTCAGGATTCCCGTGTAGGTATTAGGGCGACTGGGTGCTGGTCGATGCTGTATGGAAGCAGTCGTTGCTAAGCGCCCTTTGAATCCGCAGGATGCTCTGTGGCAGATGTAAGCTATTGAAAGTACATCCCTTTTGACCGCGAAACTTTTATCCCTCGACGAGCCTCCGCCGCAGGCAGGGCACAGGAAATCATAGCGCTGTTCTCCCGCAGTCATGACCAAAGCCATCTCTCTAACCCTGTCTACGGCAGCGTTCATTTTAGGTACACAGCAGCCGTCATGTCCTCCATGCACTCCTTGCACAGAGGGCTGTCACCATAAACCCACCCAATATCTTCAGCGTCTTTCAACTCCAAATCTTTGGAGCAGCTTCCGCAGCCGTCCTTGACTAATTCCAGATACCGCTTCTTCGTTAGCTGGCGGCCCCGAGGGCCGCGCACAAAAGGGCCTTCGCTATCCTCCTCTGGAATTTCTACAAGCGCGATGGAGGTTGGCGCGGTTTCTGGTTCCGATACAGCATCCCCTATAGTTTGGTAGACGATCAATCGCCGACCACTGCTACCGTCGGGTTTCATAAAAGCCTCAGAACCAGAAGCCTTCACACGGCAAGTCCCCGTAGTCCTGAGAGACTCTAGCGTCGCTGGTGGAACGTACGGCATAGTGGCTGCAATAACAGTCCCGTCGTCCTTTAACACATCTCCCTCAACGTGGCTGGTGAAGCTGCCCTGCGGCGAGCTGGGAAAGAAATCCATGATTGTGGACATTTCGATCCCGAATTCCTCAATGGCAAGCGGGCCATATTTACTGCCATCCCACTCGGATTTATAGCGTCCGTAAGAGTATGATTTTTTAGGAATATCTTCTACCATCAAATCCCTAACGTCTCCGCCTCTGCGGACACTTATGATTTTACCCTTCGGAACATACAAAGGCTGCTCGATCTGTGCCTTGTTACGAGTAGCCAGCCAGTATAGCATTTCCAACTCTGACGCAATCAGAGTTGTGTTCTCGCCTTTCACGTAAGCGAAGTGCAGTGGCCTATCCAGATTGGATGCCATGCGAATCAGATTTTGACCGACATCATACCACAGCAGTGCATATGCCCCGCTTACGTCGGACAGGGCTTTGGCAGCTCCGTGTTTTGCAATTTGGTAGTACAGCCAGTCGCTGTCTACAGAAAATTCTTTACCATCGACATGTGTACCGAACGCAGGAATGGTACCGTTATGCACACCAATCACATGAGAAGTTTCTAGCTCATGCTCGAAGGGGTGGGCGTTGTCGTAGCACACCGCGCCGCGCGTTGCGGCCCTGTGATGCGCAATAGTAACGTCGGCCGCTGCAGCGGCAGAGAGCAGCCCCTCTGTCTTCTTCATCTGTGAAAACGTGTAGCCGTCCTGCGCAGCCTTGTGCACTTTCAAATTGTCACCCACTACTTGCAGCATTCCCGTGCTATCTGATCCGCGCAGCATTCCAACAACCAATCCCTGCCGGAGGAAGTTGCAAGCGGCAACTGATCGCTGACCTTTCCCGACAATAACGCCTAGAATTCCGCACATATTTTAAACCTCCGGTAAAAGATCAAGGTGGCGTTCCGGTTGTACGAGGCCCTTCTTCCTTTCTGCCAACTCAATTTTCTTCAGCAGCAAAGGGTTCGTAGGAGGGTCCCATGATGGCGCTATGCGTTTCAGAGTTTTGATACTCAGCGGCAGTCCTGCGGAAAGCCCACAAACCTGCCCCGCCGCTCTGTGTACTGCCATTGTGTCGATGTGTGGGCGTATGACAGGGTACCAATCTAAGAATATAGCACTGGTAAGGCCGTCAACTCCGAGCGTATCGAGCAGCTCCACTGGATTTTTATCTATGTCTTTACCAAACTTCTTGAAAGCCAGGCATAAATTGATCCAGTTGATGATTCGCTCTGGATCAAAAGTAGTAGGCAGCGCTCGAAATTCTACTGTGCCATATGTTGCCAAGGGTAGTAAATTCAGAGCCGCATACTTGTCAAGTCCTCGCAGTGGATTGGCGGTGGGCACTTGCCAGTCTACTAGGAATCGTGCGAGTGCAGGCCTGCCCGCCTGACTGAGTAGAAGTGGGTCGCAAAATCCACACGCTCGTCTCCATTGCCCAGCGAAAGAGAATAGAGCGTCTTCAAATAGCAGATACGCAGATACAGCATTGAGCAATTGCGTATCGCTGCCATCATTCATGTCGGTCATGTCTACATGAATGTGAATACCGGCTCGCGGGTAGCCCGCAGAGAAACCGCTAGCCACACAAAATCCGCAAATTTGGCGTACGGCCTCTACCGCACCCTTCCCTACCATACCGCCATCCGTAACAAATTCCTTCCCTCCGCGCAAGCTCCCATCATCATGAGTAACCCATCCTGCGGGCATTCTGTGGGGCCGCCAGTTTTCTACCTCTACCTCAATGCCTATCTTCGCTTGCGGGATTATTAGTTCCTTACTGCCTATGTCGGTGCAGTGCACCATTTTGTTGAACTTCTTACCTACAGACATGACTTCCTCCACACTCCATCCTCTACAACCGGAGCATCGGGTTTATCCAGCGTGTAAATCGAGGCAATGCCGTAAGTGGTTACCACTTCCTCCCTATTGTACCACCCCGGATACCCTTCCAAGGAGTCCAAACTTTTCAGCGTAGGCTCGTCTACATCGTAAACTTCTCCGTATACAGTCCCGCTGCCTCCCAATGTAACCGCAGGGAAATAGCCAAGATTACGCATTGTGCCAGCCACGCTGGCGGGTCCTGCGTACTTCGACCCGTGAAGGAGTCGATGGTTTCCGAAACCCTTCTTCAGTGTACCGTACACCATAACTAGCATAGAAATTCCCTCTTGAAAGTTTTCTCGCAGTCTGCATCAACAAACTCCCAATGGCTTCCGTCAGCCGAGGAAGCTGCAGGTAAACCCTTGTAATACAAGACGAAAACCTGCGCCAGATCGAAGCCTAAACTCACTGCCCAGTAGTGAGAAACCGCAAAACCGACTGCGCTGCGCGAGGTCCGCAGCCTGCTGCAGGCTCTCTCTAGAGACAAGAACTTTGGGTTGAAAATAAGAGAGGCTATGGAAGCGTCCAACAAGGTTGGCGCCACTCTTCCCAATACCTCCGCACATGTACGTACCATAGCCGGTACTTGTATTTCAATCGCCCCTGCGGTCACACCTTTTTGACGCGCCCGCACCGGACGGCGCGTTATGTAGTAGAGAATTTTTCCTCCCAGTGTGTGTCTAAACCCCAGCTCTGGCGGTCTGACGTGCTCCCAATTAATGTCGGCCAGCTTACAGCGGCTGCCGTCAGAAAACTCTACTTCCCCGCCGTGTACACGACGAACTTTAGCTTCCACACCAGTTGCCGGAGACACAATCCAAGAGTCTCCGTAGTAGGACAGGAAATCGTCTTCACCGTAACTATCCATTAGCAGTCTCCATCAACTCTTCGCGCAGTTCTCTCAGCGTGGCTAAGGTCGCACGCCGACGAGACGAGATTCCATTAAGAGCTATCAATTCATGCACCTCCTTGAAATTTATCCGCGACCAGATGTCTTGGAATTTCAGTGGGTTGTTCACTATAACCTCCACCACTTCTGCGAAATCATCGACGACGCGGGGAGTTCTGATCCAATAACTGCACGGTGTCCTGTACTCAAACCCGTAAGGTTTGGACCTGAATAGCCCCGGCACGCCGTAGAATTCCCTGCGATACTCTTGTACATCTATACCGGACTCAATGAACAGCGGAACATAAGCCAGCGCCTCCGCTCCCTGCACAACCGCCCAATCTGGGATAGGCACTTCCTCCTTGTTGTAGCCGATGTGGATATGACCAGCAAGCATTCTACGGTTCCCAAAATCCGCAGCCTTCGGAGGCGGCCGCATCTCGCCGCGCATGTGCGCAAGTTGGTCTGGATTACAACCCAAGGTAACAGCTTCCGGCACGCGCAGCGCGGCTTCCGGGTACTCGAACGAGTCCCCTGCATATAAGGCGATGGATGAGTCTGTCAGGCGCTTCACCTCCTCGCGCAACTCCGCAAAACCCAATGTCACCGCCTTTGCGAATTCCCCTACCCTCACAGGGGTGATGTTCATTTCCACTGTAACATTATCAGGCTGAATCTTCAGCCCCACCGTGCTACCTTTTACAGGCTCGGGGTGTTCTTTACTGCCGGGGATAATTCCAATGGAAGAGATCCCTTCTCCAGTACGCTTGTTGTACATAGCAAATTCGGGATCGCATCCGATTAACACAGTTTGCATATTACTCTCCTTTTAGGCAGCCGCGATGGCTGTAATCAATACAAAAGCCGGCACCTCTTCAGCCGCCACCTTCGTAGGCGGTACCTTTTTCTCCTTATTAGCTTTCCGAACAGACGGGACTTTCCTCTTGCTACTGCTGCGAAGATTGGCAGCCATGTCCAGCGGTGGAGT